>ERZ1292645.722-Hain-H14-02um-R2-722-length-10936-cov-13_pt1 | contig 10936 bp, 12 predicted proteins | sample MGYA00564401_ERZ1292645 | MGnify/ENA primary metagenome ERZ1292645 (study PRJEB36523, sample SAMEA6512644) | groundwater metagenome | collected 2019-01-09 | study: AquaDiva: Metagenomics assemblies of 32 groundwater samples | reverse complement strand
ATTTTTACCCCACTGGTGTGCTACGCAACACCAGTGGAAAGCTCAGCTTCTAAACGTTGTATTTATTGTATATTCACCCACAGGATCAGTGTCTTTAATTTGGTAAACAAAAAGCGGGCCCTTCCATCCTCTTGGATTTGAAGGGATTTTTACCCTGTCTGATTCCCGAGGCCAACTATCCAACAATCCTTGGGTGATATTGCATAAATTGTGGTTATTGCATATGGTTATGCCATTAGGAAATTCTACAAAAACCTCAAGCCTGGCCTGCGCTTCCTCAGATGCAGTGTTTGATACATCGTACAGCAGGGTTGCATACTCTCCAGCATTAAAATCAACTATTTCTTCAGAATTAAAGTTGATATTATCCACATCCACAGGCTCGTTCAGGTTTAGGGTTTTGATTGTCCTTGTTTTCAAGTCTATCGATGCATACGCTGTTGGAAGTAAGAAAAACAGAATAAATAAGAATACAATTTGTTTAATCCTCAACATATCGTCAATTAAGAGAGTAGCTTCTTTATATTATTTTGCTTTTACCATAAAGAGCGCAAGGCCGGATTTTTTCTTAACTTTAACAGAGCCTTTCCTTTAATTTGGCGGATTCTCTCTCGGGACAAGTCAAAAAGTTCTCCAATCTCTTTACCGCTCATTGCCCTATCAACCGCCAATCCAAAAAACTAAAATGTTCCTCCCAAATCTTTCATTGTGCCTGATGTTCTTTCAAGGTTTCGTACAACTTCATTTTGATTTTGCTGCGCTGACTGCTCAGATGGCGGGATTTGCTGCTCGATTGAGAGTGATGGCTCTTCACTAACCTTAAAATCAGGCTCTCCAAAATAAAAGAATATAAATCCAGCGGCTACAATCAAAACAACAATCAATCCAATCCACCATATTCCATGTTTGCGCGGCAAACTTTGCCCAGCAAAAGTAACTTGACTGTCTGTTTTTGATGCCCATGCAATTACCCAATCTGCATAACTTGGGCTGAGCCCTTTCTTCATAAGGGCGCTTTTGACCTGCTCAGCAGAGTGCCCTTTGTTAAAAGCATCATTAACAAGTTGGATTAATTTTTGATTTTGCATAGTCATCTTTTCTTACGGGTTATTATAAGTTTCACTTAAACTGTCTAAAATAACGCTGTCAACAGGCAGTCCCGGTAGTGGATTAATATTGTTAAATTGTGTTGGACCTTGCAATTTTCTGATAACGACTTCCGACAGTCCGATACTTTCATTATTGCTTATCCTTGTTAAATTAATCATAAATTTATATTCTCCTTCCAAATCCTGTTGGGTAAATGTATGATAGAACAGCATTCCTGCCCATTCGCTTGGGTAAGGTGCCCTATTAGGAGTAATAGTCATTCTATTAGTGTTATATGGGCAGTCAGCGTTGCCTGTGCAATATAATTGTCTGTACAGGTAAAGTAAATCATTAGTCAAACTGATTCCGTTATCTGAATTAGGATGCCGATAAGTTAAATTATAATAAACATCAAGGTTATCATTTCCTGTGTACTTCAGGTAATAGTAAAGCCTTAAAGTGTCGCCTGTTCTGTATTCAGGTTTATCTGTTGTTATTTGAAATTGGAGGCTATCATTTGCGGCATATGAAAAAGATACAACTGCAACAGTCAAAACTATAGATAATATTATTGATTTCGCTGTCCAAATCCAAATACTTTTGCTGTTCATCATGGCGCATTCTCTCCTTCGGGCTCCTGTGTAGGCAAGTAACGCAATTCTATTGCCCCAGGGAACATAATTGCATTTTCATTTCGGGAGGAAGGTGTTCTTCTTAAGAAGTTGCAGTTATTTAAGTTAAAGTTAGTCCTGTCAGAACATTCTCTTTCGGTATTGCCTGACTCTACCAGCTCTTTTGCACTGTCTATGTAGCATATTGATTGGCAGTAATATGGCTTGATGCTATCAATAGGGACAAGTTCTTTAGTTGGCATTGTAAGCCTGCCAATCAAAGAGTCAATTATCAATTCTTTATTCCCATTTAATATCATAAGGATATTTCTCAAAGCCTGCTCAACATTTCTTCGCTCTGCTGGAATATTGATTAAGTATTGTTCCAACAATTCAATAGCATTGTCATGCTCAGTTCTTACAATCTCGTTTGCAATTCTTGTCCTTTCTGCTAAATCCCTATCGTTAATTCTGCGCCTTTCCTGAACTGGAGTGATGCTTCCTGCTGAAGGAGTAGCGCCAAGTCCAATATAAGAGACTGCACCTTCAAAGCTTCTGCCCGAATACTGGACAATTGCCGTATAATTATGCTCTCCTATTGACAAGGTTAATGCATCGCTTTCGCATGTCATTCCTAAAACTAAAACATTGCATGTCTTTATAGTCTCTCCATCAAATAAAATGCTTATCGAATCAATCTGAATGGCTTCTTCTGTATAACCTGTGAGCACTTGTGCCCTAATTTTAAATTGCTCATTCAAACTTGGTGAGACTGGATCTGTTGTAACAACTAAGGTATATGGTACGGTAGCAAGAAGGTTTGATAGCTGCTGAACGCTGAGCTCCGGAAGATATCCTGCGCCATTCATTAGCTCTGCAATCTGCGCATCTGGGATGCCATATAACCTTGCAAGGGTTGCTGTATAAATCGGATTTACTCCTGCACGGTACAATGCGTACATCACATCCTCAACGTCGTCAATTGTAAAAGCTCCTCGCAATGAAATTATATATTCTTTATATCCCTCAATAGCGTCTTTCAACTGCGGACTATTTATCGAGTATACAACTGCAAGAATTTCGTAAAGCCGGTAGTTTTCTGTTAACAATTTTTTGGTGGTTTCCTTTGCGTTCCTATTCTGTGCCATCAGTTGCGAATAATACTCTCTGGTCAACGTGATCTCTCTTACGCAAGCACCATCTACGCACCTGCTGCAGCCATCTGCAGGCCCAAATGTTTGAGATATCACTTGGTTATTTTCTGCACAATAAAATTCAGATAAGTGCCCTCTTTTTTCACCTTCAGATATGCAATAATCTACTATGCTCACAGGATTAGAAGTTGCCCATTCAGGACCAGCGGCAGTCCCTCTTGTAAAGATGTTATTTCCACCGTCAGAATCTGTACATTGTTGTGGCGTTGTTGCTCTTGGAGTTAACACAAAATTAGCATGATTGCTGTCCACAACATTATTTGAGACATCAGTAGCTGTAATCCATACTTCCCAATTGTCTAATTGTGTTGTTACTAATGGGCCGACGGAATATCTGCAAGGATTTGCTGCAAGACACTGGCCTATATTTCCAAGGTTGGTTTCCTGTATTCTCCCACTATTTCTTTTTTGTTTCAGAGTAACATTTCTCAAAGGATTTCTTGAGATTATCTCAACACCTATTGTTTCTCCGGAAACATATGCTGGTTTACTTAATATAAGGCCAACAATATTTGTAACTATTTGCCCCGGCCTCAGAACATTGACAATGAGGGTATTTGAGCGAACACTATTCCTCGCAGAAGCGGCATCTGTAACGTTTGTATATAAGGAGTAAGCTGTGCCTGCAAGTGATTCTGGAAGAGGGGCAGTTGTGTACTCACATGGCGACCTAGAGCATGTCACAACGGGCGCATTATTTAAATAAATTACAATTGAGAATATTCCGCTAGAGTCAGTTGCTGAAACATTTGCTGTTATAGGCTTGCCAGTTAAAACATTTGCACCTTGGCTTATTCTCGAGCCTTCTTGGGAGATGTAAGCGTCTGTTATTTGAGGTGGAGATGTATCCTGTGGAGCTTGCTGTACTGTTACTATCTTTCTTCTGTAAGCCGACAATCCTGCTGCATTCCATGCAGCTCCTTCCACATCGTATGCTTGAGATGTTACTCCAGAAGGTAACTGAGCTATGAGAGATGTGTCAAAGCCAGAGCATGATACTTCTAATGGATTATTAAATAATGCTTCTGTTGTTTTCTTGAAATGGAAATAGCATTTATCAGCACGCTGAGGATTAACAAAGGTTATCCTTAATGATTGACCAGGATTGACTGTAGCAGGAGTTACTGTAATATCATCAAGAGATGGTACATTAGGAAGAGCTTGCTGTACTGTTACTATCTTTCTTCTGTAAGCCGACAATCCTGCTGCATTCCATGCAGCTCCTTCCACATCGTATGCTTGAGATGTTACTCCAGAAGGTAACTGAGCTATGAGAGATGTGTCAAAGCCAGAGCATGATACTTCTAATGGATTATTAAATAATGCTTCTGTTGTTTTCTTGAAATGGAAATAGCATTTATCAGCACGCTGAGGATTAACAAAGGTTATCCTTAATGATTGACCAGGATTGACTGTAGCAGGAGTTACTGTAATATCATCAAGAGATGGTTGTTGAGGTGTTGGAGCATTTACTGTAACAGTTGCTTCTCTTATTGGCACAGAACAAGTTCCTGCTGAATTACAAGCCTGCGCTTGTACTGTGTATGTGCCTGTTGTTGCAAATGACGACGATGGAATATTAAACGTAGGAGGGGTACTGAATAGATTGTCAGGACCACTATCATAACCCCCACCATTCTTGAATACTCTTATAATGAATTGGTTAGCATTGCTGTATGCTCCAAATGTTAAAGTTGCGCCAGAGGCTACATTAATTGATGATGGAGAAACAGATATTGGATCAAGGGTTGGTGGCAAAACACAAATTCCATTTTGACAAGTCCCTCCGCTTTCACATGCCCCACCTTCATTGGAAGCCTCTTGTCGTTGCACACTATCATAACAAGTCTGAGTGCTTAAGATAACGCCTTCATTGAAAATAGCTGCACAGCCTCCAACATAGCCGATTGAATTTGTTGAAACGCAAGCATCAACCAAGGTTCCACTTCTGCCTATGCATGTTTCTGTTGGAAAACATTGCATATCATAGAACTTGCCACCATACAAGCATGTTCGTGATGCAGGAGCTGCCACATAATCAGACCTAATTGAAGGGCAGTCTGAAAGATAGCATGTCCTCGGTTGCCTTTCTGTTACCGTAGTAGAACATTCTGGGTGAAGAGGAGCTGCAACTGCACTATAAAGAAAAAGGATAAAAAGAAGCATGAATAAAAGAATAGTATGAATTATTCTACGACTATCCATATTTTACCTCTTTCCCTCTAATCATCAGTTGGCTTTAATCTTCTTCCAAAACCCAAATTGCTTTTAAAGTTACTATCAATGCTGCAGGCGTGACAAAAATTGCTATGTTGCCTATTGCATTTGCGAGAAAAAATCCTAATTTTTCAGGCTGAACAATCACAAGTCCAAACTTGCTATTAGATAAAACAAGAAGCAATATAGAGGCAATCATAAAAGTATTCCATTCCTTCTTAGATATGTTAAGGAATCCGACAATTGTGCCCCAAATCAAAAGTGCCGTGGTAACATAAGGCACATATTCCTTTGACATGAGTGCTGATAAGATTGCTAATAAAACACCAAGAACAAATGAAGCATGTCCAAATCTGTGTTTTTCCATTGACAAAATGCTAAGTTTATTTTCTTGTCCTATCTTTATCTTTTTTTCTTTCATTAATTCCACCTCTATTTTTTGTAGATTTATTTCCTCACGACACTAGTATTTAAATTATTCGTTCAAAAGAATGATATTGCAGGAAAAGTCATAGATAATTAAATATAGGGAATATTCTCGTGGAACTTTATTCCGTAGGCAAAAACATAGTTCCAGAACAATCCCTTTTTCCTTGTTACAAATACTGAAAATCCTGCTTCGCGAAATACCTTTTCGATAGTCCTGTTATTTGAAAGCCATGCCACATTTGGAAGTACTTTAAAGAAGTCAACATAATCAACAAATACTATTTTGCCGCCATAGGGCAATAATTCCCTTATTTCCTTCAATACTTTTTTAACATCTTGAAGGCTGCCCATCATCCCAATGCTTACAATTGCATCAACATGAGGTATAGATGGATGAACCCTGTTTACTTGATGCTCATCATAAATAACAACTACATGCTCATGGCCTTCTTTGATAAGCCTTCTTTTTGCTATTAGCAACTCCTTCTTAGATAGATCAGTTGCATATACTCTGCCCACCGGTTTAACTGCTACTGCAAGATCCATTGTAAGCGTACCAACAGAACAGCCATATTCAAGAACTCTTTTGCCTTTTACATCCCCCAATAATGTTAGCACCTCATTCCGCACCTGTTTAGGAAGAACAATTTTTTCAGTTAACAGAGTAAAATATGCAAATGCATCCTTTACCCTTATTATGGCGTCAGGATTATAATAAAGTTCAAGCAACAGGTAAATTGGCACGCCCGAAAGTATCAGGGAAATGCCCAACGCAAATATCTTTACAGCATTCGGCTCTGAAAAAATCCAAGCAGCCAAAAGAATGGCTATTAATACCATTAAGATTATCGAGCCGAATCTTGCAAAAGGAACTTGAAAACTTCTCTTTCTATGGGGCTCTTTCCCTCTTAATATAGGCACTGACAAAATGACAAGAAAATACATTATGAACCCCAGCGGCAGAAGAAGTGTTAATGATTCCTTGTACTTACCAAAAGCCATTACAAACACCAGCAAAGAGACTATTGTCTGAAAAATAATAGCTTTGTAAGGTGTTTTAAATCTTTGATGAATCTCGCTTAACTGGGAAATAAACAACTTATCCCTTGACATCGCAAGAATAAGTCTCGGCAAAGTGATTATGCCGCTAGCTGCGCTTCCAATCAGTGAAATGAAAATTCCTATGTCAATTATTCTGCTTCCTATCGCTCCAAATAAATTTTCAGATACGATTGATAGAGGCGCAGAGGATAACGCCAAAATTCGCCAAGGGACTATTCCAATTGAAACTACGGCCATTAATATGCCCAGCAACCCAATGCCTATAGTCGCGGTAATTAGAGCTTTAGGCACTGTTTTCTCAGGCTCCTGGGTTTCTTCCGCAAGGTACGTTGCGGATTCCCAGCCAAAAAAACTCTCTGCAATAAAAAACATCGTCACAAAAACTGATGTGACACCTAAAGAAAAAAATGGAAGATAATTCGCTGTTGTTACCTTGAATATTCCTGGAACTATAACAGATAACAAAACGCCAATTGAGACGAATGCAAAAATAATAAGCAAGTAAGAGCTTGTTTCTATACCAAAGTAAGCAATCAGATTAAGAATTAATATAAAGAAAATGCTTATCCAAATTTTAAGCCAAAACTGCGAGGAGTCAGGCACCAGATAGTCAATCGCTGCAATAACAAGCAATGCAGTTCCTAGGTTGCCGACCATCCACGCAGTCCATCCCATTAGAAATGATACAAAATTATTGTAAGCGTGCTTGCTAAATTCGTAAATGCCTCCTGCCTTTGGGTACATTGAGACTAATTCAGCAAAATACATGCTGATATAGACTGCAACCACACTTAGGATAATCCATGACAATATAGAGGCGCTTCCCGAATAATTTGAGCCAATAGCGGCTCCAAAGAACAAGCCCGTGCCCATTATGGATGTGATAGATAAAGAGAAAATTGTCCAAAAGCCAAGAACCCTCTTTAGCTCTGCCATTTCGATAATTTTGAGAGATAAATTTATAAAGTCTTGTGAATACTTGGCTGTGGTAACTTGGACAAATTTGCTGCGTACATAACAGAGGTTTTTTCTACTGAATAATAGTAACCAAAGGAAAGATTTAAATATGGTAACATATTAGTTTGAGGTTAAAATGGCAAGTTTAGAAAATAAGTTAATCAGGAGTGACCCATAACCAATTGGAGATGGATTAACAGAAATACAATATCATCGCTTGGAAGAGAAGGGATGGAAATACAATCCTGAAACGGACAAGTTCCAGTATACAATAAGGGATAATGAGGGAATATCAAAAGTTGTAAATGACTTGAATCCAAGCCTGAATAAATCTCAGCTTGGACCGATAGCGCATGAAGTTGCAATGACTGACACAACGTATATCAATAATGTGGGGGACGGATCTAGGGAATCATTGCGCAATCCTAACTTTTACAGGGTTCGCCCTGGGGCAGTAATATCGGCAAGCCCGCAACTCTTGAGCAGTTTAGTTCCTGCATGATTTTTTCTTTTTGACGAGCCAAAAAATGAATATAATGATGGTTGAAAGCAGGTATACTGGTGAAATAGATCTCTCGAATTTAAATGCCAGTGAACTTCCAAATAATATTGGATTAGTGACAACTGTCCAGTTTTTGGATTATGTTGAGGAAATAAAAAAATTTCTTGAAAAAAATGGGAAGAAAGTTTTCATCGGCAGAATTAATCAAAAGTATGACAGCCAGCTGCTTGGCTGCGACACGAGCTCAGCAGATAAAATAAAAGACATTGTGGATGCTTTCCTTTACATAGGGACAGGCCAGTTTCATCCCCTTGGGATAGCACAAAATGCCAACAAAGAGCTATTCTGTTACAATCCCATTGATGCGGTTATGACGAAAATTGATAGGAAAGAGATTGAAAGAGACAAAAAAAAAAGGAAAGCGGCTTTCTTAAAATATTTAGAGTCCACAGTAATTGGAATTTTAGTTTCTTTAAAGCCAGGGCAAAATAATTTCAGAAAAGCAGTTCAATTGAAACATCAGCTAAAAGACAAGGATTGCCACATTTTTGTCTTTGATTCCCTAGACTTCAATCAAATCGAAAATTTTCCATTTATCCAGTGCTGGGTTAATACAGCTTGCAGCAGAATTCTTGACGATTATGAAAAGTTTCCCAAGCCATTGATTGACTTTAGCGATATAGAAAATATGGAATTGTTTGACGCTGGCAGAAAATAGGCTTATCTCTTTCTCTTATTCTCAGAAAGTGTGTACATCATCGTCTTGATCTCATTAAGCTCTTTCTTTGATGTATCCACAATAAGACTTAGCAAAATGAACATAACCAACAGCATTAGCCAATTAAAGATTGCAATTATCATTAGCCAGCTTAGCTGGTTTTCACTCTTATAAACTTGATTTATCAGCCTAAATCCGAGAATAGCAGCACCTACTCCAACAACCAAAAGCACCATCTCAAAAACATTCATTCTCGACATTGCCTATCCTCTTTTAATTTGAATAATTGACGCACTATTATTTAAACTTTATTGTTGTCCGGTTTATGATTTTGATTTCCTAAGCCGGTTTTTAATTTTTCTTATCCATTTTTTTATTGTCTTTCTTTTAACGCCCAAAAGAAGCAATCCAGCGAGTATAAAAATCCAGCCCTGGATTATTGGGATAAAGCCCGATATAATGCCAATAATTATTAAGATTACCCCAAGTATTTTTCTTAACAGATCGAAAATATATTTATACATAAACTTTAGGTTGTTATTGTTATTGAAGATTGAATTTTTCTATCAAACAACGAGCTTCCAATGCCTTTTCCAACAAAAAAGGACTGCTTGCTTAATACCTTGCTCAAAACATCAAGCAAGGTTTTTTCCTTTTTGTATTCGGCAATCTCAGCTGTTATTTTTTCTTTTTTCTCAATATATGCGATGGTTTCATCAAAACCCCCAAGCTCATCAATCAAGCCAAGCTCTTTTGCCTGCGCTCCAAGATAAAACAGGCCATTAGCAATCCTGTCAACATCCTTCTTATTCAAATTTCTGTTATTAGCCACTTCGCCTGCAAAATAATCCCTTATTGCGTCCAAGTTCTGCTGGAATATTGCTTTCTCCTCCTGAGTCATTTCCTTAAATGGGCTCCCTATATCCTTGTATTTTCCGGAAACGAGCCTTTGGTAGGTTATGTTGTATTTTTCAAGTAAGCCGGGAAATTCAAGATAAGATGCAATAACCCCAATTGAGCCGGTTATTGAAGCTCTGTTAGCAACGACATAATCAGCAGCGGACGCAATCCAGTAAGCACCGGAAGCTCCAACTTCCCTTATCAATGCAACAGTCGTTTTATTTGTCTTCTTGACGGCATTCGCTATCTCCTCAGAGGCGACAGCCGAGCCCCCCGGACTGTTAATTTCCAATATTATGGCTTTAATGCTCGGGTTATTTTCAGCTTTTCGTATGAGTTCAACTGCATCTGGAGAAGAAGTTACACTCTCAAAAAGGAATTCTGAATCCTCTGTTCCAACAATAATACCTTCAATCGGTATTAAGGCAACATTTCCCCTTAAAGATTCCACATCAATCCCGACAAACAATGATAATACGCCAACAGCTACAAAGCCGAGTGCGCTCAGCAAGACTATAACAAAGATTGCATAACCCCATCTGAAATTTGGAGGCATGCGGGGCTCTTGAAAAAAACCTTTGTTGCCATTGACCGGAATTTTATTCATTTTCATTCCTCGTGCAGTTCTTAAGGGTACTGCCCCAGACTGTATACTTCCACTACGGTTGTTTTGCTTAGTATTTCGCTTAATCTTTGGTTTGATTTTGTGAAAAACATAAACAAAGGATCCAAAATCCACAATAAAACGAATGGGAATATGGGAATGAAAACAAGATTTCTCACTAGTAACTGCCATGTTTTCAAAGTGTTGTTGTTGCTGAGGACATAAATTTTAGTCAGCATTTTCCCAATAGTCTGCCCCATTTTTCTTTCCATCATCAAAAAATATAAGAGTAGTATAATGGACATGACAAAAGACACAGAGGTGATAAAGCTTGTGTAATTTGTGCTGCTGCTCAAAAACTTGTACGCTTCTGAAAAAGTGTAATCTTTTGGCACGATATTTTGGAATAATTTCCTAAACGGAAAAAACACAATCAGGTTTACAATAGCCATGTCAATAAAAAAGGCAGCAATTCTTTTCCAGATAAGGGCGGGGCCTATAAACGTTTTTTCTTTTGGAAGGTTCAAGCGCTTCATAATCTTCATGGTATCACCATAGTATATAAAAATTTTGTTTTATAGGCGTTGCGTGGATATTCATATTTTCAGTGATTTTTATCCCAGAAATTAAATT
>ERZ1292645.721-Hain-H14-02um-R2-721-length-10946-cov-6_pt1 | contig 10946 bp, 17 predicted proteins | sample MGYA00564401_ERZ1292645 | MGnify/ENA primary metagenome ERZ1292645 (study PRJEB36523, sample SAMEA6512644) | groundwater metagenome | collected 2019-01-09 | study: AquaDiva: Metagenomics assemblies of 32 groundwater samples | reverse complement strand
TTGACGGCAAAACACTTTCCACAAGATTATCTGACCAGGTCTCCTCGCCAAAGCCCAACTTAAATCTCCCTAAACGGGTGGATAAACTAAAAGGAGAATTTTTCAAAGCAGGCAGGAAATCCTTGGATTGCAGATAAAAATAATCAAGCAGTGGACTCTGGGCAGTAGCGTTATTCAGATTAAAACGCATTACCAAGGTATTAATTTCATCGGGCTGGAAGGAAAATTGAAGCTTGGCATCCGGCATCTCAAAAGAACCAGCAGGATATGAGCCTGCCTTTCCCGAGTCAAAAAACCCGAGTGCGGCCCTGCCTTTAATCTTCAGCTTGGCCAAGGTATTGGCTAAATCCACCCTTTGCGCCTGAACCGCCTGGGTTGCCTCCTTAATCTTAACCACTTCCTCTCTGGCTTTCAGCGACTCTTCTTTTACCTGTGCCTGATCTACCTCTAACTTCTCTATTCTCTTAAGCAGCTCCTGAACTTGAGTCTTTAAGTCCGTAATTTCTTCATCCGGCGATAATCCTCCGGCAAAAGACCGGGTAGCACACATAACTGTAAAAAATAAAACCGTAAGCGTAATTTTAAAATGTTTTAGCTTCATTTTTTGCCTCCTTCTGCGGTTGCACCAATTTTAATTCAATCTTTTTCGGCTTATCAATAGCTTTGAGATTAAAAACCATGGCTAAGATTATCTGCTTGACAAAATTCTGCAAAAATGGCTTCAAGGGAACAAGCTTGTCATTAATCAATAAATGCATTTTAAAATCTTTTCCTATATCTTTCATCTCTAGTCCAAATAAGTTACCTGCGCCTTATCGCCTGCGCGTAAGTTCTCAAGGCCCTCAGGCAGCTCCATAATGCCATTAGCCAAAACCATTGATTTTAATATTCCTGAGCCTTGCGGGCCGGTTAAAGAAGCATAAAGCGCTCCGTTCTGGTTTTCTAAAACCACCCGTAAGAAATAGCGCAACTGCTTTTTCTTCTTGAAATCATCTTTTGCAATTGCCGGAAGATGAAACCTGAAGAGCTCCCTTGCCTGAGCCATCTTAAGAATTGCCGGCCGGACAAATTGTTCAAAGGTAATCATGCTGGAAACCGGATTTCCGGGAAGCCCGAAAACCGGCACCCTCCCCATCATCCCAAAAGCCAGGGGTTTGCCGGGCTTCATCGCCACTCTCCAGAATTTTATGGTCGTGCCTAATTCTTTCAGGACGTCTTTAACAAAATCGTAATCCCCGACTGAAATCCCGCCTGAAACTAAAAGCATATCAAAGCTCAACCCTTTCCTGATTTTACGCCTTAGCTCTTCTTTTTTATCCCGCGCAATCCCCAGAGCTACAGAAAGGGCACCTACGCTGCGCACTTGTGCATCCAACGAATAAGTATTAGAATTATGAATCTTTCCCGGCGCAAGCTTCTGTTTTATTTCAACCAATTCATCCCCGGTTGCCAAAATCGCAACTTTCGGCTGCCTGAACACCTTAACCTTAGAAATCCCCAAAGAAGCAAGCATCCCAATATAGCCTGATTTTAAAATATCTCCTTTCTTAATAACTATCTCACTTTTCTTAACGTCCTCTCCAGCATAACGTACATTCTCGCCCTTCTTTACCTCACGAAATATTCTTACAAATTCTTTTCGTCCTTCGTTAGAAGCTGTATCCTCTACCATCACCACGCTATCCGCACCATCAGGAATGGGTGCTCCGGTCATAATCCGCATTGCCTGATTATTCCTGACCGTCTTTGCTGCAGTATAACCCGCAGCCAAATCAGCAATAACCGCGAAAACTTTAGGATTATCAGGCAAGGCACCGATAGAATTAAAAGCTTTGATAGCAAAACCATCCATTGCGCTATTGTCAAAAGGCGGAATATTTTCCCTGGATTTAATATCCACGGCAGATACCCTCCCTAAGCAGAAATTAAGATTAAGGAATTGGGCCTCTTTTACCGGCAAGATATGCTTAAGAATAATCTCCCGGGCCTGGTTTACGTTTATCATTTTAACACTGCTTTTATTTTCATACTTTGTGAAATATTTCACATTATAGCTACAATAAAAAATGTGCCTTTGGTTTGCACATCTTTTGTTCTTACAAGAAAGATGATACATAAAAAAACTACGGTTGTCAAGAAAAATTTTAAATTTTGCGTTTTTTGTTACAATACAAAGACTTTTTATCATATCCTCTTCAGCATGGATAAATTTTTATATTCTTGAATATAATTGGTTAAAACCAGTTGGCAGCTTAAACAATCTTCTGTGCTACTATTATAATTTGAACATGCTATCAAGGCTCTTGTTTCAAGTATGATATCCTGGGCATAATATTGTTTTTCTTTAATACTTATTGTCTCTTTCATTTTATCTTCGGATTTTTTAATCACCGCTTCGGTATCCTGAAACTTACTACAGCTAATATATTGTTTCTCAAGCTCCATTTTGCGAAACCTCCCCGCTGCATCCCGCATTTATCCCCGCGTTACATTTGTTTCTACATAATGCCGGAGTTCTGATTCTACTTTCTCGCTTAGTCCTCCAAATGCAACGTTGTAGTAGTTTTTTGAATCTTGAGCCCTCCTCCCGGCAATCATAGCCTGCGTCCTGAAATTGGAAACTTTGCCGCCGTAAAAGAACAGCCTTAAATAAAGTGGATTTTTCTCATCCAATTCGCTCTTTGTCTTAAAACAAAGCCCTCCTAAACTAATGTCCTCTGCAAATGATTTTATTTGTTTTAAACTACCCGATAATTCAATCTTTAAAATTACCGTATTGTGAAAATCTTTGCTAAGGGAAAGGCGGGGGGAACTCCTTCTCTCTTGCGATTTACCCAGAATCCAGAGCTCTCCCTTACCTTGAGGCAAAGTCAACTGGCTGGCTATGCCTCTTTTTATAAGTACATCTTTTAGAGACTCGCTTGTTTCTTTAAGCTGCGCGTGTTCTCGTTCTAATTCTTGTAAAGCTTTTTCTTCCTCACTGCGCAAGCTTGCCTCTTGCTCAAAAAGCCTGCTTTTCTCTTCTAATTCTAATTTAAGCTGTGCGTATTCTTTTTCTTTTTCTATCGCAGTTATCTCTATAGTTTTGCGAATAATCTCTACTTGCTCCAAAAGGTTATCCTTTTTTCCTAACTGCGACTTAAGCCCTCTAATCTCCTGGGCCATATTTTTTGTTCTCGCTGCCACTTTATACCGGAAGAAGATTCCTAGAAGAACAGAAATTATAGCTAATCCCATAAACTGAAGTATGCTACCCAGCGTATTCTTTTTAGGTTTGGGAATCCCTAAAAGGCTTACTTTAGTTTGTGCGGCCTGGCCTAAAGTTTCATTTTTTAGCGCTTTATTAGTTACCGGCGCAGGTGATGGCTCTAAAAAAACTTGTGCGCCCTGGTTTTGTTTAAGCGCAACATCTATTGCCTCTAATCTTTTTATCCTGGTGCTATCGGAAACCTTCTGAGTTGTTGTTTGTGATGCCTGGGGATTCTCTTCAGCTGCGGCTTGATTAATCAAGATAAACACGGCCTGAAAGAATACGCTAATAAAATTAACGGCAGGATGGACCTTACCGATAAATTCATCCTTACGATAAACCGACAAAGTGTCGCCAACTTTAATATTATGTTGAGTTCCGCGCACCGTAGATAATCCCGGGCTTGTTTAATGGTTTCAGGCCTATTTTTGGCATTTTACTCCTTTACCTTGGAGAGAAGGTAATTACCTAATTCCTCAAACTGTTTTTTATTCTTATGACAAAATGGAAGTAAGCGCTGGTAGTCGCTTACTTTTTGTGCAATCTTTATCTCTTTGATTTGAATGTCTCCGGGAAGTTTAGGTATGATATTGTGATAGGCACCGATAAAAAGAATGCCGCTTTGCTCTTTAAGCAGGGTCTCATCAATTCTTTTAGCAATAAAACCATCTCTTTTATTTAAGAGTATGTTTTTGCTCAACTTATATCTTATAAAACCTGATATTTTCTCCGCTATCGTCTTAGCCTGTATGATTTTAAGTAACCTATCCCGCTCTTTTTTCACCAGATTAAAATCTTCTGTCTTAACTAAAATTGCCCCTCGGCTAATAATAAGCCTTGAAACTAACTGGTAATTTCTACTGCCCAGATTTAGCCCTTCCTGAACTATTTTTTCTCCTATTTCTCCCTCGGCTACCATTCCATCTTGATATATTTTCATTCCGGATACATCTATAGAATCAAAATAATCTGATACAGCATCCCAAAAACCTTCGACTGTCTTTTGATGTTCTTTCCAAACATCTTCTCCTAAATCCGCGATCCCTCTTTTAGTTACATCTTTTGCTAAAGAGCCAAGGTCTGCACTGGTATGGATAACCGGGACATAAATCAGCGTTCTCATGATGGCAATAAGGCTATTTTGCCTTTATCCTCTCTTCCAGGCGATCTAATCGTTTTTTAAGCGCTGTATTCTCTTTTTCTATCTCGGATTCTTTAGCCTTGCCAGATAAATAAGAATCCTGCTGCCACCAGTTTATACCCATCTCCATCGCCTTGTCAACTGAAGCAACCAGAAGCCTGATCTTGATATTAAGAAGGTCTATATCCGCAAGTTGAATTCTTATATCTCCGGCAATCACAATTCCCTTATCTAAAACCCTCTCTAAGATATCCGCGAGATTGGTAGCCTCGGTAGCATGCATCATCTTTGGAGTAGCCATAACTTATTCTCCTTTCGTTTCACGCTAGTCTTTCCACTTTCATAATTAAATCCGCTGTCCTTTTGCGCAAGTTAGCAATAAAATAACAATTTTTACAATCAAGGCTTGTATCTTTGTAATCTTGACAGGAAAATAGCACATCCACTTCTTTCCATAATTCCCAGGCAAATATCGCCTTCTCCTGCGTTATTTTTACCGCATTGATTTTATCTGTAAGATTTCTAATTATCGCTTCCTGTCTTTGAAATGCCGGGCAACTTATCTTAGGCTCTGCTCTATCTATGTCTTCTCTCATCTTAAGATCCCTCGCTTCGTGATAGTTCGGACATATAACTTAGATTAAATCTCCCAAAGGCCCTAAATTTATATTCAGCTCTTCATCTCTGAGGCCAAATACATTTTTTAACTCCTTCATCTTATTCTCTAATTTCAAAAGGGTTAAACCAATTTTTTCTATCTCTTCATCGGATAAAGAACCGCTTTCTATTCTTCTCATTGCCTGTTTCTCAAGCAGCTTGCGGATTAATTCTACAAGCGTAAGGACTAATTTTGCCAACCCCTTCTCTACATTTTCAGGATTAGCATCTATTCTGGAAGGCAGGGCATCCCGGGTCTTCTCCATTTCTTGAATAAATGCACTTTCAGAATCTGTTTCAATTATACTCTCTATTGCCATATTATAAGTCCTACGGCTTAAGTAATCTATCTAAAATACCCTCAGTATTAAAATAATCATCCGCCACGGATTTCTTAGTCAAAGTAACAAAATTATAACAAGGCCAGGGCCCGCTAAACAAAAATCTAAGGTCACCAGGCGCATTCTTCAATTGTTCAAATGCCTGCTTAAAATCATTTTGCCTTTCTTTCTCAAGCAGATAGCCGGCATTTAAAAGGAGATTTTCAGTTTGTAGTTTCTTCAGCCTCTTTTCTACGGCGATTTTGTTAAAATAATCATCCACAACCGTAATACACCTATTTGCTTCCTCTTGGAATTCCTTATCTATGGTATACTTTTTAAACTTCTCTTCTACAAAAATTTTTTCAGGAGATTCTGCAGGTATAGATACACGTATAGTTTTGTGGTAAGCATCTATTATTCTCTTTTTTATGGTATCTGCCGGCCAGATGACTTTTATGCCGAACTCTATTTTATTGCGTAGCTTTTCCAGGTTGTTTTTAAAATCTTCATAATAAAACTCTACCATGGAAAGAACGTCCTCTTTAGTATTGAAAACTGTTAAAAATCTCATTGGCAGAACAGTAAAATTTATCATTAATCTTTCCACAACCTTTTCGTGTTCCAAAATCCCCGTATCAGTCATTTCTTTTGTCTCTTCATTAAGTTCGCTTACTGTTACTGCGATATCACGATAAAAGACATTATAAATTCCTTTCCCTTCCAATCCTGCAATAGGCTCTTCTAACCTATTATGAGAATCTACTATGCCATAGGCGTATATTTTCATTAAGTTGGCTCCTCTTGTGCGCCGGCCATAGGAGCACCTCTTAAACGCTCCATAGTCTCTACCGAGCTAAGTAAAACCTTTAATCCTAAATATACAAGGTCTACATCGGCCAACGAAATAACTATATCTCCGGATATGACCACACCCTTAGTTAATGCCCTGTCTAAGATTTCTAAAAGCGTGACCCTTTCTTGCTTACGAAGATCCAAATAGCTATCTTTATCCTGCAGGATTTTTATTGACCTATCCATTATGTATCTTTTATTTTTCAAAGATTGCAGAAATTATAGGGCGGCCAGGGGCCGGTGCAATCAAAGAAAATGCATTTATCAACGTATCTTATCTTAAGGTTTTCTACCGTATTCAGGAAATCATCTATTTTATCTTTATCAATTAAAAAGGCGGAATTTAAAATCATTTCCTCTTTTCTTTCAGTTACTTCTTTAGGTAATAGTTTATTAATACGGGCCTGCACAGACTCCTCTCTTAAGCTATCAAAACTTACCTGACCATACTCATTAAGCTTTTTATTTTCTGCTATATTCAGTAACTCTTCTTTTTTCTTCTTTAAAAAATAGGCCTTGCCCGATACAGAGGAACTGATTTCCTTATCTATATTTAATAATTGCCCATCTTCTTGCATAAGGCCCTCTTTCAACTTCTCTAAATTACAGTAGATTTTAACTCCCCATTCCTCTTTATCTTCTAATTTTACTAATATATCCTTAAATTCTTCTAAATGTTCCCTTAACATTGCTTTTAGATTATCTTCGCTATTAAATAAAGTTGCAAGCTTAAAGGGAATTACCCCTGCATTTTTCATAATCACTTCTATCGCTTTTTCATGGCTCCTCGCTTTTGCCTTAATCCATTCTAAATCAGCTAAATTCCTCTTTAAATTATCTTCAGCAAATTCGGACTCCTTAACTCTATTGACAATTGCATATAAACTTTGTTGGTAAATGAAATAAGGTTTATCTACTAAATTCTCTATTTTTTTTAGTTTTGGCACCTTATCAGTAATACAATACAAATAGATAAGGCCATCTTGGGCTTGCCTTGTATTCATAGCTTATCTCTTAACAAAATTATTCCCTTGCGCTAAGTTGTCCTTTGCGCTCGTAGGATTCCACTTCTAAACTATCGTTCAATTTAACCGCATAGATATTCCTATCCTGCACTCTCGTAGCAAGCCCAAGTGACTTAATAAATGAGCTCTCCTCATAAACCTCGATTTCAGCCTCCCAGCCATCGCTAACCTTGGCGGTCTTAACCACCTTTACATCCTTGACATTGATGGTCTTTTTCAAAAATTCACTGACTGCGATTCCAACTTCTTCCATATTAGCCATTTCTACGCCTCCCCTTCTTTTGCCTTTCTGATAGCGTCCAGGCGCGCCAAAAGTTCCGCTTCCTGTCTGTTATATTCTTCTTCACTTATCTCATCCATTTCAAAACGCAATTGCGCTTTCATAAGTCTCTCTTTTATGAGCCCTTCATCGGAGAATTCCCTTTCCGCCACTTCGTTAATCTTTTTCCCCAGCCAGATTACACCGTTCAATGGTGCAAGTAATATGTCATCAATTAAAAACATCTTTAATGCATCCCTGTCTCAATTACCAGATTCACAAAATTAAATGGCGGTAATGTGCCTGTATATTTAAATTTTATTTTATCTCCGGATTTGTCTGCGAGGGCCTGAACATTTTGGTCAAATTCCGCTTCTCTACATTTTTCTACCAAAAAAGCAGCGCTGATAATCATCAGCTCGCCATAAGGAGCATTGACCTTCGTATCTTGGCTCAAGGGAATGAGCGTATTTAAAATCTCCTCTTTATAGGTATCTTTCTCTTTTTGCAGGGCGGCTTCAACCTTCCTGCCAACTTCCACGCGCAGATAGTAGGTTTTTGCCGGAGGCTCAGACAATAGCGCTTTTTTAAGCCTCCTGATATCTTCGTATTTTTCCAAAATATAGTTATAGATATTTTCTTTCCCGCCTGAGGCGGGTCCGCCTTCGGCGGAAAATATCGCTTTTAGTCCAAGCTCTTTTTTACCTTCCATATTTTTTAATAAATCAACGAATTTATCATGCTCTATTTCTAATATCTTTTTTACCTTATCTTCATCTTCGGTGATTGTGCAGAATCTAACCGGTAAAACTGTATATTCTTTCATTACCGCTTCAATTGCCCTTTCGTGGGCAAGCATATTTTCCCTTGAGATAGAATAACTTTTTATAGGAGAATTGCTCACCACCGCGGCGATACCATCTAAGCAGATGGTATAAAGTTCATCCTTTCTATCGCCAATTCCTAAAGGGCCGAATGTCTTTGGCTCCTTAGTAGCTATAATACAATAAATATACTTACCTTCTTTTATGGTTACGTCCACCTATTTTTCCCACTCCTTAGGATAAATAACAATGTTGACAAAATTAAAGACCGGCAGGGGCCCGGCGTACATAAACTTTATCCTGTTCTTATATTTTTCACTCAGATCATCCATTATGTTATCAAATTCTTTTTCCCTGCCTTTATCTACCAAAAAGGCGGCGTTCACAAACATCTCATCGCCAATTGTCTTATTAAGTTTATAGTCAAAAGCGATTCTTCTTAAGGCATCCACTATCAATTCTTGCTCTTTTTCTTTTTTTCTAACCAATGCATCTTCAACCAACCTACCCACTTCTATTTTGGCCTGTATGTTCTTCTTACCTGCCCCATTCTGGATTTCCTCTTTAGCCATCCTGACTTCTCTATTTTCTTCGGCAATTTCTTTAAAAATAATCTCCATATCCTTCCATACGCCTTTAACGCCCAACTCTACTTTGTGGTCTGCATCATGTAACGCATTCTTAAACTCTCCATATCTTCTGTCTAAAAGATTCCTTATCTCATCGGCGTTTGATGCAATAGTCCCGAACCTGACCGGAAGCACGCTGTCAAATTCCTTCATCACTTCCTCAATCACCCTTTGATGGGCAAGCATATTATCCCGGTTAACGACAAATTTAGCTATAGGATGGCTGCTTACTACCATACTTAGATCCTCATAGCCGAGGGTTAAGACATCGTCGCCTCTTCCGCCAATCCCCATAGGCCCGAAATTCCTTTCCTGGGATGCAGCGATAATACAATAAATATACTTTCCTTCTTTATCCATCACTCTTTTACCTTCACTAACATTATATTCTCTTTAAACATTTCTCTGCCAAAAGGGATTCTATTCTGCTGGTTTTCCTGTTCAATGGCGGCGCAATATTCAGAGAGTATCTTATATGCCCTATTCACTTCATCAAATTCTTTTTCAGCATAAGGATTATTCGGATTTTTATCCGGATGAGTAGAAAACGCCTGTCGCTGGTAGGTTTTTTTAAGCTCATTTTTACTTGTAATGTCATTTGAAATTCCAAGCCTTTTCCTCGCCCAATCTATTTCTTCGTTTTTTACCGTTTTTATCTCAAGTGTATAAAAACTATATGGCGGCAGCGGCCCCACGTATCTAAAATTCAATTTCTCATTAAATTTAGCATTTAGCTCTTCTACTTTTTTATCAAAGCCTTCTCGTTTATCTTTATCTACTAAAAAGGCAATATTAACCACCATCTTATCATCCATAAGTTCATGAGCCTTAAAATCCGGGCTCACTGTCTTCAGGGCTTCTTGTATTTGACAAGCACAACTATCTCTTCTTTTGTCCAATTCATTCTTGAGCATAGAACCTATCTTCATCTGGTCATCTGCAGTAATCCCTTTGGGATTTGACAAAAGCTTTTCTTTAAGTTCCCTGATTTCTTTTTCTTCTCCTGCTTCTTTAATAATAGATGCTAAATCACCCCACACAGCGGTAAGGTCAATTTCTATTTTATTGTTTATTCTTTCAAAAATCTCTTTTATGAGATTGTATCCTTTACTTAAGATATCCCTGACTTCGGCTTCATCGCAAACGTTTGTCCCCAATCTCATAGGAATAATGGTAGTTTGCGCAGCCATAATTCTTTCAATAACTGTTTGATGACTAATTAACAATCTTGCCAAAACATCCTTACGCATCTGGGTCACATCCACCATTTCAGAGTCTCTCACCAATGCCGAGATATCCTGATAGGCAATCGTATACACCCCGTTAGAAATTTCGCTATCGCCTAATTGGCTTTGGCTATTGGAAGCCAAACCATGGCCTTCTGGCCTAAGGAGTTCTTTCGGGATAGAAAGACACAGGTTCGCGTCTGAATTTAAAATTCCGTAAATATACATCGCAGATTTTTCGCGTTGCCTTTCTGTTGTCATTGCGAACCCCGAAGGGGTGAAACAATCTCTTTTAGATTGCCTCGCTCACCAAAGGTCACTCGCAATGACGATGCCAGACTATTTCTGTTGCGTTGGTCTTGCCTGGCTGTCCGGCAGGCGGGCTTTTTTCTTAAAGATGCCGCCAAAAAACTTCTTAATGCCACCAATTAAACCTTTAATGAATTTCAACATATTTAAAGCTCCTTTCCTTTAGTATTCATTAACTCCACCGCCTCCTCAAAGTGCTGCTTTGAAATCTTTAAATCTGGCTTCTGGTTACTTCCGCCATACTGATTGACGGACCCGCCAATTTCTGTGGCGGGGGTTACTGGTTTCTGGTTTATACATTCCCTTATCGCCAGCATAGAGGCCTTCCTGCATATAAATTCGATATCCGCGCCTACTTTACCTTCGGTTTTCCCGGCTAATTCTTTTAAATCTACCTCCTTAGCCAGCGGTTTATTCTTAGTGTGTATCTTAAATATCTCCTCTCTGGTCT
>ERZ1292645.720-Hain-H14-02um-R2-720-length-10954-cov-9_pt1 | contig 10954 bp, 7 predicted proteins | sample MGYA00564401_ERZ1292645 | MGnify/ENA primary metagenome ERZ1292645 (study PRJEB36523, sample SAMEA6512644) | groundwater metagenome | collected 2019-01-09 | study: AquaDiva: Metagenomics assemblies of 32 groundwater samples | reverse complement strand
TCCTCCGCCGAGATCACCGCGTTGGTCACCAGGCCGTCGTACTTGGTGCGCACCTGCATCATCGGCCCCTGCCGCTGCCGGAACGCGATCGCCAGCGTCTCGGTGAGATGCACCACGCCCTCTTCCATGACCGGCAGGAACGGCTGACCGGTCTTGGAGTTGATGATCTGCACCACGCCGATCAGCTCCTTGCTCTTGGCCTCGAGCACGGGCGCAACCAGCATCTGCTTGGTGCGGTAGCCGGTCTTGGCGTCCACCGCCTTGAGGAAGTTGAGCTGCGGGCTGTAGGACTTCAACTCCGCGTCGTCATAGACGTCGCGGATGCTGATCACGCGCTTGTTCACGGCGACGAAACCCGCGACCGACTGCTCGTTGATCGGCAGCTTGATGTCCTTGAACGAGGTGAGCCCGGTCTTGACCTTGGAGATGATCGAGCTCTTGTCTTCGGTCAAGAGATATATCGTCAAGCGATCCGCATTGAACAGGTTGCAGAGCTCCTGAGACAGTTCCAGGATGATCTCGTCGAGGTTCTTCGTCGCGTGGATCTTGTTCGTAACCGCCTGCAGTTTCTGCTGGAAATTCAGCTTCTCAGCCAGGTTTTCCTGGCTGACCGGTTTGCTTTGGAGTACGGTGCTCATAGCGCCCTCACCCTCTCAGTTCCCACTCCATCAAAAAAAGTTCTTGCCAACTTATTCCCACATCGTACCGGCACGCGCGCTGCCCCCGAACACGCCTTAGGAGTTGGTCGGACCAAAGTCCGGCAAACTCCTAGAGCTCGAAAACCTGGTTATTCTGCAGCATCTGCGGCCTGCGCTCCTTCACCCGCACCGCGATCTCTTCCATGATGAGTTCCGATTCGCGCGGCTTCAGATGCGTGATGTAGATCTGCGGCGATTGCTTGAGCTTGGCGAGTTCCTCCGCCAGCAGGCCGGGACACAGATGCTTGGACTTGATCGCGAGCTCGCGCTCGCGGTCCGAGAGCGCAGTCTCGATGATCAGATACTTGAGATTCTCGATCTTGTTCACCTCGCGCCACAGCGCATCATTGGTGGTGGTATCGCCCGTGAACACCAGACTCGCGCGGCCCGAGTCGAGGTGGTAGCCCACCGCCGGCACCACGTGGTTGGCGGGCAGCGGCGTGAACCTGCGGCCGTTCAACGCCACCGTATTTCCCAATGCCACGGTCTCATAACGCAGCACGGGATTGCGCGCATCCGGAATCTGGGTGAAATCCGGCCACAGCTTCCAGTTGAACAAGTGCTGCTTCAGGATGTCGATCGTTTCCCGCGTCGCGTGCACCGTAATCGGCCTGTCGCGCATCCATCCCACGGTATCAGCGAGGAACGGAATCGAGGTCACGTGATCCATGTGCGAGTGCGTGACGAAGATATGGTCGATCTGCGCCAGCTCGTTGATCGACAGGTCGCCTACCCCGGTACCCGCATCGATCAGCGTGTCGTGATCGAGCAGCATGGACGTGGTGCGGAGTTCTCCGCCGATGCCGCCGCTGCAGCCGAGGATCCTGAGCTTCATCACTTGGTCTCGAACTTGTACACGCCATCCCACTCGGCCCCGGGCGGGTGCGCGCGGAAGTCGGCAATCCGCTCTAAGTATGCGTCGTAGAGGTCGCCGTCAGTGGCCATTTTCTTGAGATTGAGCAGCTGCAACTCGGCCCTGTCCCAGTCTTGCCCGCGGTACATCCTAAGTGCCTGATTCCAAATCTTAATCTCGTCAAGCTTGGCCTGATCCACCCGACCTTCCAGTCCGAGCGGCTGGTAAATCGCGACCGGCTCGTCTTTGCCCTTCACCCGCACCCGGTCGACCTCGCGGCAGACGAAACCGGAGATCAGGTGCTGGGTGCCCTCGCCGATAATAATATCAGCCCCATACTGTTTTGTGATGCCTTCGAGCCGCGAGGCGATATTCACCGCATCGCCCATCACCGTGTAAGCCCTGCGGATCTTCGAGCCCATGTCGCCGACGCGCATCACGCCGGAGTTGACGCCGATCCCGATCTTGAACGTCGGCCAGCCCTTCGCCTTGAACTTTTCATTGAGCGCCTTGGCCTCGCTCTGCATGCCCAGGGCCGCGAGCACGGCGTTCTTCGCGTGCTCGGGATCTGGCACGGGCGCGCCCCAGAACGCCATGATCGCGTCGCCGATGTACTTGTCGAGCGTGCCGCGGTGCCGTTCGCGGATCACCAAGCTCATCGTGGTGAGGTATTCGTTGATGTAGACGGAGAGGTCCTCGGGTGACAGGCTCTCGGAGATGGTGGTGAAACCCCGCACGTCGGAAAACAGCACCGAGAGCTCTTCGGCGCGCGGCGCCATGTTGAACTGCTCCGGGTTCTCCGCCATCTGCTCCACCAGCTCCGGCGGCACGTACTGGCCGAAGAGCCCCGTGATCTGGCGCATGCCGCGCGCCTCGATGAAGAAACCGTAGCCCATGTTGAGCATGAACAACACGAGAATCATCACCAGGCCGGACGCAAGCGGCAGCACCAGGTGCCCGACTTGAAACACCGCCACGTTGGTCACGAGCACCGCCAGCAGCACGACCAGCGTGGTCAGTGTCGAGACCAAGGGGCTCAAGAACGGCAGCAGCAGCGCGATTGCCAGTCCCGAGACCAGCAGCAGCGCGAACTCCGCGCCCAGGACATACGGCGGCCGCTGCTTGATATTGCCGTCGAGCATGCCGGCGATGAGGTTGGCGTGGATTTCGACCCCCGGGTAGACCGGACCCACCGGGGTCGCGCGAAGGTCGAGCAATCCGGGCGCGGTGGTCCCGATCAACGCGATCTTGCCCTTGAGTTCGGCGGGATCGACCCGCCCGTTCAGCACGTCCACCAGCGAGAAGTAATTGAACATGCCCTTGCCGCCGCGGTACGGAACGAGCGCGCTCGCGGTGTTGTCGAGCGGGATGCGGAGCGACCCGACCTCCAGCCACTCGAGCCCCGGGTAATCGGCGTAGGCCTCGTCGGGCAGAATTGGCTTTACTCGCGGCGAGCCGAGCAGCACCCGGACCATGGCGAGCGCGAGCGGCTCGTAGTACGCGCCGTCGAACTCCGCCAGCATCGGCACGCGCCGCACGATGCCGTCCTCGTCAGTCACCGGATTGAAATGGCCCGCGCTGGCCGCGTTCTTCTGCAGCTCCTCGAGGTTCGCCGTGTAGCCGCCCCACGAGGAGGTGTCGATCGGCCGCTTGGCGAACGCGCCCGGCGGAAATATCGGCTGCGGCAGCAAGCCCTTCTTCGGCGCCAGCGCCGGCTCGTCGCTCGAGAAGACGTAGCCGAGCACCACCGGCCGCCCCTTCATCTTGCGCGCGAAGATGCCGTCGTATTCGAGCTGCGGCTTGATTCTCGCCAGAACCGACTGGAACTGGGGCACCTCGCGCAGCTCCTTCCGGCTCAGGCGTTCGAGCACCCGGATGCCGGAGGATTCATCGCGCTCGGCGAATACCACGTCGAAGCCGACGATCGCGATCTGGTACTGGTCGAACAGCTTGTCGAGCAGCAGCGCCAGCCGGTCGCGCGGCCACGGCCAGCGGCCCTCGCCTCCCTTCTCCCTTTCGGCCAGGCTCTTCTCATCGATGTCGAGGATGACGATGCGGGGATCTACGGTACGCGGCATGGTGAGCCTCAGCCGCGTGTCGTAGACGATCGCTTCCAGGTTCTTGATCAGCGGCAGCGTGTAGTAGTCAAGGACATGGCCGAGAAAAATCAGCACCACCAGCAAACCGATGCCGATCCGTGCGATATGTTTTCTCAAACGCGATTCCCTCCGCCCGTCGATTCAGCCGGCACTCCCTGACCCGCTCACCGCGAGCCGTGCCCTCACCATTTCCTCCGCAAATCCTGTACCAGTGAAAAGGCCGGACATCAGCCTCTTGCCGACATCCGGCCGACCCCGCCGTTGCTGGCCGCTTAACGCGAGTTCGTGCGTGCAGCCCCGCCGCCACGCTTACTTCTTGATAAAAAACTCCATTTTCACGCCGGCCAGCTCGATGACGTCGTGGTCCTTGAGCGGGTGGGCCTGAGCGTCGAGTGTCTTGCCGTTGACCACCGGGAAGCCGGCGCCCTCGACGTGCGTGATGAAAAAGCCTTGCGGTCGCCGCACGATGACCGCCACCTGCACGCCGGGCTTGCCGAGCGTGGTAAGGCTCTTGGTGAGCTCCATTTCCTTGCCGGCGCTCGGTCCGCTGAGAATCTGGATCGCGCCCACCAGCTGCGCCGCGGCTGCGGGGGCCGCTGCAGGCTTGGGCATGGGCGTGGGCGGGGGTGCCGCCGGCGCTGGTGCCGCTACCGGCGCCCCTGTGGGCCTCGGCGTGGGCGGAGGTGTCGCAAGCGCTTGTGCCGCTGCCGCCGGGGCCGCCGCCCGCACGGGTTGGGCATCCCCGGCCTTGGGCGCGGCAGCCGCCTTGGCCGCTGCGGGGGAACGCATCACCATGGTTTTTTCGAAGTCGTCCGCGGCGGCCTGGCCAGCGGCCGGCTCGCCCACGTACTTCAGCCTGTACTTGCCAATCTCGATTACGTCATTGTGCTGCAGGATGTGCTTCTTGATCGTATTGCCGTTGACCAGCGTGCCGTTGGTGCTGCCCAGGTCTTCGAGGAACGAATCGTTCAGGATGGTGACGATGCAGGCATGTTCGCCGCTCACCGCCAGATTTTCAATTTGGATGTCGTTCTGCGGCTTGCGCCCGATCGAAACGCGCTCCTTGTCGAGAGGGACTTCCCTGATCACCGACCCTTCCAGACTCAGAATCAACTTCGCCATGGTGGTATCCCCGTCCTTTATCTAATCCAAGCCTTCAATCTTTGCGCCCAGCCGGTGCGCGCCTGGAAATCCTTTACTACCTGCACCAGGATAACCGAGATGTTGTCGCGTCCGCCGTTGTCGTTCGCCTGCTGTACCAGCTGCTGCGCCGCGAGCGGCAGGTTGGACTGCAGCGAGGACAGCGTCAACCGGATGTCCTCATCGGTCACCATGTCGCTCAGTCCGTCCGAGCACAACAGGTAGATATCACCCGGTTGCGCCGTGTAGGTGTGAACTTCGGCCTCCACTTCGGGATCGATGCCGACCGCGCGCGTCACCAGGTTCTTGTTCTGCGAGTACCTGGCCTGCTCCTTGGTTATCATGCCGCTATCAATCTGTTCCTGCAACAAAGAATGGTCGCGCGTAATCTGCTCCAAGGCCCCGCCGCGCAGCCGATAGAGCCTGGAGTCCCCGATGTGCCCGACCGAGATCTGGTTGTCGTGCCATAACGCCACCACCAGAGTGGTGCCCATGCCGGAATACCGCGGCTGGCTTTGCGCCGCCTGGTAGATCGCGGCATTGGCCCTTCCCGAGTGCTCGGCAATGAGCGTTTCCGCTACCTTCCCATCCAGTTCATCCGGTTTCCTGGCGGCCAGGTCTTTTTTCATCTCGGTCGAGACCATCGCCACCGCGATGCCGCTCGCCACCTCACCGGCGTTGTAGCCGCCCATGCCATCGGCGAGCACGGCGAGCCCGATCTCCGCATCCGCCACGATACTGTCCTCGTTGTGCGAGCGCACCATGCCCGGATGGGTGGCGGAGGCGACTACGAGCACGGAACTCAGATTGACCATCCTGTTCCTCTATGAGCTCGTCGCTGGGGCCGCGGGCGCTGCCGCCTGGCGCGTTGACGATGACAGGCTCTGCCGGCACAAACGCAGCGCTTTCGCCATTTGCTCTCCGTCCTGATAGCGCTGCTCCTGATCCTTGGCCAGGGTTTTGTTGACGATCGCCGCTACGCACGCAGGCAGCTTCGAGTTGTGGCTGCGGATGTCGGGGTGCGGTTCGTTGGCGATCTTGAACATGAGCTGCGCCATCGAATCGCCCTGGAACGGCAGCTGGCCGCACGCAAGCTGGTAGAGCGTCACGCCCAGCGAAAACAGGTCCGAGCGTCCCTCGATCTTTTTGCCGGCGAGCTGCTCGGGCGACATGTAGGACGGCGTGCCCAGCACCATTCCGGTCTTGGTCTTGGATGAGTCGGTAATGCGCGCGATGCCGAAATCGGTGACTTTCAACGTGTCGCTGTCCGGCTCCCACATGATATTGGCCGGCTTGATATCGCGATGCACGACGTTGTTCTTGTGCGCGTAAGCCAGCGCATCCGCGACGCGCGCGACGATGGAGAGCGCCGTGTCGAGCGCTAACAGGTTCTCCGGCTTGATATACGGCGTCAGATCCTTGCCTTTCAGGAATTCCATCGCGATATAGGCAAGATCGTGCTCCTCGCCTGCGTCGTAGATGGTAACGATGTTGGGATGGGCGAGGCGCCCCGCGGTTTCGGCCTCGCGGAAAAAGCGTTCCTTCACGTCCTGCAGCTCATCGGCCTCGAACTCCTGCGCGAGCGCCAGGGTCTTGATCGCCACCACGCGCCCGATTTTGGGGTCCTTGCCCTGATAGACGATGCCCATCGCGCCCTTGCCGAGCTCCTTTTCCACCTGGTAGCGGCCGAGCATGGGTTTTTCCACTCCGCCGCCGGGCAGAATCATGGTGCCGCCCGGATGTCCGCCCCCGGCGCCCAGTATCACCGTCTCCGACATCGCCTTGGCGCGTGACAGTCGGTTCTCCAGGTCGCGGAACTTGGGGTTGTAGTCGGCCATGTAGCGGAACACCGACTCCGCCTTGTTGAACTGGCGCTTGCGCTCGAAGTCGAGCGCCAAGTTGTAGAGCAGGTCGAGCACGCCGTCGTCTATCGGCAGCTTGCGGAAATAATCGAAAGAGGTGTCGAGCTGCCCCTGGCCCTGATAGGCAAGTCCCAGCATGCGATTGCTCTGTGCCGACTCGATGTCGAGCCGCTCTTTCCCGCGCTCGGTGACGAGAAAGCGTTTGGTGGTGAGCGCCAGATGGCCGACCAGCAACAGCGTCGCCGCAGCCATGAACTGCAGCCACATCAACTGGGCGGCAATCAAAACAAAGTGCGCGGCGATCAGCATCACGAACAGCCCCGCCGTCACCACCGCCGCCATGCCGGCTTTGAGCCGCGGCAGCAGCGCAATGAGATAGGCCGCGATCAGCAGGAATACGAGCTTTTCCACCCATACGCCCCATGTGGGCGCGACGAAGAAGTGCTCCTGAAGGATTGAGGACACGGAATGCGCGAGCGTCAACACCGGCGGCATCGCAGGGGACACGGGCGTCACGCTCGTGCTGCCCAGACCTGGAGCAGTAGGTCCAATCAACACGATCTTGTCTCGGTATTTTTCGACCGGAATCTTGCCGGTGTAGACATCGTAGAACGAGTCGACCGAAAATGCCGCACGACCCTCTCGGTCCTTGTAGAAGTAGGTGTACATCCGGGTGTCCGGATCGGTTGTGATGTTGAGCTTGCCGAGCGACACCCGCTCGCCGGGCTGCACCTTGATGTCATCGACGCCGAGATTGAGGCTCCTCGCAGCAACCATCATCGAGAGCGAAGGATAGACTTGGCCGTGGTAGCCAAGCACCAGCGGCTCGGTGCGCACGCCGCCGTCCACGTCGGGCGTGGTGGTGAGATGCCCTACGGCGGCCATAGACTGCCCGATCAGCTCGATCGGAATGTCAACCTTGCGCGTGAGTAGCAACCCCTGCTCGCCCGCCTTGACCTTCGAGAGACTGTTCTTCGCCACGTAGGCCGGCAGCGGCTGGTCGGGCCTGCCGAGCGGCTCACCGATATCGAGCAGCATCATCGGCACGACGTTGCCGGCCTTGGCGAAGGCTTCCGCGAGGCGCCGGTCCGTATTGAGCGCCTGCTCGGCTTCCTTCAGCAACGCGACGAACTGGCCCAGCTCGCCCGCAGACTGCGGCGCGGCGGAAGGCGTGTTCGGGTCCGCGGCAGCGACGGCTGGCGCGGCCCTGGACGCGAAGTCGAGCAGTTTGGTGATGTACTGATAGCCGGGATCAACTTGCGGTTCGCTGAACAGGATGCCGAAAGCGATTACTTTCGCTTTCGCCCCCGACAGCTTGTCGGTCATCTTTGCGAGTACTTCACGCGACCATGGCCAGCGGCCGATGTTGTCGAGGCTCTGCGTGTCGATCGCAATCACCGCGATCCGGTCCGAGGGGGCGCGGGACGAAGCTTGCACCCCCATGTCGTACGCCTTGCGCTCAAGGCTCTGGATGAGGTCGTAGCCAAGGCCGAACAGCGAGCCCACGAAAAAGACTAGTACAACCACGCCTCCGAAAAACCAGTCGGATCGCCAAAAATCGAGCTTTTTCATCCCCGTCCCTGCTTTTTGTATTTTTTCCAGTGGGTTAACGCCGTTCACTCATTTATTCTACGATATTTGCCGGAAAGGTAGTTGTTTTTTTTGGAAAGTGAGGGCAAAACTTCGCGTGAATACAGGCAATTACAGTGATCGGCGACGGCGCAGCAGGCGCGCGCATGCCGGGTTGCGCGACCGACCGCTGTCGCGGCGATCCCTACGTCCGCGCACACAGGAAATGACCCCCTGAATCAAAAAGAGAGGTGGCCGCGGCGGTGTTGCACCACGCCACGCAATAGACCAGAGAGGCGAGAGAATCTAGTTGCCGAGCAGGGTGCCTGCGGTGAGCCCCGCGGCGCGTGCAAACTCGCCGCCGGAAAGTTTCTTGCCGTCGGCGCCGCGCGCGCGCAGCACCTCGATCGCGCCGCCTTGCGCAGTCACCTTGAAACTGGCATCGGTCACATCGGAGACTTCGCCGGCCTTGCCGACGACGTCGGCGAAGCGGCGGGCGAGATGCTTGCGCGCATCGAAGATCTGCAGTTTCTTGCCGTTCAAAGTGGTCCACGCGCCCGGAGCGGGGTTGCAGCCGCGGATGAGGTTATAAATGTAATCAATGTGGCTCGCCCAGTGGATCCGGGCCTCTGCCTCGCGGCACCATCCTTCGTAGCTCGCCTGCGATTCGTCCTGCGGGCGTTCCCGGTGCTTGCCGGCGAACACCAGGTCGGCCGCCTCTAGCGTCGCCTTGACGCCCATCGGGGAGAGCTTGTTGAAGTACACGTCGCCGAGAGTCTCGTCGGGGCCGATGTCGCATTCTTTCTGCAGCACCACCGGGCCCTCATCGAGCCCCTCGGTGGGACGGAAGATGGTGAGCCCGGTGCGGGTATCGCCCCTGATGATCGGCCAGTTGATCGACGACGGGCCGCGGTACTTGGGCAGCAGAGACGGGTGGTACTGGATGGTGCCGAGGCGCGGGATCTTGGTAAAACTGTCGGGCGCGAACTGCAACACATAGGCCATGATGCCGAGATCGGCCTTCAGTTCCTTCATCGCCTCATGGGCTTCCGGGCCGCGCAGCGAGGCGAACTGGTTTACCTTGAGGCCATTTTCCTGCGCGGCCACCTTGAGCGGATCGGCTTTCGCGCCGGGTTTCTCGGGGGCGCAGAACACGCCCGCCACCTCGTCCTTGCGGGCGAGGAACGCATCCAGCACGGCTTTACCGTAGTCCAGTTGACCGATGATTGCGATACGCATGGGAACCCCGTGATTCGCGAGTCGTGATTCGTAAGTGGTGTCCGCGGTGGCGAGCGCGAGTCTGTCGACTCACGACTCACCATTCACGATTCACCCGCCGTCAGGCGGCCTTTTTTGGGGGGGCCGAGAACGCCCCGGCGCTCTTCAGCTGTGCGATTCTCTCGTCGCCGTAACCCAGCACCTCCCTGAGAACCTCCTCGGTGTGCTCCCCGAGCAGCGGCGAGCGCTTGATCTCGGCCGGGGAAGCGGAAAGCTTGATCGGCATGCCGACGTTGTACCACTTGCCGCGCTGCGGATGATCGAGCTCGACCCACATCTCGCGCAGCCGGACGTGTTCGTCGTTGGCGAGATCCTCGGTGCTCATGATCGGCCCGCACGGCACCTCGAGCTCGTTCAGCATCCCCATGAGCTCGCGCTTGGTGTAGTTCGAGGCGAACTCGTTGAGGATCTTCCACATTTCGTTCTGGTTCTTGCGCCGCTCGCCAATGGTGGCAAAGCGGGGATCGGTCGCGAATTTCTCTCCGCCAACGCGCCTGGCGAGCGCGTCCCACACCACCTCTTGCACGACAAGGTAGAGGTAGTCGTCGGGGCCGCCGGGCTTGCACTTGATCGCGTTGCCGAGTTGGCCGCCGCCGGAGTCGTTGCCGGCGCGCGGGACCGCCTTGATGCCCTCGGTCGGCACGGAATACTCGGACAGCGGGCCGCGGGTGAGGCGCTGGTGGTCGCGGAACTTGACGCGGCACAGGTTCATCACGCCGTCCATCATCGCCACCTCGACGTACTGCCCCTGGCCCGTCTGGTTGCGGTGGTGGAGCGCCGCCAGGATGCCGATGACGAGATGAAGCCCCGTGCCCGTGTCGCCGATCTGCGCCCCCGCCACCAGCGGCGGCCGGTCGAGGAAACCGGTCGTGGTCATCCCGCCGCCCATCGCCTGCGCCACGTTCTCATAGGCCTTGAACTCGGCGTAGGGGCCGCTCGAGCCGAAGCCCTTGACCGAGGCCATCACGATGCGCGGGTTGATCTCGTGCACTTTTTCCCACGGGAAGCCGAGCCGCTCGATCACGCCGGGACCGAAGTTCTCCATCACCACGTCGCACCGCTTGAGCAGCTCGACGACCACCTGCTTGCCCTCGGCGCTCTTCATGTTAAGCGTGATCGAGCGCTTGTTGCAGTTCAACATGGTGAAGTAGAGGCTGTCAGCGTTGGGCACGTCGCGCAACTGCCCGCGCGTGATGTCGCCGGTCGGCGGCTCGAGCTTGATCACGTCGGCCCCGAGCCACGCCATGAGCTGCGAGCCCGTCGGCCCCGCCTGCACGTGGGTCATGTCGAGGATGCGGATTCCCTTCAGTGCTTCCATTCTGATCTCCAAAAATTCTGCGGGAGATGAAACGCTACCTGCCCTCGCTCAACTGTTTGACTTATTTCTTACTTCCGCTTTTCGGATTCAGGCTCGTGATGCGACCGCTTTCGGTGCCGGCGGTTTCATCGATGACG
>ERZ1292645.718-Hain-H14-02um-R2-718-length-10989-cov-5_pt1 | contig 10989 bp, 8 predicted proteins | sample MGYA00564401_ERZ1292645 | MGnify/ENA primary metagenome ERZ1292645 (study PRJEB36523, sample SAMEA6512644) | groundwater metagenome | collected 2019-01-09 | study: AquaDiva: Metagenomics assemblies of 32 groundwater samples | reverse complement strand
TATCTCATCATGCGGTTCTTCATGCTCAACTCCCTCACCAAGCAGACTAATTACGCCGTACCCCAAGAAGCGTATCAATTCTTTTGTACACAATGATTTACCCACCCTTTAAGCGTACATAAAATTACATCAAGTGCGAAACTCGTGGAATTAGAACTATTGCTTCAAATTGACTATTTGGAAAAAAACTAACTGGTTCGTTGTCGCTCTTACTACGAAAACCACCATCGGATACAATAACATGTGCTATGTGGTTATGACTCATTGCCAAGACTTGTGATTTATCTAAACTTTTAGATCCTATATCAGCCGGAGTTAGGATTTGTCTCACAGCGGTATATTGCCTTAAGGCTTTCCCTAAAGGTGTGTTATGGGCTTTGAACCTCTCAATTAGAGCCATTAACCCTTGTCTATCTGCTTCTTCGGCTTCTTCAATTCTCCTTGGTATATCATCAGGATTGGGAGTATTTAGTTTTATATCATTCCTTGATAGACTAGCTTCTACCATAGCTAGTCTCATTTTTAATTCGTCATTAGATGCCATAACCCCTGTTGCGGATTCCAACGCTCTAATAGCACATCCAAATTGTCTTTTTTTGTTTGCTAATTCTAAACGATCATGCTCATTTAATCTTGTCTCTAGACGTTCCATCATCGCTAGATTTTACCAAAGAACAAAGTTAATAGCAAACTATAAGATTTGTGCCGCGTACGGGAGTGACTCGGCAAGCTCGGAGCAAGCTCACAAACCTTCTCGTTTTAGTAGTACCGCCAGCGGGAGTCGAACCCGCGATCTCCACCTTGAGAAGGTGATGTCCTAGACCACTAGACGATGGCGGCAAATACAATGCTATTTTACCTTAATTGGAATTGCATAACAACATTGTATGGTTAATATTTTTCTAGTATAATCTTCTTATGAATAAGATTTTTCTCTCCGTAGTAATTCCTTCTTACGATGAAATGGCGAATCTCCAAAAAGGAGTTCTTGATAAAATCAGTTCTTTTTTAAGCAAAAAAAAATATCCCTACGAAGTAATAGTAGTTGATGATGGATCCAAAGATGGAAGCATAGAGTTTGTGGAAAAATTCTTGAAGAATAATCCTAACTTTAAACTTATAAGAAACCTTCATTTGGGTAAAGGCGGAGCAGTTACAACAGGCGTTCTTGCAGCTTTAGGTGAATACATCCTTTTTACAGACATGGATCAAGCAACTCCCATAGAAGAGATTGACAGACTGCTCCCTTATTTCGATGAGGGTTATGATATTGTTATAGGTTCGCGGAACTCAAGAAGAAAAGGGTCTCCATGGACAAGATTATTAATGGCAAGAGCGATGATGTTTCTTAGAACGCTAATCGTCGGAATCTCCAATATTTCCGATACGCAATGCGGATTCAAAGTATTCCAGCATGAAATCGCTAGAAAAATATTTACAAAAATTCAGTCACTTCATCATAACTTTAAACAAGTTTCAGGATCAAACGTTTCCGCAGGATTTGATGTGGAGCTTTTGTATTTGGCAGAAAAAATGGGATACAGTATTAAAGAAGTTCCGGTTAATTGGCTATATGTGGAAACACGCAGAGTCAGCCCAATAAAAGATTCCATAGAGGGATTTATGGATTTGATAAAAATAAAAATAAACGATATCAAAGGAGCTTATTCATAGTGTCAAATATCAAGCTATCCAGTATTGGATATTTGATTGTAATTATCGGATTATTTCTTTATTCTTTTACCCAAGTAGATCTTAGCTTAACATTATCGCGTTGGTCTGTTTGGCAGGTTATCCAAAAATATTTTCAACATATAGGGTACTTTCAGCGGCCTCTTTCAGCCTTTATTTATGTTGCTATAATTTTACTGCTTTATATTTTCTATTTTTTCTTTCTGACAAAGGCTTATTCTCATAAAATTAGCAAAAGGCAAATCTGGTTTCTGATTACTTCAGTAAGTATTATTTTGGCTTTTTCCTACAATGCATTTTCCTATGACTTATTTAACTATATTTTTGATGCAAAGATTATTACCTATTACCATCAAAGTCCATACATACATAAAGCGCTTGATTATCTCGGTGATCCGATGCTTTCGTTTATGCACTGGACGCACAGAGCCTATCCTTACGGACCAATATGGTTACTCCTTACGGTTCCTTTATCTTTTTTAGGCTTTAAGATTTTTCTTTTGACTTTTTTCTTGTTCAAATTCCTTATGGCGATAAGCTTCGTGGGGACAGTATTTTAATTGGCAAAATCCTCAAAAAAATATCGCCGCAATATGAACTTTTTGGGGTTGTATTTTTTGCATTTAATCCTTTGGTGATTATAGAAAGTTTGGTATCTGCTCATAACGATATCGTAATGATGTTCCTAGCAATGCTGTCCATATATCTATTTATGAGCAATAAGTATGCTCGTTCACTTTTGTTACTCGTATTGTCTATTGGAATTAAATTTGCAACCGCACTGATTATTCCGGTTTTAGTGTTTTGGTATTTGTTTCGTAAGCATAGTTGGGAAAAAATTATATTTTTAATAATTGCAGTTATGATTGCTGCCATCGTTGCAGTCTCGTTAAGAACAAACTTTCAGCCATGGTATCTTTTATACGCGTTACCATTCGCCGCGCTTGTGGCAAGAAAATATTTTATTCTAATTCCATCCGTAGTTATTACATTTTTTTCATTGCTGCAATATGCTCCTTTTATCTATCTTGGGGATTGGAATCCGCCTGTCCCTACGATACTTTCGTATCTTGCTAACGGTTCAATACTTGCGTCTTTGTTTCTTATTATAGTTTGGTCTGCAAAGCGTCTCTTAGTTAGAAAAGTCTAGAAATGGTAGAATAAAATATATGGCGGATTTTATAAAGAGAAATAAATTTACAATTCTTATTTTTATTATCCTTACAGTTCTATTCTTCGCGTCACGTTTGTATAACATCTTGTCCTTGCCGATTTTTACAGACGAGGCAATATATATCCGTTGGGCTCAAATTGCAAAGCAGGATGCAAGCTGGAGGTTTATTTCCCTAACAGACGGTAAGCAACCGATGTTTATCTGGCTAATGATGATTTCCTTGCGTTTTATTCAAGATCCTTTATTGGCAGGAAGAGCTGTATCTGTTGGAGCAGGATTTATGACTTTAATAGGGATGTATTTTTTAGGAAGGGAGATATTCAAAAGCAATAAAATTGGCTTGATCTCAAGCGCATTATATGTAATTTTCCCAATGGCTTTAGTTTACGACAGGATTGCCTTGTATGACAGTTTGGTTGGAACATTCGCTATTTGGGCATTATATTTAATTGTACTTCTGGCTCGGAAAGTTCGAATGGATATTGCCCTAATTCTTGGAATGATAATTGGGGGAGGTGTTTTGACCAAGACAAGCGGATTTTTCAGCATATATCTTTTACCAGTTTCTCTAATTTTATTCAATTGGAGAGAAAAGGAGACGAGAAGTAGATTGGTAAAATGGATTGGTTTGTCTATTGTTGCGGTTGTAATTACGTATGGATTTTATTCAATTCTTAGGCTTTCTCCTTTTTTCCATATAATCACTGAAAAAAACGCAATTTTCGTTTATCCCTTGAAAGACTGGTTACAGCATCCGCTGGAATTTTTTATTCTGAATTGCCGAGCTTTTTGGGATTGGACAAATCTTTATCTAACTTGGCCGCTTTTAATTCTCGTAGCTTTATCCTTTTTTGTTGCAAAAAACTTTACGAAAGAAAAGATAGCTCTCTTTCTATGGTTCATTGTCCCAGTCGTAGCACTTGGACTTTTTGGAAGAACTCTATATCCTCGTTTTATTTTCTTTATGATACTTCCCCTGCTTCCCTTAATTGCATTTTCTTTGGTAAATATCTATGCGAAGCTTAGGACGTCTTACTTATTTGTTGTCTTTATTTTCTTAGTCTTTATATTAGCTTTTAAAAACGATTATCTAATTTTAACTGATTTTGCCAAGTCAAATATTCCCGATTCCGATATAGAGCAATATTTAACCCGATGGCCTGCCGGCGGAGGCATAAAAAAATCGATTGAATTCTTTGAAAAAGAAGCAAAAAAGGGAAAGATATATATTGCGACGGAAGGTACATTTGGACTGTTGCCTTATGCGTATGAAATTTACCTGATTAACAATCCTAATATTAGAATTGAAGGATACTGGCCAATGGAAGATACTATTCCGGCAAAAGTTATTAAGGAAAGCAAAGAAATTCCTACTTATTTTGTTTTTTACCAGCCTTGTTCTTCTTGTATAGAGATAGGAACAGCCCCAGTTACTTGGAATTTAAAGCCAGTTTTGCAAATGAGAAGCGGCGTAAATAATTTTACGAGTATTTATAGGATAAAATAAGATGAGAAGAACAATTTTTGTTATTCTCGCTTTCATAGTCGTATCCTTAATCTTCTTCTACCCCATTTTTAAAGGCAAAATTCCCTTTCCCGGTGATCTTCTTATGGGTGAGTATGCTCCATACAATTCCTACAATTTTTTGGGATATGCTCCCGGTGGATATCCCAACAAAGGACAAGATTTTGATGTTTTGAGACTTTTATTTCCTGAAAAAGAATTTTCCATTCGTATGTTCAAAAATTTTGAACTGCCATTTTGGAATCCTTATAACTTTTCTGGAAATCCCCATCTTGCCAGTTTACAATCCGGATCATTTTATCCTTTGAATATACTGTTCATTTTTCTTCCGTATGTTCTCGCATGGACGCTATTTATTATGTTGCAACCAATTTTGACTGGAATATTTAGTTATTTATTTACAAGAGAGCTCAAGTTTAGTATAAGAAGCTCGTTTTTTTCCGCTATAGTGTTTGCATTTTCTTCCTATTCTATCGTATGGATGGAATACGGCAATATAGGGCACACCATAGTATGGATGCCTTTTGCGATGTGGGTTGTGCTCAAAAATCTTCAAAAACCAACTGTTTTAAAATCTATAGTAATATCTTTATCGTTAACCTTTGCAATTTTGGCTGGATATATTCAGACGGCGTTTTACGTATTTATCTTCCTTTTTGGATTTATTGTTTTCCATACTTTCTTCATTGACAAAAAAGATAGATTTAAGAAATTATCAATATTTTCCATAATCTTCATTTTGCCAATATTGTTATCGGTAGCGCAATTGCTTCCAATGTTTGAATTATTTCTTCAGTCGGCAAGAGTACCATACTCTACCGCGTCATTCCTAAATTTATTAATTCCCCCCTTCCATCCCATAGCCATGCTTGTTCCGGATTTTTTTGGCAATCCGGCAACAAGAAATTATTGGCTTAATGGAACGTACATAGAAAGAGTTATGTATATCGGCGTAATTCCCCTAATTTTTATACTTTACAGTTTCTTTAAAAAACAAAATTCCACGTTTTGGTTTTTTGCCATTAGCGCAATCGTTGTTCTATTCTTAACCCTTGATACTTTTGTCGGTAGAATAATATATTCTTTTCAGATACCTCTGATTTCGACAGCTGTTCCTACGAGAATTATGTTTTTATTCTGTTTTTCTGTTAGTATACTTGCTGGTTTTGGACTTGAAACTTTTATAAAAAATCCAAATAAAAAAATATTCCTGAAAGCGATTAGCATATTAGGCAGCGTGTATTTGCTGTTGTGGATTTTTACAATTTTAGCTTCATTAATTGATAAATCCTCGTGGGTTCAAAATCTGAATATATCAAGAAGAAATCTTCTTTTGCCCACCGGAATTTTTTTAGTTAGCGGTATTGTATTGTTGGGGACTTTTTATATAAGTAAATATAGAAAAGCTATTCTAACTTTTTTAATAATTTTAAGCATTTTGGATTTGTTTTATTTTTTTCATAAAATTACTCCTTTTGCCCCAAAAGAAACTGTTTATCCCAATACGGAAGTATTAACAGAGCTTAAGAAAATACAGGGAATAGATCGTTCATGGGGATATGGAAGCGGATATATCGCTACAAATTTACAAACATACGAAAAAATTTTCTCTACAGATGGATATAACGCTTTACACATTAAAAGATATAGTGAGCTGTTATCTTCCTCTAAGAATGGTGAGATTGCGAATTCCATATCGGGATCCGATGCTATGATGGTTTCAGGTTATGGTGGAAGTGATCTGCGAGAAAATAGGTATCGTCAGCGTCTTTTGGATCTTTTGGGTGTAAAATATGTTCTCAATAAGGTTGATCCTCAAGTCTCAACTTTAAAAGCAGATAATCAAACGTTTGACAGCTCTATTTATAAATTAATTTGGCAGAAAGCTCCTTGGCAAATCTATGAAAATAAAGAAGTGTTGCCGCGCGTTTTCTTGGTCTCAAGTTATGTAGTGGAAAACAATAAGGATAAAATTATTCAGATGATTTTTGACGATAAGATTGATTTAAAAAATAAACTAATTCTAGAAGAAAATATATCTCCGAAAATTAATTTTTCAAATGATCAAAACGCAAAGGTTGAAATCAAAAAATATACTCCGAATGATATTGTTTTGCAAACTGATTCTAAAACAAACATGATCTTATTTGTTTCTGATAACTATTATTCTGGATGGAAAGTGAGTATTGATGGGGAATTTGGTAAGATATATAGAGCAGATTATTCTTTTCGAGCGGTGCCTGTTCTTAGGGGGATGCATGAAGTAAGATTTTGGTATAGTCCGAATTCTTTCGCATTGGGTTTACGCATAAGTATAATCTCTTTTTCGATAATGTTGTTAGCGCTAATAGCTCTTGGTATAAGGGGGAAAAATAATGTTAAAAAATAATAGATTTATTTACATATTTCTTGGGATAATATTTTTCATAGCGGTATTATTTAGATTTATTAATTTAAGTTCATATCCAGCAGGATTTCATCAGGATGAAGCATCTCTTGGCTATAATGGCTATTCCTTAATGCTGACGGGAAAGGACGACAATGGCAACAAATTGCCTCTTTATATTGATATGTTTGGCGACAATAGGCCTTCGGGTTACCACTACTTAACTATTGCACCCATTAAGCTGTTTGGCTTAAATGAATTCGCAACTAGATTTCCAGGGGCACTATTTGGTTCAATAACAGTTTTTGCAGTATATTTTTTAGCTTACGTCATTTTTAAAAATAAAACTGTAGGTTTATTAAGTGCTTTTTTAATAGCTATTTCCCCATGGCATATTGTTTTATCTCGTGCAAGCGCTGAAGCAGTTGTCGCACTATTTTTTATTATCCTTGGATTTTCATTATTGCTATATGGATTAGCTGAAAATAAAAATAAGTTTATTATTTGGGGTGCAATTTTTGCGCCGATTAGCTATTTTTTCTATCATACTCCTCGGGTGTTTGTTCCACTGGCATTCCTTGTATTTACGATCTATCTTTTTCCCTTTTGGAAAAAAGAAGCAAAATTTATCAGAGTAAAAATACTGTTAGTGATCGTTTTTCTAAGTGCTCTTGCTTTTTGTTTAGTATTTTTTGTAAAAGGAGGTACGGGAAGATATGGTCAGGTTAATATTTTTAATAATTTTCAAACGAACTTTTTTATCGGGCAGGAACTTCAGGAAGATGCCTTAGCGCATTCTTCAAGATACGCATCAAGGATAGTCCATAATAAAATTACAAATGATTTGCGGATTTTTATAGATAATTATTTTCAGTATTTTTCAGGAGGTTTTTTGTTCACAAAAGGGGGTTTACCGATCTGGTATAACGTTCCGCGAATGGGCTTAATGTATATTGTTGAATTGCCGTTTCTGCTTTTTGGTGTATACGCCTTACTTAAAACTAAGAACAGAATTTCTAAACTGCCAATATTGTGGTTGATAATTGCCCCTGTGGTTGGAGCGATTACAATGGATGACATCCCTAATATAAATAGAGCAATTGTGATGGTACCAGCCCTAGAGATCATTACTGCTGTTGGTTTTCTTAACGCAATAAACTTTTTTCATAAAAAGAAATCGCTTTTTGTAGGATTAAGCGTGCTTTTATTTCTAGGCAATGTTCTTTATTCTGGTCATCAATATTTTGTAAATGCAACGGTTCATAATAATTGGTACAGAAATAACGGATTTTCAGAAATGATGAGGATAGTTAATGAAAACTATAGTAAATACGATACGATTGTTATCTCTAAATATCAGGGGGGAGTTTACCCTCTTGTATTATTCTATTCAAGGTATAGTCCTGAAACTTATCAAAAAGAAGGCTCTTCGAAGGATAAGGATTATGGAGGTTTTGGCAAATTCTTTTTTGTTCCCCAAGATTGTCCCTCTGTGCAGCGAAGCGATAAGTTTCCTAGAATTGGCAAGATGTTGTTTATTGACAAAGGAGACTGTCCGCCCAGCAAAACTTTGCAGAACAGAAAGATTAACTATGTGAATAGGGAAGATGGATCAAAAGCCTTCAGGATTGTTTATGATTAACATTTTAAGTAAAAAATTAACAACCTATATTATCCTAATTTTAATAGTTCTAATTGGAACTTTTTTGCGTTTTTATCAGTTGGGAACAAATCCTCCCAGTCTTACGTGGGATGAGGCGAGTCTTGGCTATAACGCTTATTCAATACTCAAGACTGGAGCCGATGAATATGGAACCAAATTTCCGCTAAGCATTAGATCCTTTGATGACTTCAAGCCTCCTTTATACGTCTATCTTGCGATACCGTCCGTGAAGCTCTTTGGATTAAATGAGTTTTCCGTTCGTTTGCCATCGGCTATTGCAGGAGTCTTGTCGATTATTTCTATATATTTTTTCGTAAAAGAAATATTACAAAAATGGGAGGAAAAACATCGGGAGCTAATAGCTTTTGTCTCTTCATTTTTCTTTGCAATTTCGCCTTGGAGTCTTCAATTTTCCAAAGCAGCATTTGAGGGAAGCATAGGTCTTCTGTTTTTGATACTTGGGGTTATGTTTTTCTTGAAAGGACTAAGGAATGGTTGGTTATTTATTCTTTCAAGCGCTTCTTTTATTTTGAGCATTTATTCATATCATAGTTTCAGGCTTTTGATTCCATTACTCCTAGTGTTCTTGATTTTTACTTTCTTAGGATACATATCTAGAAAGAAACTCTTTTTTACTATTTTTATTCTTGCTTTATTATCGTTTACCTTTCCCGTTTATTCTGGTTTTCTAAAAGCTCAAGATTCCGGATCACGCCTTTCGATGGTCACTATTTTTTCAGATCCAACAATTACAAGTTCTCCTATTGAAAGAATTAACTATGATAAGAATCATAATGATTACATTGGAGAGCTATTCCATAATAGACGTGTAGTTTATGCTTTGGCAATTGCCAAAGGGTACCTTGATCATTTTAATCCTGATTTTTTATTTCTGCATGGAGACGGAGGAGTGCAGCATCATGCCGTAGATATGGGCATGCTTTATCTTTGGGATTTACCTTTTATAGCCGCGGGAATATATTTATTATTTAAAAGGCGCGATCGTTATGTAGGAATTTTGTTTGTTTTCTTTTTACTCGCACCGCTTCCTTCTGCAATTTCAACAGGTACCCCTCATCCTGTACGCGCTATCGCTCTCATGCCGGCTTTCCATATATTTACCGCTATCGGTATTGTATTTATATTTTTGAGGATTATAAAAATGCGAACAATTTTCATAAGATTAATATTGTTATTCGCAATTGGATTATCTTTGGTATTTAATCTTGCATATTATATGCATCAATATTATGTCCATACGCCGGTTGAATATGGGTATTTTTGGCAATATGGATATAGAGAAGCTCTAAGTTATGCGAAAGAGAATGAGACAGCATTTAAGAATATTATCATGACATATGAATATGATCAGCCTTACATTTACTATCTTTTTTACAATAAAATAGATCCTGCATGGTATCAAAAAAATTGGGACTATAATAAAAATGGAACAGTTGATAGATTCAAGCGAGTGGTTGGAAAATACACATTTAGAAATATTGAGTATTCAAAAGATATTAATATTCCAAACACTCTTCTTATCGGTACCCCAAAAGAAATACCAGTTAGTGCAAAAGTTGTAAAAATTATCAAATTTTTGGATGGAAAAGTAGCTTTTAAAATTGTTAAAACATGAAGAAGGTATTGGCGATATTATTCCTCTCTTTTTGCATAAGCATTCCGGTTATTCTACCGTTTTTCCATACCGGATATTTTCCAACACATGATGGGGAATGGGCAATTGTTAGGCTTGGTGATATGTTTCGTACTCTTCGGGATTTTCAAATTCCCGCACGATATAGCGGAAGTTTAAATTTTGGTTATGGTTATCCTTTATTTAATTTTACTTATCCTCTGCCTTATTACTTAGGAATATTTATCTATATGTTGGGTACAGGATTTGTAGGCGCAATCAGAATACTTTTTGCAAGCAGCGTTTTATTGTCGGCTTTTTTTATGTTTTTTGCATCCAGCATTTTATGGAAAAATAAGTGGGCTGGGATAATATCAGCAATATTATATATTTATTTTCCGTATCGTATGGTTGATCTGTATGTCAGGGGTTCCATAGGCGAGTCTCTCTCATTTGTTTTATTTCCCCTACTGTTTTATCTTGCAATTAAATTAACCGATAAATCTTCGTTCTTGTTGATTGGAGGCATTGCTGTCTCCGTAGCATCTCTCGTAATGGCACATAACATAATGGCTGTTCTTTTTATGCCGCTTTATTTAGTATTTATACTAATTCAAGCAGAAAATAAAAAAGCGGTAAAACCTCTTTTCATAAGTATTATTTTAGGTTTTGGATTATCTGCATTTTTTTGGATTCCCGCTCTTTTTGAAAAAAGTAATATTTTGCTTGCCAAAATTCCAATTGCGGATAGAAGTTTATACTTTGTGACGCTTAAGCAATTTATATTTCCAAGATGGGGATATGGTGTTCCCACAGATCCGAATGGTTTTAGCTATCAATTAGGCTTAGTTCATCTTGCAATATTTATTATTGTTGTTTTATTTTTATCATTTCTTTTAATTAAGAACAAAAAATA
>ERZ1292645.565-Hain-H14-02um-R2-565-length-12823-cov-6_pt1 | contig 10997 bp, 7 predicted proteins | sample MGYA00564401_ERZ1292645 | MGnify/ENA primary metagenome ERZ1292645 (study PRJEB36523, sample SAMEA6512644) | groundwater metagenome | collected 2019-01-09 | study: AquaDiva: Metagenomics assemblies of 32 groundwater samples | reverse complement strand
TTGCCTCAGGTGTAAATAAGAATGCAGAACTTCAGCCTTGGTATTTTCTCATCGTTTTTCCTTTCGCAGCGCTTATTGCATATAAAAGATTAATTGTTCTTTTAACAATTTGCGTATCTGCTGGAATGCTTGCTTCATATATTCCATATCTTTTGATGGGAGAGTGGCCAAAAGATATTGTTGATTTAAAACTGAAACTATTTATCCTCTCAATATCTTTTGGAGTTTTTTTCTATGCTGTAAAACGCAGGTTTTTGATAAAATAAACTTATGGAATTTATTAGAAGACACAAGCTTGAGATTGTTATTTTAGCAATTTTGATAATCATATATTTTTCCTCTCGTTTATTTAGTATTTTATCTTTACCAATTTTTACTGACGAAGCAATCTATATCCGCTGGGCGCAAATCGCAAAACAAGACGCCAACTGGCGATTCATCTCCCTAACAGACGGTAAGCAGCCAATGTTTATTTGGCTGATGATGATTAGTCTGCGTTTCATTCAAGATCCCTTATTGGCTGGTAGAGTTGTTTCAGTTGGGGCGGGATTTATGACTTTGATAGGAATGTATTTTTTGGGAAAAGAGATATTTAAAAGCAATAAAATTGGATTGATTTCAAGCGCATTATATGTAATTTTTCCAATGGCTTTGGTGTATGACAGGATGGCTTTATATGATGGTCTTGTTGGCTCTTTTGCAGTTTGGGCTTTGTTTCTAATTATTCTTTTAGTTAGGAAAATCCGTTTGGATATAGCTTTAATTCTTGGAATGGTAGTAGGCGCCGGAGTTCTAACGAAAACAAACGCCTTTTTCAGCATATATCTTCTTCCTCTTTCGCTTATTTTGTTTAATTGGAAAGAAAAACAGTTAAAAGTCAGACTTATAAAGTGGATAAGTTTGGCTATTGCCGCAATTGTAATTACATACGGTTTTTATTCAATTTTAAGACTTTCTCCATACTTTCATATTATTACAGAAAAAAACGCACTTTTCGTTTACCCATTTACAGAATGGATAAAGCATCCCTTTAATTTTTTTATCAACAACTGGGAAGCGGTATGGGACTGGTTAACGAGGTATATGACATGGCCGATGGAGATTCTTGTTATCGCGTCGTTTTTCATTTCTAAATCATTTGTAAAAGAAAAACTGCTTCTTTTCATTTGGTTTTTGGTACCAGCTCTTGCGTTGGCAATATTTGGCAAAACGTTATATGCCCGTTTTATTTTCTTTATGATATTGCCTTTACTAATTATTAATGCGTATTCTTTAAGAAACATTTATCTAAGAGTCAAAAACAAATTGTTTTTTGGCGTTTTATTGATAGTTATTTTTGCATTGTCGGTTAAAGCAGATTATTTCATATTGAGCGATTTGGGTCGTGCTCCAATTCCGGTATCGGATTTGGGACAATACAGCAATGATTGGCCGTCTGGCGGAGGCGTAAAGGAAGCGGTTGCGTTCTTTAAGAACGAGGCAAAAAAAGGAAAGATATATATTGCAACACAGGGAACATTTGGTCTCATGCCTTATGCTTTGGAGATTTATCTTGTAGACCATCCCAAAATAAAGATCGAGGGTTACTGGCCAGTGGGAGATAAGGTTCCTGAAAAAGTTCTTGAAAAAAGTAAAAAAATTCCTACTTACTTTGTTTTTTATCAGCCATGCGTCACATGTAGAAATGCAGGAGACTCGCCTGACGGATGGAATCTCGAAGAGGTTTTACGAATTAAAAAACATGCAGATAACTTCATGACAGTTTATAGGGTAAGATAAGATGAAAAAGCAAATAGCTCTTATTAGCCTTATATTTATCTTTACATCGCTAGTTTTTTTTTATCCTATTTTTAAAGGCAATATTCCTTTTCCCGGTGATCTTCTTGTGGGTGAATATGCTCCTTATAACTCGTATTCTTTTATGGGATATGCTCCTGGTGGGTATCCCAACAAGGGTCAAGATTTTGATGTTTTGAGGCTTTTGTATCCGGATAAAGAATTTTCTATTCTTATGCTTAGGAATTTGAAATTTCCCCTTTGGAATCCTTACAACTTTGCCGGAAATCCTCATATTGCCAGCTTGCAATCCGGATCGTTTTATCCTTTAAATATAATATTTTTTATATTTCCATATGTTGCCGCATGGGCAATATTTATTTTGTCGCAGCCTATTTTAACCGGAATATTCAGTTTTTTATTCGCAAGGGAGCTTAAGCTTGGGGTAAAAAGTTCGGTTTTTTCCGCTTTAGTATTTGCGTTTTCTTCTTATTCTATTGTGTGGATGGAATATGGCAATATTGGCCATTCCATAGTATGGATGCCCTTTGCTCTGTGGATGGCTCTTAAGAATCTTAAGAAACCAAGCATTCTAAAATCTATAGCAATATCCTTATCATTAACGTTTGCGATTTTGGCTGGATATATTCAGACAGCATTTTACGTATTTATTTTTATTTTAGGATTTATTGTTTTTAATATCTTATTTGTAAATAAGAAAGATAAGCTGAAGAAGCTTTCTATGTTTTTTATTGTATTTTTTATACCGATTCTATTATCGGCATTACAATTGCTTCCAATGTTAGAATTAATTTTTCAATCAGCAAGAACCTCATATTCCAACTCTTCCTTTTTAAAACTATTAATTCCTTCATACCATGTCGTGACTATGTTTGTTCCTGATTTTTTTGGCAATCCGGCTACAAGAAACTATTGGCTTAGCGGTACATATATAGAAAGAGTTACATATATTGGTGTAATACCTTTAATTTTTGTACTTTATAGTTTTTTTAAAAAACAAAATTCTACATTTTGGTTTTTTGTCATTAGCTCAATCGTTGTTTTATTTTTAACTTTTGATACTTTTATCGGTAGAATAATTTATTCTTTTCATATACCTCTTATCTCAACGGCTGTTCCCACAAGAATTATGTTTTTATTCTGTTTTTCGGCAAGTATGATTGCCGGATTCGGACTTGAATCGTTTATTAATAGCCCGAATAAAAAAAATATCTTGAAAGTAATCTGTTTTTTGGGCGGAATATATTTATTAACATGGGTTTTTGCTTACATAATGCCGCTAGTAGGGGAAGATATTTCTTGGGTTCAAAAGTTGAGCATATCCAGGAGGAACCTTATTTTACCAACCGGAATTTTTTTTGTTAACAGTATCGCATTATTAGTCAGTTTTTATATAAGTAAATATAGAAAAAATATTATAATTTTTTTAATAATCTTAAGTATTTTGGATTTATTTTATTTTTTTCACAAAATTACCCCTTTTGCACCAACGGAAACTGTTTATCCGCAGACTGCAGTATTGGATCAGCTTAAGAAGATACAGGGATTAAATCGTTCATGGGGATATGGGAGTGGATACATAAGCACAAATCTACAAACACATGAAAAGATTTTTTCTACAGATGGATATAATGCTTTACACATTAAAAGATACGGGGAGATATTGTCGTCATCCAGGGATGGAAAGATTGCAATTTCTATTTCTGGATCTGATCCAATGATAGCTTCAGGTTTCGGCGGAAGCGATCTTAGGGAGAATAAATATCGACAACGCCTCTTGAATCTTTTGGGCGTAAAATATATTCTTAATAAGGTTGATCCGCAAGCCTCAACTGCAAAAGCAGATAACCAGACGTTTGACGATTCTATTTATAAGTTAATTTGGCAAAATCCTCCCTGGCAGATTTACGAAAACAGACAGATACTGCCCCGCGTTTTTTTAGCTTCGGATTACGTGGTAGGAGAAGATAAAAACAAAATTATAGATATGATTTTTGATGATAGTTTTGTTCTTAGGGATAAAATTATTTTGGAAGAAGATATATCGCCCAAAATTGACTTCGCAAAAGATAATAGCGCAAGAGTTGACATAAAAGAGTATTTACCCAACAAAGTTATTCTGCGAACAAATTCAAAGACAAATATGCTCTTATTCCTTTCAGATAATTATTACAAGGATTGGAGAGTGAGCGTTGATGGGGGAAATGGTAAGATATATAGGGCCGACTATTCATTTAGAGCAGTGCCTGTCTTGAGGGGAGATCATGAGGTTATTTTCTCTTATTATCCTAATTCTTTTGATTTGGGTCTTAAGATAAGCTTAATAACCTTTGCGTCATTGATATTATTTACTGTTCTATTAAAGTTAAAAAATTATTATGTTAAAAAATAAAAAATTAATAACTTATTTTCTGTTAGGACTTATTGTTGCACTCGCAGTTTTTCTTCGTTTTTATAATTTAAGCTCTTATCCTGTTGGTTTTCACCAGGATGAGGCTTCTTTAGGATATAACGGATATTCTTTACTTTTGACCGGAAAAGACGACAATAATAAACCTCTACCGCTGTATATAGACATGTTTGGTGATAACAGGCCATCCGGATACCATTATTTAACGATTCTTCCTATAAAATTTTTGGGATTAACAGAGTTTGCAACGAGGCTTCCTGCAGCATTATTTGGATCAATGATAGTTATTGCCGTCTACGTATTTACCTACGTTCTTTTCAGAAGCAGAAAAATAAGTTTGTTAGGCGCTCTTTTGACAGCTATTGCTCCATGGAGTTTTGTTTTGTCCAGGGCAAGTGCGGAAGTTATGGTGTCTCTTTTTTTCATACTTCTTGGATTTGGATTATTTTTTCATAGCATTAAAAATAAAAAAATACCCCATCTTTTTATAGGTACGGTTTTGCTGACTGCGAGTTTTTTCTTTTACCATACTCCGCGTGTTTTTGTACCCGGTATTTTTCTTGTTTTTCTTCTGATGTTTTTTTCAACAATTAAAAATTACTCTAAAAATTTTAAAATTTCTGTATTTTTGTCTTTTATATTTGTATCTCTTGTTGCCGTTTTTCTGGTTTTTGGAGTCTCTGGAGGAACAGGCAGATACAGTCAGGTGAATATATTTTCATCTTTTGAAACAAATTTTTTTCAAAATCAGCAAATTCGGGAAGATGCACTTGCCGGCTCAAACCATATCCAGTCTCGTTTCTTTCATAACAAACTCACAAATACAGCTTTAGTTTTTATGTCCAATTATTTTGATTATTTTGGGTTTAATTTTCTTTTTGCTACGGGCGGATTACCTATTTGGTATAGCATCCCCAGGGTTGGCCTTTTATATCTTTTAGAGCTGCCATTTATACTTGTTGGAATATATTATTTAATTAAAGAAAGGAATATATATTCTAAAATTCCGTTAGTTTGGCTTCTGATAGCCCCGGTTATTCCTGCAATTACAATGGATGATGTTCCAAATATAAATAGAGCGGTTGTTATGTTTCCAATGCTAAATATTATTGCAGCGGTTGGCTTCTTAGCTTTTTTAAAAAATTTTAAATATAAAAAGCAGACAGCAGTGTTGATAGGAACATTGTTTTTGATAAATGCTTTATATTTTTTCAATCAATACTTTTATAATGCAAAAACCCATAAGCCTTGGTATCGCAATAACGGATTTTCGGAAATGATGAATGCGGTTAATAAAAATTATGATAAATATGATTCGATCGTTATATCTAAATTCCAAGGAGGTATTTATCCTTTAGTTTTATTCTATTCAAAATATAACCCAGGGACTTACCAGAAAGAGGGCTCTCCCAAGAACGTCGATTATAAAGGTTTTGGTAAATTCGTTTTTGTTCCCCAAGACTGTCCTTCTCTAAGCAGAAACAAAAAAATGATACCTAAAAATACATTATATATAGATAAGGGAGATTGTCCGTCGGGCGGAATTTTAGAACATACAAAGGTTAAGTATGTCTATCGAGAAGATGGAACAAAAGCCTTTAGAATAGTGTATGAGTAAATGGATAAAGGGTAATATTTTTTTATTTTGTTTTCTGGGTGTTATTTTTCTTTCATTTTTTGTCAGGTTTTATAGGCTTAGTGATTTTCCGGTCGGTTTTCATATAGATGAGTCAATCCTTGGCTATACTGGATATTCTTTGTTGCTTACAGGAAAAGATACAAATAATATAAATTCTTTATACACAGAAGTATTTGGAGATTTTATACCCATAGGCTATCACTATCTGACAATAATTCCGATTAAGCTGTTTGGGTTAACAGAATTTTCAACAAGGTTTCCTGGGGCTTTTCTTGGCGCGTTAACAGTTGTATTAGCATACTTATTGTCTTACTCTATTTTTCAGAATAAAAAAATAAGTATTGTTAGCTCACTTTTTTTGGCTATTTCGCCTTGGCATATTATTTTGTCTCGCGGAAGCTCTGAGGCAGTTGCATCGCTTTTTTTTATTGTTGCTGGTTTTGCTGCAGTTTTGCAAAGCATCAGAAAAGAAAATAAGAAACTTCTATATTTAGGAACAGTGTTTCTTTGCATGAGTTTTTTCTTTTATCATGCTGCAAGGTTATTTGTGCCATTGTTTTATTTATCAACAATTTTTTTGTTTAGTTTTTTTTGGAAATTCAAAAAACATACTTATAAAATTGCCTTTTTTTCTTCATTTTTAATTTGTGCATTTGTGTCCTTTTTATTAGTTTTTGTCATTGTTGGTGGAAACAGCCGTTTTAACCAAGTGAGTATTTTTAATTACCCCGAAACGAAACTTGTTATGGAGGAGCAAATCAGAGAAGATGGAGTCTCTCATACGCCGGTTTTACTAACAAGAGTTTTTCATAACAAGATTTTTGATTATTCTTGGACTTTCCTTTCTAATTATTTTGATTATTTCTCAGCAAACTTCCTGTTCCTAAAAGGCGGACTTCCAATATTTTTTAATGTACCCCGCATGGGATTAGTTTATGGTATTCAGCTATTCTTTATAGTATTGGGAGCCTTTTTATTAGCAAAGAGCAAAGATATTTTTCAAAAAATTCCCTTGATATGGTTATTTTTGGCGCCAGTTGTTGGAGCTCTTACTGTTGATGATGTTCCCAACATAAGGCGTGCAATTATTATGGTGCCTGCACTAGAGATAATTGCAGCATACGGAGTTTTTAGTTCTATAAACTACAGTCTTTTTAGAAAGCTAAAAAAACCAGCCATAGTCACTCTTGGAATTTTATTTCTTTTTAGTTTTTCTTATTTTTTGCATCAATACTTTGTTCATACAGAAGTCCACAGAACTTGGTATAGGAATAATGGAGTCAAGTCAATGATAGATACGGTTAAAAAATCGTATAATGAGTACGACAAAATAATTGTTACAAAGTCAACGGGCGGAATATATCCCTTAATATTATTTTATATGAAAATGGATCCTCGAATATATCAAGAAGCAGGTTCGCCAAAGGATAGGGAATATACTGGTTTTGCTAAATTTTTCTTTGTGCCTCAAGCCTGTCCTTCAAGAGACAAAGATAACAAGTTTCCAGATGGACGATCTATTTATGTAGACAACGGAACTTGCGGGACTCAGGGAATAGTTATAAATAAAGAGGATGGTACAAAGGCCTTTAGGATTGTTTATGATTAATGTTTTAAATAAAAAATTAACAACATATTTCGTTCTGGCTTTAATAGTTTCAATCGGTGCTTTTCTGCGTTTTTATCAGTTGGGAGTTAATCCGCCGAGTCTTACTTGGGATGAGGTGAGTATGGGTTATAATGCATATTCAATCTATAAAACAGGCGCAGATGAATATGGAATTAAATTTCCAATAAGCATACGATCTTTTGACGATTATAAACCTGCTTTATATACATACTTTATTATTCCTTTTATTAATATGTTCGGGTTTAATGAATTTGCGGTACGCATTCCTTCTTCACTCATCGGAGTATTATCTATTTTAGCTATTTATTTTCTAGTAAAAGAGTTATTGCAAAAATGGGATAAGAAATATCAAGAGCCAATAGCTCTTGTATCAGCATTTTTTTTAGCAATTTCTCCCTGGCATTTACAGTTTTCCCGAGGAGCATTCGAAGGGAACATAGGTATTTTTTTCCTTATGCTGGGAATTTTGTTCTTTTTTAAAGGGTTAAAGAGTGGAAGATTGCTTACGATATCCAGTGTTTCTTTTGCCCTAAGTATTTATTCTTACCATAGTTTTAGAATGTTAGTTCCTCTTATTTTAGTATTTTTAGGATTTATTTTTTGGAAAGAAGTGTTTAGAAAGAAATTATTTTTTGTTATTTTTTTAATTTCATTAACATTATTTACTCTTCCTGTATATTTCAGTTTTGTTAAAGCCCAGGCTTCAAATTCGCGATTATCCATGGTAACTATTTTTTCAGATCCTACAGTTATTAATCCTTCAATTAAGAGAATTGATTACGACCGAAGTAACAATGATCTACTTGGGTCTATCTTTCATAACAGGCGAATAGTTTATTCTTTAGCAATTGCAAAAGGATACCTTGACCACTTTAATCCGGATTTTTTATTTATACATGGGGATGGAGGAGTACAGCATCACGCGGTTGATATGGGCATGCTTTATCTCTGGGAATTGCCATTTATTCTTGCAGGGTTATACGTTTTGGTGAACCGGCGTAATAAGTATGTTTTAACTCTAATATTGCTTTTTCTATTAGCTCCGCTTCCTTCTGCTATTACAACAGGAACGCCACATCCAATTCGCGCTATTACACTTATGCCAGTTTTCCATATATTTACCGCTATTGGTTTTGTATTTATATTTTTTAGGGTTTTAAAGATGCGAATAATTCTAGGGAGAGTAATATTACTATTTATAATTGGGTTGTCTTTGGTATTAAATTTTGTATATTACATGCATCAATATTATGTGCATAGCCCAATTGAGTATGGTTATTTTTGGCAATATGGATATAAAGAAGCATTAATTTATGCAAAAGAGAATGAGACAAAGTTTGGTAATATTGTCATGACATATGAATATGATCAGCCTTATGTCTACTACCTTTTCTACAACAAAATAGATCCATTATGGTATCAAAAAAATTGGGATCACAATAAAAATGGAACAATTGACCGATTCAAGCGAGTAGTTGGAAAATATACATTTAGAAACATTGAATATTCAAAAGACATTAATATTTCAAATGCTCTTCTTATTGGTACTCCAAAGGAAATACCTGATGATGCAAAGGTTATAAAAATCATAAAATTTCCGGATGGAAAAACAGCTTTTAAAATCGTTGAAACATGAAAAAAGTATTATTAATTTTAATCTTCTCTTTTTGCATAAGCATTCCGGTTATTCTGCCTTTTTTCCAAGCGGGTTATTTTCCGACGCATGATGGAGAGTGGGCGGTAGTAAGACTTACCGACATGTTTCGTACTCTTCGTGATTTTCAGATCCCCCCCCGGTACAGCGGAGAGTTAAATTTTGGTTACGGTTATCCTCTATTTAATTTTGCCTATCCGTTTCCTTATTACCTTGGTATATTAATCCATTTTTTGGGAGTAGGATTTGTAGATACAATAAAAATTCTTTTTGCAGGGAGTGTTTTATTGTCGGCTTTTTTCATGTTTCTTGCATCAAGAGCTTTATGGAAAAGTACATGGGCTGGGATAATGTCGGCAATATTATATGTTTACTTTCCGTATCGAATGGTTGATCTGTATGTTCGGGGATCTATTGGTGAATCACTTTCCTTTGCTCTATCTCCTCTTTTATTTTATCTTGCGATTAAATTAATTAGCAAGCCATCACTTTTGCTGGTTGGAGGCATTGGGATTTGCGTAGCCGCTCTCATAATGACACATAACATAATGACTGTTCTTTTTATGCCGCTTTATATAGCATTCATATTAACTCAATCAATCTCAAAAAATAAAAAAGCAATAAAGGCATTTTTATTAAGTATTTTTTTGGGTTTTGGATTATCTGCATTTTTTTGGATTCCTGCTCTTTTTGAAAAAAACAATATTTTGCTTTCACAAATTCCCATTGCGGATCGCAATTTATACTTTGTGAATCTTTCGCAATTTATATTTCCAAAATGGGGATATGGTGCTCCTATAGATCCGAATGGCTTTAGTTATCAATTGGGCTTGGTTCATCTTGCAGTATTTATTATTGTTGTTTTATCTTTATTATTTCTTTTACTTTCGAACAAAAAATATTTCAAAGAATATTACATAAGGCTTGCGGGTATTTTAACTATTTCTGTTTCTTTTTTTGCTTTTTTACTTTTTAAGCCCTCAGAATTTTTCTGGGAGAATATACCTTTATTGTCCGAAATTAATTACCCATGGATAGTATTAGGAATATTGGGATTTTTGATTAGTCTATTGACAGGATTTTTATCAAAACAAGTTTTGGGAAGATTTGTGATGATTTTTCTTGGAATAATTGCCGTGTTTATCGTATTGCCCTATGGAAAACCTCAGCAGTATATCAATAAGGGAGACGGTTATTATTTGACTAATGATGCCACGACAACGTCTTCCAATGAATTAATGCCGTTGTGGGTTAAGAAAATACCTTTTCAAAGAGCAGAAAAAAAAGTGGAAATAATAAATGGGAACGGAAATATTGAGAGCATTTTCTCCAACTCAAAACAAGTTAAATTTGCTATCAATCTTTTTTCCCAAGGCACAGTTAGAATAAATACAATTTATTATCCAGGCTGGAATGCAATGGTTTATCCCACGCGTTGTCATCCTGAACTTGTTTCAGGATCTCATTGTAAGGGTGAAGAATTAGCTATTCATTATCAAAACACAAAAGGCGTAATGGATCTTCAGATACCAAAAGGAGAAAATAAAGTGGAACTCCAATTCTCCGAAACCCCTCTTCGCCTGTTTGCAGACATTATTAGCGCTTCTTCAATCTTTTTGTTGCTTTTATATAAAACTATTTCAAGAAAGCTTAAAAGCTTAAGATTGACAAATGCTTTAATAGTGTGATAAAAATGGTGTATGGAAAGACAAGTTCCAACAGGTATCTCAAGTATATTTGAACAAATTGCTCTGAGACATCAGGAAGCCAGACGTAAAGCTGAGGCAGAGAGGGAAAAGTATCCTCTTGCTAAAGCACTTTACGAAAAAGCAAATGCTGTAGTAGAAGAGTTTGGAATTGAACAAAT
>ERZ1292645.717-Hain-H14-02um-R2-717-length-11009-cov-5_pt1 | contig 11009 bp, 18 predicted proteins | sample MGYA00564401_ERZ1292645 | MGnify/ENA primary metagenome ERZ1292645 (study PRJEB36523, sample SAMEA6512644) | groundwater metagenome | collected 2019-01-09 | study: AquaDiva: Metagenomics assemblies of 32 groundwater samples | reverse complement strand
TAAAAGCTTATAATAATTCTGATCTATGATTAAAATCCTCATCTTGGCCACACTAAGCTTCATGTCCATGGAAGCACAGTCCACGACTATTCATGCGTTCAGCTTTAACCTCCACTGCACTTTTGATGACTGGAATATCGCATTTGGGGCATCTAACAAATTCTTTAATTACTTCAATATTAGCAAGAACTTCTTTATTGCATGTGTGATCTACACTATGTTTTTCTTCACACTTCTTACAGAATTTTGTTGTACAAAGAAGACAAACATAATGAGTTGTATGTGTTTCCAATTTCCCTTTACAGAATACATTAAAACAGTTCTTAGTTATACTCGATTTAATCTTTTTTAAGTTACCAGAAGAAATCTTCTTCATTTTAGTCTGTAGCGCATATTCAATTGTTAATGCTAATGCTCCGCTAAATTCACTTTTCATGAATTCAAGTTTTTCTCTTTGGATGTTCTCGATGATAGCCTGATGATTAATCTTTTCATTAATAGCCTCAGTCTGATTTATATAGAGGTAATCAAAAATAATCTTTTGATAAATTAAAAGCTGTTCTGGACCAAGTTTCTTGATTTGAGATTCAGGTAAAACTTCTTTACATGTACAACTAGGCATAATTTTTTCATTCTTACTGTAGTCAATAAGGCGGATAGTACATTCAAAACAATAATGATAATTACAGTCTGGATTCTTACAGTTAATAATTTGATTTTTTTCGATTTCACAAAAGCAGATCAAACATTCTTTGATTGAGGTCATTTAACCAAAGTTTACATTTAATTCTAAAAATTCAATTTTAATTAAGACGGTAATTTGTTTTTTATTTTTTATTTAGTAAGATCAAAAAGGGTTTTTACTAAAATAAAGTCCTCTAATATTATGTCTTGGTGTAAATACAATTCTTTTCTGAAAAGACACTAATCTTGTTTCAAAAAAGTCTAGATATATATTATCTGTATCAGAACATCTGATCCATCTCACAATACCAATATGCTTATTAGAAATTAAATCTCGCATCTGACATATCTTATCTTTATCAATATAAGTACCAGATTTAACTTCTAATATAATTAGATTATCATTATCAAATAGTATTTCACATGAACCTGAATATTTATTAATTCCAACTTCAAGTACTTTTGAATTGATTGTATATTGATGATGTTCACTATTACTTATAAATGATCCCATTTTTGAATATTGTTTAAAATAGATCTATGACTTCTGAATTTAAATTAAATTTTAATTAAGAAGTAATTTCTTAATTTGTTTTTGATTTAATTTGTTAAAAATTTTTAGAAATCATGCTTTGGCGGATCTTGAATAACTTTGTAGAATTTTTCTACGTCTTTACCACTCAATCTAATAAATTCTCGAAGTTGTGCAGGACTGTATTGTAGATCTTTAATGTATTTCTTAACAGTGCTGTGATCTACAGAACCTAGTTCTTTTTCAATGAGATCCGTGATATAAGGATACACTGCATTTTGCAATCCAATCCGGTAGTCAACTCGTCCTGATCTGATAAGAGCAGGATCAAGCTTTTCAGGATGATTTGCTGATATAAAAATAATAGGATGATCTAATTCAAGGAGCCCATCGAATGTGTTAAGAATTCCCGACAGAGTAAGCGAATCATCGATAGAATCGTAAGGGTTGTCATCTGAATCATCATCAGAATCTGAGGACTTTTTACGAGGAATATAGATTTTATTTTTCTTCTTTTTTGGTATATTTTGACGAGGAAGATCTCTTCTTAAAACTACGTCACTTTCTGCATCTATATCTTCAATTACATAAATTCTTTTACTGATTGGTATATCAGTGTAATCTCCATCACTGCTTTTAATATCAGGATTATGAAATAGATCCATAAACTCTTTATCTGATTTGATATCTGATAATCGAACATTAATAAGATGTTTACCTGTATAATTAGCAGTGCTTTTAACTAGACTACTCTTACCAAGGCCTGGAGCTCCATACAACAAAATTACCAGTTTTGATAACTCGCCCTTTTGTAATTTTTCAATTGCATCGATAATAAGATCTTTTTCAGGCAAGAAGACATCATCAAATGAAACTTTACTATAAAAGTCGTAATATTCAAATTTATATGGACTTGATGTACTGTTAAAAAAATACTGTGTAACTTTTTCTGGATCCTTTAGAGAATCATTAAATTTCTTGCATTTAACTAAAAAGTCTTCAATATGTTTCACACTCTTATCAGATTTAAATGTATAAGTAATATACAATTCTGGATTTTCATTAGAAAATTTCACATCTTTAGTCTCAAGCTCATTATCAATTTTGATAGTAATGTCATCAATTGAAATACAATTATATTTTATAATAACTTGTTGTTCTGCATCAGAACCTTTACTATTTTTTATATTCTGAAATCTTGCATATGAACTATCATATTGATATTCTAAAGGTCTGATAACTTGATCAGGATGACAATAAATGTATTTATCAATTAAAGTATGTAAGTCTTTTACGTCATGATTCCATGATACATTAACACAATTATCACGATCTTTTGTATAACCTACAACAGTCTCAACTGTATATCTTTGCTTTGTAAAACTTTCAGGAAGTTTAAAAAGAAATTTCCAGATTTTACTAACATTTTTACTAATAAAGTCTTTGATGTTTGCAGAAAAACTAGTAATAAACCCAGTTACCATAGTCATAATAGTTATAGTAATATACTGTTTAACTTCTGTACTAGTTTCATTGAATACGTCAAGAATACCTGCAGTACCATTACCATTAACTAAACCTGTTTTGTTCATTTAAGTAAGAATGATAAATATTATATCATTCTTACTTTTTGATTATTGAAATTAAATTTTATTTATTAATTTCAATAATCAAAAAGTAAGCACTTGATGTTAATTTTATTCATTTCCAAAAGTAATTTTTCTATCGATGATTTTATAGATAATCATTCCCATGATTATATTTACAAGACTACCAATTACAGATGATAGTAAAACTAAAGTTGTAACGATATATCCTGGTATACGTTGTAAATCGTAAAGAATTATCCATGAAAATGATATACAGGCTAGCGACAACGTTAAAGCACAGAATAGTGCAATAATATCAATATTTCTTTTAATTGCAACACGTTGATTATCCATTAATTGATATGTTATTTATTTCTTTATTTTAAATTTTATTTTTTATATATTTACTCTTTGTGTATTGAAAAGTATTTACTGAAGGAAATAATATATAATAATGATCATTATTATATATTTTATATTTTATATTTTATCATCCAGTTTTAGGTCTATAATCAACTACTATACCAGAAGTATTATCTTTGACTAATTCATAATTCTTTGCTAATTCTAGAATAGTTTGAGCATACCCTTTTATAAACTTACAAAGATCAGTCCCCATATTACCAATTGCGTTAGATATAAGCATTTTTGAATCCTCATTAGGGTATTTTAGTCGTAAATGTACAAAAAATAAACTCCATACTAAACACATTCCTACCTTATTTGTCAATTGAGGAATCATTGATTCACTACATAATAGTAATTCTTCGTATGCTTGTGGACCAATTACAGGACAAGTCTGTCCTACTGAAAGATAATTATATCCTATTGAACTAAAAATAGTTTTTAATCTTTTAGCTACTACACTTGCCCCTGTCAACCATGCATGATACATATTAGATCCATATGGATCAAAATGTTCTACTATACCTTTTGTCTTATCAATGATTAACATATTTGCATGACCTAATCCAGAACTAGATATTGTACTAATATTTATAATAAAAAACCGTTTATTACATTTATCAAGCTCTTGTTTAAAAAACATGTCAGGATAAGCCATACTTTCCCAATCTTGAAAAATCACATCATTTTTTATTCTTATAATATTAGTAGGTATATCTAAGGAGCCTGTCCTAAACTGCACCTGAGCTACATCATCAGACAAAGTACATGCATTACTGTATTCTTTCATAAGATGCTCTTTTAGAAATAATAGAGACAGTCCTGATTCTCCTTTCCAGTCTCCTGAAATTTTAGGGTCAAATGCAACTTTTATAGCATCATCTTTATCTTTTACTTGAACATTCATAACTGAATAGCCTTTATCATAATCATAAGCTTTTTTTATCGAATAAAGCTTATGTAGTGCTTTACTGCCTAATTGAAATACAGCTAAACCTGTTAATAAATTTCCTCCTTTCTTTTTTCTTACAAGAAGCTTCCTTTTAGACTTAATAGAAGCCTTGACCCTGACCATTTTTTTGTCAGTCTTAATCTTAAGTTTAACAACCTTTTTTACTGAAGGTTTCGCACTTTTCTTCTTGACTGGCATAATATAATAGAATATACACTACTCTTTAATAATACCAAGAAAATAACTTGTAATCTAAATAAAAAATTTAAAAAGTAAAAAGTTAATTGTACTATTCAACTAAACATCCAGAAATGACAACCAGAACAATTCAACCATCAGAACTCAGACATTCAATTTTAGATTTCATTAAAAAAGGTATGGAAGAATCATTTTTTAATGACGTTCACAACCTTATTCCCAAGTCTTATGATAATATTTCAAATGAAGGTATTTTAAGTATGTTTAAAGATTATGTTTCATTTATAGATCACCAGAGAGTCGCTATTGATAGATTAAATGATGCTGATATTGTATTTTTTGTTCAATTCTGTACAAAATTAGGACAGAATCGTCTGAGGATGGCTAATCCTGATTATGACGGTAAATACGACATTTATTCATTCTACTTTGGAGAAAATGAAGAACTAGTTTTAGTTCCTTACTAATATACTAATAAAAAATTTAAAATTTAAAATTAAGATCTAGATCTTAATTAAGTAAGTTAATTTAAAAAGTAAAACAAGAAATGTCAAAAGTATATATCCTCTGTGAAAATAATGATGATGGTGATAAAATTCTACATATTCTTAAAGTCTTTAGCGATCATACTTTAGCTTTAAAAGCATTATATATTTGCTCGGGATTTCTTGCCGAAGGAGGAGATCTCTATGCTATAAATAATGTGACTGATTATACTAAAGATTGTACAGATGAATTTTATTTTAATGGTAATTTTTGTTTAGAAATAAAGACTATCGATGCATCTAAAGACGAATATGATTATGAATTTGTTTTCAATTTCAAAAGCTTAAACTCTTTAATCACAAAAGAAATCTGGATGAAAGTTATTGATGAATTACCAGAAAAAGAAACATTAAAGAAGCTGATTCTGTTCAAAAAAGAAATGGCCGAATTTGCCTGCCAAGAAAGAAATCTTAGAGCTTCTATTAAAAATGAATTAACTCAGGAATTTGTAGATGATGCTTTATCTGAAAAACTGAATGAATTGAATTTAACAAAACCTAAATTACAATTGTGATTGCATAGCTTGTTTAACTAAACCTTGATTAACATTTAATAACTATACAAAGGTATAGTTATTTTTATTGTATTTTTATTCATGATTTACATTTCATATTTCATTCCTACAGTATTCAAGATCCCATCAGTTTTAGATGATCTTAACATTACAGTTCCTAGATTTAAAAAGTATTCAACTTTCATCGAATATAACATCTTTTGAATCAATAACAAATTATTCTCTTCAATGTCATTTTCAATACTTGTATCGTCTATGTTATTACTATACAATTCTGCACATGCGTTTATTGAATTGTCTTTAAGAGTAGTAATTAGACCTTTTAGAGACAAACTATTGAGTACTACAAGGTTACTGGTATTATTTTTATTTTCATTACTGTAATAGACTAAAATAAATGTCTGGGATGGTTTAATTTCTGTGTCTTTAGCTAAAACTCCAGTATACAAACTAATTAGTTCATCCTTGGTGATAGACTCCATTACTTTTTCAAGTTCAGAAGTCTTTTCTTGAATTTCTTTTTTAAGTTCTGATGCTTTTGATATTTTTTCCATTTGTTTTACTTTTTAATTTCTAGTTTTTTATTTTCAATTTTAGTTTTGGTTTTTATTCTCGTTTAAATATTTCATTTTAAATAACTTTTTATCTAAAATGCATATCAATTATCAAGTACCTCAAGTAATAGATCTTCAAATTCCTGGCAAATTTGCAGTTGTAATTGATAACCTCTTTTCTGAAGAATTCTGCAAGAAGCTTATCGATTTTTCTGAACAAAAAGGAGATTATACACAAGCCTTAGTTGGGCAAGTTCAGCATCTAAATGTAGGCTATAGAAATAGTCAAAGATGGCTTTACTTTAATAAAGATCTTGCAGATGAGATTTATTCTAAAATAGATAAGTATTTTCCTCATGAATTTGGAAGCAAACACTCAGTTTGTCTAAATGAACGATTATCATTTTTAAAATATACAGCAGGTAACTATTTTAAACCACATTATGATGGTTATTATACAAGACCAAACGGGCTAGAATCTAGCAAAATTACTGTACAGATATATCTAAATACAGTACCCGAGCATTTTGGCGGAGAAACTACTATATTTTTAAGCAATAACAATAATGCTAAAAAAATAAAAGTAAATCCTGTAGTAGGCAGAGTACTTCTATTTCAACATAATATTCGTCACGAAGGTTCTTTACTTAAAGACGCTGTTAAATATGCTATTAGAAGTGATATAATGTATACTACTTAATTTTAGTTTTATAAAATGCTCGTTCAGTTTGTCATATTTAAATGCGTAAGTAATATTATTCTGGAATGTAATGATCTTCTGAAAATTTCAATGTGATTATTTTAGTATTAGGCATCATTTTTAAGTGACTTACTGCATCTTTATATTCTGCAAAAATACCATTTACATTACTGCACTTTTCTTTAATTACTTGGAATGCCCAGATAACAGGAGGATTACAGTAACTAGGAGTCGATAAATAATAAATTTCATCGTCATCATCAAATCTACCATCAACTGTAGTCTGTACTAAATATAAAATGATATCATTAGTATCAATATTATTTAGGGTAAGAGCATACAATTTTTCAGGACAATTTACTTTGATCATAACAGTAGTTAATTTAAATGCAAATCTAGTTTATTTTTCAATTTTATTTCGAAATAAAATTGAGAAATAAAATTGAAAAATAAAAACCACAATCAAGATAATTACATCTTTTATAAGATAATCTAGTTTTTTTGAATATGTCTCAGTTTTCAGAACTTCCAGGCGATCTTATTATTGAAATTATGACTAAATTGAAATATACAAGTCTTGGGGTATGTCTAATCAACAAAAATACCATTTTCATTTACAGGTCAAATGAAAGGTGTATTCTTAAACAAATTATTCATTCATACCAGCTATTTTATACAGACAACCCTAAGTCTAATATCAGGTATCTTATTAAACAAAAAGGTATTAAATATGACTGGCATAATTTGCATTACACAGTTAAAAGTGGCGTTCTTGATGATGTTAAATTTGTTGTTAAAAATCCAAAGTATATGGACAGTACCTATAATGATTATTTTTTCATACTAAAGCATGCTGCATCTGATGGCCATCTTGATATTACAGACTTTCTTATTGGAATTGAAGATATTAAGCCTGCTACCCTTCAATCGAGTATTAATCATGCTTTACCTGAAGCAGCCTTTAGAGGTCACGTTTCAACTGTTAAACTACTTCTCGATCGTGGTGCTGACATTCACTATAATGAAGACCAAGCATTGCGGGATGCTGTGGCTAAGGGTAGAACTAATGTAGTGAAATTACTTCTTGAACGAGGAGCTGACATTCATTCTAGAAATGATTATGCAATAAAAAGAGCAATTGAGAAAGGACAGACAGGCGCTGTTAAACTTCTTATTGAACATGGCATTGATATTACTATGAATGACAACTATTTATTCCAGCAAGCAGTTCATAATGGGAATCTAGCTGTAATTAAGTTACTTATCCAAGCAGGCGCAAAAGACAGTAATGGCACGGCATTACGATGGTCTACAGAGTATCGCCCTCAAATAGCTAAATATCTTATTTCAATTGGAATGAATCATCTCGATTAGAATAAATGACAATTAAAAATTTAAAAAAATTAATACATTTTGTATTAATTACATCTATTATATATCATTCTCTACATTCTTTACATTCTTTACATTCTTTACATTATATGATGTTCCGAGATCTACCAGTCGATCTTATCATTGAAATCATGACTAAATTAAAAAGAAATAGCCTCTCTGCTTTTTTAGTTGATAAAGAAATGTATTCTATTTTTACTGTAAATAAAAAATGGATCTTTAAAGAATTAGCACATAGTTATAATATAATTTATACTGATATTTCTTTCCCGTTTTTAATTAAGTACGGAGCAAACAAAAAAGGGATTGCTATGCCTATTGATTTGCTAATTGTGCAAGCGCGAATTGCAGCATATACCGGAGATCTTGATTTATTAAAGATGTTTATTACCATAGGATTTAATATACATAAAGATGAGGAGAGAGTGCTACGATGGTCAGCTCATTATGGTAAAAGAGATATTGTCGAATTTCTTATAGATCAAGGGGCTAATATCCATGCGTGTGACTCAGAAATACTACAAAGAGCAGTATCAAAAGGTCATTTAGATATTGTAAATTTACTTATAAGAAAAGGTATTAATATACATAGAGATACTGATAAAGCTTTCAGACGAGCTGCAGAATTAAGGCGTATTGATATTATGGAAGTTCTTCTTGATCATGGAGCTGATCTAAATGCTAAAAATGGTTCAGCTTTAGATTATGCAATACGTAATGACAATATAGTTGTAATCGACTTTCTTATGACACGAGGCGCTACAGTTTAATCTTAATTGTGACTGTCATTATGTACTACAATGCATATTAAAATAAAAGAAAAATTAAATGTAATTACATTTAATTTTTAAGAATTTTGTTTATTTATAAGTTATTACAGCATGCAATAGGAGTGCCAATGATATATCCAAGTAGTGCTCCAGCCATAAATCCTACAGCAGCCATAACCCCACAACTACTCAGTACAGTCAATGTTACACCAATTGGTATATTTTGTACTGTAAATGGTCCGGCAGGTACTAATGCAAGAATTCCATAAATTAGACTTATTACTGTAGCTAATACCATTCCGATAAGACCAAAAGATTTACCTACACGAACTCTTGGGTCAGCATGATCGACATTAAACACTGAGTCGCTTGATTCATTAGAAATAATTTGCATATTTAGTTAAAACTTGGAACTCGATATATTTAGTTGAAAATAAGATCAACTTATTTTCAATTTTAAATTTTATTTTTAGTATTGCAATTGCAATTTCATCAATAATATCCATTTCTTCTATGTTTAGCCTTATTAACTGTAAAATACCAAATTATAAAAAGACAGATAGGAAAAATAAGTCCAAATGAAATAGCAATCATTGTCTCAGTTACAGGGTATTCCTTTTCGATGACTGAAATAATACCTTGAACTTTATCTGGAGTATAATAAGGCCCTTGAATCCAGATACTGCTTGTAGAAATTCCAGTATTCCAGATATCATCTACATGATACCAGTTACAGTTTGGTGTAGTAACGCCTTTCAATTTAGATACGTTATTGATCTCAAAGAGTTTTGAACTTAATTTCATTGGGAAATCAATAATATATCCAGTCTGCAAAAGATAAGTATCGTTATCGAAAGTAAAAGGAATGATCGTCCCTAATGTAGATCTGCATTGATTGTTAAAGTATTTTCCTGACATTTGATTTTATTATAATTTTATTTTATTTTTTCAATTTTATTTATTATTTTTTATATTCTAATTTATAAATGCAGAATTTAAAAGCTGAAAAATGGATTTTAAAATATGTTGATGGTTCATATGAAACTAAAGATAAAAAACTACATAATATACCTACTAATGTAGATCGTTTATTAAAGAAGTCTATTTCTATCCGAAAAAAAGATAAAATCGAAATGATAACTCAATTAAAAGAAGTAAGAAAGACGCCAGAACTCGACCCGAGTATACTTAAACAAGTCGATACTGTCATAGCAAGTCTGAAAGAGCCATATGATACTGTTTACAGAGGTCTTTATTTTAGCAACCAAGACAAGTTTAATAAATGGCTTCAAAATGAAGTTAGCGATTTTAATGAAAACAAAGAAGAGATATCTCTTAAAACCAAAACAATTACAAGCTGGAGTGACAATTCAGATATATCTCAAATTTTTGCTAATAATAATATATTGGCAAAAACAAAATCACCTAATCAAGTAGACGAAAACCCTATCTCAATATTATTATCTACTACTGTAAAAGAAAATCATATTTATGGTGATGTAGATAGATCGTTAAATTCAGATATAATTTAATGAATATAATGATGAAGCTTTTTTAGATACTTTATATGGATATAAAGACCCTAGTAATAAAGCTATAATAAAACAAATTATATCTGAATTTCCAGATCAGACAATGAAAGGAACTCAAATGGAAATTTTATTAAAACCTGGTCTCTATAAATGTAAAATATTAATTAGCGGATTTGATTATTCTAGACTTAATAGAAGAGCAAGTATAGGAGGTAAAAAATTAAAAGTCAAGTCTAAAGTAAAAACAAAAACTAAATAATAAATTTTATTTATTATTTTTATACTCTGAATCGATATCTTTCGTCAGGGCTAAGAGCTAAATATTCATTTATTCTTTTCATTCTCTGCTTGTTTGTGTAAACATGAAATAAAATTTCTGCTAAAATAGCAGCTGCTGTCATACCAGCTGTTATCTTAAGACTTCTCATTAATTTATCTTTTTGTTTTTGAAATGCTAATTTAGCTGCTGCTGATCTAATAGCTGACTTAACTTTCTTTACCTTTTTAACTGAAGCCATCTAATGTATCTTATTAGTTGTTATATTATATTTCAATACAGATAAAATAAATTAATTTTAATCACATCTTTGACATTAAAAGATCAAAAGCCATATCATTAAGCTCTTTTTTACCTTTACGTA
>ERZ1292645.716-Hain-H14-02um-R2-716-length-11022-cov-6_pt1 | contig 11022 bp, 6 predicted proteins | sample MGYA00564401_ERZ1292645 | MGnify/ENA primary metagenome ERZ1292645 (study PRJEB36523, sample SAMEA6512644) | groundwater metagenome | collected 2019-01-09 | study: AquaDiva: Metagenomics assemblies of 32 groundwater samples | reverse complement strand
GCATTTTCAATTTCCCGTGGAATGGGTTAACGGAAATTCTTTATTAACGAAAATAAAACTTTTAAGGGTTAATAAAATTATCTGTAATTCTTTTTTCACCAAAAAATATATTGACAGAAAATTCCATGTTAAAAGCAGCGTATTGTATCCGCCAATTTTCATTAAAGATAAAAAAGCAGTTAAGGAAAATATTATTCTGCATGTTGGGAGATTTGGTGTAGACGAAGAAGGAGGCAACTTCAAGAAACAGGATTTTATGATAGAAATGTTTAGAAAATTAATTAAGCATGGTTTAAAAGGGTGGGAATTTAGATTAATAATTGGAGCAGATAGGAAAGATGAAGAAAAATTGAATGTTTTGAAAGAAATGATTAAAGATTATCCAATTTCTATTATAGATAACGCTTCAAATTCGGTTTTGTGGGAAAATTATGCAAAGGCGAAAATATATTGGCATTCTACCGGTTTTGGGGAAAATTTAGAGAAATATCCTGAAAGAGCAGAGCATTTCGGAATATCAACGGTTGAAGCAATGGGAGCAGGTGCAGTGCCGGTTGTAATCAATGCTGGAGGGCAAAAAGAAATTGTGGAAGATGGTAAAAGCGGGTTCTTGTGGGACACCAGCGAAGAATTGCTTGCCAGAACAGAACTTTTAATTAAAGACTCAAAATTGCGGGAGGCAATGTCCAAAGAATCTGTAAAAAGGGCTGGTAAATTCAGCGGAAATAGATTTAAAGAAGAATTAGAAACGATTTTAAATAAATGAAAAAATTAGCACCTTTTGGTTTTATTACGCTGATAGTTGTTGTATTTTTTTGGCAATTTCCTCTAAAAGGTTTTCTTCCTATTCCGTCAGACACAATAATTGGTCTTTACCATCCTTTTCGGGATTTATATGCCAAAGATTATCCCAACGGTATTCCATTTAAAAACTTTTTAATTACAGATCCTGTTCGGCAGCAATATCCATGGAAGGAATTAGCAATTTGGTCCGAGAAAAAATTAGAACTTCCTCTTTGGAACCCGTATGGTTTCTCCGGAACGCCCCTTTTGGCGAATATGCAATCCGGAGCATTTTATCCTTTAAATGTTTTATTTTTTATTTTGCCTTTTGGCATAGCATGGAGTATTTTAATTTTCCTACAGCCTTTATTAGCGGGAGTATTTCTTTGTGTGTATCTTAGAAACTTGAAAATTAATACGTGGGCTAGCATCATTGGCTCAATAGTTTTTGCATTTTCAGGATTCTCTATGTCCTGGCTTGAATGGGGAACCATAGCTAATACTGCGCTTTGGCTGCCTTTAATATTGTTGTCCACAGATAAGATAGTATCAAGTACCAAAAATAGAAAGGTTTTCGTTTGGAGCCTTGTTTATCTATTTTCTATGACTTCTGCTTTTTTTGCCGGTCACTTACAAACCTTCTTTTACCTATTTATTTTTTCATCTATTTACTTTTTTGCTAAGTGGGTGCAAGTTGGTTGGCAAAAAAAAATATTATTTTTATTCTTAATTCTTAATTCATTGCTTATAATTCTTACTGCTGTTCAGTGGGTTCCTACCCTTCGATTTATTCTTTTGTCAGCCAGAAATGTTGATCAAGTTGGTTTTAATAGCCCCGGCTGGTTTGTTCCTTGGCAAAACCTGATACAATTTATAGCTCCTGATTTCTTCGGCAATCCGTCTACGCTTAATTATTGGGGCATATGGAATTACGGAGAATTTATTGCGTATGTAGGCATATTGCCATTACTAATGGCAATATTTGCTATATTTTTCCGTCATGACAGAAAAACACTTTTCTTCGGAACAATGTTTTTTCTTTCCTTGATTTTCGCCTTGCCGACAATATTTGCCAAAATTCCCTTCACTCTTAACATATCTTTTATCAGTACTTCTCAACCGACTCGGCTTTTATTTGTTGTTGATTTTTCACTTTCGGTTTTGGCTGCTTTTGGGTTTGATTACTTTATTCGGTCAAAGAAAAAAGAAATACTGTATCCGTTAATTTTTATCGCTTTTATATTATTGGGATTTTGGGTTTTTGTTTTTTTTGGAAATGAAGCTGCAAAAAGTGTATCGCTAAAAAATATACTTGTTGCCAAGCGCAATCTTGTTTTTCCGACATTAATATTTATCGCTTCTGCGACTTTATTGTTTAGCCTAATACGGTTTCCAAAAGCCCATAAGTATTTCACTATAATGATATATATTATTATAGTAATGCTTACGGTATTTGACTTGTTAAAATTTGGATTTAAGTTTACTCCGTTTACAAAAAAAGACTATCTTTTTCCCGAAACCAAAGCTATTTCTTTTTTACAGCAACAGCAAGGGGAATTTAGAATAATGACAACTGACTCGCAAATTTTTCCTCCTAATTTTTCTTCCATTTACAGATTGCAAAGCGTAGATGGTTATGATCCCTTATATCTTTTGCGATATGGTGAACTAATTGCGGCGTCCGAAAGGAGAAAAGCAGATATCAATCCTCCGTTTGGATTCAATAGGATTATTACTCCGCATAACTATGACTCAAAAATAATGGATTTACTGGGCGTTAAATACATCTTAAGTCTTTCAGATTTGGCTTCTCCAAAGCTTAGGAAGGTATTTCAGGAAGGGGAAACAAGGGTATATGAGAATAAAGATGTTTTGCCAAGAGCATTTTTCGTAGGGAAAACTATATTTTCTACAAGCAAAAATACAACAATAAAATTGATGCTTGACGATAATTTTGATCCGAGAAATATGGCGATAGTTGAAGATTCAAGCTTTCCATACGCAAGAGGGAGGAGCGATTGGGGAATTGGCAAAGCAGAAATTACCTATTATTCTCCAAACGAAATTATTGTAAATACGGATAATCAAAAGGAAGGATTTCTGGTTCTTGCGGATAATTTTTATCCAACATGGCATGTAAAGATTGATACCGAACAAAAAATTTATTTAACAAATTTTACCTTACGCGGTATTATCGTGCCAAAAGGTAGGCATACGATTTGGTTTTACGATACATTATTATGATGATAAGTGTAATTATCCCAAATTATAATGGGCAAGATTTATTGAGAAAAAATTTGCCAAAGGTTTTTGAAGCGATAGATGTTTATAAAGATGGAAAAAAAGAAATTATCGTTACCGATGATTATTCTAGCGATAATTCCATTAATGTGCTTCGAGAACTCAAGCCCAAAATGGAATCAGCGTATCCGGATATAATGTTTAAACTTATTGAAAACGATAAGAATCTTGGTTTTTCTTCAAATATTGACAGAGGGGTAGGAAATGCAAAAGGAGATATTCTAATTCTATTAAATACGGATGTGATTCCGCAAAAAGACTTTCTGGATCCTCTGTTAAGGCATTTTTCAGATCCGGATATTTTCGCAGTAGGATGTATGGACGAAAGTAAGGAGGAAGGAAAAACCATTTTGCGGGGGAGAGGGATAGGCTCTTGGAAAAGAGGTTTTTTTGTTCATTCCCGCGGAGAGGTTAATAGGAAAAATACTCTTTGGGTTAACGGAGGAAGCGGTGTTTTTAGGAAAAGCGTTTGGGAAAAACTTGGAGGATTTAATAAACTATATAATCCTTTCTACTGGGAAGATATTGATTTATCTTACAATGCATTAAAGTCAGGATATAAACTTATATTCGAGCCCAAAAGTATCGTTACTCATGAACATGAAAAGGGTGTAATAAAATTGCGTTATTCTAATTTTTATATAAAGAATACTGCATACAGGAATCAATTTATTTTCGTTTGGAAAAACATAACCGAGTTCGATTTACAAATGTCGCACATCATATGGCTTCCGTATCATTTTCTCAAAGCATTGGCGAATAAAGATTGGGCTTTTTTCGCTGGCTTTTTTCAAGCTTTTGTTTTACTGCCAAAAATTATACAATCAAGTTTTAGTGCCCAAAAATATTTCGTAAAGACAGATAAAAAAGTATTAGAAGATTTTAAATCATGAAATTATCAATTATTATCCCTGTTTTTAATGAAGAGAAGACGATTAGGGAGGTATTAAATAAAGTTAATGACGTTAATATCGCTGGAGTTGAGAAAGAAATTATTGTTGTTGATGACGGGTCGACCGATACGACGGCACTGGAAATTCAAAATTTAAAATTAAAAATTAAAAATTTAAAGTTTTTCCACCATGCGAAAAATCTTGGTAAGGGTTCAGCTGTTAGGACGGGGATAAAAAATGCAGCAGGAGATTATATTATAATTCAAGATGCGGATTTAGAGTACGATCCAAATGACATCAAAAAGCTTGTGGGATTTGTTAAAAACAATACTTCAGGAGTAGTCTACGGTACAAGGCTTAGGCGTTTACCTAATTTCAATAGAGACGAAAGGACTTTGGGTTTTCTCCTGCACTATTTAGGGAATAAATTTTTAAGTTTCTTAACAAGCATACTATATGGACAATGGATTACAGATATGGAAACAGGATATAAGCTTTTTTCCAGAAGCGTAGTTAAAGATATGAAACTTAATTCTAAAAGGTTTGATTTTGAGCCGGAAATAACAGCCAAGATCTTAAAAAAAGGCATCCGTATCATTGAAGTGCCGATTACAACTAATCCTCGGGGATATAATGAGGGAAAAAAACTAAATACCTTCAGGGATGGAACGATTGCCTTATGGACACTTTTTAAATATAGGTTTTTGGATTAATATGAAGAGATATAGGAAATTTATCTCTGCGCACTGGTTTGGTACTTGTATCCTATTAATTATTCTTCTTTCTGTTTTTCTTCGTTTCTACAATTATGAAAACAGATGGGGATTAGCTTATGATCAGGCTCATGACGCTATTGTTGCAAGATACGCTGTTGAGAACCATAAGATTCCCTTAGTTGGTCCTTTTTCGTCGGCGGGCCCATTTCAAACAGGCGGAGAATGGTACTGGTTTATTATGGCAGCAACTTTTTTTTCCCCAAATGCAGTAATAACGCCCTGGGTAGCATTAACACTTCTTTATACACTTTTTGTTTTATTGATTATCTTTGTTGGTAAAGAGCTGGTAAACGAAAAATTTGGATTAATAGTAGGTCTTTTAGCTGCGGTTTCCACAGCGCAAATTGCTCAAGCAACTAACCTAACGAACCAATCACCTCTTGCCATAATTGCTCTAGGTGCGATTTGGTCGATGATAATTTATGCTAAAACAAAAAAACTTAAGTATTTATTTCTTTTGGCGTTATTCGTAAGTCTTGCATCTACGATACATTTACAAGGCGCAGCCCTTATTGTTATTTTGCCAATAACAATTATTTTTAAAAGACCGCCTTTCGTAAAGGGAATAATTGCATTGCTGCTTGGGATTTTTATCCCATTGGTTCCGATCATTCTGTTTGATCTAAATAATAATTTCGTGAATAGCCATAGTATGTTACAGTATTATCTTTACGATCAATATAAAATTTCACTTGATGTACTTGGGAGGAGATGGTTGACATATACAGGTGTGTTTTGGCCAAATATATGGAGTCATGTTATCGGAGGCAATATGATAACTGGTTATATTTTAACAATTGGATTGTTTTTTATTACTCTTTATTCATTTTTCAAAAAAAGAATACAGGGGAAGTGGTGCATATTATTAATAAGTTTTTTATTAGCAGTTATCGTTCTTAGGTACACAAGAACCCCTTTGTATGATAGTTACGTTGTCTTTTTGCATCCATTTATAATTCTTCTGACAGGGTGGTTAATATACGCTGTATACAAAATGAAAAAATCGCTCGGCGTGCTATTGTTAATAGTAATTCTAGCCGGAAGCATTATCAAAGATGTCCGCCAAATTGGGAATGCTGAAAATTATACTGATTTTCAAGTGAAGAATTGGAAAAAAACATTAATATCTCAATTTCCCAGCAGCAAATTTGCCCTATATGACCATCAATATAAAACTGTAAATAAAAGTTTGCCATTAGTTCTTTATCTAGATTCCGATAGAAAAATATCCGACAATGGACTAAGGATAGGTATGACGTTTGCAACAATGAGTGGGGAATTTAAACAGCCTATTATTGTTGGTGATAAAACAGGACATCAAATCCTTGACTTAAGCAGTTCAACCAGCGCTCAATTAAAAAATGATGAATGGGTATTTATAAATCCAAGCGCAATTTACAAATCAACGGAAGAGTGGTTTTAGGATTTAGATTGTGCAATATTTTTTAGACATAATAATTTTTCTAGCGGCGATCGTTATTTGTTTTTATTTACCTGGAAAATTTTTACTCACAAAATTAAGACTTTTTCTTGATTCTCCTGAAGATTTATTTCTTCCTTTTGTTGTAGGTATAATGCTATTTACATTAGTTTCCTATATTTTTGCTTGGGTGAAATTAGAGATCGTAATCTTGCCCTTGTTTTTGATAATCAGTTTTCTCGCTTTTAAAAGTAAGAAATGCCTTCCTAAAAGTATTGAAAAATTTCATCGTTGGCCACTTATTATTGTAATTATCTTGTCGATTGTTTTTAGCATGAGCATGTTAACAAGCGGTGCATATGGAGATAATATTATCTTTAGAAAAGATGATTTATGGCATCTGGCATTGATAAATGAACTAAAAAATAATTTTCCACCAAGTCACCCAGGTTTTGCAGGAGTTTCCTTAAAAGGTTACCATTTTTTTTATAATTTTCTCTTAGCGAAAATTAGCAACATCTTCCTTGTTTCTCCTCTTTCGTTATATTTCCACTTTTTCCCATTATTTATAGCTCTTCTATGGGGATTAGGGGTGTATTCGTTTATGTATAAATGGAGCAAAAAAATATCGATTGCTCTTTGGGCAGTTTTTTTGACTATGTTTGGAGGAAGCTTTGCTTTTATTCTAAGACTGAGGGGGCACGAAAACTTAAGCTTAGACAGTGCTTTCGGAATACAGCAACCTGCAACAGCACTTATAAATCCGCCATTTTCAATTTCAATTGTCGTTGTTATTGCAGTTCTTTTTGCTTTTTACCAATATTTTGCAACTAAGAAAAAAGGCTGGTTAGTTTCCATAGTTTTGTGCATAGGTCTTATTAGCATGTTTAAAATTTACGCGGGAATAATATTGCTTGGAAGTATTTTATTGCTTACACTTTTACAATTGCTTAAGAGGAATTTTATATTTCTTATTGCGTGTTTTTTCATCGGAATTTTATTTGTTGTCACGTATGGAATTTTTAGGGATCCTTCATCTACCCTTATTTTTGCGCCGCTTTGGGCTCCTCATAGCGTACTTATAGATAATATGCCGTGGTATGGATATACGGAAAAAATGTATACCTATACAAAACTCTCTGTAACAAAAGGCATAATAGAAACAGAATTGTATTCTTTGTATGTTTTTTTCTTTGGCAATTTAGGTACTAGACTTATTGGATTGTTATTTTTACCTTTACTTCTATTGAAGCAATACAAAAAGCCGTCATTTTTTGCGTTAACTGTTTTAATAATGACAGCAATATCCATCTTAATTCCACTTTTTTTTATCCAATCAGGAAAAGTATTTGAAATAATACAAATGACGTGGTATTTCCTATTTTTCGTTTCTTTATTTGCAGTATTTGGATTTTATAAATTATTTAGCTTTGCTTACAGCAGAGTATTAAAAATTATTCTTTTTGCTCTAATATTAATTTTAACGTTGCCGTCAGCTTACGATAATTTCAGAGTCTATTTTGCATCGCTTGATTCTTCAAAGCTTTCGTTATCCAGTCCTTACTTTAAGGCAATGCAATTTTTAAAATCAGAAGGAAATTATAATGAAACTGTTTTGGAAATTCCTAATAAAAATATTACCGCAACAAAAGAAGATGTCATGAGATGGTATAGGGTATCAACGCCGGCAATCGTCGCATTTTCCAATAAAAGAAGTTATCTTAGTAATGAATATATTGATTTTACAGGAGCTGATATTGTACCCAGAGTAAACTTTATCCGTAAAATTATTTTACTTAATAATTTACCTTTAGGTGAACCTGCGGAATACGTGAGTCTACAAAAAGAAGTTGAGCAAGGATTAAGAAATAATAAAATCGTTTTTGTCTACAGTCCTTATCCTCTATTAGTTTTTGAAAAAACGAAATTTATTCATAAAATTTTTGAAAACCGAGCTGCTAGTATATATAGAGTGGAATACCAAAGTTATTAATAGTAGCATAATGGATATGGAAGAGATTGTGAGGCCAATCTGAAAGGATAAAGGTTTATATATAAATGTTATTTTATGATTACCCTTAGGTAAATAAATACTTCTAAATGTATAATCGGCGCGGTAGATTTTAGTTTCTTTATTGTCGACATATGCTTTCCATCCAGGGTAGTAATTATCAGAAAGAAAAAGCATTTGCGGAATATTGTTTTTCGTATTAATAATTATTTCTTGAGGCTTGTAGGAGATAATAGATATAGATGAATCGGATGAGGGTTTTGATAAATTAATAGTTTCTCCAGGATTGAGCTCTCTTGGTCTTTCTTCAAGAATAATGGTAGCTAAGAGATTGATGTCGGGATTAAAAATTAAATCCAAAATTTTCTGAGGATTATTTTGGATAATTATATCATTGGCTAGGAAAGCTCTGGGGAAAACCTGAGTATGTTCTAGTCCATGCCAATTTCCATTTTGCCATATAGATTTAAAAAGATTTTCAGGAAATTTGTTTACACCACTATTATTGGAATTTCGATCATCAAAATAAAGTACATATTTTATACCAAGAAGTGAAAGCAGACGCATTCTTCTCCTGTCTTCAAAAAAATTTTCTTTATCTCCTAATTCCGATAGTCTTGCTTCTATGCGGGGAATATCCTTAACAAGTTGCCCCCCGTTTTTGATAGCAAAAAGAAGTTCTCCATATCGTCTTGGAAAAACAGGATTTGCTCCTTCGACCGAATAGATACGTGCATACATTGAGATATTTTCTTCCATTGGTTGGCGAAGCGTTAGAAATCTATCCAAAGAATTTCTCGATTGCAAAAACAAAAGAACGGCGTTTTTTGGATAAAGAAATTCAGGATTACCAACGACAAGATATTTATTAAGGAAATAAAATTGTCCAATAAGCGTTAGGATGATAATTCCAACAATCGACAGCTTCAATATTTTTTTGAATCGCAATAAGATGAAAAGAAAAGAAAGCATGATGAACGGCAGAACGAGATTCTTTAGAAGAACAAGAACGTTGGTTTTTGTAGGAAATGATCCGTGTCTAATGATGTAGTTATTTAATTGTTGAAAAAATGCAAGATGGCTATAATTAAGCAATAAAATTCCGTAGAGGAAAATTAGCAAAAGAGATATGTATAAAACAGAAAAGATACCGAACATAAGTTTTCGGTCGTCCTTATCCTTCTTTTCTATGAATATAGATAATCCAAACGAAGAAAGGACTGCAATTGAGAAGGTAGTAATTATAAGTATGCGGCTTGGTAAAAATGTTGGAAGCAAGGGAAGCGGAAGTTGGAAAAACCATCTTGTAAAAGGCGAATCAAGAGTTAGGAAGAAAGAGAAAAAGGCAGAGAAAGTAAAAAAACCAATAAGAGGATTTATTTTTCTTTTAAAAATTGCATATCCGAAAAAAATAAATGGTACGAGTCCAGCGTAAAGAATCGTTTCCCGATAGAAGCCGCGGCCAAAAAAATTATACGCCCCAGGATTTCCAAAGATGTCTGGCATGAAAGCGTTGAAAGCATGGGTAACGGGAAGAAGATATTCTTCAAATAAGTACCAAGCGGACGAAGTGCTCCGTGGCGATTGAGTAAAAGCTTCTATTGATGGAAGCAATTGTACCGCTGATAAACATACAGAAAAAAAATAAATACCAATTATTCTAAGCGCGTATTGAAAAAAAGGAAGTCTTAACGTTCTAATGCGGAATAACCCGTATAAGAAAGATAGCGTAAGTATATAAAAAGTTATTTGGATAAATCCTCCGAATATCGAACAGGCAAGAGCAATAATGGCAATCAAGTAGTACCAAAGTTTTTTGTTTTTAAGATAACCCTCTATTCCAAAGAAAACAAGAGGAAGCCATAAGGCCGCCTGCCCCGCGGCTACATGTTCCTGGCTCCATACAAGCATGTATCCGGAGAAACCGAAAGATATCGCTCCAAGCCAAATGGCGGATTTTTTTAGACGAAAAAGGGTTAAGAAAAGATACATAAAAAATGCCGCCATGATTGGTTGAATAAGTAGTAGAATTTCCCATGCGATAATTTGTGGAAGAAAAAAATAAAAAATATTCAATGGGTAGAATATGCCGGATTGAAAATCAGCAAGGAATGGAGTTCCGGCAAAGATATAAGGATTCCAAAGCGGAATCGTATACTTTCCCAGCATTTCATTAGCAAATGTTCTTTCGGGGTAGAACAGGCGGATTTGGTCATCACCAATTGGCTTGTGAGGAATGCCTATTCCCCAGCCCGGAAATTTTTCTGTTCTCCAGGGAGAATAAACTTGAGCAAGAAAATTTGACGGAAAAAGAATCTTTCTATCGAAAATAACTTGTCTATAAATAAATAAAAGACCAGCAATTATAAATAGAATTATAAGAAAATTTGTATTCCAAAAGCGTTTCATCTCTAGCGATATTCTGTAATATTCTCTAAGTATGATATCATAATGAGGATTATAGCATCAGAGAATAAGCTTAAAATATATGAAGAAATTGCTCTATTTTTTTTTGTTTCTACTTACATTATCTAATGTATATCTTTCTTCTTCTTTGGTGCGCCATGGTGAAGTGAATTTTCCTAGTGATGTTGCCAGAGATTTTCTCTTGCTTGCGGAAATGGATCAGAAGAAAATTGTTCTCATCGGGCCCAGATCTAGCACGAACAACCTTTTTCATGGTCCCCTTTGGACGTACATGAATTACCCGGCTTATGTGATCGGAAACGGCAATCCGGTTGTTGTCGCCTGGTTTTGGATTTTTCTGGAGGGCATTTTTCTAGTTACAGGTTTTTATATGGTAAGAAAACTGTTTAGTACATTGTCCGCTTTTGCTTT
>ERZ1292645.479-Hain-H14-02um-R2-479-length-14564-cov-6_pt2 | contig 11028 bp, 9 predicted proteins | sample MGYA00564401_ERZ1292645 | MGnify/ENA primary metagenome ERZ1292645 (study PRJEB36523, sample SAMEA6512644) | groundwater metagenome | collected 2019-01-09 | study: AquaDiva: Metagenomics assemblies of 32 groundwater samples | reverse complement strand
GCGTGGGTGAATTCGTTCCAGCGTCGTTCCGCGTACGTTTTAATTTTTTCCTTGAAGGTTTCGGTGGAGAATTGCATGGCATGCGTTCGGATGCGCTCCGGCTGGAATTGCTCCGGTGAGAACCGGATGATGGTATGCGCCAAGTTCTCCCACGTTTGCTCTTCAAAAAAAGTTCCGGTAACGCCGGGAAGGATCGTTTCCAGCGCGCCGCCGCACGGATATGCAATGACCGGCCTACCGGAAGCCATCGCTTCAATTGCCGTGATGCCGAAGTCCTCCTCTTGGGGGTGAATGAAAGCGATTGCGCGCGCGTACAGCTCGGCTTTATCTGTTTCAGAGACGCGGCCGAGGAATTCAACATTCGGTTTTGCCATGGCGCGCAGTTTCGTTTCCTCGGGGCCATCGCCAAAAATTTTGAGCGGTATACCCAGTTTGTTGAACGCAGCGACCACGAGATCAAAGCGTTTGTACGAGACAAGACGTCCGCCCGCGAGGTAGTAGTCATCTACGCGCGGCGAGATGAAGTAGTCGCGCACATCCACCGGCGGATGGATGAGATCGGACTCGCGGCGATAATATTTGCGGATGCGCTCCTGCACCGTTTTTGAATTTGCAACCATGAAGTCGGCGCGATCGGCGGAAAGGCGGTCCCACAGCCGAAGCGTGGGGAGAAAGAGCGGGAGCGTTGCACGCACCGGTTTCGGTACGCGCAATTCGTTCACGTACGAGACCGTATCGTTCCAGAGATACCGCGTCGGCGTGTGGCAGTAGGCGATGTGGAGCGTGCCCGGCTTTGTGAGCACGCCTTTGGCGAAGGCGCTGGATGAAGACAGGACGACATCAAAGCCCGAGAGATCCAGTCGCTCCACCGCCGCGGGCATGAGCGGGAGAAGCCATTGATAACACTTCGTTGCAAAGGGAAGCGATTGGAGGAATGAGGTGCGGATATCGCGACTCCGGAATGCCGGGTGCGCGCGGTCTCTGTCATACAGGAGCGCAAAGGTTGGTGCTTCGGGCCAGATATCCTGAAGCACCCGCAGCACCCGTTCGGCGCCGCCGTCCTGGATCAAGTAGTCGTGGATCAGGGCGAGCTTCATGTTTAGTACGCTCCTTTTCGAGAGAATACGGCGAGCGGCGTTTTTGCGAGTATGGCGAGATCAAGTTTCGGCGACCAGTGTTCCATATAGAAGGTGTCCAGTCCAACCTCTTTCTCAAATGCCAGGTCAGCGCGGCCGGAAATTTGCGCGAGTCCCGTGATCCCGGGCGAAAGGAGGAGCACGCGGCGATGACGACTCCCGTAGTGCGCGACTTCTTCCGGAAGGTGGGGTCGGGGACCGACGAGCGACATTTCTCCGCGCAGTACGTTTAGCAGTTGCGGCAGTTCATCAATGCTCCAGCGGCGCAGAATGCGGCCGACGCGCGTTATGCGCGGGTCATCCTTGATTTTCGGCACGGGACCTTCCCGCTCCGATCGTTCGCGGAGCTCCTGCCATTGCTCATGCGCTCCCGGCCGCATGGAACGAAATTTGTAGATGCGGAACAGTTTGCCGAGCCGCCCTACGCGCGTTTGTGCGAAGAACACCGGAGCGCGATCCTCCACAATAATGGCGATGGCGACCATAATCCCGATGGGAATGGCGAGTGCGGTACAGAGGGCGCCGAAGACGAGATCAAATATCCGTTTGTACACCCGTCCCCAACCTTCAAGCGGGGTCCGCTGGAGTTCAATGGTAGGGATGCCGGCGATGAAGCCCATGCCGAGCGCGCCCCGTTGCAGCAGCGGGTGGAGAGCGGCGGAGCGTACCCCAAGCTGACGGGAGTCGCAGAAGTCCATGATGCCGCGGAGATCGGAATCGGCGAGCGCCGGGTCGGCAATGATGATTTCATCCAGCGCGAACTCGGCGCGTCTGCGTGCAAGCTCTGCCTCCGCCGCGGCATCCCATCGCGGAAAAACGGAAACGACCACAGCTTTGTGGCGGCGCTCAAGTTCGGCGCGGATGACTTCCGCTGGTTTCCCGCTCCCGATGATGGCGACTGCGGGGATACCGATGCCGCGAGCGCTCATTGCCGCGCGAATGAGCCGCACGAGCAAGCGCTCCGCGGCGACACACGAGATACCGAGCGCCCAGGCGGCAAGTACAATGAATCGGGATGCGAAGAATTCCTGTCGGAAGAAAATCGCCGCGACGACAAACATGGCGGTTCCAGAGACGGCGAAAAAGATCTGCACGATTTCATCAGCGAGCGACCCCGAAAGCTTTCGGGGTCGGTAGAGTCCGGAAATTGCAAAGACGGGAATGGCGATCCCTGCGAGGGTTATGGCAAGCTTTACATAGGATTCCGGCGTGATGAGCTGTGTTCCCGGACGCCAGGCGGCGATTACGCTTTCAAAACGTAAAAAATAGGCCGTGAGGGCGGCCCCAAAGAGCGCGAGAAAGTCCAGCGGCACGCGGATGACGAGAAAGAAAAGATCCCAGCGTTTCATATATACTTTCTATTACTATAGCACGCGCCGATGCGCAACCCTTGACTGTCGAAATCTCTGCTTGTATCTTAGTTGTGTATGAATGACAAAGGTACAACCGGCCTTTGGGACAAGGGCACTGTCACCCACTTTGCCTAAACCGAGGGTCAGTCCTCCACTAAACAAAACCCCGCGTCCAGACAGATGCGGGGTTTTGTAATAGCGCAAAGCCATGAATCGTGATAAAAACTTTCTACATACTACCTACTACATCCTACCTACTTTCAATGAAAATTCTCGGCATTGAAACATCGTGCGATGAGACGGCAGTCGCTCTGCTCGAAGACCGTGGGGAGCGGCTGCGAGTTCTTCATAATCTCGTCGCCTCACAAGTTGCTATTCACGCGAAGTACGGCGGCGTTGTGCCGGAGGTTGCCGCGCGGAATCATGTGGAAGTTATTGTGCCGCTACTCCGAAAAGTAGTCGGGCGAGACGCCATGAAGATTGATGCGATTGCCGTCACTGCCGGACCCGGACTCATGACCTCGCTTTCGGTCGGTGTTGAAACGGCCAAAGTGCTTTCGTATCTCTGGGATATTCCGCTGGTGCGCGTAAATCATTTGGAAGGACACATATACTCCAACTGGCTGCGGCCAGTTGGAGGAAATCCGAAATCCGAAATCCGAAATCCGAAATTTCCTGCGTTGGTGCTCATCGTTTCCGGCGGGCACACGGAACTCGTGCTTATGAAACGGCATGGGAGCTACAAAGTTATCGGCGCGACGCGCGATGACGCCGCGGGCGAAGCGTTTGATAAGGTGGCCAAGCTTTTGAAGCTCGGCTACCCGGGCGGGCCGGCGATTTCCAAGCTTGCCCAAAAGGGCAATCCTTCAGCAATTCCATTTCCGCGGCCGATGATTGATTCGGCTGATTTTGAGTTCAGTTTTGCGGGACTCAAAACTGCGGTGCTCTACCTGATGCAGAAATCAAATCCGGTAATTGCGGATGTGTGCGCCTCATTTGAACAGGCGGTGGTGGACGTGCTTGTCGCGAAAACAATTCGCGCGGCAAAGAAGTACAAGGTGAAAACCGTGCTTTTGGGAGGTGGAGTGGCTGCGAATCAAAAACTGCGCGCGACGCTTCGCACTGCGCTCGTGATGGAGCTCCCAGCGGTCGGCTATCGTGAACCGGCGCTTGAGTTCACGGGGGACAATGCCGCCATGATCGCCGCGGCGGGGTACTTTTTGGCGCAGGCGGGACGGTTTACGCCGTGGAAACGATTGCGAGCAGATGCTAATTGGGAGCTGGGGGCATGAAGCATGAAACATGGAGCATGTAACATGAAATTTGAAAACGATACCTTCAATGCTTCGTGTTTCATAGGATGAGAGCGTTGAATAACTACCAAAATTTAGTTCCTGAGCCTGTCGAAGGACTAAATTTAGGCTTAATTCTATAGCCCTTCGACTTCGCTCAGGGACTAATAGAGCGTTATTCAACGGTCTAGAGTTATGAAGGTTTTTCGAACAACAAGCGAAATTGAAACTGTCCGAGTGGCTCACGAGATTGCAAGGTCGCTCAAAGGTGGTGATGTCGTTGCCTTAACAGGAGAGCTCGGAGCGGGGAAAACAACATTTGTGCGCGGACTTGCTCGAGCATTGGGTATTCGTGCGCGGGTGACTTCCCCCACGTTTCTTCTGATGCGCTGTTATGCTCTTCCGCGAGGAAAGTCGCGCCGCGGGATCCGGCATCTCTGCCACGTGGACGCTTATCGGGTGCGGGGCGCGAAAGAATTGCAAAGCGTTGGAATTGAAGAATACCTTACCTCTCCCGATACGGTGACGCTTATTGAATGGGCCGATCGGGTACGGAGCATCCTCCCGCGACGACTGATCCACGTTCGTTTCCGGTACGGGAATAAAATAGACGAAAGGACCATCGTAGTAGAACGAGATTGATTTTTAGTCCGTATTTTGTTACGTTGCGGCCAACGAAGGGATGCCCTTCGGAGGAGAAAAGTCGTGCAGTTCCTTAAAATTCGCAATTGCGGTTCCACTCCGCGCGGCGCCCTTGAGTTTATGGGATTTACGACGAAGCGCGAATCTGATGATCCGGATACGGTCGGTGTGAAAGGTTCTGGCGCTAAGCTCGCGGCCATCGCTGCCCTGCGCCGGAACATTCTGCTTTGGGTTACGAGCGTTGACGATCAGGGGTCCTACACCCTTTCCCACAAGACCCGAGAAGAGCGTATCGGTGGGCGGATTGTTCGCCGAATTGTGTATACCTACGCCTCCGGCGCGGAAGTGTACACGAATCTTCTTGAGGATTCGTTCCATGATTGGGACAAACCCGTCGGCGATGATCCGAACTCCTACTACGCGATTTTGCGGGAGTTTATGGCGAACGCATATGATGCCGACCGCGAGTTCACGATTAGTGTCGTGGACGACCAGTCTCCCGACTTTGTGGCCGCTCGCGAAGATGAGACGATTGTCTACATCGCGCACCTTCCGGAGTTTGAGGCGGTTCTTAAAGAACCGAGCCGCTACTTCAAATTCATCACGGAAGTGAAGCCACTTTTTTCTCTGCCGGGAGTCGGCGACATCTACCCGAAGTCCGATCCCGAACACGCGCGTTTCTTTGTCCGCGGCGTACTCCGGAATTGCACGACCACACCGAGCGCGTTTGACTATTCCATCCAGGATCGCTCGGCGGTTTCCGAAGAAGGGCTGCTGCGTATGGACACCGGCGCGATGTACAAGCAACTGGCTCTCCTCGCGGCGGCGCTTGACGACGCCGAGGTTGCCAAGGCAATCATCGTCTCCGCGCTCGGCGAGAATAGCCCTGTTGAGGCGACGATTCTCGCGTATGCGGGGTCCAGGAATGAACCGACTGCGCTCGCGAAAGCGGCTTTCAAGACAGCGTGGACCGAGGTTTTCGGCGAGACGGCGGTCATTGGCGGCACGAGTCTGGAAGCGGATTCGTTAGCGAACGCGCGAAAATGGAGGATCGTCCCTGTTCCCGCAAGCGGCGTCAAGACGTTTCTCAAAAAGTGCGGCATCGTCTGCGCGGAAGAATCCGTGACGGTGCCCGAGGATGCGGTTCGAGAAGTTGTATTTGACGCGCTTCCCCGGAAGCTGCAGAAGCGCGCGACGCGCGTATGGAACACGTACCTGAAGCAGTTTCCCGACGCGAAGCAACTGCCGCTCCGTTTTTTCCGCGCGACAGGGAAAGCGTGGTGCAGCATACGCGGTCATAGCGGTGCGGGGTCCACCGGGGTTTGGCTCAATGTTGACCTTCTCACGGATGATTTCCGTGAGGTTCTCTCTACGATCGTCCATGAGCACCGACATTGCCGAACCAAGAAGCCGGACACCGATTTTGGATTCTGGAACCCGACGGATGGCGTTATCGCCGACGTCATCATTCGCGCTGAAGGGCTTGACCCGAAAACGGGCGAACCGCTTCCTGACAAAACCTAACAGTGCAAAAAGAACCCCCGCCAACCGTCGGGGGATTTTTATTGTTCTTGAGACTGTGGGTTTATTGCCTGAGCGGAGTCCCGATAGCTATCGGGACGAAGTCGAAGGCCTGCCACAGTATCCCTTCGACAAGCTCAGGGAATAATTCTTATATTACTCCGCAACCTTGAACACCTCTTCCACCGTGGTAATGCCATCCAGCGCTTTCAAAAGTCCGTCCTGCGCCATAGTCACCATACCCGCGCGTTTGGCGATCTCGCGCATTTCAAACTCAGACGCTTTTTCGGAGAGAATCGCCTTCTCAACCTCCGGTCCCATGGGGAGCACCTCGTAGATGCCGATGCGACCTTTGAAACCGGTGTCGTTGCAGGCGGCGCACCCTTTCCCGCGGAAAAATTTCAGCTGCCCGAGAGGGGGCATGGCGACGCCGCTCTCCGGCGGAATCTCGCTCAACACTTTTTTCACCCGTTCCATGACCGCAGCATCAAGTATCAACTCCTCCTTGCAGTCTTCGTGAATGCGGCGCACGAGCCGCTGGCCGACGATGGCATTCAAGGCCGGAGCCAAGAGGAACGGTTTCACTGCCATGGAGAGAAACCGGGGGATGGCGCCGGCGGCATCATTGGTGTGAATCGTTGAAAGCACCAGATGGCCGGTCAACGCCGCTTGGATGGCGATCTCGGCCGTTTCCAAGTCGCGGATTTCGCCGACCATGACCACGTCCGGGTCTTGGCGAAGGATGGAGCGCAACCCTTTGGCAAAGGTGTATTCCTTGGAGTGGTCAATCTGGCTCTGGTTCACGCCTTGGAGCTTGTACTCAACGGGATCTTCCAGCGTGATGATTTTGACTCCCGGAGTGTTCAGCTTCGCAAGCATGGCGTAGAGCGTCGTCGTTTTTCCGGAACCGGTGGGCCCCGTGGTGATGATCATGCCGTGCGGGCGTTCCACCTCGCGCTTCAACTGTTCAAAGGCATGACCGCGGATGCCCAATGCTTCAAATTTGAGTTCAATGGCGCCGGCTCGCAGCAGCCGCATGACCACCGATTCGCCATAGGAGGTTGGGAGCGCAGAGACGCGAACCTCAACCTTTTCTCCGGCGAATTGAATCGTGAAGCGTCCATCCTGGGGGCGATCGGTTACGTTGATTTTCAGACTGGAAATCAGTTTGATGCGAGAAATGATCTGCGACCACAGCGCGTGCGGGAGCGCGGCGACCGGCGCCAATTCTCCGTCAATGCGGAAGCGGACGATGATTTCTTTTTCCTCCGCTTCGATATGGATGTCGGACGATCGCGAAGCGAGAGAAGACGCGATGATCATTGTTACCACGTCGGTAATCGGAGCGCGTTGGATTTTTTCATTGAGTTCCGCGGGCGTTGCTACTTCTTTTTGAAGCCGCGCCAACTCCGTTTCGGTAATTTCTACGCCTTTGACGATTTTACGGATTTCGGGAATGATGTCGTACAATTTGAACCCTTCTTCGAAACTGTGTTCAGAGATGATGTACAAGCCGGTTTTTCCACGGAAGCGTTCCTCGAGCTGAAACAGGAGCTCTTTTAATTCCGGGCGCTGGGGATCCACTGCACCAACGCGGATTTCCGCGCCGGTATTCAAAAAGCAAAGAACCTTGAGCGTTGCGGCTTGAGGTTTGGGGATTGAGCCGATCGCTTCGGGTGAGATGGGAAATCCGACAAGACTGATATAGGGAACGCCGAGGCCTGCGGCCGTGCGCTTGGTCTCTTCTTCCCGCTCCTTAATCCGGATTTCCTGCATTTTCTCTTCGAATTTTTCTGCGGTTTCCGCAGTCCCGAGGGTCGGGCCTTTTGGTTGGTCGTCAGGCATAGGAAGCGAAAAGCGTAAAGTAGAAAGCGTAAAGGATCGGCCTTCCCGCTTTGCGCTTCACGCTTTGCTCTTAACTACGAGCGGCGTCCGAATGCGGCGGGGATCGCCTGCAGGGTGCGAATAATTTTTGGAACTTTTTTCCGCTCCGAGAGATGGAGGTAGAGGAGTGTCCAGCTCGTTACTTCAAATGTTGAAAGGAAACTGCCGGCAACCGCGACAATCGCCACAAACGCGATGCCCGCGAGGGCAAAGATAACCATGAAGAGCGCCGGCGCTCCCAATACCGTCGCGGCGAGGAAGAGAAGGATGAATGGAATGGAAAGCGGCATGAGCGCCAGGACCAGCATGACGCCAAACACAATGTTCACGAGGAGAAGTATCGCTGCCATTTCAAGCGAAATGAGCCAGTTGGCCGCAAAGAATTTGATACTTTTTTGTACGGCCGCGGCGAATGAGAGATTGCCGGAGAGCATTGCGGCGACCGCGTAGATGGCGAGGAAAGAGATGGCGAGCGAAAGAGGGATGAAAATAAGAAAACTCACGAAGGCAATGGCGACGGCTCCGGCACTTTCGCGTGTGCTCGCAAGGAGGAGCGGGCCGCCGGCGACGATGAGCGATAGAAGAATGAGTGCGCGAGAGACGATGTTCACTGCAAGGACGCGCCAGAAAGACCCGACGCCGATTGCGAATCCGCGCTGGAAGTTGCTGCGGCTCCCGCGAGAGATTCGGGAAACTGATCCGACGAGCGCTCCTTGGGAGACCATGATCGCCCAGAGAAAGAGGGCGAGGAGCGCCACGACGATCGTCGCGCTACCTACGGCAACGGCGGCGGCAAGCGTGCCGCCACTCTGCGGTTGGAACGCGGGGAGGAGAAAGGCGCGAATCGGGGGCAGGGTGAGAGAGGTTCCCCGCACGATCACGACGTTCAACCAGCGGACGACAAGTTCATAGACTCCGCCGCCGGTTGCGAACGCGGCGAAGAACCCGAAGACCCACAGGAATTTGTTTCGCCACGAGAGGCGAAATGATTCAAGAAGAACAATGCGGTAAAGGGGAGCGGAACGAGGCATATTTTTGGTTTTAATTTTTTATTTTTTGTAGCGTTAAATCCGAAATTCGAATCTCGAAATCCTAAACAAATTCAAAAATCGAATGTTCCAATGATCGAAACCGTTTCGGATTTTGCATTTTGGTCATTCGGATTTGTTTCGTGCTTCGGATTTCGTGCTTCGCTTTTCCGGTTTATGCCGCTTGCGGCGCGGGGCGCATTTTTTGCCGCGGTTCCCTGGCGGCGGGGGCGACAGGAGCAATTGGTTCGCGGGGCGCGCGCATCTGGTGCGGGTGGCTCGTGAACAGGGATTCAAACTCTTCCTGCTCAATCGTTTCTTTCGTGAGCAGGATGCGCACGATCTCCTCCATTCGCGCGCGCTCGCGCCGAATGATGCCCTGCGCGGTCTTCATGGCCGCATTCGTGAGTTTGGTTATTTCCGCGTCAATAGCTTCCGCGACCTTCTCGCTGTAGTCACGCTGTTCGGTGATTTCGCGTCCGAGGAAGATCATCTCCGAGTGCGCTCCGAAGGTGCGCGGACCCAGCGCGTCGCTCATGCCATATTCCGTGATGATGCGCCGCGCGACCTTCGTTGCCTGACGGAGGTCGTTGGAGGCGCCGGTGGTGAGCTCGTTGTCGCCGAAAATTTCCCGTTCGGCGGTGTAGCCCCCGAGCGCGATCGCCAAGTCGTCAATGAAATCTCCCTTTGAACGCAGATTGCGGTCTTCGGTGGGGAGTTTGAGCGTATAGCCCAAGGCATGACCGCGAGAGATGATGGAAATTTTGTGCACCGGATCCGCATGGGTGAGTTCGTGCGCGACGAGCGCGTGTCCGGCCTCATGGTAGGCGGTGATGCGGCGCTCTTCCGGTGAAAGAATTCTGCTCTTTCGCTCCGGTCCCAGCATAACCTTTTCAACCGATTCCAGGAGTTCGGCCATGCCGATCGTCTTTTTTCCGCGTCGGGCGGCAAGGATGGCCCCCTCGTTCAGGAGGTTGGCCAGATCGGCTCCGGAGAAACCGGGGGTCCGTTCGGCAAGCCGCCGAAGGGACACCTCGCGCTCCAGCGGTTTCCCGCGGGTGTGAATCTGCAAAATCGCTTCACGGTCGTCCATGGTCGGCTCGTCCAGAATGACGCGGCGGTCAAAGCGTCCCGGTCGAAGCAGCGCCGGGTCAAGCACGTCTGGTCGGTTGGTTGCCGCCATAACGATGACGCCCGCGTTGGGGTCAAAGCCATCCATCTCCACCAGGATCTGGTTCAATGTTTGTTCGCGTTCGTCATGGCTTCCGCCGAGCCCCGAGCCGCGCTGTCGGCCGACGGCGTCAATTTCGTCAATGAACAGGATGCAGGGGGCGTTCTTTTTTGCGCGGCTGAAGAGATCGCGCACGCGCGCCGCTCCCACGCCGACGAACATCTCCACGAACTCGGAACCGGAGATGTGGAAGAATGGGACGTTTGCTTCTCCGGCAACCGCGCGGGCGAGAAGCGTTTTTCCCGTTCCCGGAGAGCCCATGAGAAGGACGCCTTTCGGTATTTTCGCTCCGACGGCGGTGAATTTTTTCGGACTCTTTAGGAATTCTACGACCTCATGCAACTCCTCCTTCGCTTCCCGAACTCCGGCGACATCTTTAAATGTGGTGCGTCCTTTCTGATTTTTCTGCACCTCACGGGCGCCGCTCTGTCCGAAAGTCATGGCGCGGTTATTTGCGCCTTGCACTTGGCGGGCCATGAAGTAGATGAAGCTCGCAAGAAGAAGAAGCGGAATCAAGAACGGCAGAAGAACGGCGAGCCACGCCATGGCGCCGGACTCTTGCTTCACGGCAATGTTCAGTTCGCGGAGCCGCTCCGGAGAGAGGTCGTAGGCGCGCAAAAGGGTGGGAAGCGATTCCGTCGGTTCCTTATATGAGACTACCGTAGTTCCGTCTTTGCGCGTTGCCGTGAGTTTATTCTCGCGGATGTCCACGGCGGTGATGTTTCCCGCAGTGATTTCGGAAACCAGCTCGCCGATCCCCAGCGTTTGCGGCGGTTTTGTGCCGACCGTGACGGTGGAGAGTGCGGCGCCCACAATAATGAGCGCAAGGACGAAGACGAGAATGTTTCTAAGAGTGATTGAGCGCATGAGTCGTGCGATTACGATTGCAAATGCATTATAAATGAAGATCGGAGGCGTTTCAACAAACCCGCCAGGAGAGGC
>ERZ1292645.528-Hain-H14-02um-R2-528-length-13543-cov-7_pt1 | contig 11039 bp, 9 predicted proteins | sample MGYA00564401_ERZ1292645 | MGnify/ENA primary metagenome ERZ1292645 (study PRJEB36523, sample SAMEA6512644) | groundwater metagenome | collected 2019-01-09 | study: AquaDiva: Metagenomics assemblies of 32 groundwater samples | reverse complement strand
TCTTGGCGTCTTGGCGGCTGACTAACGTGCATACCAACCTCGCCGATTTCATCCGCGACACGCCGGAGGGCCGGGAAGCCGATGCGATCCTCCGCAAGTGCACGCACTGCGGCCTCTGCACGGCGACCTGCCCGACCTATCAATTGCTGGGCGACGAGCTCGACGGCCCGCGCGGGCGCATCTACCTGATGAAACAGGTGCTCGAAGGTGCAGAGCCGACCGGAAGGACGCAACTGCACCTCGACCGCTGCCTCACCTGCCGCGCGTGCGAAACCACCTGCCCGTCAGGCGTCCGCTACGGACGCCTGCTCGACATCGGCCGACACCTGGTCGAGGAGCGCGTGGGCCGCGGCACCCTCGAATCCATCCGGCACCGGGCACTGCGCGCGGTGGTCCCCAACCCGTCGCTGTTCGGTGCGCTCCTCAAGGCCGGGCAGCTCGCGCGGCCGCTGCTGCCACGCAGCCTCAAGCGCAAGGTGCCGGCGGCGACGGTTTCCGCCAGGCCGTGGCCGACGACCGCCCATGCCCGCAAGATGCTGGTGCTCGAAGGCTGCGTGCAGCCCGGTCTGTCACCCAATACCAATGCCGCCGCGGCGCGCGTGCTGGACCGGCTTGGCATCACTTTGGTGCGAGCGGCCAACGCCGGCTGCTGCGGCGCCGTCTCCTTCCACCTCAATGCCCAGGACGAAGCGCTCGGTTACGTGCGCCGCAACATTGACGCCTGGTGGCCTGACATCGAGCAAGGCGCCGAGGCGATCGTGATGACCGCCAGCGGCTGCGGCGCGATGGTGAAGGAATACGGTCATCTCCTGGCGCGCGACTCCGCCTATGCCGAAAAGGCAAAGCGTGTCTCCGACCTTACAAGAGATATCAGCGAGATCGTCGCCGCCGAAAAAGACAAAGCGGTTTCGCTGCTCAACTCGAAACTTGAAACTCGAAACTTGAAACTGGCATTTCATGCCCCCTGCACCCTGCAGCACGGCATGAAGTTGAATGGCCAGGTGGAAGCGCTGCTCGCCGAGCTTGGCTTCAAGCTTGCATCCGTACCCGATTCGCACCTGTGCTGCGGCTCCGCAGGGACCTACTCGATCCTGCAGCCGGAACTCTCGCAGCAACTGCTCGCCAACAAGATCGCCGCCCTCACCCGCGAATCGCCAGCCGCCATACTCACCGCCAACATCGGCTGCCAGGCGCATTTGCAGACGGCAACTGAGTTGCCAGTCCGGCACTGGATCGAAGCGCTCGACGACGTACTTGCCCGCTGATCCGCGGGTACGGGAGCTTGTACTTTTTTAAGAAAGGGCGTACCATCCTGCGCCGTACTCATGCGCCAGGAGGTACGCGATGCCCGTGCTTGTACCGTCTCCCGTTCCGGGCAGACTGACGACGACCCGCCGCCCCGCGCCGTCCCGCCGCGCGCGGTCGGAATTGCAGATCTCGGGCACGCTCTCCGTCCCGGTCTACGAGGAAGAGCTGTGGACCAGCCGCCAGCGGCAGGCGAGCCCGATCCATGAGATCTCGTATCGAGCCTGCTTCAAGCCGCAGTTGCCGGCGTACTTCATCGAGCGGCTGACTCAAGAAGGCGACGTCGTCTACGACCCGTTCAGCGGCCGCGGCACGACGGCGATCGAGGCGGCGCTGCGCGGCCGCAACGTGATCGCTAACGACGTGAACCCGCTCTCCGCGATCCTGACGCGCCCGCGGCTGGAACTGCCGTCCATCGCGGAAATCGACGCGCGGCTGAGGACGCTGCGCTTCGCTGCCCGGCCCCGCAGCGGGTTGGATCTCTCGATGTTCTTTCATCCCGATACCGAGCACGAGATCCTCGGCCTGCGCGAGTACCTGTTCCGCCGCCACAAGGCGGGCGCGGAAGACAGCGCGGACCGCTGGATCCGCATGGTCGCGACCAACCGGCTGACCGGCCACTCGCCCGGCTTCTTCTCGGTCTACACGCTGCCGCCCAACCAGGCCGTGTCGCCGGAAGACCAGATGCGGATCAACGCCCGGCTCAGGCAGGAGCCCGAGTACCGCGACATCCGGGCGCTGATCATGAAGAAGACCATGCAGCTGCAGGGCCGGCTCGCCGCCTCCGAGCGCTGGCGGCTCAAGGCGGCCGCGACGACGGCGCGCTACCTGGTCGGCGAAGCCGCGGTGACGCCGCACCTCGAGCCCGCGAGCGTGCAGCTCACGGTCACTTCTCCCCCGTTTCTCGACGTCGTGCAGTACGCGCGCGACAACTGGCTGCGCTGCTGGTTCAACGGGCTCGATGCCGAGCGGATCACGGCGCGCATCACGATGAGCAGGTCGATCGAGGAATGGGCGGCCGAGATCTCCGCGGTCTTCACCGAGCTCTACCGCATCACCAGCCCCGGCGGCTGGGTCGCGTTCGAGGTCGGCGAAGTGCGGCGCGGCGCGGTCAAGCTCGAGGAGATCGTTGCGCCGATCGGCATCGCGGCGGGTTTTGAGTGCGTTGCAATCCTGATCAACGCCCAGCGCTTCACCAAGACCGCCAACATCTGGGGCGTCGCCAACAACCGCCTCGGCACCAACTCCAACCGCATCGTGCTGTTCCGGAAAGCGTGAGCTATCGGGCGCGCGATCGGCTGAACCCCGGCTAGTGCCGTTCCAACTATTTATGCCAATCCAGCTATTTCTCCAGGGGCCGACTGTCCGCGCTAGGCGAGCCGCCGGAATTTGGGGGAACAAGTTGGAACGGCACTAGTTCGCGGTGATGCCGAGACTCTTGATCAGCTTCGCCCATTTTTCGACGTCGGAGCGGATGACCGCGGCAAACTGTTCCGGGGTGTTGCCGACGATTGCCGCTCCCTCGCCCGCCAGGCGGTCCCTGACCTCGGGCGACTGCAGGACCCTGACGATCTCCTGGTTGAGCCGCGCGACGATCTCCCGCGGCGTGCCGGCGGGAACCATGATGCCATGCTGCCCGCTCTCGTCGAAACCCGGAACGGCATCCGCGACGGAGGGGATGTCCGGCGCCGCCGCCGAACGCCTGGCCGTGGACACGGCCAGCGCGCGGAGCTTTCCGGATTTGACGTGAGGCAGCCCCGCGATCATGTTCACGCATTGCGCCTGCACGTGTCCGGCGATCAGGTCTATCAACGCGGGGCCGGCCCCTTTGTACGGGATGTGCACGATGTTGATCCCGGTCTTAAGCTTCAGCAGCTCCATCGCCATGTGCGGCCCCGTCCCGCTGCCGCCGGAGGCGTAGTTGAGCTGCCCGGGCCGGGACTTGGCCAGCGCGATGAGCTCCTTCATGGATCTGACGGGCAGCGCCGGGTGGACGGCGAAAATGTACGGCGCCGAGGCGAGCATCGTCACCGGCGCGAGGTCCTTCAGCGTGTCGTACGGCAGCTTGGGATACAGGCTCGCGTTGATGGCATAGCTCGTGGACACGAGAATCATGGTGTAGCCGTCGGGCGGGGATTTCGCTGTGATATCCGCGCCGAGGGTGCCGCCGGCGCCCGGCCGGTTGTCCACGAACACCGTTTGCTTCATCACCTCGGTCAGCTTCTGCGCCATTGCGCGCCCCAGGATGTCGCTCGGCCCGCCCGGCGCGAGCGGCACGATCAGGCGGATCGGCTTGACCGGATACGCACCGGTCCCGCTTTGCTGCGCGGAAACCGGCGCCGCCTGAGCGCCAATGCCCAACACTGTGGCGAATACAGCCAAGCGTACATCGAACCTCATGGCTTCCTCCTTTATCGATGTGGCGTACGCTTAGGATCAGCCCCGCCGATGCATTTTCCCCAGCAGATGCATCGCCGTGCGGCAGAAAATCCGATCCCGCTCCGCGGGTTTCAGCCCCTTTACTTTCCCAATCATCTGGATCGGTTTCTCTTCGCCCATGTCGAACGGCGCATCGGTGCCGATGGTGACACGGTCCGCGCCCACCATGTCAATCAGGTAGCGCAGCGCACGGGGATCGTGCGTCAGCGCATCGTAGTAGAAACGGCGCAGAAACCGGTACGGGGAGGTCCTGGTGCGCTCGGCCGTGTCCTTGCGCACCTTGAGGCCGTGCGCGAACCGGCCGATCTGGTACGGTACGTATCCTCCGCCGTGCGCCAGCAGGATTTTGAGATCCTTGAGCTCATCGAGAGCCCCGCTGAACATCAGGTTGCCCGCCATGATCGTGGTGTGGAGCGGATTGCCGATCAGGTTTCTCAGGTGGTAGTGCTCCAGCCCGCACTCGGGCGTCATGGAGTACGGGTGCGCAAAAACGAACACCTTGAGCTCCTGGATGCGCCGCAGCACCGGGCGGAACCGGGGGTGCGCCAGCTGCTCGTCTTCCACGGAAGTGCCCAGCTCGACCGCGCGAAAGCCGTGCTGTTTGACGATGCGCTCGAGCTCGGCGATCGCGGCGTCCGGGTTCTGCATGGGAAGCGTCCCCATGCCCATCAGCCGGTCGGGTTTCGCCGCGGCCATCTTCGCGATGCCGTCATTGATGATGCGCGAGGCCTCAAGCGCGATGTCCGCGTCTAGCCAGTAGAAAAACACCGTCGGGGCCGTGGAGACCACGGACACATCGAGCCCCTTGCGGTCCATGCCCGCAACCTTCGCCTCGGGATCGTAGTGCTCCTTGAAGACGGGGGACATAATCCCGCCTTCGCGGATGAGGTGCCGCTTGTCTCCCTCCCCCTCGAAACGCATCCGGTAGCGCGCCGGATTCCGTTCAAGCGCGCGCAGCATCTCCTGCGGAATCACGTGGCTGTGCACATCGATACGCGGGAGATTCCGTTTTACCGCCTTCTTCTTCGCCATCCTGCCTCCGTGTGCGTCACTTTAAGCGGCCTGATCAATGTCCACGCGAACCTCCTCCCGGCAGCCAGGCCGTCGGCGCCAGCGCCTGCTCTTCGCTGATGCAGTCGATCACCACCGGCTTGCCCATGGCGAATGCCCGCGGCAGCAGTTCCTTGAGCTTGGACGGCTGCTCCACGCGGAATGCGGCGCAGCCCAGCGCTTCGGCTACTTTAGCGAGATCGGCGTTTTTCTGGAAGCGCCAGATTTCTCCGGAGCGCTCGTCCCGCTTCTCCTTGTACGCGGCCTTGACCAGCGGGATTTCCTGGTTGAGCGAGTTGTTGTTGTTGACCACCACCACGAGGTTGATGCCGTGGCGCGCCGCGGTCTCCAGCTCGGGCAGGTGATAGTAGAAGCCGCCGTCGCCGGTGAAGCACACCACCGTCTTGTCCGGCAGCGCGCATTTCACGCCCATCGCGCCGGGCAAGCCCCAGCCGAGCGAGCCCTCGCAGCGGATGTAGCGCTGGCCGGGGTGCGTGAATTCGATCATCTGGCCGGTCCACATGCCGGCGTGCCCCGTGTCGGAAACCAGCACGCCGTCGGCGGGCAGCGCCTGCGTGATCTCCCGGCAGATGCGCTCCGGCCGCATGGGCACCGCATCCGACTTGAGCATCGGCTCCGCCTTGGCGCGCCACTCGGCGACGAGTTGCTGCACGCGCGCGGTCCACGCGCTCGCCGGCGCCTTGCGCTGCGCGGCGTCGGCCATCTGCCGCAACGTGACCTTCGCGTCCCCCACCAGCGAAACCGCGTTCGGGTAGTTCTTGCCCAGCTCCTCGGCGTTGATATCGAGCTGGATCACCGGCGTGCCCGGGGCGGGTACCCGCCAGTTGGCGGTCACCTGGCCGCCGGCGTGGCTGCCGACGAAGAACACGAAATCGGCTTCCGACACCGCCTGGTTGGCGCACGCGCGCGAGTACACGCCGGCGACGCCGACGGACAGCGGGTGGGCATCGAGTATCGAGTTCTTGGCGGTGAGCGAAGTGGCGACGGGTATCTGCAGCTTTTCGGCGAGTTCCACCAATTCGCGCTGCGCGTGGGACGCGACCACGCCGCCGCCGGCGACGATGATGGGCTTCTGCGCCCTGGCTAGCAGCGCAACCGCTTCGCGCACGCGCTCCACCTCCGGTCCGGGGCGAAACGCCGGCACGCGCGAGAATTGCGGCTCGATCAGCGGCTGCAGATCGGCCTCCTCCTCGATGCCCTGGCCGTGGGAGCCGCGCAGGCGCACGTGCACCGGTCCCGGCGCGCCCGAAGTCGCGGCGCGGAACAGCTGGCGCAGCAGATCGGGTAGCCGCGCGATGTCGTCGACCTGCAGGTTGAGTTTCGTCACCGATTCGAACTGGGTGTAGTCCTCCACCTCCTGGTAGGCGCGCCGGTAACGCCCCGCCGTGGCGGGCCCGCCGGTGACGGCGATGACGGGCGAGCCGGCCATGTACGGATCGCGCAGACCGGCCGCGAGGTTCGATGCGCCGATCTGCTGCGCCATGCACACGCCGGGGCCCCCTTTCGCGCGCGCGTAGCCGTCGGCCATGTAGGCCGCTGCCTTCTCGCCGTGCGTCAGGATCTTGCGGATCCCCAGGTCGTCCATCTCCGCCAGCGCATCCATCAGGATCGTGGGCACGAAAAACACATGCGTGATGCCATAGCCCTTCAGCATCTCCGCGAACAGCCGCGATCCGGTCATTCGGGACATTCTTTGTTCTCCTTTATATTCGAATACATAGAACGATAACCCGGACGACCGGGCGCCTTCACCGCGAGCCGCGGCGGCCGGTGCCTTGCGCGCGGTACAGATGGCCTTCGCCGGTCGTGAGGTACAGGCTGTCGAGGCCCGCGTCGCCGAAAGCGCACCGCATCGGCATGTCCGCCGGGGCCGGATGCGTCTCCAGTATGGTGCCGGAGGCGGATATCACGTAGATCGACGGCCCGACGCCGCTCTTCTTCCAGCCCGCGCATGCCACGATGTTGCCCTCGCTGTCGAGGCACATGCCCTCGATGCCGCGGTGCGCGCCGCGATGATCGGAGCCGAACGTGTGCAGCACCGCGTAGGCTCCGACACTGCCGTCGTCCCGGACCGGGTAGGCGCGCAGCTCGCGCGGGCCGTCCCGTCCCGTGTCTCCTTCCGCAACATACAGAGTCCGCTCATCCGGGGACAACAGCACGGCGCGCGGCGCAGCGGTATCGCAGGTGACACGCTTGATCTTCCACGCGTGGCGCTCGTCGCGCTCGAGCCGCAGCACGGAGGCGTGGTCGAGCTGCGGGAAAATCTGGGGTCCGGAGGCGCGCACCTGGCTGTGCGGATCGCTGAACCAGATGCGCCCGCCGCGGTCCACGCACAGGTTGTTCGGAAAATTGTGATAGCGGCCGTCGAGCAGCCACGCGGTGGGCGCCGTCGAGCCGTCGGGCCGGAATTCGATGATGCGACGCGAACCTTCCTGGCAGCCATAGAGGCCGCCGTGCTTGCCAAGGGCGATGCCATTGGTGCGATTGGTGTAACGCCGGAACTCCGTCACGGCGCCGGAGCGCGGATCGTAACGCAGGATCTTGCCCTCATTGATCACGCTGAAAAGCAGCGTCTCCCCCTCCCACGCCAGTCCGCCGGTCGGTCCCTGGAACGGACCCGCGACACGCTCGAATTGCCATTTCATGCGCCGCCCTCCGTAACGACCGGCACGCCCGGAATCTTGACGCGCGTGCGGTAGACCGAGGTACGGGTCGTCACGTAGAGCGAGCGCCAATCGTCGTCGCCCCACGCCATGTTGGTGCAGTGGTCCGGAAATTTGATGCGCCCCACCCGTTTCCCCGCGGGATCGATAACGTGGACGCCGCCGGGACCGGTACAGTAGACATTGCCCTGGGTGTCCACTTTCATGCCGTCCGCGACGCCCTCTTCGCTGCCCTCGAGCTTGTGGAACAGGCGCGGCGCCCCCACTGAGCCGCCGGCCGTCACGTCAAACGCGCGGATGACGTTGAGCCGGCTGTCGTTGACGTAGAGCGCCTTCTCGTCGGGCGCGAACGCGAGCCCGTTGGGATAGACGAAGTCCTCGATGACGAGCGAGAGCTGCTTCCCGTCCGGCGAGATGCGGAACACGCCCTGGAACGGCAGGTACTGCTGCAGGTCTTCGGCCTGCATGCCGACGTTATAGAGCGCGCCCGGCGAGTCGGTGAAGTAGATCGCGCCGTCGGACTTCACCACGATGTCATTCGGGCTGTTGATCTTCTTGCCCTCGTAGCGCGCGGCGAGCGTGGTGATCGAGCCGTCGTGCTCGACGCGCCAGACGGTGCGCGAGGACCAGCCCGCGACCAGCAGCCGGCCTTTGCGGTCGAAGGTGAGGCCGTTGGCCTTGTTCGAGGGGCGGATGAATACTTCGCATCCCCGTCCCGGCTTCCATCTCCAGATCGTGTCGCCCACGATGTCGACCCAGTAGAAGCATTTCTCGCGCGCGCTCCACAGCGGGCCCTCGCCGAAAGTGAGGCCGTGCGCGATGCGGTCCATCGGAGCATCGCGCGCGATCAGGCGCTCGATGTCCGGTCTCTCCATGTCGATATCGATCAGGCCTTCACCTCTCCGGTCCACGCGCGCACGGACTGCGCCTGGTAATCGCTCACCGCGTCGATCACGACCGGCCGCCTGGCGGCGAACGCCCGCTCGAGCGCGCGCGGAAGCTCGTCGGGCTTCTCGACGCGCACTCCCTCGCAGCCGAACGACGCGGCGACTTTGGCGAAATCGACCTCGGTGAAGCCCCACATCTCCCGCCCGCGCTCGCGCTGCTGTCCGCCGTACGCCGCGTCGAACAGCGGAATCTCCTGGTTGAGCGAGCTGTTGTTATTGACGACTACGACGACGTTGATGCCGTAGCGGGCGGCGGTCTCGAGCTCGGCGATGTGATAGTAGAGAGCGCCGTCGCCGGTGAAGCAGACGACCGGCTTGCCGGGCAGCGCACACTTCACCCCCATGGCGCCCGGAAATCCCCAGCCCATGGATCCGGCGCTGCGGATCAGCCGCTGGCCGCGCCGGGAGAAATCGATCATCTGTCCGGACCAGATTCCGGCGTGCCCGGTGTCGCAGACCACGACGGCCTCCTCCGGCAGAACGCGCGAGATCTCCCGGCAGATGCGCTCCGGCCGCATGGGCGTCGCGTCGGAGTCCAGGAAGGGCGCAGCCGCACCGCGCCACTCGGCAACCAGCTCGCTCACCCGCGCGAGCCACTCGCGACGCTGCGGCTGCGCCGCATCGGCGCTCGCCTCGATCATCTGCCGCAGGACCGCTTGCGCATCCCCCGGCAGCGCGACGCGCGTGGGATAATTGCGACCGATTTCGCGCGCGTCAATGTCCAAGTGGATGATGGTCGTACCCGGGCGCGGAATTTTCCAGTTCGTGGTGACCTGCCCGCCGGTATGGCTGCCGATGAAGAACACCAGATCGGCCTCGGCGACCGCACGGTTGGCGCACGCGCGTGAATAGGTGCCGACCACGCCGACGGAGAGCGGATGCATGTCGGGAATCGTACCCTTGGCGTTGAGCGAGGTGGCCACGGGGATAGAAAGCCTCTCCGCCAGCGCCACCACTGCCGCCTGGGCCGTGGACCACGCCACCCCTCCTCCAGCCACGATGATCGGCCGTTCGGCCGCGCGGAGCAGCTTGATGGCGTCGTTAACCCGCGATTCATCCGCGACCGGACGATAGGGCGGCACTTCCCGGAACTCATTTTCCACGATCAATTCGAGATTCGCCTCGGCCAGCAATACTTCCCCGTGATGCCCGAGTAACTGCAGGTGTACCGGACCCGGTGCGCCGATCGTCGCCTCGCGGAAAGCCTGACGCATGAGGTCGGGAAGCCGCGTGACGTTGTCCACGCGCGCGTTGAACTTGGTCGTCCCGTCGAACTGCGTGAAGTCCTCGAGTTCCTGGTACGCGTGGCGGTAGCGCGCTACTGGCCCCGGCCCGCCAGTCACCGCAATCACCGGGGAGCATGCCAGGTACGCATCCCGCAGCCCCGCCGCGAGATTGGATGCGCCGATATGTTGCGCCAGGCAGAGGCCAGGGCGCCGGGATGCCCGTGCGTAGCCGTCGGCCATATAGGCGGCGGCCTTCTCCCCGTGGGTCATGATTCGCCTGATGGGCATGTTTTCCATCTCGGCGAGCGCCTTGAGCGCAATCGCCGGAACGAAGAACGCGTGAGTGACCCCGTAACCCTGCATGACTTCCGCGAACAGCCGCGCCCCCGTCATCTTTGGCATGCGATCCAGTCTCCCTTGAAGACACTCAAAGTTCTGCCCTCCGTCGCGCCCGCGCGAAGTCTTTCGCCAGAAAGTGCGTGCGCGGGTAGAAGCGAATTGCGATCAGGACTTTTGGTAAGTGCCGATCAACTCGGCCATCTCGAGGATGTGACCTTTCATCGCCTGCTCCAGCGCGGCCTTGGCGGGCTTCTTGAGGTCGGGCAGGACGGTGTCGAGCGCGTAGAGCTTGTGGAAGTAGCGGTGCCGGCCGATCGGCGGACAAGGCCCGCCGTAGCCGGTGCGCTTCCAGTCGTTGAGTCCTTCCAGCGTTCCCTTAGGTAGTTCGTTCGACTGGATCACTTCTTTCAAGCCGGTCGCCGTCGCGGGAATGTTGTAGAGCACCCAGTGCACCCACGTCATGCGCGGCGCCTTGGGGTCGGGCGCGTCCGGATCGTCCACGATGAGCGCGAAGCTCCCCGTGCCCGCGGGCGCCCCGCTCCACGCGAGCGGCACCGACACGTCCTCGCCCTGGCAGGTGCAGCGCCTGGGGATCGGCTCGTTGTGCGCAAAAGCGGGAGACGTAAGCGTGAGTCCCATACCTCATCCCCTAATTTGCACCGTCGAAGCGTGCCGTCGTGAAGAAGAAGCGGGAATGGCGAATCCTACAGCTGCTCCAGCATCTTCTCGGCGCTGCTGGCCTCGAATTGGCCCGGCTTCTCGAGGTTCAGCGCCTTCACCACGCCGTTGTCCACCAGCATCGAGTAGCGCTGCGAGCGCACCCCCATGCCGCGGGCGGTGAGATCCATCTCGAGGCCCAGCGCCTTCGTGAGCGCGGCGCTGCCGTCGGCCATCATCCGGACCTTGCCGGTGCTCTTCTGGTCCTTGGCCCACGCGCCCATGACGAAGGCGTCGTTGACCGACACGCACCACACCTCGTCGACGCCCTTGCTCTTGAGCTTGTCGATGTTGGCCACGTAGCTCGGCACGTGCTTGGCCGAGCAGGTGGG
>ERZ1292645.713-Hain-H14-02um-R2-713-length-11063-cov-9_pt1 | contig 11063 bp, 11 predicted proteins | sample MGYA00564401_ERZ1292645 | MGnify/ENA primary metagenome ERZ1292645 (study PRJEB36523, sample SAMEA6512644) | groundwater metagenome | collected 2019-01-09 | study: AquaDiva: Metagenomics assemblies of 32 groundwater samples | reverse complement strand
TTTATTATGATAAGGAAGTAGATGCCCTATATATAAAGTTAGGCAGTAAATCGCCAGATGGCGTTATTGAGATTTCTGAAGGTGTAAATTTAGATACGACATCTGAGGGCAAGATTATAGGGATAGAGATTCTAAATGCTTCTAAGAAAATGGATATCAAAACGATTCTGTCCTATGAACTGGAATTAGACAAGAAGATACTAACTCAAAAGATTGCATAACAAATCATTCATCGGGCGTGGTAAGCCCACGGCTGAACTTATTAGTAATTATAGTCTAATAGGCTTTGGTTCAGAATGATTCCACTAATTTAGTTTGACATCCTCTGATGCAATGTAGACAATTATGGAATAAAGAAAGGTATTATCTGTCTATGTGGGATTATACGAAATGGAAGCGCATCGATTTTGAATCATCAGGGCAGCGTTCTTTGTCGGAAACGGATCGGGCATTTCGTAATCAGGCCGAGGAGGAAACAAACAGGGACCTATGCAAGCCGATACAGCAGTTGATGTGTGATGTCCACGAAGAAGTGCTTAACCAGAAGCGACCTGTTGAGGAGAACTTGTTGCATGCCACAAGACGGATGGTTTCTATGATGGGTAGAGTAGCTTTGGAACACGAACGCAGCAGCAAAGTCTTGGTCAGGCTGACGTGGGTTCTGGTTGTTCTCACCGTCGCAATTATCTTCCTGACTATCGTTATGTTGGTAAAAATGAAATGACTATGCCGACTAACACAGGCTGGAGATGACCGCAGAAAGTTATAGCCTTTTTAGGACTGCATGAAGTATGGCGGTTCAAGAGTTAGGAGTAGATAAATAACCTTGTCCGATGAGTCCAACTGCTTTTTTGGGATTTGGAAGCCTATTGTAGGTGACCGACTACGTATCGCTTTTGGCAATAGCCCGAATAATATGCGAGCAGTGGTTTGGGTGGAGGTTTCAAGCGACGTGAGTATCTACTTAGGCCCTAGGATTCTAAATTGCGATCATATGATAATCGGCAGAAAAACTCAGAAGGGAGGGGAGGTGTTTGTGGGCTATGATGAAGGCACACAAATAACTGATCCAAAAATTTTGAATAATAACAAAGTATCGTTTCACGGATCAGGGATTACCCGTGCTGGTGGGGGCCGCTCATTCCGAACTAGATTGCGTGATTTACGAGAAAGGCAGTTGCTGTGTTATATTATTCTTCAACATCCAACTAAATTTCCGATCCTCAATAAAATAGAAAAGTATGATATATGTCTAAATTATCCGATAGAAGAAAATAGCCCAATTATGTGCCATGTGTACGTTGCCCCAGGAGAAAACAAATTGCCCCCTATAATAATCCGCGATGCCATCTATCAAGCTTCCATAATTTTGCATTATGAAAATATCCAGGCGATAGGCGGCGACTTGGCCGTTCAGTTCCTATTCTTTCATGGAGCTGAAGGTGCTTGGCCGTCATCAACATATTTTATCTGGCAAGCTAAAGATGAGAACATCAAGCTGTTGGCGTAAAATAGCTCGCGAATCTCAGCCGAGTAGTTATTGAATATTTATAGAAAGGAGTACTATGAATAACCTTCTTAAATCATTATTGTTATTGCTGTTAGTAGTTTTATCATCAACGTCTTCAGTTTTTGCTGGAGAATCAGATGCAACCTCAAAGGAGGATATACCTTTTCCTCTACCTAATTGGTCTGTGTTATTTGGTAAACCTTTAAAGACTATAATTGAGGGTAATAAACGGGTAGATGTGTTTAAACCTGAAAGCAGCAATTCTAAGCCAATTAGTTATGCGTGGGCTATGGGTGGATTATTAGACGACAAATGCATGGTAACCATTTGGATTCGTGGAAAACATGAAGATAAAAGAATTATTTATGATTCGAAAGCAGAAGAGAGTTTTTGTACTGTTAGTATTGCACGGGCAGATTTTGAAGAGGATTTTAAGTACTGCGTCTTAGCAGGGATACACGTTGATAATACGAAGGGAAAATTTACAGCACGTTTTTTTGGCGGACCAGCAGGCGATAGAGAGCATTATTTTTTTGCATGGGGCCCTTTTCTCGTGATGCCAGATTTTTATTGTATCCTCAAATAAACTGATTGCTTACACTTATAATGCCTCCCTATAGGGAAAAGGAACGAAAGCTGGATCATGTCTACGCTCTTCACAACAATCATTGATTTTATGGATACACTAAACAATATTTCCTCATGAATTATTAATTAACGTCCTTATCAGAATGTCGCTGGATTCCCGCTGGAGTTTACCCCGATGTTCATCGGGACAGGAATGACAGATTTTGAGGTAGCCTTTAGTATCAGCCTTGACCTATGGGATTGTAAGGTATATTATCTTTGTAAGGACGAAATACAATGTAAGGAGACATAATATGGTTGTAACAGCTAAGATCACTTCGAAAGGTCAAATCACCATACCGAAGGAGATAAGAAACATCCTGGATCTTCACACAGGAAGCGTAATAACCTTTGAGAAGGAGGAGAATAAAATTGTAATCAGACCGGCCAGGACCCTTAAGGAATTTAAGGGTTTTTTGAAAGGTAAAGGCAGGAGGGCAGATTTTGAAGAGATAAGGAAAAAGGCAAAGGAGTATATCGGGAAGAAGGTAGCTCAAAGTGGAGGATAGTAAAAAGTTTGTCATTGATACCAACCTGCTTGTCCGCTATCTGACCGGGGACGATCCGCAGAAGGCAAGGGCAGTTGATAATCTTCTTAATAGGGCCATCAGAGGTGAATTAAAGATTCTTATTCCATCAATCGTAGTTGCTGAGCTTGTCTGGGTACTTGAGAGTTTTTATGAGATGAAGGCGCAAGAAATTGCTGAGCTTGTCGAGGCTATCGTAAATACGCCTGGGGTTGAAGTCACAGATAAAGGAATTATAGTCTCAACTTTAAGACTTTATAGGAATAAAAATATAGACCTGATAGATGCCTGGATAACAGAATTTGCAAGGGAAAGGGGGATTAAAACGATCTATACCTTTGACAAAAGGCATTTCAAGGATATAAATGGCATAGAAGCAATAAGTCCTTAATCACTTAACACCCCCCTTACAAAGAGGAGGACTCAACTTTCAAAACCTAATTTGGACAAGAGTGATTTTTCATGTTATTATGTTTAGATATAAAATCGAATTATTATGGATAAATTAATGACAGGCCAAAGACTTATAGAAGAATCTAACAGGTATCTGATGGATACCTACAAGAGGTTTCCGCTTCTTATAATAAAGGGGAGGGGGACCAGGGTATACGATATAGATGGGAGGGAGTTTATAGATTTTGTCTCCGGTATTGCTGTGAACAACCTGGGGTACTGCAACAACAAGGTTACCATGGCCATCCAGAAACAGGCGCAGAGGCTAACCCATATATCAAACCTCTATTATAGCGAGCCGCAGATCATGCTGGCGAAGATGCTTGTGGAAAACTCATTTGCAGATAAGGTCTTTTTCTGCAACAGTGGGGCCGAGGCGAACGAGGCGGCAATAAAATTGGTAAGAAGATACGCAAGAGAACATTTCGATGAACGGTATGAGATTATAACTGCGCTCAACTCTTTTCATGGCAGGACTATGGCCACGATTTCGGCAACAGGGCAGGAGCGTTTTTGGAAGGGTTTTGAGCCTCTCCTGCCAGGCTTTAAATTTGTTCCTTACAATAATCTGGATGCCGTTGCCGATGCTATAAACAGCAAGACTGCTGCTGTCATGGTAGAGCCGATACAGGGTGAAGGCGGGGTTATCGTTCCGGATGATACATATCTCCCTGGTTTAAGGAGGCTCTGTGATGAGGCCGGCCTCCTCCTTGTGCTTGATGAGGTGCAGACAGGGATAGGGAGGAGCGGAAAGCTCTTTGCCTATGAGCATTACAATATGGAGCCTGATATTATTACCCTTGCAAAGGGTCTGGGAGGCGGTATTCCGATCGGAGCTATGCTTGCCAGGGCTGACATTGCCAAGTCCTTTACCCATGGCACCCATGCCTCTACCTTTGGCGGCAATCCTGTAGCATGCATATCTGCCATTACAACCATAGAAACTATACTTGAGCATGGATTTGTACTGGATAATTGCACAAGGATGGGGGGGTATATGATTGATGGGCTAAAAAGGCTTGCCAATAGATACCCATTCATAAAGGATGTAAGGGGAAAGGGGCTCCTGATCGCCATGGAGCTCAGCTTTAAGGGTGAGGAGATTGTAAATGAGTGTCTTGAGGAGGGTTTTCTGGTAAATTGCACGGCTGAGAGGGTGCTGCGTTTCATGCCGCCTCTGATTATCACCAGGGATGAGATAGATATGCTGCTTGGTGTATTAGATAAGATTTTTAAGAAGAGAAGTACATAGTGAAGAGGGATTTTTTAACCCTGGATGATATCAGTTCTGTTGAACTGGAATCTATCTTTAAGAGGGCCGGAGAATTTAAAGATGGATACTTAAAGGAGACACGTTTTCCTGCCCTGAGAGGGAAATCAATAGGACTCATTTTTGAGAAGTCTTCCACAAGGACAAGGGTATCTTTTGAGGTGGGGATAAATAAGCTTGGAGGACATTCTATCTTCCTCTCCTCCAGGGACATCCAGCTTGGACGGGGTGAAAGTATTACTGATACAGCAAGGGTATTGTCCAGCTATATGGATGGTCTTGTGATCAGGACATTTGCCCATGATGCAATAGAAGAGTGGGCAAGAAATGCTTCTGTTCCAGTGATAAATGGGCTCACAGACCTGCATCACCCATGTCAGGTGATCTCTGACCTTTTTACGATAAAGGAAAAGAAAGGGAGGTTTACAGGGCTTAAACTTGCCTATATTGGCGATGGAAATAATGTTGCACATTCCCTTATCGAGGGGGCATCAAGGGTAGGGATCAATATCTCCCTGGCCTCCCCTAAGGGATATGAGCCGAGCGATGAGATAATCGGGAAGGCAAAGGCGGATGCTGCAAGAAACGGATCGTTTATTGAGGTTACAAATAATCCTCTCGATGCTGCCGAATCAGCAGATATTATCTATACAGATGTATGGACCAGCATGGGTCAGGAAGATGACCATGAAGAGAGACTTAAGGCATTTAAAGGCTTTCAAGTCGACCAGGACCTCATAAAAAGAGGTGACCCATGTCTTTTAGTGATGCACTGCCTTCCGGCCCACAGGGGGGAGGAGATTACTGATACAGTAATAGACGGCAAGAATTCTATAGTCTTTGAGCAGGCAGAAAACCGCCTCTATGTCCAGATGGCCATACTTGAGATGCTTATAGGTGCATAAGATTATGATGAATTTCTTAAGGCTACATGCTCAATGAATACCCTGACAGCGAGCTTGTGCGAGCGTAGGGAGGGGGAGGCTCCGTCCGGCTTTGCCGGTGGAGGGGGATGGTCGCTCCCATATAATAGGATATGATGGAAGTGTTAGGGCTGCGGACGCCATGAATCTTTTTACAGCGAGCGGAGCCGAGCGTAGGGAGGGGGAGGCTCCGTCAGGCTTTGCCGGTGGAGGGGGATGGTCGCTCCCCTATAATTAGGATATGAATAAAAAGATAAAAAAGATAGTAATTGCCTATTCAGGCGGTCTTGACACGTCTGTTGCCATCAGGTGGCTAAAGGAGACCTATGGTTGCCAGGTGGTAGCATTCTGTGCTGACCTGGGGCAGGGAGAGGACCTCTCAGTAATAAAGGAGAAGGCGCTTAAGACCGGCGCTGATTCGGTATATGTTGAGGATCTGAGAGAAGAGTTTGTGAAAGATTTTGTCTATCCTATCTTAAGGGTGAATACCGTATACGAAGGAAGCTACCTCCTGGGGACATCCATCGCAAGGCCTCTGATTGCCAAGAAGCAGATGGAGATTGCCGAGAGGGAAGGGGCAGATGCAGTTGCCCATGGTGCAACAGGGAAAGGGAATGACCAGGTAAGGTTTGAGCTTGCCTATCTTTCCCTGAACCCGGAAATCAAGATCATTGCCCCATGGAGGATCTGGGAATTTAGATCAAGGAGCGAACTGATCGCCTATGCCAAAAGACATAATATACCTGTCAGTGCGACAGTAGAAAAACCATACAGCATAGACATGAATCTCTTTCATGCGAGTTATGAGGGTGGTGTGCTGGAAGACCCCTGGTTTGAGCCTAAGGACAATATGTTTCTCATGACCGTTTCTCCGGAGAAGGCGCCGGACGGGCCTGAATATATCGAGATCAACTATGAAGGCGGGGATCCTGTCGGCATAAACGGGACAAAGGTTACGCCGGCAGAGATCATGATAAGGCTTAACAGGCTTGGCGGGGAGCATGGAATAGGGAGGGTGGATCTCGTGGAGAACCGTTATGTCGGAATCAAGTCCAGGGGTGTTTATGAAACGCCGGGGGGTACAATTCTCCATGCTGCCCACAGAGGGGTGGAATCAATTACCTTGGACAGGGAGGTTATGCATATCCGGGATTCATTGATGCCAAAGTATGCCGAACTTGTCTATTATGGCTACTGGTTTTCCCCTGAGAGGGAGATGCTTCAAAAGGCCTTCGATGAGCCGCAGAAGGCAGTTACAGGGACTGCCAGGCTAAAGCTTTATAAGGGATCTTGTCATCTTGTCGGGAGAAAGGCGGTCAGGTCGCTCTATAGTAAGGATCTGGCGACATTTGAGGAGGAGGCAGTCTACGATCAGAAGGACGCTGAGGGCTTCATCAGGCTCAATTCCCTCAGACTCAGGATGAGGGCCATGCAAAATAAGGAAGGTTAAGGCTGAGGTTAAGAGGAAGGTTGAGGCATGAAGACGAAGGTTAAACCCTGGGGCGGAAGGTTTATTGAAGAGACCAATAAGAAGGTAGAGGAGTTTACCGCCTCAATCTCATACGATAAGAGACTATACAGACATGATATTAAAGGAAGTATTGCGCACTGCCTTGCCCTGGCCAGGGCAGGGATATTATCCGGCCATGAGTCCGAGACTATAATTAAGGGCCTCAAAGATATATTGGCGGATATCGAGGGGGGCCGGTTCACATTCTCCACTGGGGATGAGGATATCCACATGGCCATAGAAAAGAGGCTTATTGAGAAGACCGGGGATATCGGCAAAAAGCTCCATACAGGCAGAAGCAGAAATGACCAGGTGGCATTGGATATCCGGCTCTATCTAACAGAGGAGATAGATCTGATTTTAAAGAGGATCGGATCCCTTCAGGCTGTTATAGTAGAACTTGCAAGGAATAATATAGACCTGATAATGCCGGGCTATACACATATGCAGGCTGCCCAGCCAGTGCTTTTCTCCCACTATATCCTTGCCTATTACGAAATGCTTGAGAGGGATAAGGGGAGGTTTGAAGATTGCCTTAAGAGGGTTGATTCCATGCCGCTTGGTTCAGGGGCCATCGTTGGTTCAAACTATCCGGTGGACAGGGAGTTTATCGCAGCCCAACTTGGGTTTTCTTCTACTTCAAATAATAGTGTCGATGCCGTGTCAGACAGAGACTTTGCCCTGGAATTCCTGGCAGCTTCTGCAATTACAATGATGCACCTCTCAAGGCTGAGCGAAGAGCTTGTCCTCTGGTCCACAAGTGAGTTCGGATATGTTGATCTTCCGGATGCGTTTTGTACCGGGAGCAGTATGATGCCCCAGAAGAAGAATCCTGACGTGCCGGAGCTGATAAGGGGAAAGAGCGGACGGGTATATGGTTCGCTTGTATCCCTTCTGGTTACAATGAAATCACTGCCGCTGGCATATAACAGGGATCTCCAGGAGGATAAGGAACCCATATTCGATACCGTGGATACGATAAAGGACTCTCTTGAGATATATGCCGGGATGTTAAAGGGGATAAAGCTGGACAGTGAGAGGATCAGGAGGGGCGGAGAGAACCACCTCCTCCTGGCAACAGATCTTGCAGATTACCTTGTAATGAAGGGGCTTCCATTCAGGATGGCCCATGAGGTAGTTGGCCGGATTGTTCAGTTATGTATTGAGAATAAGAGGAGGCTTGATGATCTGTCATTGGAAGAGTTTAAATCTTATTCGGAACTATTCGGTTTCGATCTAAAGGACTATTTGTCGGTTGAAAGGTCAATCAACAGGAAGGACCAGACCGGCGGTACTTCAAGAAAGAGGGTAGAAAAGAGGATCACGGAAATAGAGGCATTAATGAAGAGTCCGCCAGAGAGGAAGGGCAGATGACTGACAGCAGAAACCTTGTCCTGGTTTCCCTCCTTCTTTGTCTTGTGGTTATATGCAGCTGCGGGAGGAAAGGCGCTCTGATACCTCCAGAGGATGGAAAGAAAAAGGAAGGAAAGGGGTTTGTAAGCTCGATCCGGTTGGCGGATTGACAATAATATTAAATTTTAGGGGTGCGACATGAAATTACTTCTTATTTCTCCTGAACTCAAGGATTCACATTTCAAGTTTTCAAAAAAAGAGGTTAAGAGCTTCTGGTTTCCCAGACTGAGCCTGACTACCATAGCGGGTCTGACGCCTCCGGACGTGGATATCAGGCTCATCGATGAGAGCGTGGAGGATGTTGATCTCAATATGGATGTTGATCTGGTAGGGATCTCTGTAATGACCTTCATGGCCCCCAGGGCATACGAGATTGCGGACCACTTCAGGTCCAGGGGGATAAAGGTAGTCCTGGGAGGTATCCATCCGAGTATGCTGCCTGAAGAGGCGAAGCTCCATGCAGATACAGTTGTCATCGGCGAAGCAGAGGAGATCTGGCCAAGGTTGATAGAGGACTTAAGGAAGGGTGAGCTTAAGCCTTTTTACAAGATGGAGGGGTATCCGAATCTTGATATGATGCCGCCTCAGAGGAGGGACCTCTTAAAGCAGGGCGCTTATATGACCACCAACTGTGTCCAAACCACAAGGGGATGTCCATTTGACTGTGAATTCTGCTCTGTTACTATCTTTTGCGGGAATACCTTCAGGCTCCGGCCTATAGAGGAGGTCGTAAAAGAGGTCGAAGGGATTAAAGGCGATTTTGTGGCATTTGTTGATGATAATATTGCCGGCAATAAAGATTATGCAAAGAAGCTATTTAAGGCGTTGACACCGCTTAAGAAGAAGTGGGGTAGCCAATGCAGCCTTTCAATGGCCCGGGATCCTGAGCTTATGGATCTGGCGGAGAAGTCTGGCTGCGTGGCCATGTTTATCGGGATCGAGACCCTTTCGGAGGAAAACCTGGCATCTGCAAATAAGTCCATTAACAGGGTAGGGGATTATGAAAAACAGATAGCGATATTCCATGACCATGGTATGATGGTAAATGCTGGGATGATCTTTGGATTTGATTACGATGATGAATCTGTCTTTGAAAGGACCGTAGATTTCCTTATAAAGAACAGGGTTGAACTGGTGCTCTTTTCCATCCTCACTCCGCTGCCCGGAACAGCGCTTCATGCGAGACTTGAGAGAGAAGGGAGGATAATCGACAGGAACTGGGCGCACTATGCCGGGAGACATGTTGTATTTAAACCCAGGCTCCTCTCACCCGAGGCCCTTGAGGAGGGTTATTTCTGGGCGTATCATAAATTCTACTCGATCCCTTCTATAGCAAGGAGGATGCTCCACCCCCAGCAGAGATTCATAGGCCGCCTTGGCCTTAATTACGGTTACAGGAGGATGGTATTGAGGGCGCCCGAAGGGAGGCTCAGCCCGCTCTCGCGGGTAATAAACAGCCTTTATGGAAAATTCCCTTCTTTTGAAAGGGAGAATATGATCCCGAATGCCTTGAACAATATCAAGGAAAAGGTGGGGGAGGTATCGGAGCAGATCGACAGGTTCCTCCATGTTAGGGCAAGGAAGAATGTCGACCTCTCATCACTTCAGGTTGACTTGGCCGGGACTATGGATAAATTAAATGCAAAGGAGATCAAAAAAAGGATATTAGCTGCCGCAGAAAGGGCCAGGATGGATATATTCGTAAATTTTGAAAACCTAAGGTACATAACCCCCAGCGGTCTTAAGGCCCTCATTGACAAAGACCTCCTCAGGACGATCGGGCCTGATGTAAAGATCAGGTGTCTGAACCTCAAGTCCTCATTTAAGCATGTGATAGATGAGTTAAAGTTTAATAATATTAATATAGAGATGATAGAGTAAGAGGTTCTGGGCAGCAAGATATGCATGAGTTTAAATACAGAGACAATGAGCTGTACTGTGAAGATGTCCCTGTTGCAAAGATTGCGGGAGAGGTAGGGACCCCTTTCTATCTCTACAGCTTCAAGACGCTAAGAAATCATTACAGGGTTTTTGAGTCATCCTTCTCCGAGATACCCCACATAATCTCTTTTGCTGTTAAAGCCAATTCGAACCTTGCCATATTAAATATTCTGGCCAAGGAAGGGTGTGGAGCCGATATAGCCTCAGGAGGCGAGCTTTTCAGGGCGCTTAAGGCAGGGATAAATCCCAGGAAGATAGTCTATGCCGGTGTCGGGAAGACAAAGGAGGAGATAAGATATGCCCTTGAGTCTGATATCCTGTTTTTTAATGCAGAATCCCCACAGGAGTTAAAGGCCATAGATGAGGTGGCAGGGAATTTAGGCAGGAAGGCAAGGGTTTCGCTCAGGGTCAATCCGAATATAGATCCCAGGACCCACCCGTATATATCAACAGGTCTCAAAAAACATAAATTTGGTATAAGCATAGATCGCGCCATGGACGAATACAAGACAGCCAGTTTGCTGAAGAATATTGACCTTGTGGGGGTACATAAGCATATAGGTTCTCAAATGACCGAGATAGAACCCTTCATAGATGCATTAAAGAGCATATTTTTCCTGGCTGCCGGCCTTAAGAGATCAGGTATAGACATAAAATATATAGATGTCGGCGGGGGTCTTGGGATTACCTATAATGACGAAGAACCGCCGCATCCAAAGGATCTCGCAGAGGCAATCATGCCTTTAATAAAGGATCTCGGCTGTGAGGTGATCTTGGAGCCTGGGCGGATAATCGCAGGTAACGCCGGTATACTGGTTTCAAAAGTACTCTATATTAAGGAGGGGGAGGGAAAGAGGTTTATCATTGTTGATGCCGGCATGAATGATCT
>ERZ1292645.712-Hain-H14-02um-R2-712-length-11065-cov-8_pt1 | contig 11065 bp, 8 predicted proteins | sample MGYA00564401_ERZ1292645 | MGnify/ENA primary metagenome ERZ1292645 (study PRJEB36523, sample SAMEA6512644) | groundwater metagenome | collected 2019-01-09 | study: AquaDiva: Metagenomics assemblies of 32 groundwater samples | reverse complement strand
GTATGTTCATCGCCGTACCACCAGAACCAATCGCTCCCCTCTGCCGCATAAATCTCCTTCCATGCAAGGAGTATCTTGTCATTATGGTCATTAAGTTCGCCAGACCGCTTCAGCGTATCGGTATATTCAACAAGGGCATCCCTGGCGTCCTGCAAATAATCCCACGCAGTATTGTCTTCACTATGGCCTATCCATATCTTAAAATTATGATTTATCCATGAGCCTGAATAAAGCATAGGCAGCTCTTCCCTGTGAGGATGTTCATTCAGATGCTCGCTTACAGTGACCAATCTAAGTAGCGGGTTTCCCGACAATCTTTCATACAGGGCGGTTAAAAAATCCGCGCCATCTTTCTTGTAATATTCCCAGGCATTTTCACCATCAAGTATTATGCTCACAAGACAGCCATCCGTATCTTTAAGCGAGCTGCGTATTTTAAGAAGCCTGTCAATAAAATCGTCTGCCGCCTTTTCTGCATTCCATGTGGTATATACAAATCCTATAAGGTCAGAAAGTATGTGGTCTCTGAATATAATAGAAAGCCCTTTCCCGCCTGCTGTCGCTAAATATGGTTTATATAATATTTCCGGGTCAAGGCAGTGTCCTTTGCTGTCCCTTCTTATGGCTGTTTTTAAAGAGTTCGCCAGTATCTCTTCGTCAGTGGCAATCCAGTTTATGCCTTCATTCGCTATAATTGGTATAATGGCCTCGCTTACCGACCCCTCAGACGGCCACATCCCCTTCGGTTTTCTTCCAAATGTTTTCTCGTGAAGTTTTATGCCGCTTTTAACCTGGTATTCAGCGTCCTCGGCGCAGACAAATCTTTTTTGAGGCAGCTCTATGCCAGGCATGGCTACCTTTGCCGAATAGCTGTCGCAGAGCAGCGGGAGTATCGGATGATAATAAGGCGAGGTGGTTACTTCAATAATCTCCTTTTCCTCCATTTCGCGATATTTAGGCAGTATCTGCTTGATTATGTCTTTTTGTTTTGCCGCAAGTATTCCCTTTTCTTCTTCTGTAAAACCCCTGCCTTTTTCTGCAAGCCCTTTTAAAAATCCGTCATTTTCTCTTATAACAGGATCTATCCATGCAAGATTAAATAACACCTGCAGATCCAGAAAATCCTGAAGAGAAAAATAGCGGAGCGCATTGTCCATCTCCCCCTCGTCATGATAGAACCCTCTCTTTTTAAGGAGCTCCCAGTAACCAGGAAGAGGCTTTATCATATGCTCCCAGTTTGCGAGAAAAAAATTTCTTATAATAAATCTCTTATCGTCCCGGGTTAAATCCGCTGCCGGTTTCAATGTCAGGCTTAAAAATCTGTCAGATGCCGCTCCGTCTGTGTAATCGTTTATCTGTTCTATTAAAGAAGGCACAATATTAAAGGTCTGATGAAGAGACGGAAATCTCTCAAGTATTGCAACCATGTCATAGTAATCTTTTGTTCCATGAAGCCTTACCCACGGAAGGATATATTCGCCTGTAAAGGGGTCTTTATATAAGGGTTGGTGCATGTGCCAGAGAAAGGCTATATTGAGAGGTTTCATAATCTTTAGGCTTGAGACTCAAGACTACAGACTGAAAATTTAAACCCTGGGTCTTTATCCATGAGTCCTCAGTCCGGAGTTTGACTTTTGTAAATACGGAGATACCCTTTGTCAGTCACCAGAAAAAGATGGTTGTATGCAGCGGCTAAAGAAGCAGAGACGGTTGAATCTATATTTTCGTTCCATACCTTTTTCCCCTTATCCATATCAAATATGTCCACATAACTGCCTGTGGCGCTGGAGAAAAGGGTTTCAGTTTTATAGTTTGATGAGGTTATAATATAATTGTCTGCGGCAATCATAGAAACCGGAATACCCTGACTGACTTTTTTCCTCCAAACAATCTTTCCGCTTTTGTTCATCGCAATGATGCTGCCGTCATATCCGGCAGCAAACATATAACCTTTGCTTAATGTAAAGTCAGAGATTTTTATTATATCAAACCTCCATCTCTCTTCGCCGTTTTCCGCGTCAAGGGCAATAAGAAACCCATCGCCGCTTATAAGATAGACCAGACTATCTTTTATTGTTGGGGTGAATCTTGCAGCGTCTGCATGGTCTTCTCCAAGAACCCTCTTCTGCCAGACCTCACGGCCTGAGGACTTTTCAACAGCAGCAATATAGCCATCGGTAAAATTGCAGTAAATCTTATCGCCATATACAGCAGGCGAGGCAAACATCCGCTTATTAATTATCTTTTTTACATATCTCCTGCTGTAATGCCACAGCTTTTCACCGGTTTCAGCCTTCAATGCATAGAGTTTATCATCTGCGGAATTAAAATAAACCGCGTCTCCCTCAACTACCGGAGAAGATATAATCTCTGTTCCGGCCTGAAACCGCCATATCTCGTGGCCGTCTTTACTGTCTAAACAATACAATATGCCGTCGCCTGTTCCAAAATACACCCTGCCGTTGTGAATGGTTGGAGAGGATTCTACCGCGCCTGAAGTTGAAAATTCCCATATTACCTTCCCCTTTTTGAGGTCAATGGCATAAAAATATTTATCTGAAGCTCCGACATATATTATATTGTCAACTATTGCCGGAGATGAATACTCTGCAGGATCATAGGGAAGGAAAAACTTAAATATTGCTGCGCCGGCAATTCTGAAATCAGCGGAAGAACCAGCTGGCAATTTCATTGTATCTTCAGTCTTACCCTCTCTTTGACTGTTAAACAGATAAGTCTTCCACGGAAGGCTTTTAATCTCGCCACTAACTATTTTGTCTCCGGCGCAGCCTGTAACTAGAGTGACCAGTGACCAGTGACCAGTGACCAGTAAAAACAAAACCAACCTCATTAGACCTTTTCTGACCACTGACCACTGACCACTGACCACTGACCACTGGCTTTTATAAGACCCTCTGTAATATCTCTTCAGCATTTTTACTTATTCTCCTGAAATCTACTTCTGTAAGACCTGCCCCGATAACTATTTTCATTGCCATTTCGTCGCTTATAAGGTCAGACGGAGAATGGGTATCTGTATTTAAGACCATTTTTACACCAAATTTTTTAGAAAGTTTGGCCACATGGCCGTTTGAAAGACTATGTCCTTTTCTTGCCGAGAGTTCCAGATATACCGACCTTTCTGCTGCAAACTTTGCATCCTCCTCGCTGATAAGCCCCGGATGCACTAATATATCAGCGCCTGCATCTATAGCCGCCCTGTTCGTCCCGGGGGCAACAGGCTCTGTAATTGTCTCACCGTGAACCAGAATAAGCCTTGCGCCAAATGCCCTGGCCTTTTTCACCATCTGCTCAATCTGCCGGGGAGGTATATGTGTCAGCTCCACACCAGGTATAACAGGTATCCCGCTCCCCTTGAGTTCATTGCATACATTAACTATTCTTTCTATGACAAAATCAAGATTAGAAGCATCGCTGTGGTCAGTGACTGCAATCGCCTTATATCCTGCTGCCTCTGCCCTTCTCACTAATTCCGATGGCAGCAATTCGCCGTCGCTTAACAGTGAATGTGTATGAAGGTCTATCATGCCGATATATACTCATCCTTTAGAAGATAGCCAAAAAATGCATTAAAGATATGAAAAACCTTTTCTCTGTTTGCAGGCTCAAATATAAACATCTGTTCGTCCCTCCTCATCCCCATTATCTTTCTAAACCCTTCCTCCTGCCTTTTATCAATATCATGGTCAGCGGCAAAGATATGCAGAATAGGGAGCCGTCTTACAGACAGTATTGAGTTTTTAATATAGGCAAGCTGTCTTGCCTCTTTCATGCCTTCATTATCACACAACAGCATCATGCCTATCATGTTCTTAGAAAATGCCTTCCACATAGGCCTCATCTTCTCATTCAGAGGAACGGCAAAAAGAACCACATCCATCCCTCCATACAACTTTAGAGTCGCTATGTCTCCAAAAGGGTTTTCCCTATGTATTGGAGATGTAATAAACTGCCTGTTTACCGAGAAACCGGGTATATCCTTGCATGAATCCACAAGACTCACAATAAGATTATCATTGGTGGATACTATGAATATCTTTCCAAAGCTCGCAATCTCCATATCTTTCCATTTGGCGGCCACCTTTTCCCTTATCTTTAATGCCTGAGCGGATGTGAGTATTTCCCGCTGAGACCCGGCTCGCTTATCCCCAATTCCCTTATCTTTGACCTCTTCCAGAACCCCTTTGCGCATTAAGCCGGCCAATGTCTGGTAAACTTCATAATCAGGAAATGTGCAGTGATCTACCATATCTCCGATCACAGGATAATAATCCACAAGGAAAAGAACCTCGTATATGATGGGTTTCAATCCCTTTGGCAAACTGGAGATATCAACCTTCAGCTTTATCTGCGAATCAGGCCTTGGCAACTGCCCCTTTGCCTTATTCCACTCATCGTACTGGCGCATCCCCTCCATAAGGAGATTCCCTGCTGAACGATGGATCTTTTGAGGCGCATCAACAGGCTTTGGCGAAAACTCAAACTTCCCGTCATGCCATGACAGGAGCCTGAAGAGCGCTTTTTCCTTCTCCATATTCCCTATAACTGCATTATATATAGCCCCTTCCTTTATATAAATGAGGCCTTCTCTATTCTCATAGGAAACCTTTAAAACACCCTCTTTCCTGTTCAGATGGAGTATCTGTAGCAGGTCTCCAAGCGAGATATGGGACAGTCTTCCTTCAATCTCCTTATCCCCGATAGCGCCCTTAACCTCTCCTTTTTGATCAGCAAATGCCCTGTTTACTCTTCTAAATATTTCTTCATCTTTTATTGGTTGCAGCAGAAGAGAATCAATATCCCTGCGGAAACCTTTTATCTCAACAGCCTCTGCCCCCATAAAAATAAAAGGTATCTCTGCTGTATGGGGATTGTTCCTGAGTATTTGAAAGACCCTCTCGCCATCTATAACAGGAATATCGGTCTCTATTATTATTATTGAAGGTCTCTCATTCAGGGCAATCTCCAGAACAGACGCCCCATCCATTGCGGTAAGTATATTAAAGCCCTTATCCTTCAGATACTCGCTTAAGGATGTCAGTCTCCCACTGTCACCGGATGCTATGAGAATTTTCATATTATCCATATGCGCTTACAACTGCTCCTGAAGGGAATATTCCCTTTGAAATTTGTTTATCAACCCCTCTACAAGATATGGACTATCAGTATGAAAACATGAATATTGTTCTCCCCATCTTTCTTTGCATACAACTGCATAGGAAAAATCTTCTCCCAAAAAAAATATAAAGAAGGTCTCTAACAGACGTGAATCAGACAGATATACCGGAGTTGCGTTGGAGAGATTCCATTTTTTCTCTTCCCCTTCTCCCACTATAAAAATCTTTGTGCCGGTAGCGCCTAAGGTGTCTACTGCCTTTAAAACAGGAAGGGTTGTCGATATTTTTCTCACCCCAAGGTATAGAATGCCTTTTTTCTTCGGATCCCGCAATATCTCCTGAAGTATCATCTCCTGAAGCCTGTCAAGAAAGAAGACTGGAAGGTCAAATCCTTTGCCAATATCAAAAGGCTCCGCATCTTTTTCTTCATAGGCCTTTCCGGCAAGGAGTATAGAAATAATCTCCCAGAATGGCTTATTCTCAAATCCTGATTTCAGCCACAGCCCGTCTTTCTGCTCCTCTACTCTTTTATCAGCGACAGTTAGCAGTTCGCCGTATCCTTTGCCGTCTCTTGGGTATGAAACATTGGAAAATATAATAGAGGCGTACGGCTCGCCTTTTATTGTAACATTCTCAATGTCCTTTTTAATCTTTCTTATAGCTATGCACGAACCAAAATAGTCGGTCTCCGGAAGTATTGCAACAATCTTCTTGTCTTCCACCATCCCGATAACATCGCAATTTCTTAAGGTATCCATCATAGCCTTTATAAGCCCTTTCAGGAAGTCCAGAAGTTCTTTTTTTTCCAGTTTTTTACTGAGGGTATGGAATCCTTCTATGTGCGTGAGAATAATAGAAAAGTTTTTATTATACCTCTCTGCCCTTAATGTCTCTAGTTTGCCGTATTCTGTCACAAAGAAGGCATTATAAAACCGGCTTGGAAATACTTTTTTAGATTCATCAAGTGTAACTGAGTCTACAAACTTTTTAGCTCCCGAGACAGGCGCAGCCGGCTTTGGGGGCGGGCCCCCGATAGATACATTCGGGGGCAGGGTTTCTGAAACAGGGCGCTCTTCCTCGCTAATAGATAAGTTCTTCTCATCAACCGGCTTTTTAACATAGCTGCTTGCTCCGGACTTTAATGCCAGAGAACGTTCTTTGTCATCATTATTGTTGCCGGAGATAGCTGTTATCCAGAGTCCGGGATAAAGATGTCTGATGCCGCTTATAACTACATTGAACCTGACAGTGTCGTCAATATCAACAATAACCGCCTCTATCCCTTCTTTCTTCAAAACATCTAAAACACTCTTTTGCTCTGCATGCTCTACAACATATCCCTTTGGGAAGAGGATTTCCTCCACCCCCAAACAAGAACCAATGGCCACAACCTTTTTAATCATTACAACAACCTCTTGAAAGTAGAAACAGGGCTTTAGCCCTGTTAGAATAGACCTGAAGGTCTGTTTCTACAACCCCTTAACTTTCGCAGTTTTTACATCTTGTATTTCCCAAAATTTTCAGGGGAAAGCCTTTCCAGTATATTCAGCCATTCATCCTGCCTGTCCCCTTCCTTATCCACTCCATCCATCTGACGATCTTTGATTGAAGCAATCTTCTTTCCAATATCAAGGGTTTTTGATTTTTCTAAAACCTTATTTTCAACAAATATTGATGAGTTTGCTCTCAGGGCAACAGCGATTGCATCGCTTGGTCTCGCATCTACAGCATAGCTGTTTTCCCCATGCATCAAATGGATGACGGCATAATAAACATTATCTTCAAGGTCTGTTATCGCAACTTTAGAAACAGTTATACCAAGGTTTTTAAATATATCTTTTAAAAGATCATGAGTCATTGGTCTGGCTAACTGTATCTTTTCCAGTTCTGTTGCAATAGCGCTTGCCTCTAACGGCCCTATCCATATAGGAAGGGCATTTTTGCCTTCCGTATCTTTTAAAATGAGTATAGGCGCATTGGTAACCGGATCTATGGCAAGACCAAAAACCTTCATCTCTAACAGCATATATTTGGTTTTTCCTCCTTATCTTCTGAGTAAAGCCCAAGCATGGAATTCGGAGCAGCGCTTATTATTCTTACCGGCACAATCTTTCCGACGAGTCTTTCGTATGCGGAAAAATTTACTACCTTATTGCACGATGTCCTGCCTGTAAGCTGAGCGGCGTCATTATTTAATATAACATTGTAACCCACCTCAGGCGGGCGAACCGACGATGTTTTTCTTTTCCCCTCTGTCAAAACATCCAAAATCCTTCCTATCATTTCCTGATTCTTGCGCAGGGCTATATCCCTCTGCACCCCATGGAGTATCGCAAGCCTCTCCTCCTTTTCCATTTCAGGAATATGATTATCAAAGGATGCAGCCGTTGTCTCCTGTCTTGGAGAATACTTAAATGAAAATATGTTGTCAAATTCCATTTCTTTTATTAAACCCATAGTATCTGAAAAATCGGCTTTAGTCTCTCCCGGAAAACCAACGATAATATCAGTTGTAATGCCCATATCAGGATAAAGCCTCTTGAGTTTGTATGCCTTATTAAGGTATTCCTCTCTGGTATATCCCCTGTTCATCTTTCTTAATATTATATCAGAACCGGACTGAACAGGGAGATGAATATGACGGCAAAGCCTTTTCTCTTCTCCAAAGAGTTTTATAAGCCCTTCTGACATATCTTTGGGGTGCGAGGTTATAAACCTGACCCTTTCTATACCATCTATTCTGCAAACCAGCCTTAAAAGTTCCGGAAAGGAAATGCCTTCGCCTTTATTCCCGTATGAGTTGACATTCTGACCCAAAAGGGTTATCTCTTTTATCCCTGCCTCTGCCAGCCTCTTTATCTCCTGCAGTATACTGCTGCTTTTTCTGCTCGATTCCCTCCCCCTCACATAAGGGACTACGCAATAGGCGCAGAAATTATCACATCCCCTCATTACAGTAACCGATGCTTTAACCCTGACAGCGGAATCTTCCGGCCGATTTTCAAAATATGCATGGTCAAATAATTCTTCTTCAATGGAATCATAAAATCCTGTAGCGGCAGCCTTGTTTTTTGCAGTCCCAACCTCTCTGACCAAATCCGGCAGGCGATGGATATTGTGCGTGCCAAATACAACATCAAGATGCGGCGCCCTCTTTAATAATCTTTTTCCCTCTTGCTGAGCCACACAGCCGCCCACGCCGATAATCAATTCAGGTTTGCCGGCCTTAAGTTTCTTAAGCCTGCCTAATGCGCTGTAAACCTTATGCTGCGCCTTATCCCTGATGCTGCATGTATTGAGTATAACCATATCCGCCTTATCGGGGTTATCGGTAGTCTTAAAATTACTATGCCTCATGAGACCAATTATCCGCTCTGAGTCATTTTCATTCATCTGGCATCCAAATGTCTCAATAAAAAGGTATTTTTCTTTTTTATCTAATTGAGGTTCCATTGTTAAAATAAGCCGATTAGCTGTTAGTACAAACAGGTCTTAAGACCTGTTGCTACTATTCAATCGCAGCCCCTGACAGAATAATAGATCAGGGGTGCGGCTACCTGTTGCGGACTGTGGTTTAATTAAGATGGCTCGTTATCTCTTTCTTGTTTGGCTTGACTGTCCATATACCGCTTATGCTGTAGCTGCCTGATATTTTCCGCCCCACAGCCTTTGCCTCCCGGTCTGACGCATAAAACCCTACTCTGACCCTATACCAATGCTTCCCACTCAGAACAAACTCTGTCATATAGGCATTATAGTTATCCTGTTTCAGTCTTTTTACCATGGATAAGGCCTCTTCTTTTGACACATAAGATGCAACATGCATAGCCCATAGCTTATAAGCCATTTTCTTGCCTGCAACTGGTTTTTGTTTGTCTTTTTTAACCACTTCTTTTTTTTCAGGAACAACCTCTTTAGCAGCAGTCTTTATCTCCTCTTTTTTCTTAATCTCCGGCTTCACTTCAACAGGCTTTGCAACGCCCTGCTCTGTAGGCGGCTGCGGCTGTGTCTGCGCGCCAGCCGGTATTGCCTCCTCCTTCTTTACCTCAGGAAGCGAAGGAACCTCTATCTTCATCCTTTTTGCAACTTTTTCAGGTTCAGGCGTCTGGACAATGCCATAGTCTTTAAAGAATAAGAAATAGGCTGCTGCCGCTCCGCCTATTACTACAAGCGCTGCCAGTAATATAATTGTCTTTTTGTTCACGGCTTCACCTCCATAGGATTATTTTTATCTTTATCTATTTGACTATCATATTTGACTATCCGGGGGGTTATAAACACCAGCAACTCTTCATTATCCGCAATCTTGCTGTTTGATTTAAAAAGCCAGCCCAATATCGGTATCTTTGAAAGATACGGAATGGAATTATCAGCGTCAGACGCTGTGCTTTTATATAGCCCGCCGATTACAGTAGTTTCTCCATCCTTAACAAGAACAGATGTGCTTGCCCTTTTTTCACTGACACCAGGTATCCCGTCCACGCTGCGCGCAAAATCAGGGTCGCTTTTGCTTGCAATGATGTTCAGATAAATAAAATCATCGGATGATATCCGAGGGGTAACTGTCAGATCTATGCCGGTTTTTACATCCTCAAGGCCTGCGCTTATTGTGCCAGTTGCAGTTGCTGCGCCTGTGGTTGTGGTGGTCGTTGATGTCCTTACCTTAAAGTTAAGCCCGCTGTGTATAGTAGCCGCAGTGTTGTTAAGTGTAGTCACCTTTGGCTGAGAGACTATCTTTAACTGGCCGCTCCTCTCGCCGGCAGATATGCGGAGATCCAAAAGAAGGGGGTCGCCTGTCAGCTTGCCAAATGCAAGGCCCAATGCCCCTGCTGTGCCAACAGAGCCTGATGCAGGAAGGTTTACAGCAAAATTTGGCTGTGTGGCAAATCGCCCTCCCGACCCTATAAAACCGGTGGGGGTTAATGTGCTTGGAGGAGCGGTACTGGTGCTGCCAAAACCTGTAGTAAATGCATTCTTGCCTGTTGTGCCGCCGGCCGCGCCCCACTGTACGCCAAGGTCTCTTGCAAAGCTATTTTGAACCTCTATAATCCTTGCCTCTATAACAACCTGCATAGTCCTCGTATCCAGAGATTTGATAAGAAGTTTTGCATCCTCTATATTTTTTTTCGCATCTCTTAATATGAGGGAATTTGTCCTGCTGTCAGAAATAGCGCTTCCCTTCTCGCTTAAAACGCCTTTAATATTTCCGGCAACATCCGATGCCTTTGCATAATTAAGCTGCACTATTTCCATTATAATATCCTCCCCCGTCTTTGCAATACTATCTTTCTTGCCAATCCAGAGGACATTATTTTGAATCACATAACTAAGCCCATTGGTTTTGGTTATAATCTCAAGCGCATCCTTAAATGTAATCTTATCCAAACTAAATGTTGCCTTAGCCGCTATATCCTCCCCCACAATAATATTAAGGTTATTCTGCTTGGCAAGGGCCCTGAGAACATCTTTAAGCTCCGCATCTTTGACCTCTATGGTAAAGACAGTTGTATCCCCTTCAATCCTTGCCTTTATGTTGTTATATATCTCTGCCTCTGCAACGGCAGTGACCAGTGACCAGTGACCAGTGACCAGCAAAAACAAGACCAACATTATTAGACCTTTTCTGATCACTGACCACTGACCACTGACCACTGTTTCACCGTGTTTTTTTAATATCATACGACTGCCCCTCTGTGCCGCCTATCTCTAATTTGTAAGCGCCGCTAACACCACGGAGTATAACATACTGTTTTGTTATATCAATAACTTTTTGCCCATCCACACTATCACCTATATATATTATCTTATTATTTACAATGGCAGACGGTTTCTTATTATTGTAGATGATGGCTGTAAGCTTGAGATTAGCTGGTTTCACAAATCCATCTCCTGTTAAAGCCACAAAAGGGTCTCTCCCCCATGGCACA
>ERZ1292645.711-Hain-H14-02um-R2-711-length-11080-cov-4_pt1 | contig 11080 bp, 9 predicted proteins | sample MGYA00564401_ERZ1292645 | MGnify/ENA primary metagenome ERZ1292645 (study PRJEB36523, sample SAMEA6512644) | groundwater metagenome | collected 2019-01-09 | study: AquaDiva: Metagenomics assemblies of 32 groundwater samples | reverse complement strand
GGTACTTCCACTCTCTTCCCGCTTTTAGAGCCGGCATACGAAGCAATTCGTACTATAGAATTATCTGAACCGCAGAGTGCGCAGGGCATTTCCCGCAACTATACCATTCAAGCCTGCCAGCACTAGCCTAGCAGGAGCAGCGGATGTCTGTTACTATTTCCGTACCTATGGATGAAGAACGAAGAGCAGTTGGAAACTATTCAGTACGGGAATTACGCGCGATTGTGCAGGGGAGCGCACCGAATCCTGAAATGGAAACCTATACGGGACGTTTTTGCCGTCTCTTTTCGGTCTATTCAACACGGTTTTTGCTTTTGACTCCTCTTTCGCCAAATCAAATTACGGTCGTGAGCACGGTTATTGCGTTCCTGTCTTTTTCCGTTTTCTTCTTAGACGAGACATATTGGTGGGCCGCGCCGGTCCTTTACTTCTTCTCGGTAGTTCTTGATGGCAGCGATGGCGAAGTGGCGCGCTTTAGACAACAACGCGGCGGCTACGGCGGCGGCTACACCGAACCGGTAAGCCATGATTTTCAATACGGATTTCTTTTCCTCATAGCGGGAACCGCGCTCGTATACACGCACGGCTTTCCGACTACGGTCCTGCTCGCAGCAGCCATAGCTGCAACGAGCAAGCTTGTGCTACGAGGCACGCAAGAACGATTCTGGAATTTGCGATACGCGGGCACGGGACAAAAGCAGAAAGAATTGCAACAAGTAGCATTCGCGAAGCGGCCGCTCCTGTTGCGTGTATTCTCGCGCATCGAGCGCAATATATTCAGTTCTACAGGCATACTTCCCATACTCCTCATCTTCGCTCTCTTGAAAAGGATGGATTTCTTTCTGTATCTCTATGCGACTGGTTTTTTCCTACTTCTCTTCGCACATTTCCTGCACCAGGTTCGATCGCTTACCAAACAATCACACTCTTAAATACCTTTCGTTCCCGAGTTGCGGCAAGCGCGTCTGCGATGCGTGCGAGCGGATAGTAATGGGATTCCGAGAGATAGCGGCGATGATCGAGCTCCCCTGCCAGCAGATGGGCGATAACGGCTTCATGCGCGCCGCCCTCATCATATATTTTCCCATCGAAAAAGGAAAAATCTCCTTGAGCTCGGTTCGGATTGATTGAGTACGAATGGAATTCGTTGAGGCCATAGACTCCGAGCCGTCCGCCGGGCCTCAACCGTTCAAGTACCGCATTCGTCGTTGCGCTGTTGCCAACCGCGTCAATGACCAGGTCGAAAGTGCGGAATCCGCTTTTAGCCAATTGTTCTGAAACGTTTGGCGCAGAATAGGGAACCACATGCGCTCCGGCATCCGCAAACGCGGAAGCTCGGTCGGGACTACCGACCACGGCGACCGAGAGTGATCTGTTACGAGCGTGCTCAACGAAAGAGAGCGCGTTGGCCCCCGATCCGATGATAAGGATAGATTCGCGTGCCTGCGGCTCCATGCGGGAAAAGAAAGAAAAAGTCTCTCGCCAGGTTATGATCATTGTAGCTGCCACTGGATCAATGCCCGCAGGAAGAGGTCGTTGCATACTGTATGGCCGCCACTCTTCTTCGGGAAGACCGTCATCGCGCATCGCCTGCCAGTCGGTAACCACGGTCTTATCGGCGAATGCGCCATACCGGAGGGAATAGCGGCTGCCTTCCGGCAGTTTATTCATGACGCGAGTAACCAACATCCCTTGAGCCAGGTTACCTACTTTAGGTCCCACCGATAGAACGCGACCGATGCCTTCATGCCCGAGGATAGTCGGGAAGGTGACCTGATGATACGGATCATTGTCTACAATATGGCTATCCGTGCCTGCACAGATCGCGGCTGCGACAGTCGCACATAGCGCGTCATATGCGCCGATTATCGGTTCAGGCACTTCTTCAACAGCAAGAATGCCTGGTGATTGTATGACGGCCGCTTTCATGATATGATGCTACAGAATTTCTTGATTTTATCAAGCAACACGTTCAAATGGCAACCAAAAGCGCTATAATTCTGGCCGGGGGCAAGGGTTCACGGTTACGTACCTTTGACACTGTAAAACCGCTGGTAAAAGCGGGAACCGTTCCGCTTATTCTCTGGAACATCCGCTATTTGCAGGAAGCCGGCGTCAAGAAAATCACTATCGTGGTTCCGCGCCGGGATACGCTTATCAAGCGGGAGTTGCTTGCGCACCCAGAAATCACTGCGAACATTTCCTTTATCGAGCAGCCGCGCCGGAATTCCTCGATGCTTGATTCGGTTATTACGGCAGGCGCGCTCATGGCCGAACCCTTTTTCGTAACGGTGTGCGATGTACTATTTGAGAAAAATCCGTACCGTCTCTTTCGGAAAATGCCGCGCCGCACCCTTTGCGCGGTGCTTGTCGGCGATGATCTGCCGCTCGCCGAGAATTCTGGAGCAAATGTGAAAGTAGCGCACAAAGGAGAACGGTTTATCAAGGCCGGAACCGCGCTTGCGCCCTTTACGGCTCTGGAGGCCGGAGTATATCACTTCACTCCGCAGGGCTATCGGATACTGGCGGACATTGCTACGGCAAACCCGAAGTCGAAGACTCTCGATTCGGCTTTTTCGCGCATGGCGCGCCGGCACGCGATTATGGCAGTCCGGCTTGGGAACATTCAGTGGTTCGATGTAAATACTCCCGCAACTCTGATCCGCGCGGAAGTATTTTTCCGGAAAAACGGCGAAGGAAGAACTTCTCGCAGGCGTTCGGTGCGGCAGGCGCCGCTTCCGATACAGACGCATTTCAGGTACAAGAAGGCGCTTTCGTTTGAAGTGAACATGGGGCGTGGGCTTCTGCGGTCAATTGAAAAATACGAACTCATTCCGCACGAAAGCTACTATTCGCCGCATCACCTCATCGTAGATAAGAATCTATACGCCCGGTACGGGAAACCGCTCGAGAGGAAGCTTAAAAAGCTTGGTTACCGTATTTCCGTCTCCCTTGTTGATCCTGGCGAGTGGTCAAAGAGCGTCGAGCAATACGTGGCTCTTGCCGAAAAAATCCTCACTGCGGGCATCGACAAGAAATCTTTCATACTGGCTCTCGGCGGTGGCGTTGTTAAAGACCTTGCCGGCTTTCTCGCCTCAACGCTGTATCGCGGCATAGGTTTCATCAGCATTCCAACGACAGTATTGTCGCAGTGCGACGCGGCAATCGCCCTTAAACAGGGCGTCAACGGCCCCGGCGGGAAAAATCTGCTCGGTTCGTTTTATCCGCCGTTTCGAGTTGTTGTGGATCCCGAGGTACTGCGAACTCTCGACAAGCGTTACGTGAGTGACGGTCTAGCAGAAGCGATCAAACAAGCACTTGCGCAGGATAAAAAATTTTTCAGGTTCTTTAAGAACTATACAGGATCGATCCGCGACCTCAGTTTCCTTGAGCGTGTCATCCGGACGTCGGGTGGATTGAAATTACGTTCCATAGAGAAGGATTTTTACGAAGACGCTGGGGCGCTTGTCTATCAATACGGGCACGAGATCGGACACGCGCTCGAATATCTTTCTGGATACCATTTAGGGCACGGCGAAGCGGTCGCCATTGGTATGCGCGTGTCTGCTGAGCTTGCAGAACTCTTAAACATTGCCGCTCCTGGCCTTGTCGCGGAGCATTTGGAGATGCTTTCAAAATACGGATTGCCTACGGACGTGCCCGCCGATGTTTCGGCGAGTGATATTATCCAGACGCTTCGCTATAATAAAAAATTCCATGGCGGAGAAGCGCGGTTTGCGCTCGTTTGCCGTATCGGAGAGTTATGGCATGAACATGGCCGTTACACCGTGCCGGTTGGCGATGCTCTCATTCATGAGGCGGTTGAGCGTAGCCGGGCGAAGGCTTTCACTTCACATGTCCGCTAGATCGTTGCCGAATTTTATTCACGACCGATATGGCATCAAAGTCCAATCGGTCATGCGCCCTGGCCGCGGGCTCATCAATGACAATTTTATACTCACTACGCCGAAGGGCCGTTTTCTGTTTAAATCTTATCGCCTGCGTTCTCGGCGCCAAGCGGAATTCGAGCTTTCGCTTCTTGAACGACTCGGTCGCCTGTCGTTCCCTTCGCCGCAGCCGATACGCGACCTAGATGGCTCGCTCGTTGTTGCTTGGAACCGAAGGCCGGGCGCGCTCTTGCGCTACATTGAAGGATCCATACTTACGCGGGCGAAGGCACGCGATCTCAAGAATATCGGCACGCTGCTCGGGCGCATGCATCGATTCTTGCGTCCCGTTCTTCAGCCAGTTCCGCGCGAACGTTTCGATCCTCCGGAAATCGCCAGGCTCATCCGAGCGCGTGCCGACAGCGTAGCAAGCCGGCCTTTTCGACAGGCGTCCTCTCTTGCACAGACAGTCAAACGCGAGTTCTTCTCGCTCTCATTTCCGAAAGGGCTTCCCACCGGGATCACGCACCAGGATGTGAAGCAGGAAAATATAGTCCGGACCCCAAAAGGAACTTTCAGTTTCATTGACTTCGATAACGCGTATCGCGGTACGTTACTTTATGATACCCTGACCCCTGTCATCTGGTTATGTTTTAAGAGAGGGAAGTTGGATCTTGGCAAATTACGCGCGTATCTTTCCGGATATGAGCGCGAACGGCGTCTGACCCGCGCGGAACGAAAGCATTTCTTAGACGCGCTACGGTTTCGTCTTTTGCGCGAAGCATTTGTGTGGCCCTTGCGCTGGCTTGACCCGCGCATGGCGCCGCATTATGGACTGCGGTTTTTGCGCGCGTATCGTCTTCTTGGGAAAGAGGAGGACGCAGTAAAGAGAATTGTCCAGTCTGGGTACTATTAACTTATATAATCTGTAATCTTCATGCTTTCAGATACGGCGGTGATACTTGCGGCGGGCTTAGGGACCAGGCTCGGCAAACATATGCCGAAAGGTCTGGTTCCTGTGGCAGGATACCCCATGCTCTCGTATTCCCTCGGCTTTTTGCATGCATGCAATGTCCGGCGAATCGTACTTGTCGGGGGGTTTCAATTCAGCGAGCTCGAAGCGATTGCCCGTTCGCTTGATCCGAAGATTGAACCGGTTCTGAACACGAATTATGAACAAGGGAACATTGTTTCGCTTGCATGCGGTCTGGAGCGAGTTGCGGAAGGAGGCGTTCTTCTTTTTCATGCAGATCATATATTCCGTGCAGATATCGCGGAGCGTGTCCGCCAGGCACGCGGCAAAGGCATGACTGTTTTCACTGATCACGACCGCTTGCTCGGTGCGGATGATATGAAAGTAGCTACCGATGGAACAGGAAAATTCTTTAAACGCGCATCAAAACAACTGCGCGATTACCGATGCGGATATGTCGGCATCACCTACTGCGGTCCAGATATGCTGCCGCTCTACCGCAAGGCAGTAGAGGAGGTGATCCGCGGAGAGGGTCCACTGGTATCGTCCGAGTGGGCAATGCAATACCTGGCTGATCAAGGAGCACCGATCCGAATTGCGGATATAAGCGGTTCCCGATGGCTAGAAGTAGATTATCCGGAAGAGCTTGCCCGAGCAGACGAGGAGATTCGTACCCACGGAAGCCTCTATCCGAAAGCGATATGAAGGTTGCGTATGATACTTCGGCAAGCCGTCAAACATTTCTGCGCGGTGCGTATGATGCAGAAAGCGAAGCTCTAGTTTGCGCGTTGTGCGGCGGTTCTATCTCCCGCAAGCTCGCCGAAAACGAGGAAGCACGGGTTGTTATGTGTACAACCTGCTCGCTTGCGTATCTTGCACCGCGCTTAACCAAAGAAGGATACAAGCGTTTCTACAGGGAGTATTTCCAAGACTCTCGACGCTCACTTAGGACGCTTGACGATGCGGTACGTCGCTTGCTTCGGAAGGGCGCGTATGAGAACAAAAAGCCGATCGTTGAAGCATTCCACGGGGCGATACGGACGGACGACCGGGGGCTCGATATCGGTAGCGGGTGGGGAACGCTTGCGAAAGCGCTTGAAGATACTCTCGATTGTTCGGTCGAAGTAGTTGAACCCTCCCTCTTGGCCGCGCGGGTCGCGCATGAGTACTATGGATTAACGGCGCATGCGGAGGACGGCGAAACATTCATGCGGGACGCCGAGCTGAAAGAACGATACGATTTTGTTCTGCTCGTGCATGTACTGGAGCATGTACTTGATCCGAATGTATTCTTGAAACGCGCGGGGCAAATCCTGAAGCCCGGCGGGAAGCTCTTACTGGCGCTCCCCGATCTTTCGCGACCAGACGAACCGTCGGACCGGTTTTTCCATATTGAACACTGCTATTACTACACGCCAAAAACGCTTTCGCTCATGCTCGGGAAACACGGTTTCCGTGTGCACTCCATCGTGCAGGATGCACACGATATGAAAGTTATTGCTGGCTACTATGCGGATGTCCCCCTTTCATCCATCGCATTCGCCAATGATGAATACCGTATAGTCCATTCGCGAATAGCGCGGATCGACGCGCGGTACGGACTTCTCCGCGCTCTTAAGCGGACCGCGCGGCTTTTCTTCCCGAGGAGCGTATTTCTGCGCATACATCACGCGGCGGTGCGCGTTCTGCGGGAAAGTGGCATTATTACCTGATCGTATGAACGCGAAGATTTCTCGATTCATAGAGACGCTGCGGCTCGTGCGCACTGCGTATAGCGCGTACGCAAAACAGATCGTCATACTTGCGATACTTGGCTTCTTGAGCGGCCTTTTTGAAGGAATCGGCGTCAATGCGCTCATACCGCTCCTTGCAATTCTCACTGGTACGGCCTCTGGCGGCGATGACGCCATTTCGCAGGCAATCGCCGGGTTCTTTCTGTTCCTTGGCGTCGATTTCTCGCTGAAATACATTCTCATCTTTATCATTCTTTTGTTCATTCTAAAGGCCGCCGTCACATTGCTTTTCAACTACATCAAGATAACGATCGCTTCGGGCTACGAAAAGCAAATGCGTACGGCCCTCTTCCGCGACTTGCTTGGAGCGCAATGGGGTTATCTGCTGAAGCAGAAATTGGGCCATTTTGAGACGATGATGATGACTAATATGCGATTCGGCTCGGAGCTTCTTGGGCAAATCGGCGACATCATCATTCTGGTTGCGGGGCTAGTCATATATGCCGCCATTGCCGTCAACATCTCCCCGCGCATTACCCTCATCACCTTCGTCATCGGGCTCATGTTCTTTATGGCGCTACGGCCGCTCATTTCACGTACCCGGCATGCCGCACGGCAAACGGCGAACATTAATAAGGAGGTCGCGCATTTCATTAATGAAAATATGCTCGGTATGAAATCGATCAAGGCAGCGGTCACGCTTGACACGATTGGTTCTCAGGCGGCGCACTTTTTTGATCGCCTGGCACGGCTACGGATACGCACACTATTACTCCGGAGCTTCGGCGGATCAATCGTGCAGCCGATCTCGCTTATCTTTATCGGCGTTATTTTCTCAATTTCATACAAGCTGCCCGGTTTCCAGTTCGTTGCATTCGTGCCTGTCGTCTATCTCATCCAGCGCATCTTCTCCTATGTACAGCAGCTGCAAAGCCATCTGCATAAAATGGTAGAGGCGGGTCCGTACGTAAAGACTATTCTTGAGTACGAGCGCGAAATACGCTCTTCCCAAGAGCAAGCGCAGGGAGTGCTGCCATTTGCCTTCAGGCAAGCGCTTGAGTTCGTCGACGTGTCGTTTGCATACGCTCCAAATCAGCGGGCGCTTTCGTCCGTTTCGTTTCGGATGGATAAAGGTTCAATGGTAGGCGTCGTCGGTTCTTCAGGCGGCGGCAAAACAACTATTGTCGATCTCGTGTTGCGCTTTTACGAGCCGGCAAGCGGAGCCATCAAGCTCGACGGCATGCCGGTATCAAAAATCAAGCTCTCTGCGTGGCGCCGTGCCATCGGATACGTATCACAAGACCTCTTCCTCCTCAACGATACGATCGCGAACAATATTCGCTTCCATGATGAGGCGATTACGGATGCGGATATGATCCGCGCAGCGAAGATGGCTTTCCTATATGAATTCATAGAAAGCCGTCCGCAAGGATTTGATACGCCCGTGGGTGAACGTGGTGTCCTGTTGTCGGCCGGACAGCGCCAGCGCATCGTGATTACACGCGCGCTAGCGCGCAACCCGGAGCTTCTCATTCTTGACGAAGCAACGAGCGCCTTAGATAACGAATCTGAAGCGCAGATACAAAAAGTTATAGAGAACCTGAAAGGGAAAGTAACCGTCCTCGTCATTGCGCATCGGCTGGCGCTTATCGCGAATGCCGATACGGTTCTCGTCCTTGAAAAAGGCATGATCATCGAACAGGGGAACCCGCGACATTTGCTCGCAAATCCGTCTTCGGCATTATACAAGCTTTCTAACGCAGGAAAATGAACTCATCGGCTAAACCGGCTCTATTTCTTCTCCCCGTTTATGTCGGGTCCCTCAAATATTACGAAAAATTGCTGCCGCATCTCCAGTCTAAATACGAGCCGACTTTTCTCATCATTCGGCCGGACGATGACCGTCGGCGGGGTATGCTCTCTTATTGCAGGGACAGAAGCCTGCCTTTTCGAGTAGTAGATCCGGGCGGAGAATCGGATTTTCGTGTGCCGTTCGTGAGCGCCGTCGTAAAGCGCATTGCGCATCAAAAAGCTTGCAAGGCTATTTTCAAGAACGCGCCTAAAGCCAAACTCGTCGCCGTAAAAGCCATAGCAGGGTTTGAACCCATCTTTAAAGAAGCTAACCGACAAGGATTGGAGACGATAGTCATCCAATCCGCGCTTATTCCGCCGCCGAATTTTTATCGCAAAGATGCAGGGGACACGATGCCAGTGTTCTTCTATCGGGTCTACCATTTCTTTCTGTCTTTAGTTTTTGCCGTTTCGGACCTGCTTACGCAGGGATGGTCATATATCGCAGCGTCCACGCACCCTAGGAAAGTGGGGGTCATTGGGCCAGAAGGCATTCGGATATTCAAAGAGCGTTATGGGTTTGATCCGAAAACCATGACGGTGGTAGGCACTGCCGAATACGAACGCGTTTCGGAACTGAAAATGCGGGTCAGAGAGGACGAAGAATTCAGGGAGGGCTTGATACGTAAATACGGCCTGGACCCTAATAAAAAACGCATTTTGATATTATCCGTGTGGTTCGCGCATCACGGGGCAGTAAGACCCGCGCAGTATTATTCCACGAAAGAAAGGGAAAGGCAGATCACGCATTATCGCCGGCTCATAGCATCAGTGCGCGCAGTTTGTCCGGCAGAGTCGTACGAGGTGCTTTTTAAGTTGCATCCGTCAGAGCAGAATATATACACCTCTTATGAAACCCTAGACGTGCGCATTTTTGGAGACGAGTCTATATCCGAAGAACTTTTGGTCCTATCGGATCTATACATTGCGGATCCCTGTACGAGCGCTAACTACATGGTCGTAGCGAGCGGCGTGCCGGCCATCTTTGACAATACTGAGACATTGCCCGCCCTTAATAAATGCGCGCTGTTTTATCCCATAACCAAGATAGTCCAGAACATTGGAGAGTTTCAGGAGGCGGTAGGTGCTTTTGCCAAGGGCAGGTTGTCAAGAGGGTATGACGATACGGACATAGATTGTAAGTCTATTGAACGCATCGCGCGATTTATCGCTTCGTGATACCTTGCGCAGTATATCCTCGTTATAGAAAACATGAAAAAAGCCAAGAACAGCGAGGAAGCGAAGAAACGGATGGAGTACACATTGACACAAGAGTTAATAGCGCTAGCGAACCTGAAAAAGAATATAAAAAACAGTTCATTGACCTATGCCGCTGAGCTGTTAAAAAATAGGAAAGGGAAAATAGTGGTTCTCGGTGTAGGGAAGTCCGGGGCCATTGGATTGAAAATGGTGGCTACATTCACGAGTCTGGGGCACGTAGCCGTGTTCCTTCATCCGGTGGAGGCCTTGCATGGGGATACTGGGATCGTGGAAGACGGGGACGTTCTCATTGCGCTTTCCTTTTCAGGGGAGTCCGCAGAAGTGGTCAAAATTGTGCGTTACTTAAAAATGAATTTCTCAACACAATGTATCGCCGTCACAGGCGACGCGAAATCAACCCTGTCGCTCATAGCAAACGCACCGATTGTTTTAAGCGTACCAGACGAAGGGTGTCCAATCGGTCTGGCTCCGATGGCGAGCGCGGTCGCAACGCTTGCCGTCGGTGATCTTTTGGCTTCTGCGCTGACATCTCCTCAAGAATTCAATAAAAAGCACTTTGCGAAATTGCACCCAGGGGGAAGCCTAGGACTGGACTCCCGTTCAGTGCGGGAGCTGATGAAGGAACGGAGCTCGTTACCTCTGGTGACTTATCAAGCGCCGCTCTCTCACGCGCTTAAAATTATGACCGAGGACGGCCAAGGCGTCGTTGGAGTTTGTTCTTCTCAGGGGAATTTGGTCGGCATAATTACGGATGGAGACGTGCGCAGATTCGTTCTCAAGCACGGAACCATAGAGTCAAAAAAGGCCAAAGAGGCCATGACTGAGAACCCTAAAATAGTACGCGTAGATGCGAACGCAAAAGACGCGCTTTTGCGGATGGAACAAGATAGGATTACTACGTTATTCGTAGTTGAAAATGGGAATCACAGGCCGGTAGGCATGATACATATGCATGATATCGTCGGCTTTATCTAAGTTGGGATTATTTCATGGCACCCGCCCGTAAAACCGTTTTCATCATCATCAGCCGATCGTTTCTCACGCGAAATATTTTGCGTTCAGGCGCGTTCACACTCCTTAAAAATCTAGGATTCCGAATCGCCATCTTTTTTCCGGCAAAAGCTGTGCCGCAACATCTGGAACAGGAATTCAAAAGCGAGCAGGTCTCTCTCCATGCATTTACCTCGAGTCCCGGCCCCCTCCACCGCCGCTTTAATAAGCTTAAGCGCTATCTGGTCGATACCAATACGTCAAAACTCATCATTCGCTACGACCATAAACAAACAACGATGCTTCCAGGCGGCATCATCGCGACGCCGCCTCCCTCGATCACGCTCGTAACGCTCCGTACCATGCTAGTAAAAATTCTCACAAAAGTCCCCTTTGCGGGAAGATTCTTCCGCTTCATCGAGCAC
>ERZ1292645.710-Hain-H14-02um-R2-710-length-11082-cov-8_pt1 | contig 11082 bp, 6 predicted proteins | sample MGYA00564401_ERZ1292645 | MGnify/ENA primary metagenome ERZ1292645 (study PRJEB36523, sample SAMEA6512644) | groundwater metagenome | collected 2019-01-09 | study: AquaDiva: Metagenomics assemblies of 32 groundwater samples | reverse complement strand
AGTCAGTCATCATCCTCGGCTCATCCGTTGCTGACACATGAAGACTATAGTTGGCTAAGAAAGGACAAAAGAGCTAAAGAGAATATTCCTATCTTGCGTATTGAGGCATTAAAACAAGGCTATAAGCAGGGAATATTTGGTAAGATAAGGACTGTCTTATATGATGTTGATTTTGAAGTAAAAAAAGGTGAGATTTTCGGCATAGTAGGTGAAAGCGGCTGCGGAAAGACCACATTGGTAAAATCCATAGTAAGGCTTTTAGATAATACCGATGGCAACATATTTTTCTGGCCTGATTATCAGCAGAAGCCTGAGCCTGTAGATTTAGTTCAAGCACAACCCAATGGTTTGAAGGCTGATAGCGATGAGATGAGAAAAATAAGAAAAGAAATGCAGGTAATCTTCCAGGATTCCGCATCAATATTTAATCCAAGAATGACTATACGGGAATTACTGGATGAAACTCTGGAGATTTTAGGGATAGAAGGTGAAAATGAACGGTTAAAGATCACAAAAGATTCTCTAACTCAAATTGGCATTTGTAGTAATGAAAGGGATTTAGAAAATATGCTTTATAAATATCCAAAGGAATTAAGCGGCGGAGAAAGGCAGAGGCTTTCTATTGCACGTGTTTTTCTTTTAAATCCTATATTAGTAATTGCGGATGAGCCTTTTGCCGAGCAGGATAAAATTACAAAGGAAGAAATCCTTAGAATGATAGACCTGATGAATAGAAATGGTACAACTTTTATAATAATCTCTCATGATATAAGTTTGGTTAAAGGAGTGTGTGACAGGGCAGCAATTATGAAAGAAGGAAGAATTACTGAAGTAATTAATTCAAGCAATCTGCTGCAAGATTGAGGAGATAACTAATGAGTCCAATATCACATAATGACTTAACACCTTATTTAACAGAACGTAAAAGATGTTGTTTGTGTCCTCAGGAGTTTTCAATTTCTGACCATACAACTGCACTGAGAGAAAGCGGGTTAGAAAAAATCCAAAGACAATATGGAGATTTGGCTTTGACAGCAATGCGTGTTTTTTGTCCTGATTGTCTTAAGAAAAAACCAAAAATTAAAAGAACAACGGAAGATAAACTTCTTGTATCGCATCGTGACTTGACAAAAGGTCTATATTATTTTTTTCTAGGTTTGGTTTTTATAACATTTTTTGCACTTCTTTATTCTTTGACAAAAAAACGATTTAATCTCCCAAATTTTCCATTTGCCTGGTATATAGGTATCCATATAGTGATAGTTTTGATGTCGTTTACTTTCGAATATTTTCGGACGAATATTAAGGCTTTATTTGAATCATTTTCGGGTGTAGCCAAGTCATTAAGCATCGTACTTCTGATGTCATTTCTTGTTCCATCGTTTAGGCATATATTTTATAGCTATTTTCCCACCATGACATCGAAAGTAGCTATCACATTCGTATTTGTAATTGCCGTATATCTTGAAAAATACCTCATAGAAATAAGCTTATTGCGATTATTTTCGAGATATAGAAGTTTCTTATTGAATTTGTTTACATCCTATGCAGCCATTATTATATTACTTAGCTTTCTTTCTCCATTTTATCTCGGTGTTATTAAAATGAGTTCCTCCAGTGGAACTGGCGTAATTAAAGCAGAAGCGGTAGATAAAATATACGAAAAAGAGCTTACCTCGAAAACCGCTGATGAGGCAATTGCTCGTCGATATTTTAATGATGGAAAACAATCAGCGGGTAAGGGAACAAGGGCAGGATTTCTTGACTCAATCCAATTGTTTAAAATGGCTTTAGAATTAAAACCAACATTTAGCACTGCTTATGCTGAGATGGCTTACTCCTATACCTCCATCGCTAAACTTATTGAAATAGCGGACAATGATAGAAAAAAGATAGAAGTAAATTACAAAAATGCTAGAGAGGCAGTAGAACATGGGCAGAATCTTAATCAACAAAATCCAACCCTTCTTGCAGTAGATCTCTTAAATGAATATATAAAGGCTCAATTTTATTTATCACATAAAGCGGAGTATAAGCTCACTACTGATGAGATTCATACGTGGCTGTCTAAAATTGATTGGGCAGAAGGAGAGGGGCTAAATAAATTAATGGAATTATCAAAAAAAGAAGGGGTTACTGACAAAGTCTTACTTGCTGAGGCTATGCTGACTGAAGATCGCATAAGAAAGGGTTCTCTTTTACTAACAATAATAGAGAAGATAGACGCGGATAATGCGGTAGTGCATAATCTACTTGGATTAGTATATTATCTTGTTAATGATAAAGACTCTGCCAAGAAAATACTTGAAAGGGCTAAGAGATTAAGCCCTGATTTTAGTAAGCCCTATATTAACTTGGCTTTGGTTTCCTCCAAAAAGGAGGTTCGTGCCCTATACAAAGAGGGATCTCTTAAAGATAAGGATTCATCAATAATAGCTAATTATTATACCAACTTATTCTTAATTATGAGGGTGCTGCAGTGGTTTCTTTTTGGTTTAGTTATAACCTTAGCTGTGGGAAGCGTTGTAATATCTCAAATATGTTTACCCAAGACAAATCAAGGCGATGTTGATTTTGAAGCATTTGAAAATAATTTTACCGAAATTAAAAAAAAGGCGCAAAAAGCAAGCAGCAAATTTTCGATGGCAATAAATTCTACACTCATTGTTACCTATGGAATATTTGAGCTATACATTCACTTTATCCAGCCAATAAATGGTATTGATCATATGTTTCCAGTAAAATATCCATTTTTTTAAAAAGAGGGGTGGATAAGAAAATATCTTCTGGACATGGATATGGAGCGGATAATCTAATTATTGCGATTTATCGTAATTTCAGGCATCCGATTATGAAATTCATATCGGTATATCTTAATGGGACATCTGTCGAAATGTTATTTAATGCTGGAGCTTCTCATTTAGCGCTTACATATGAAACTATGAAAAGGATTGGCATTAATGAGATATTAGGTGGGACAAGATTATATGCTGTTTATGGTGTTATTGAGTCTAAGCTATTTAATATTTCTTCTGTAAGACCTGGTAACTGTGAATTTAAAGATGTTTTTGGGGTAGTCTTTCCACCGCCAAATAAATTATCAGATGTAAATATTTTAGTCCCTACTTTACTAATTGACTTTAACTGGTAAGTGAATGAATCCAAAAAAACAATAATTGTTTCCTGTAAGGAAAAAGGTGAAACTCTAAATCATTTAAAAAAGGAGGACAAGAAAATGGTAGAAGAAAAAATTAGGAGACCTAAGCCTGTTTCGGGTGTGAAAAGAGTTGATCAATTGGGAATTTTGGTCCTTGATGGTTCAGGGAGCATGGGGAACCCGGATCCTCAAGGGAGGACAAAAGCACAGGCTGTCAGTGAAGCAGTTCTGGGTCTTATAAAAAGGCTTCAAACCAGCTCGCGTAGCATAGACTATTCCTTGTCTCTCATTGCCTTTGATGATCAAGTTGAACCACCTCGGCTTTTGCCAACTCCCGTAGCTGATATTGATGGAGACAATTTGAACACAAATCCATATCTCGGAGGTCAAACAGCCATAGGAGACGCCCTTGAAAAGGCTGGTGAGATTGCTGAGGAGTTCTTGAATAGAGGTGGAGAGCTTCGTCGTAGTGTTGCTATTATGTTGATGTCCGATGGCGAAAATATCACGGGAATAAATCCTTTGACTGTCGCAGAATCACTTAAGGAAAAGTTTAAAATGTTTAAGGAAACTTTAGAAAAGAAAGAAGGGAAGATCTGTTGTGTTTTTTATGGCAAGGAAAACGACCCGGGCGTTGAACTCCTGAAGAAGATATGTTCTGAGCCTGTGAAACCCGGCGATGAGACGTTTAAAACTGTTGATGATGCGGAATCCTTGAAGACCTTCTTCGAGAAGTCTCTGATGGAAGAATAATAGAGTAACTACTCAGGCTCTTTCCGCACCGAAATGTCTCATGAAGGAAGAGGAGAACTTATTAGGAGTGCAAGCATGCAAAAGAGAGTTTTCTCTTATAAGAAATCCCCACTTCATCGATTAGGTCTGGCTGGGGGCTGAGTAACTATCGCTCATAGAACATCGCTGGGCAAGATTTTATGAATAAAGAGTTCTTAAATAATGAAAATAACAAAATTGAAGCCGAAAATTGCCAAGATGCTCCTAGTGGTCTTTGGGGTTGTTCAACTCATATAGGAAGCAAAACTATAAATGAAGACGCATGCAGGAGCGATTGCATCAATGGATGGAAGGTTATTATATTGGCTGATGGTGTAGGATCTGCTTTACGGGCAGATGAAGCTTCTAAAATAGCGGTGGAAGCTTTCTTTGACATGTTCAGGGATGCTAGCAATAAAAAACGGGATTTTTCTGTTTCAGTTTTGAAGGATTGCTATCATGAAGCGTCAAAAAGACTTATTAATGCCGCCTCTGAAGCAACATTAAAAGAACCAGAATTACAAACCACCCTTATTGCTGTAATTGAAACTCAGGATAGTATTTTTATCACGTATCTTGGCGACGGGGATATCTGGTTGAGAAGAGGTGACGGTTGGGCTATTCCATTAATGATACCTCATAAGGAAGGGGGGCTGCTCACAGGAGGACTTACAGGAAAGGGTATAAGAGGTAATCCTGTTTTTATTGAATATTCAAAGTCGTTTGAATCTGGCGAAATGGTGATAGCCGGCACAGATGGCATATTTGAAATTGAAGGGGGAATAGATACGGTAATTGATGAATTAAAAGAAATGTTACAGAATAAGAAACCAGCAAATAGTACCGAATTTAACAACATGTTAAATGAATTAGTTATCCATATTCATCAGAATTATAGATTTGGGGACAATGCTTCATTAGGTGTTATCGTAACGAAGAATGCCCTATCTGTTTTTGAGGAAAAAAGGAAAAAAATATGAGATTAACCTCTGGAAACAACCAGATAGATATTGAATTGGGACGCTTAATTGGGGAAGGTAGAGATGGTAAGGTTTATGAAGTTATCAAAAAAGGTATGAATGACTGTAATGACCTTGTTTTAAAGGTTTTATTTGATCCTAAAGTGGGCAGCCACGTTAATAATTTACTCGCTCCTGTAAAGGGACTTGTAGGTAAGGTTTCAAGTCTTTCATGCCTGCCCCATGAGATCTGTGTAGCTAACGATGGTAGGTACTGCCTAATGATGAGAAAAGCAGAAGGGATAGATTTAGACCAACTCGCTTACGATATTGGAAATCTCCCTCCCTATGATAGACTCAAAATCGCCTACCAAATAGCCGTGGGTATTAGAATTCTTCATGACAGCAACATCATTCATTCAGATATAGCGCATGCAAATGTAGTTGTGGATAAATCTAAAAGCAAAGCGTTTGTTGTTGATATAGATGGAGGGGGAAGAATTCTTCCCTTTGTGAGACCGCGTGTATGGGGCAAACCAGATTTTATGGCGCCTGAGCTTTGGGATAATGTTACCCAAAAGCCTAATTCCAAGGTAATACCTAATCTCAACACTGATTACTGGAGCTTGGCTACGTTAATTCATTATATACTTACTGGTGGTCTTTTCCCGTTTTTCTTTCTTGACAATATTTTCCAGATAACGACTTACGATAATAAGCCATGGCCTCCTTCTACAGCCGACTTTTCTAACCATAGTGATAATATTGAATATCTTGCAGAAGAGTTGAAACGCTTAGGTCTTTTATCCCAATTATTTAGAAACACATTTGTTAATGGTAGAAACAATCCTTGTCTTAGACCCTCGTCGACAGAATGGGCAAAGTGTCTAAGAGAAAGCGGTCTTCGGTGGGCAATATGCGAAAATATTGGATGTGAAAATTATAGAGAATCTCGTGTAGCAATCCAACCTCCTCTCTGTCCCGCATGTGGTGAATCATTAAAAATCATCGGGAAACCAGAAGACTTTCAAGAGGATGGATCATCTGATTTATCATGGTGGAAAATATTACTAGGAAAGATACTAAAGTTATTTAAGATTATTATATTTCAACCATTAACTAAATTTTTCAAAAGCATAGTAAAGTGGATACGATACAATCCAGCCAAAATAGGAGCATTAAGCCTTATTGTTATAGTCGTAACAATTGCTTTTTATAATGGTATCGATGGTATCTATGATAAGTTTTCATCTCAAACCGGTAAAATCAAGCAGGTTAGTCAAATTAGAGATGTTGAAGAGGCATTAAAACGTATATACGCAAAAGCACCTGTAACATCGGAAGTAAAGAAAGCAGTAGAAACATTAAAAAGAAATATGAATCATGCGAGGACAAAAGAGGGTTTAAAGAAGGCAACAGAAATTTATATTGAGTGGGGAAATACTGCAGCCAACAATGAAACGGCACAACAGTGGTATAACGAAGCTTTAAAATGTGATCAAGGACAATACAGGAATGAGATACTTGAGAAACTTTCAAACTTAAATAGATAGGTTAAAGAGGTATCTCTTATGGAGAGACCAAACTATATAGTTGACAATCTTAATAGACCAGCAAAAGTCATCTATCCTAATGGGAAAACGATTTCTTACATCTATGATGGGGCGGAAAATTTATCCAAAATAATTGATTCTGCGTTGGGAAGCATAACATATCAATATGACCTGCTTGACCGTATAATAAAAGTTATTTATCCCAATGGCAAGGTAATATCTTATGCTTATGACCCTGTTGGGAATCGTATAAGAACGACCTATCCTAATGGAGAGGTAGTCTATTACAATTACAACAAAAATAACTGGCTGTCAGAGGTTATCGCAGGTAATAAGAAAACCTGTTTTGAATATGATAAAGCAGGACGACTGATAAAGAAAACTCTCCCCAATGGTATCATTGTTGCTTACACTTATAATTCTGCTGGAAGGTTAATTCGTCTTGTAACAACTAATGCAAATAACTCAACCCTTTTTGATTTCTCCTATGGCATTGACGCTGTTGGAAATTACTTAGAGGTCAATAAAAACTCAGGGGATTCAATTAAAAAGACACATTTTACTTACGACCCCCTCTATCGCCTTACCAAAGTTAAATATCCTGATGGCAACAAGACCAAATACAAGTATGACCATATGGGTAACCGCCTTTCTATGAAAGCATCTTTTATTTCTAATAACAATAAGCTATCAAGCTATTTAGGAATGGCTTTAGGTAATCTGGAAATTTTATGGAACAAAGCTCGCTATACCTATGACTCTGAAAATCGCCTTGTCAAGGGAAATGACATAGAATTCAAATATGATGATATTGGAAATCTTGTCGAAAGACGGACAGGTAATAAAATTACTCGCTTTGAATACGACTATGAGAATAGACTTGTTAAGATTGAATATCCAGATGGCACTTATAACCAATATACTTATGATGCATTGGGAAGGCGGATAAGCAAGAGGTATCCTGATGGCAAAACTGTTTTTTACCTTTATGATGGTCATAATCTTATTCAAGAGGTGATTGATAAAGGTCATGTTATTGCCAGTTATATCTATGACCTTGGCATTGACCACTCTATTAGCATGACCCGAAATGGCAAAACCTATTATTATCTTTATGACCACCTCGGTTCTGTAATTGCTTTGACTGACGAGTCAGGCAATATTGTTGTTAAATATGAATACGATACATGGGGAAATGTAATCAAGGAGAATGGAGATATTCCAAATCCGTTCAGATTTACAGGGAGAGAATGGGACGAAGAAAGCAAACTTTATTATTACAGAGCGAGATATTATGACCCTATCATTGGAAGATTCATTAGTAAGGACACTATCGAGAGTAATCCTCTCAATGCCCAAAGTCTAAACAAATATGTTTACGTAGATAATAATCCACAGACTAATGTGGATCCTTTTGGATTAATCTCTGCTACATTATCGAAGTTCTTGAGAAATTCTCCATCTCCTCCCCGCTTTTCGGTACCACAAACTCCATCCATGTGGCAACTTTGGTTACAGCAAGGACCATTTAAAATACATACACCCCTTCAGGGAGTGGACAACTTTCTTTCAAGTTTAGGGTCACAACTGCTAAAGGATGGAGGGAGTGCAATGTCTCCCATGATAAGCGGACTAAGTAAAGCTGTGAAACTGACTAATTTTATACCGTCTTTTTTTAACCCTGATCCTGTGGATGCATTCACGTCTGCTGTTCACACCGGCACTTCTATAGCAGGTGGCCTTTTTGGAGCATCACAAGGTGCACAATGGGGAGCCGTAGCTGGGTTTGCTGTAGGGAATTTCCCAGGTGCATTTGTTGGTTCAGTTTTGGGTGGTGCTTTGGGAGGTATGGTAGGAGGGCAAGCATTTACACATTTAGGGAGATTCATTGCGCATAGCATTGAAACTAGTGGTCAAAATATACTTAACGCAATACAATCACACGTTGGTGGTGTTCTTTTCGACAAGTCTGCTGAGATCTCGACTGATTTGGAAGAAATTACTGGGGCATACTGGGATGATAAATTAGGACAGATAGTGTTGGTTGGAAAGAAGAATGAAAATAGGGAAGAGCTATACGTGCCAAGGATGGATAAAGATCATCTTGCGGTAGCAATGCGAGCGGTTTTTTCTGGTGATAATCTTGGGGTTAGTATTGATCCGCCCCCTGGGCATCTTGAAAGTGGGAGATTTCCGTCAGATGGGACTAAAATGTCAGTAAGGTATTTAGGCAGCACTAAAAATACCTTATTCGGGGCAATAATGTTTGAGGCGGATAGGTTGTTAAAGAACCTTAGCATGGGGATTGATAATGAAACCAGGAAAGAGATAAGTTCCAATGTTTCTGGTTTCCAGAATGAACTTGACCTATCTTTACAGCATGGGAGTGAAAGGAAGAGTGCATGGCACAGAATGTGGTTTGTAATAGAAGATATGAGATTAGAAATGGTAGTCAAAGAGGCTGCTGACCGTAATGCTTTAACCTTTGGAAAGGCAACCCTTAAAGTAAAAGCAGAGTATATATCTAAAACTAATGAGAAAAACCCTGGTGTTGACCCAATAGCAGAGCATTTTGCTAAACATTTCACCATTCATTATGATGAATTTGCTAAAGAGTTTCCTGTTCTGGAGAGGCTAAGAGAATTGGCTAAGATTTCAGCCATAGTAAAATGGCTCAAAAATAGCGGAAAACCCATTGACCTATCTTTTCTTAATACCCATGAATTTATAGAGGTGCCTACGCCAGAAGATACCGTAGGAATAACAGCATCAAAATCAAAAAGATGGCAGGAGGGCAATATTACCCATACTCAAACGTATTCTCTTTACGGGGGTGTGGATTTTGATTTCAAGTATCAAGCAGTTAGAGATGATGAGGAAGCCCTCACCTTAAAGAATGCTGTCCAAAAGAGCAAACCTTGTGAAGCAACACTATCATGGGATTTCAATTTTAAAGGAAAGCCACAAAGAGCACTCGTATTCCCGGTTGGAAAAACAAATGGTAACTATACTACTGTCCATACCGATTTTACTGTTCCTATTTCTGATAGAATAAAATTAGAGCTTGCCCGATGTTATGACTCTTTTAATCTCAAAACCTCAATTTTTGGCTATGGCTGGAATTTGAAGATACCCTATGAGATTTTCATAATAAATAAACAAAAAACCAATTCTCCTATACTTATTATAAATAAGTTAAAAGGTAAGTCATATAAGCACATACTTGTAGAAGACAAACAAGATTACTTTTTAGTAAACGAAGAAAGAGAAGAAGGTGATAAAACATCATTTACTTACGATCCTCAAAAGTCCATAAAGAGAAATGCGGATAGTGGCTTTACCTATAAAGAAGATGAATTTACTTGTCACTTTGATTCTCAAGGAAAAATGACTTCTATGGTAGACAAAAATAACAAGGGATTAAATTACACTTATGAGGGGAATCGGGTAGTTAGAATATCGGATTCCTATGAAAACATCATTCGTTTAATCTACGACCAAAAAGGTCGCGTGAAACAGGCTATTTGTCCAGGGCAAATAATGATTAGCTATCAGTATAGTCCATCCGGTGATCTTATTGGTGTTTCTGAGAATGGAGTAAATGTTAAAAGCTATGTTTATGATGCCTATCTTCGGTTAATAAAAGCTATGGATGCCAAAGAGAAGGCAATTTTGAGAAATAGTTACGATTCATTAGGCAGAGTTATAAGGAAAAGGCAGGATACAATAGTTGATCCGGAAGGCAATCAAATCATAAAAACCTATGATGATACCTATCGTCTTATTAAAGAAGAAGATAGAAAGGGTAATACTATTTTCTACGAATATGATAAGCAAAATAATCTCTCTAAAACCAATCTTACCGATAAACAGAGAAGAACAACAGTTTTTGAATATAATAAAGACGAGAGAGTAAAGAGAATAATCAATCCCCTAAAGCACAGCGTAGACATTAGCTATGATATCGTTGGAAATATAACATCCTTTGTTGATACTAATAAAAATATTACGAGCCTTAAATACGATGAAAATGGAAATCTTCTTGTAGTTCAAGATGCTATAGGCAATCAATGGAAACAGGAATTTGATCATCTTTCCCGTTTCAAAGGTATTGTTGACTCCCTAGGTAATAAAGTAGAATTTGAGTACATAGGTAATGATAACAAACTGAAAAGTGTTACATCGTCTGAAGGTATCATGCAGTATCAATATGACAAAAAAGGTTTATTGACAAAATATATTGACCCAAACGGTAACTCCATAGAGTTTATTTATGATTTAAAAGGCAACATGATTGAAGTAAAAGATGCCTTAGATAGAAAATGGTCTCTATGATACGGCATTATCCTGTGTGGGAAAACACTTTGCGGATGTAATGGCAAGGAAATTTCTACAATATCCATATCCGGATATGGATAAGGTGCTAAATTTTATCTCCATACATAAAGATACAGTAATGTTGTCAGGAGAGATATTTGTCATTCCTGATCTATCACAAAGGGATTTTCTCTATAAAGGTTTATCAGAACCATCATTAAATACACCTTATGATAAACGGATAAATTTAGTCAATAAGGTTAGCCCCCGTATCTATAAGATGGAATTAACGGAATTAAAGGAAGCAGGCGGGAACACGTGGGCG
>ERZ1292645.707-Hain-H14-02um-R2-707-length-11154-cov-6_pt1 | contig 11154 bp, 16 predicted proteins | sample MGYA00564401_ERZ1292645 | MGnify/ENA primary metagenome ERZ1292645 (study PRJEB36523, sample SAMEA6512644) | groundwater metagenome | collected 2019-01-09 | study: AquaDiva: Metagenomics assemblies of 32 groundwater samples | reverse complement strand
CTTGAGTATTAATCATAAGATTTAATTGTTAATTTAAGACAAAGGTAAGTAAAATAAATGAAATAAACAAATATTTATATAAACTTATTCTATATTTTCTTCATAAATCATTTCATTCTGATTTATATTATTACTATCTATCCATGAAACTCTGTATCTACATATTATTTTTCCACCATTAATTGTATCATGATTAACCGCATGTAAACAATAATTAACAATAACTTCTATTTTTAAAGAATCTTTTAAATAAATTACTTTATCACCATGTTCATACCGTAATGAAGGACATTTTTCTCTATTATTCATATTTTCACAAGAGAACAACATTAATATAAATAAAATATAAATTAATTTATTCATAAAATTGGAGCAGGAAACCCACTTCATCGCTTTAGCGTGGGTAGGTAGTTTATTTTTACTTTTTATTTTCAATTTCGTTTATTTGTTGAAGTATTTTTTGACATTTTTCATAGTCTTCATCCTTTTCAAATCGTTTGAGTATTTTCTTTAAATTTTCTAAAGATAAGGAATTATCATTATATTTTGGTTTAAATGGATTATTATCATTAGTTTTATTGCTGAAACCTTTTCTTTTCTCCCTATTAATAGCATTTAAGAATTCTTTCCATTCATTTTTCCATTCACTATGTTCTATAATCTCATTCGCCTTATTACACATACCATTTAAATAGTTATTAATCATTACAGTATCATGAAGTAATTTACCTAAAAAATCTATACTCTGTTCTTTAAGTTTTAACGATGCATTATATTTTTTTAAAGTATTCTCATAAAATAATACTAAATAACAAATAAAAGTTAATCCAGAAATTCCACCACAAATCACAAAACATTCTTTATTGGTTAGTATGTCCCACGATAATAATCCAAAGTTTATAATTAATAATAATACAGAAATTAAAAATATTATATATGTATTTTTAAAAAGTGAATTCACGTTATTGATTTTATTAAAAGTTATGTCCATAGTTTTTTTATTAAAAGTTATGTCCATAGTTTTTTTATTTATAAATATTTGATTATTTAATAAAGTTTTCAGATAATTTTAATTTTTTTAATAATATTTTTTCTTCTTCATTTAATAGTTTTGGAATAATTACATTTATTTTAACGAATTGATCTCCTAATTGACCATAATTTATATCAGGTAAACCTTTTCCTGTTAATTTTAACAATTTTCCAGGTTGTGTTCCTGGATCAATATTTATTTTAACTCTATTTAAGATGGTTGGTATCTCGATTTCAGAACCCAAACAAGCATCAATCACGTTTATATCTAAATCATATAATATGTTATTGCCATCTCTACTTAAATACGGATCTTTAAATTCTTCAATTAATATTAATAAATCACCTGATGGTCCATTTCTTCTCCCCACGTTTCCATGACCAGACATGGTTAATTGCATGCCCTCTTCAACTCCTTTAGGTATTTCAATTGAAAAATACTCTTTTTTCATTACTATTCCTTCCCCCATACAATTCTTACATTTATCTTTTATTATTTGTCCGGCGCCTTCACAACTAAAACATGTAGTTGTTTGTACTATCTGACCCATTATTGTATTTCTAATATTTTTAATCTGTCCACTACCCTTACAGTTAAGACAAGTGGTTTCATCTGTTCCTCCATTACCTGAACAACTATCACATTTAATATGTTTGTTAAATTTAATCTTTTTTTGAGTGCCCAATAATATATCTTTTAAAGTTAATTTAATTTTAATTCTTAAATTGGTTCCTCTATTCTTGTTTGAATTGTAATTTTGTTGTTCTCTTTGTCTAAAAATATTATCAAATCCATGATTACCAAATATATCTCCAAAATGAGAAAAAATATCATCCATATTCATGGAAAATTCCTGTCCCTGTTTATTTCCAACTTGACCATATTTATCATATTGTTCTTTTTTCTCTTTATTTGACAAAATTTCGTATGCTTCCGCACATTCTTTAAATTTTTGTTCTGCAGAATTGTCGCCAGGATTTTTATCAGGATGATATTGCATAGCTTTAGATCTATATGCTTTTTTTATGGTTTTCTCATCATCGTCCTTTGAAACCCCTAATATTTTATAATAGTCTTTCATTTTAATTGTTTATAATATCTATCATACATAACAATCGAACCAGCGACTGCAACATTCATACAATATTGACCTGGCAGTTGAACTATTCGATGACACTTTTCTATTGATTCATTTGATAACCCATTATCTTCTGCACCTAAAAGATATATACATCTCTCAGGATGTTTAAACTCAATTATAGAAATACTTTTATCACTAATTTCAATTCCAGTAAGAAGACAATCGTGTGGCATCGTCTTATAAAATTCATCAAATGTTTCATAACCATATAAGGGAATATGTTTCCAACTTTTCATAGTATCACTGGATTGTTTTTTATATCTCCTACCAATAGTAAATATAAAATTTGCTCCCATTATAGATGCAGATCTCCATAATGTTCCCACATTTAATTCACTCTTTGTATTTTCAATACCTATACCAAAATATCCTCGATGATTTAATGGTTTTTTAGTAGGGTTTGGATCAATATTTATTTTCATGATATTTTATAAAGTTATTTTTTATTTCTTTTAAAATCTAATCTGGTAAATCTTGTATTTTTTTCATCACCATAAATATCATCTGGAATATATTGAGGGATTTCTTTTACAGTTTCTTTTTTAATTGGTTCAATGATCTCTTCTTTTTTCTCTGGTTCTTTAGTAATTATTTTTTCAGATATAACTTCTTGGAGTTTATCTTTTTGTTTTTGTAATTCCTTAATTCCATCCCTTACTCCAAGTTCATGTCCTTCCTTATGTCCTTTCTCATAAAATTGTTGTTTTAATTTATTTTCTAATTCCTTTTGTTTATTTTTAGAAATATAACCTTCTTTTTCAATTATAGTTTGAAAAAACGATAAACCGTATTTTTCTGTCATTAATCCTGTATTGATAAGTTTATTAATTATATCAGTTATTTTAATCTTTTTATGATCACACCAATTTACAATTTCTTTATGTATTTCATCGGAAACTTTAATGTTTTTCATAAGATTTAATTATTAATTTAAAAACAAAGGTAAATAAAATAAATGAAATAACCTAATTCATTTATAAAAATATATTTCAATATGAGTATCCCAGTCCTTATAGATCATTGGATCATCAATGGCACCATCATCACAATAAACTCTTTTAACTCCAGATGGTAATATTAACCCTGTTATGTTATTATTTTCACAAGAAACAAATTCAATTCCAGATGGTAATATTAATTCCTTTAATTGATTAAAATGACACCAAACATATTCAATTCCAGATGGTAATAATAATTCTGTTATGTTATTATTTTGACAATAAACAGTTTTAATACCAGATGGTAATATTAACTCTTTTAATTGATTATTATCACAAATAACACTTATAATACCAGATGGTAATATTAATTCCTTTATTTGATTATTATAACAAGAAACATGTTTAACTCCATGCGATGGTAATATTAATTCCTTTAATTGATTATCATGACACCTAACATATTGAATCCCAGATGGTAATATTAATTCAACAATGTTTTTATTTGATAAACTAATATATTCTTGAGAATAAATAATAACTTTTTCTCCCTTATCGGTTATATAATAGCCTTTTTTCATAAGATTTAATTGTTAATTTAATACAAAGGTAAGTAAAATAAATGAAATAAACAAATTCTAGATCTATTATAATTTTAACAACGTTTTTATATATTAGTTTAGATGGATTATTATTTATTTTTTTCTATAAAATCAAAAGTCGATAAAATATATGGTCCCTCTTTTGTTATTGCAATAGAATGTTCAAAATGACATGATAATGATTTATCAAATGTTTTTATAATATGTGGGCCTTCTTGAATTATTTTATTACTCCCCATTGAAACCATTGGTTCTATAGCAATGGTCATTCCATGAATAAGTTTTTTTCCAGATCCCCTTTTTCCATAATTTAATACAGAGGGATTTTCATGTAAATTCATTCCTACTCCATGACCACATAGATCCCTTATAATTGAATAACCATATTGCTGATTATGGTTTTGTATTGCAAACCCAATATCTCCTAATCTATTCCCTATAATTGACTTTTCAATTCCTTTATATAATGATTCTTTAACTACTTTAAGAAATTGTTTTATTTCTTCTTTTATTTCACCAACATAAAAACTATAAGCAGAATCTCCATAAAACTCATTCATCAAGACACCGCAATCAATTGTAAGAATGTCCCCATCTATTAACTCTCTTTTACCTGGCAACCCATGAACAATTTCATCATTAATTGAAACACATAAGGTGTTGGGAAAATTTTTATAACCTTTAAATCCTGGGATTCCTTTATTATCTCTGATAAATTCTTCTGCCAGAATATCTAAATCAATAGTTTTAACACCAGGTTTAATGTTTTTTGAAACTAACCCTAATGTCTTAGAGACAAGTAAATTACTTTGTCTTAATAATTCAATTTCATCTTTTGATTTTAAAATAACATTGCTCATCTATTTACTATTTTTCAAAATCTTCTTTAGTTGGATAATTTATTAATGAATTTTTCTTTCCACTGTTTTTAATTATCTATTATGTATTTTTATTTTAATAAAATATGATATAATTTTTTATTATCAAAACCAATCAAATATTCTTCAACTGATTTTATTTTATTATCTAATAACAAAAAATATAATCCAGTAAACAACTTAATATTATTTTTGTTACACTCATAAAATACATTTTGAGCATATTTTTTTCTTTCTTCTTTTGTTATATTATTTGGTTTTTTCAATTTAGACCAATTATATTTTAATTTAATTATTAATTGGTCATATTTCTCTTTTAACTCCAATAATTCATTTTTTCTTTCTGGAATAATAGAGATATATTCATCAATTTCGTTTAATTTAACAATATCCAATATATTATGGCTTGCAGAACTTCCTTTTAATCTATGAACAGCCAGGTATTTAGGATTTTTAATTTTGATCCTATTAAAAAATTTATCAACAACCACATATCCTTCTTCATAATATGGCATATTTTCAAATGTGTCTAATAATATTTGTATATTTTTATCCTTAAAATCAAATATTTTTACCAAAGGAATATCTAATAATTTAGAATATACCTCCAAATATTCTCTTTTTTTTTCTTCTAATGAAATTTTACTTCTTATTGTAAGTAAAGTAACAGTTGATTCTATATGAGGAGTAACAACAACATTATAAGGGGTTGTTAATTCAAAAATATAAATTAAGCTTTCATTTAAATTTTTTATATTAAAATTTTTATATTTTTTTAATGTATTCCAAAATAAATCTTTAAAGGTTAAATCTGGTTTATTATTAACTTCCCCTTCTGCTTCTGCCATTCCTGAAGTTGCTGTGAACCATTTGTTGTTATAGTTATAAAGACAAATTAAGCTTCCATCTATTTTCTCAAGTATTTGTGCAGAATCCCAATCAATTTTATCTTGTTCTGTTTCCCCAAAATTAAAGAATTTTTTAAAATTCATAGATATAACTTCATAAGTATCTTTCTGTAATATTATACCTCTACATTCTTTAACTTCTTCTATTGAAAAATCAGATTCAATTTGATTATATTTCAACAATATTTTTCCATCCTCATATTTTTTTAATATAAGTTTAAAATCAATTACAGTTTTTTCTAAACCGTGTAATTTCAAGTATTTTTGAATATATAACATTTATATTTTAACTTATTTTAATATAAAAGCAAATATCAACTATTATTTATAAAAAATATATTTCAATATCAGTATCCCAGTCCTTATAGATCATTGGATCATCAATGGCACCATCATCACAATAAACAGTTTTAACACCAGATGGCAATATTAATCCTGTTATGTTATTATTTCGACAATTAACAGTTTCAATTCCAGATGGTAATATTAATTCCTTTAATTGATTATTTTCACAATAAACAGTTTCAATTCCAGATGGTAATATTAATTCCTTTAATTGATTATTAGAACACCAAACATATTTAACTCCAGATGGTAATATTAATTCCTTTAATTGATTATTATAACAATTAACAGTTTCAATTCCAGATGGTAATATTAATTCCTTTAATTGATTATTAGAACAATGAACAGTTTTAAGTCCAGATGGTAATATTAATTCCTTTAATTGATTATTTTCACAATAAATAGTTTCAATTCCAGATGGTAATATTAATTCAACAATATTTCTATCTGATAAATCAATACTTTCTTGAGGATCAATAATAACCTTTTCACCCTTATCAGTTTTATAATAACCTTTTTTCATAAGATTTAATTATAAAAATTAATACAAAGATAAGTAAAATAATTGAAATAACCAAATATTTATATAAAAAATTATATTATGACGAAAAAAGATATATCAAGAGTATCGGTTTCAAGATCTTCTAACATATTAGAAATTGGATACGATGAAGATACAAGAACACTTGTAATTAAATTTCATCATGGTGGATTATATAAATATTCACCAATAACACCAGATTTTTATCTTAGTTTTCTAAGATCCACATCTAAAGGGGAATGGTTTCAAAAAAACATAAAAAATAATAAATTAATTAATCATAAAAAAATATGAAAATAATAAAACAAATTTTATCATATTATCCTGAAATCTATTTAGTTATAATAGGAACAATTTTAATAATGTTAAATCAATATTTAATAAGTACTATTTTTAACGGCATTGTAATGTTAATAATACTAATAAGGATATTTTTTGGCATTAAAAATTTTAAATTATGATTTTAAAAAAGAAAAAATAAATGATATATATTTCATTTTTAATTTGGTGTCTATATAGTATAATTGAAGGAATAAGAGATAGTATATTCTATCATCAATATAATCATACCTTTGAAAGAGTATTAAACGAACACATAGTTTTTGTTGTTCAAAGGTTAATAGTTAGTTTAATATTATGTTTAATGTCTCAAAATATATGGTTATTGATTCCGTTTATATTGTCATTTTCCTTTATCCATAATGGAAGTTATTATACTTCTCGTCATTATTTAAATAAAAAGTCATATAATTATGATAATTTATATAAAAAAAAATGGTTTAGTCAGAGCACCACATCTACGGCTGTTTTTACTAAATATATGACACCATTAGTGAGAACTATACTATTTTTAATATCGATTACATTATTGATTATGATAGATATGTTTATATAATTTTTTCACTTACACAGGATTTGATTTTGGTCTATTTTTACCTGCCCATTTAGATCCTTTAACCCCAATAGATGGATTTGATATTTGTTTTACATTTTCAATATCTATTGATTTTGGTTCTATTATTTTTTTATTTTGTTCTTCTATTTGAATTTCTTCGTTTTTATCATCAATTTTTGACATTTTATCTTCTAAATAATTCAATATTTTTTGTTTATCATCATCAGTCATAGAATCATATATTTTTTCTTCAACAGTTCTTTTTTGTTTTATTTGTTCATTTTTTTTTTTTCAACTAAAACATTATCTGGAGTAAAAATCGGTTTTTCATCTAATAAAATATCAACTTCTTTAGAGGGTTTAATGTAATCAATAAGGGATTTAATAAAACCAAGAGCTACAAGTGGTAAAATAGCACCACTGATTATTGATAAAATTCTTTTTTGAAATAATGGTTCTTCTTCTGTTAAACCAAATAGTTCGACCCACCCATAAAAATCATGTAAATTAACAAATGAATAAAAACTATTTCCCATTGCTTGAATTAAAGTTAGTGTCCAAAATAGTATCCATACAATTGTTTTATTCATTTTTTCCAAAACAATAATTGATGCCAGAGATGCTGCTGCCCCAATCTCAAAAGATATTGCCAGCGATATTGCTAACCATCTTGGGTTGGATAATTCAAAAAATGATATTACATGTATCATTGAAATTAATGATACTGCAAAATATAATGAAACAAATGTTCCAATTATAAACCAATGTATAATTTTATTTTTATTCATTTTGTTCTTTTTTCTTTTTATATTTTAATTCATTTATTGGTATGTGTTCTTTATCCGATAGTTCTTCTAAAATTAAAAATTCCCATTTATCATTTTCTAAAATTTCTTCTATTTCCTTTCTATTAATAATTTCTTTTGATAAAGTATCCACTTTATTTTGAAGTTTAACTACTTCTTTTTTGGTTCTGGTTACTTCTTTTTTAAGAATACATCCATTACAAGTGTCAAGAATAGTTAATATAGATATCCCATATAATACATAAATTAACCATTTTTCTAAATAATTTGTTATATTCATAAACTTTTTATTTTTATATAAATATTTAGTATATAAAAAAGCAACCAAATTATCAGTTAGTTATTTTAAAAAATCCCATAATTTCAAATCACTCATTAGTTGTTTTTGGTATATTTTTTCAAATTAATTTCAATATCTTCAAAGAACTAATTTAATAAATTTGATATATTCAAATATTTATATAAAAATATTAAATTAAATGGGATTTATATCAAGCGCTGCCACTAGCACAACTATTGAATTATCTGCTTTTTTAACACATAAGGGTAGGGAATATTTTATTAATGACATTGATAATTCACTAATATCTATGTTTTCATTGGGGGATCCAGATACAAGTTATGTATCATCCAGCGGTAAAACAAAACCATTAACATCAGGTAATGTTCCTGACATAACTGGTGACTATTCTGGATGTGTTCTTTCAGTTCATTGTGGTATAACAGATCTTAGGAGTAAAGTATTAAGAGGAAAAGAGGAACAATTTACAAGGGAAATTAAATTTAAAAGGAATGAAGATTATGTTAATTCTGGATATACTGGTTGGTATAAAAATTTAAATGTAACTGTACGTTTGGATAGAATGATTAAATATATGTTGTTAGAATCATCAGAAGGAAGACAATCTGGTTCTACTTATGATAAGGATATAAAGTCCCCCTTTGCTGATTTTTTCAGCGAGGTTGCTATAATTGTGAGTAGTAATACTTCTAATCTTGAATCTGTTGAAAGAAAAGAAATAGAATTTAAAATAGGTGAGCAGAATAGTGGTGATAGGGAATATTTTAAAAGATTATTTAACATAAATCAAACAATATTAGATAACCCAGCAGTTGGAATTGACAAATATCCTACTTCTGAAGTAGATATTAGAGATTATCCTTCTCCCTTTGTTTTATCATTATCTTCTTTTTTAAGTGGAAAAACATTACAGATAGGGGGTTCAGGTAAAGGAGGAATATTAATATATCCAAGATCATTAGGTTATATTGGTAAAAATTTGACAATAAATAAACCTTCCACCGCAACATTTCCTGTAATTCCTGGTAAGAAAAAATTTTATAGAGAAACAGATCTAGAAAATATTGATTTTAATTCAATATCGAGTAGTCCATTTAAATCTTCAATTGTTCCGGCAGCAGTAATAGATACTGGATTTGACGGTGTAAAGGTATATGAATCAAGAAGTAGTATTTTACAATATCCAGAAGAATTATTGGGGGTTGAAAATCAAGATCCAGATGAAATTGAAAAAAGATGGCGTAATCACTATCTTAGATTTTATGATGTTGGGTTAATCAAGGAAGAGATTAAATTATTAGGTAATTTTATTAAAAACAACTCAGACGTTAACGATAAAAATAGATTATTTGATATCATATATTCTGGTGATAATATCACACCAATTAATTATTTATCAACTAAACCTATTGTATTAATTGCTAAGACAGATGATAATAGAGATAAAATTGGAACTATAATAGTTAAATTCGATATTGATTTGAAATCAGCCATTGATAATGGTCAAATATCAAAAACAAATAGTTTAAATGACTTACATAATTGGACAGGATTAACAAGTACAGAATTAACATTGCCATTTGTTGTCTATTAATAATATTTTATAATTAAATATGAAAATAATAATAACAGAATCCCAGTTTAAAAAATTAATTGGAAGCATAATAAAAAAGAAATTAAAAATATTAAATAATTATGGGATTTATTAATTCTGGAAATACAATTATATTGAATGCTTATTTTACTCCTTTGGGTAAAGATAGATTATTATCAAAAGATTTAAATAATAAAGTGATAACCAGTTTTTCTTTAGGAGATTCTGATATGAATTACAATATAAATGATCCTTTAACCACTGGCAACATACCAGACTTAACTGGTGATAATACTGGTTGTGTTATATCTATTGCAGAAACAGATATTAAACATAAAATAAAAGTATTTGTCCCCGTTTATGATATAAATGATGAAATAACAGATATTGATATTCCTATAGTGCCAATAACACCAACAATATTATTAATAACACCTAAAAAATTATAAAAATGCCAATTGAACCTACACAAATTATTACTTTAAAAACTAAAAAAACTAATCCAATTACTTTAATTAGTAAAAAAGAAAAACAATCTTTATTTGATATAGTTAAATTAAAACAAAGAACAGAAACCAGCAGAAAGATTAAATTCAAAAAAAATCAAGAATATATAGAATCTGGAATTACTACTTTTCATCATAATTTAGATATAACAATTAGATTGGATAGAATGATTAAGTATCTATTGGCAGAATCGTCAAAAAACAAAAAGGGTGTTGAACAAGACAATAAGTTTGATAATGATTTAAAAACTCCCTTTGCAGATCTTTGGTCTGAGGGGTTTGTACATATTGAAAGAAGTGATGGAACATCGGAAATATTAATAAAAGAAATAGAATTTATTCCAGATTCTGGTTCCCACGAAGATATGATTAGGTTTAGTAGATTTTTTAACATAAATCAAATCATAACGGAAGATAATTTAAAATTAACTAATGATAGTAATATTTTAGGATCAATCAAAGGGGATACAGACGTATTTAAATCACCATTTGTTTTATTGTTGTCTTCATATGATAATAAGTTAAACAAACATTCTAATGATTTTAGTAATGATCTATTATCTGGTGCTGGGAGAGGGGGAATATTAATACAACCGGAATCTTATGGTTATTATAGTAATATACATAAAAATAAACATGAGATAATAGAAATTCCAATAGAAATAA
>ERZ1292645.706-Hain-H14-02um-R2-706-length-11161-cov-5_pt1 | contig 11161 bp, 8 predicted proteins | sample MGYA00564401_ERZ1292645 | MGnify/ENA primary metagenome ERZ1292645 (study PRJEB36523, sample SAMEA6512644) | groundwater metagenome | collected 2019-01-09 | study: AquaDiva: Metagenomics assemblies of 32 groundwater samples | reverse complement strand
AAGCCAAGATCTTTTATAATAGCGGGAAGCGCATTTTTTATCTCATAGTCTTTTTATTCATAAGGGTTGCTCAATCCAAATGGAAATTCTTGCGAGAGAAACAGAGATTCTGCTTCAATAAATATAGGAGAGGAAGACAGCTTGATATTGGAAGCATTCATAGTTTCTATTTTACCTTGATAATCAGTGACACGGACAGCGCCAGAAATCTCACTGGGGAGGGAACAAGTACTCGTTTCACACCAGGCTACATATACCGGCATATTCTCATTGATGAATTTGAAAACTGTAGGGGAAAACGATGAGACAACGCTAAATCCTTCAAGTTTTCTACTCATCGTTTGATAAGCATAATACATAGGTTTTGGAGTAAAATCTTTTGTAACAAGTCCTCGATAATCAGTACATCCTGCGCCATCTTCCCATCGGGCATCATCAACAAATTTATGGACGAAAATACGTTCAAGACCAAGAGAAAAACCAGTCACAAATCGTTTAATGATATGCCTGGCTGTGAATCGTTCAAAATCATCTCGTCTATCCTTAATTTTTGGCATTGAAACTTGACATTTCTGATCGTGGGGAATTCCAAAATAATCTCGGATGAGCCAGGAATCAAAATTTGTCTCTGTTATCCAGAGTTTTTGCGGGACGTTAGAGGTCGTAAAGAACTGACGAAGTTTTTTTATCACTACGGACATTGATTCTTTTGGATCATCTAGACGATCATAATTATGGAAGGCAATAAAATCGAGCAACGACCCTGCCTTTTGGAAAAACACCGGACAGTGCTGTTGACCATCACGCTCAATGATACAGCCAGTAGAAAATCCCACGCTCACAAGAGCTGTGGGGTCAGCTTGACGAATCGTTTCACGCGTTACTTTAAAGTGTTCTACGAAGCCTTGAGGGGTTCCGCCCCAATGACGATCCGAACCAGGTTCATTTTCTATCACCCAGTGCGTGATTTTCTGCTGGCTATTAACAAACGGCGCGTCAGCAACGCCATCACCATCATAACGTTCCACGAGCGCGCGTATAAATTCTTGATACGTATTTTTCTCAGCAAGGCTCACAGTGGAGATAAATTTTCCCGCGTTGTTTCCTGATGGAATCTCGCATAATGAAGGATGATTACAGCTAGTAATTGGGACAAGTCCAATTCGGGAAGCAAATGAAAACTGAACCATTTGGTCAGATGATTCAAACCCCTTCTTCTTATAATCAGCCAGTCCAAATTCCGCATGCCACCATCCAAGTCCCGTTTGCTGTATGAGCTCCTCGAATCCATCATGCCGCAATACTTCATTGAGTCCTCGTGATCCAAATCGCTTTGATTGGGTTGAAGCAGCCGCCTTTACCGTTATTTCTATATTATCTGTTTTTTGTCCAAACCATATTTTATTTTCTTTAATCATTTGCCATTGAAGATTGTAAGTTCCCGGTTTTTTAGGAGCAATGATAGTAAAGCTGAAACTAGCTTCTTCTCCGGGAGCGATGTCTTTAGACAAAGGAATGCGATTTAATCCCCAAGTTTTGTTATTTTCCGGGTTTTGAGAGCCTAAATTGTAAGGATTTTTGTTTTGCGCGCTTTGTTTAAACCAGGTTGTGTTTCCGGTGTTTTTTATAGTGACAACAACTTCGGCTTTTTCTCCTATTTTTAGTTTTTGAGGCGTTTTTTGGGAGATAAATTGGGCATCGTCAACAAGCGGCAGTTTAATATCGCCGAAATTCATTTTCCATACTCCGGCTCCTGGCGATTCAGCGTAAATAATATCCTTGTTGGGATCAACTTTAAGGATTACGAAACCAAACGTCGGAATATCTTTGCTTATCTCTTTCCAGGTTTTACCGCGATCGGCAGAACGGAGAATCTCGCTTTTATCGGTCGCGAAATAGATAATATCCTCATTTTTCGGATGAACTTCCACCGCTGACCAAAAATCAGTAAGTTTGCCAAGCTGGGGAATAACGATTTTCTTTATTTGCTCTTTATTATCAATCGTAAGGAGTCCTTTATTCGTCGCGGCATAAATTATTCCTGATTTAAGACCTGTTTCCATATCATAAAAAACTTCGTTTCCTTTATATATTTTCTTCGCTTTCCCTGTTTTATCAACGCGCCATACGCCGTCGTTGTCTATTCCAACGTAAATGGAGTTAAAATTATCCCTTGCCGCTAAACTATGGGTTTTTGGCACCTTAAAAAGCAATTCCCATTTTTTTTGGCTGTCAACATTATTAAGAAAATAAAGTCCTCCTTGAGCTTTTTCATTTCCATAATTTGCTACATATAGATTTCGCTGGGTTTCCGCGTATTCAACCAACAAATCAGTCATCGCGCCCCTTGGCAAGCCTCGGGCATCTCCGGTGCGGGCTCCGCCTACTGTCAACCAGCTAACGCCTCCGTCTTTGGAATACATGACCCCGCCGTCCGCCAACGTTTGATGAGGGCCTTGAGTTGCGGCGTATAGCTTGTTGCTTTCTATCTCATCTACAATAAGGGTGCCGGAATCGCCGGTATTTTTGTAAAGTTTTCTCATATCCTCAAACTTAACCAGCACCTTCATTGAATTGCCGCCGTTTACGCTCTTAAAGTAAGAATGATCGCCGTAGGGAAGATAAAGAATATCAGAATTTTTAGGATCAACAGCAAAAGACCAGGCCATTGCAATAGCTTCTGACCCTGCTGTAGTCCATTCGTCTACGCCCACCTGTTTCGTCATTACATTTGTCCATACCGGAGGAGTAATTCCGGAGTCATCTCCTTTAAAGAGCTTGCCACCTCCAATAGACCAATAAACATTAGAAGAAAATTTTGACGGCGCAATAAAGTCAGGACCGTATTTGTCCATCGGCAGCCACCCAGGATTGAGTTTGGTTTTGTCAATGCGATTTGACCAGGTATCGCCTGCGTCTTGGGAACGATAGAGCGTACCATCGGTAAGCCCTTCCAAAGTTGTTTGAGCAAGATAAATAATGTTATCATCTTGAGGATCAAACGCGATGTCAAAATAATTAGAGTTTAAATTATCAAGGCCTCGGTTTCCTTGGGTTAATTCTTGCCATGAAACGCCCCCATCAATTGAGCGAAATACTCCGCCACGGTCAGTTCGGCTATCAGGGCAAATATCCAAAGGAAGAACCGACTGCGGACAAAGATTTAACACAGTAAGATACGCTCGTGTTCCATCCTTGGAGAAAATAATTTTTCCGCCATGGATGTCGTCTGCGGGCGGAAGTCCATTTGTTACCGGCTCGAAAGTGGTTATTTTCTCCTGAGCATCACGAGTGCCTTTAAATAACCCACGCTCGGTGACAAAGAACATTTCTTTTAGGTTGGCAGGGTTAACGGCAATGGAATAGATATTAAAATAGGTACCATTCTGATTTCTAGGAACTCCGGCAATAGCGCCAACGTCACTGATATTCCATTGTGTGCCGTCCCAGCGAAGCCGTTGAATTGTAGGATCACGCCTAATATCCTGCCAAAAATCTGCAATTCTTCTTGCTGCCACACCAAGAATTAATCTCTGAATACTGCCAACTCCCACATATGCCACATTTGGATCCGCTGGATCTGACACAATCCTGCCGTAGCTCACGCTCTTCTGCGGATGAATGTAGACCAATTTCCAAATCGAATCCTTGGAAGTATCCATAGCGTAGATATGTCCGTTAAGACCCGCGGCAAGCACGAGGTTAGATTGTGTAGGATGCACCCAAATATCAGCCATCCTTTGCGCGTTCTCTCCTAAAAGGTCATATCTGAAGCCGCGGTTAATGATTTCCCAGGTGTTCCCTCCATCACGGGAACGGCGCGCGCCTCCGACATTGATTGTCGCATAAAGGTTACTAGGGTTCGAAGGGTCCTCTGTAATTGATGTAATTCTGCCTCCTCCTCCGGGGCCGATAAGTTGCCATGTTTTTTTAGCAGAAGGAGAGAATTTATCAGAGGTTATAACAATTTCCGATTGAGAACCGGTAATAAAATTAACAATGCTGTTTAAAGCGGAATTTAATAAAATAGAATTAGGTATAATCTTTATTTTGAAGAAATACTCTTTTGAAGGGTCAAGAGCGTTGACGTCAATGTCAATGCTTTGAGAACCCTTGCAATAGTTCATTTTATAAGACGGCGTTTTGCATAATAAAGATGGCTGAACTTTACATTGTCCGCCTACCTCGCAAAGTTCAATTGAGTTATGGTATAAAGTGTTTGAACTTGGTTCAAGCGTTGTTTTAATTACCGCGTCAGAAGAGCTTATGGCTGAAAATTTAAGATAGGGGTAATTTTTATAATCGTCCGTGTTGAGAAATAGTTTGGTTTTGGCGTCCCTTTGTTTGTTGATTCCAGACGCAAGCTTCGCAATATCATTTTTGAGCAAAGACATATCTTCTTTAATGACTTCAAACATCTTTTGTATTTCTTTTCGTTGCGTCGATGGAGATGAAAAAGAGAATGATTCCAAACGTTTCTTTATTTCATTTACTTTCTCTTTAATGTCGGAAAATCTTGCCAGATACTGATTCGCATCAGGTAATTGCGATACCTTTTTTTCAAAAAAAGGGATTTTTTTATTCAAAAAATTATCAAGCTCACCGAGTTTTTTGGAAACAAAACGTTGATTATCGTCAGTATTGTCAACATTCGCCGCCTTAAAACTAAAAAAAGAAGCGGCTGAAGCAAGGGCTGTTCGCGAACGTCGCGGAATAGCTCCGGAATTAGGAGTTTGCGGCTCTTCTTGTTCTAAAAAAAGAGGGTCTTTAAAATCTTCTTCTTGGATAATATTTTTACAAACTCCAAACTCGCAATATTGATTAAATGTTGGATTAATAGAAGGATATTGACGGATGCCGTATTTTACAAATATCGTTATAACAATAACGCCAATAACAATAAGCAAAATAATAAAAGGACGAAGAAAGCGGTTAAAATTGAATGCAATCATATATAAAATTATAGGTAAACTACTCAATTAAAACAACAAGTATTGTGGATAACTTTTACCCCACACCTTTTGTGGCAGAGATTTTAAAATTAACGGCGCTGGCGTAAGTTATTATTGACGGTTTTATTTTAAAGTTTTAAGATATTAATTATGAGTAAAGTTTTAATTGAATTAAAAAATAAAGATGAAGAAAAATTAAGCCGATTGGCGATCCGATATGGAATTTCTATCGAAGAATTTATTAATAAATTAATTAAAGAACTATCTTCTGAAATTCCCGAGGAAAGTTTGTCTGAATACAAAAATCCGAAAAAAATCAAAAATTCTCTTAAACGTTCTTTATCTGAATATCAGCGAGGCCGTTACTTTACCGCTTTATGAAAATTTTGTATTCGGAAGAGTTCCGAAAAGATTTTTATAAACTGCCGGCAAGAATACAGGCTGTTTATCAAAAACAAGAGAAAATATTTATTGAGAATCAACGCGACCTCGTTTACATATTAAAAAATTAAAGGGAGACCGTTTTATTTTTTCTTTTAGGATTACAAGTAATTATAGAACCCTTTTTATATTTGTTAATCGTCAAACAGCGCTTTTTGTAACTATTGGGCATCGTAAAGATGTGTATCGGTAATTTTAAGTTGAAGTTGGACATTTTAAAATCAATGTTTGCGGCCGCCTTATCTTTTGCCAAACAAAGCTTTTAAAATTGTTAGATGGTTAGATAAAATAGAAAAGCCCCACTAGAAAAGCTTCGCATTTTCTAGTGGGGCTACATATTATCAATTCGCAATTCATCATTGGGATCGCCGGATTTAGGTTGAAACTTATCAACAGCTAAAAATTAGAATCAGCAAATTTCCAACTTATGAAAACGCAGAGGGAAATTGAACTCATTAATCCCCATAACATGAAAATAGTATTGTTGGGGAATATAGTGATACCAGGTGGCGCTGTAATTTTGGATTTGCCGTTTACACCTTGGTCAAGGAGTGTCTCCCGTAGCTTCATAAGTACGTTCGTTTTTTCTAGTTGAGTTGCGGTCGAAGTTATATTACGCAATTCGTTTAGGGCCGCTGCGAGGTTTGAGTACCAAAACTCCACGTCTTCGTCAGGAGTATTCCAAAAAATAGAGGTATACCCTGTCGTTTTCCCGGTACGTTCCAAATCCTTAATCGCTGTTTCAAGATTTTGCGCAGCGAGTTCAACAGTGTTTGCATCTGCAGCCCTCTTAAGATATCCCTCAATGTTACGGTTATTCTGTTGTTAAACTATATATTTCTATACTATTAATATAATAGCAAAAAATATTTATCTTGTCAAGACTGAAAGCCGCTTTTATTAGTGCTAATATACAAATATGGCTGACAGTTCTAAAAAACCAATTAGGGTGCGGTTAGCGCCTTCGCCAACAGGGCCTTTGCATATCGGCACCGCCAGAACAGCGCTTTTTAACTGGCTTTTTGCTAAAAACAAAGGCGGCAAATTTATTTTAAGGATTGAAGATACTGATGTTGAACGTTCCGATAAAAAATTTGAAGTTGACATAATTAATAGTTTGAAATGGCTTGGTTTGGATTGGGATGAGGGGCCAATCGCTTCGTCTGACGACGAAGCTAAAAATCAAAATAAAGGAAGTTATTATATAGGCGATTATGGACCCTATCGTCAGAGCGAAAGGCTTGATATTTATGAAAAATATTTACAACAGCTTTTGGATGCTAAAAAAGCCTATTATTGTTTTTGTTCCAAAGAAGAGTTGGAAGAAGAACGGCAGGCCAAGCTTTCGCAGGGTTTGCCGCCGCGTTATAGCGGCCGATGCAGGAACTTGGCAGTTGAACAAATAAAAGAAAAAAGCGCGGCCAGGCCTTCGGTAATCCGTTTTATAATGCCTGAAGCCGACGCGGTTTTTAAGGATTTAATCCGCGGGCAAGTGAAGTTTAACGCCGGTTTATTCGGCGATATCGTTATAGCCAAAGATTTGCGCAGTCCGCTCTATAATTTCGCGGCTGTAATTGACGATGAAACAATGAGAATCAGCCATGTTATCCGCGGAGAAGACCATCTTTCCAATACGCCAAAACAGATTTTACTTCAGCAGGCGTTTGGTTTCAGCCAGCCGGTTTACGCTCATCTGCCTTTGATTTTTAATTTAGACCGGAGCAAACTTTCAAAAAGATTTAACGCTGTTTCGGTTGAAGATTATCGCGCCGCTGGTTATATTCCGGATGCGATTATTAATTTTCTGGCGTTATTGGGCTGGCATCCCGAGGGCGATAAGGAGTTTTTAGAACGTTCAGAATTGGTTAAATTATTTTCTTTGCAAAGAGTTCAAAAAGCGGGAGCTGTTTTTAATCAGGAAAAGCTTGACTGGCTTAACAGCCAGCATCTTAAAAATTTGGATATCGGCGAGCTGGCCGAAAGAATCGCGCCTTTTGCCGAATCTGTCGGCTGGAAAGGGGACGGGGATTTTTTAAGAAAGGTTATTAAGATTGAACGGGAGCGGATTAAAAAACTTTCTGATTTTCGCGAATCCGCAGGATTTTTTTTCAAGCTTCCTGATTACGGCAGTACGCTTTTATTATGGCCGCGTCCTGAACTTGCTGAAGGGATCCACCCTGAATTTGCCGAAGGGATTTATCCTGAGCTTGCCGAAGGACAAGCCTTGCTCGAGCGGCAGATTGCGGTTAATCTTAAAATTCTGCGCGAGGTTTTAGAAAAAACGCCGGAACAAAGTTTTATTCAGGCGGATTTAGCCGCTATTTTTGAGCCTGTAATAGAAAAAAATAATAAAGGCACGTTCTTATGGCCTTTGCGCGCGGCGCTTTCCGGTTTAAGCGCGTCCCCCGGGCCTTTTGAAATTCTTGAAGTTTTAGGGAAAACTGAATCTTTGAGAAGGCTGGAATTAGCTATTCAGAAACTCGGCGGTTAAATTAAAGAGTTAACAATTTTTATCCGCAAGCATAGCAAGCAGAGGTAAAAATGAGTTTCTTCATACACACTAAAATTTAAAAATCAAAATGCAAAAATCAAAATTTTGGTTCATAACATTTTTCTTTGCAAGAAAAATGTTTTTCTACTTTCTATTTGCCACTTTCTACTTACTATTTGTTAGCGTTAGTTTCGCGGCGACGCCGCAGGAGCTTAAAGAAGAAATTAACAGAAAAAATTCCGAGCTTCAGGAGCTGACTAACCGCCGCCTGGCAATAGAAAAAACTCTTGATGATTTGGGAGATAAAAGCCAGAACTTGAAGCAGGAACTAAAAAAAATAGATTACCGGGTTAATCAGCTTAATTTAAGCATTAAATCCGGTGAAATCACTTTGGAAAAGCTTGGTTTGGAGATTAAAGCTTTGGATTTTGACATTGAGGATGTTAAAAAGGGAATTGCGGTGAAAAAAGAAGCGATTGCTGAAACGCTCCGTGAAATACAAAAAAAAGACGGAGAGGGGATTTTGGAAATTGTTTTTCGCCATCGCAGTCTTGTGGCTAGCGTTGCCGAAGCCCAGTCTTTAATAGATTTTAACAGCGGTTTGTCTCTTGAAGTAAGCGGGCTTAAAAATCTGCAAGGCGAGCTGGCGGTGAATCTTGAAGATATGAACAGGGAAAAATACCAGAAAGAACTGGAGGCCGTTAATCTTAAAAGTCGGCGCGTCATTGCCGTAAATCAGAAAGAAGAACGTCGGGAATTGCTTGACCAGACTAAAAATCAGGAGAAATTATTTCAACAGCAATTAAGCGAGTTGGAAAAACGGCAAGCGGAAATATCGGCGGAAATTACCGGCATTGAAGAAGAATTAAGGAAAAATCTTGACCATTCGCTTTTGCCCGCACCTCGGCCTGGCGTGCTGGCTAGTCCGCTGGAGGGAGGACGGGTTACCCAGAAATTCGGCACGGTATCGCGTTTATACGGCGGCAAGCCGCATAACGGTTTGGATTTGGGTTCTTATTTATCCGCGCCGATTACGGCAGCTGAAAAAGGAAAAGTTATTATGGTAGCTGACCAGGATAAGTTTTGCTACCGGGGCGCTTACGGCAAAATGGTTTTAGTGGAACACGAAAATAATTTGACCACTTTATACGCTCATCTTTCCAAATACGTTGTTAAAGAAGGTGATATAATAAATAGGGGAGACTTAATAGGTTATTTGGGCAAGACCGGATACGCCACCGGACCTCATCTTCATTTTGGAGTTTACGCCAGCCAGACAATTACCATTCGGCAAAGCAAAGCTTGCGGCAGAATGCCATTCGGCGCTCCTCTTGACCCCCAAAATTATCTTTAACCATTTTACCTAATTAAATGGAATCCATTAAAGAGTTTTTAATTTATATCAGAGATTTTGATAAAAGTGCTTTGTCCGCGCTTTCCGGTAAATTACAGGCTATTATTTCGCAAGCCAGTTCCGATAAAACCGCTCAAGATATTTTTAAGATTTTAAGCGGATGGCTGGACAAGTTTAATTATTATATTACTTTAGGACTTTGGGATTTGATTGTAAAAGTTTTTAAAGCAATCGGCGCTTTTTTAATCTGGGTTTTTGAGAGTTCGGCTGATTTATTAAGAATTGTTTTGTCGTGGCTGTAATGAGCCGACCTAGACAAATTTATTTTTTTAAATTACCCTATTTCTAGGGTTTTTAATAATTTTAACAATAGGAGGGGATGGTATGAAACGTAAAAAACGCCAGTTTTTAGAAGAATTGAAAAAAGCTTTTGATTATAGTGATGGCCTGGCTGAAGAATATCGCGTTAAGCGTGAACAAGCGATGGCTGAAGTGAATGAGATTAAATGGGAATGGGAAAAACAGCACAGATTAAGATATAAGAATTTTCTTGAACAAATAATAATGAATGAAAATCTTGCTTCCGGCCTTCGGACTTGGGCGGTTTTAGAATTTAATAGAATTGATAATGATGATGTGATTCGTTTGCGGCGCAAGCAGATTAAAAAAATGAGAAATATGATTGATAATGCAGATATTGCTGTACGACGGATGATTCCTATAATTACTCGTGATTTTTACGATGGAAAAATTGATTTAAGCGACAGCCACACTTTGAGCTGTTTAGATAATACTAAAGCCGACCTTAATTGATTATTATTTTTCTTTCGCGCGGTTTTCAGCCGCGCTTTTTGTTTTTTTTGCGGATAAGTTGATTTATATTATTGTGCGACATGGTATAATAATTAAATGGAATTATCAGGGGATTATATTGCGGGCTTTGTAGATGGCGAAGGCTGTTTTGCTTTAAAATTCAGACGTGATATAAAGCATGAAAGAAAAAATAAACCCATATATTTTTATTGGGATATTGAATTTGCTATTGTGCTTCGTGAAGATGATAAAGAAATTTTGGAAAAAATCCAAGCGGCTCTTGGATGCGGTTATATTAGTTTTACTAAAAGAGGCATGGTTAGATATTCAGTGAGTGAGATTAATGAACTTTTAAATAAAATTGCGTTATTTTTTGAGAAATATCCTCTTCATGCTAAGAAAAAATATGATTTTTTATTATGGAAAGAGGCAGTTGAAATTTTTAAAAAAAATCAAAGATCAAAATTAAATAGAAAAAAAGGTGAAAAAGGGTTTCATAAAGTAATTTGGAACAAAGGAGATTTATCTAGATTAAAAGAAATTCATGAAGAAATGAAAAAATATAAGAGCGGTAATCGTGATTGGAAATGGCTATAAAGCCTTGTTCTATGTCGTAAAACCATTCTTTTACGACAGATAAGATTATTTAAAAAGCCGATAGAATTAAATTCCCTATTGGCTTTTTGTTTATTCCTTATTTAATTAAACGTTAAAACTGGACTAATTATATTGTCAGGCTTTATAATATTCAAGTGTTCTATAAAGATGTTGAAGGTTTTAAATCGCTGAACGGTTATGTCATAGACGATGTTTGGTACCCGCGGGTTACCAAAATTGTCGGCATAAAAGCTAAACCGGCGCTTTACCGTTTTTACGCCGAAGCCGCCAGTTTTAGCGCCGCTGATTCAATTGCTAAAAAATCAGCCAGCGAAGGCACTCAAATCCATGAAGTTGTTGAGAAAATTTTGGTCGGCGAATTCCCCGTTATTGAACCCAATATCGCTCCGGCGATTGCGGCTTTTAAGGAATTTATCGCAAAAAAAAATATACAGGCCGACCCGGCTTTGATTGAAAAAAGAATTGTTCATTACGACCAGCGTTATGCCGGCA
>ERZ1292645.705-Hain-H14-02um-R2-705-length-11168-cov-6_pt1 | contig 11168 bp, 12 predicted proteins | sample MGYA00564401_ERZ1292645 | MGnify/ENA primary metagenome ERZ1292645 (study PRJEB36523, sample SAMEA6512644) | groundwater metagenome | collected 2019-01-09 | study: AquaDiva: Metagenomics assemblies of 32 groundwater samples | reverse complement strand
GCTTTGGGCAAGCGCGTTGCCGGCGATGAGCGCAAGCAGGCAGGCGAGGAAAGCTGCCCTCCCTAGCGAGATTCGCCACATCTCATCCCCTACTGGCGTTGCGCTGATGGATCATCTTCGTTCGCGCCGCGGCCGCACACGATTGCGCGCGGGCGCGGACTATCTGGTCAACCCGCCACCCAATCCAATCGTGCGTTCGATCAGCGCTCGCTGAAATTTGAACTGGTCGACAGCCCATTCGGCATAGTCCTCGCTCGACTTGTACCAATCCACCATGTCGAGTCGTATCATGAGTTTGTCGTACTCCGGATCGTCGAGCGCCTGCTTGAACGCGTCGTGCAACAGCTTGGTCAGCTTCGGATCCATCCCCCTCGGCCCGACAATGCCGAACGGCCCATACGAGAGAATATCCAATCCCAGTTCCATCGCCGTCGGCGCCTTCCACCGGGTACGCCGCTCGCCAAAAGTCAGAAGCAGCCGAAATGCCCCAGCATCGAAGTACCGCCCCAGGCTGGTGGCGCCGGAGAGTGCCAGTATGCGCCCGTCGGTCAGCGCCATGGCCATTTCCGTGGAGCTAATGCGCACGCGCATAAATCTCACACCAGCTTTGAGGCCCAATTCCTCCATGGCGAGGTGGGGTGTACCGCCATGCTCGGGCGTGCCGTAAGAAAGTTTTCCGGGATTGGCCTTCGCGAAGTCGATCAAGTCCTTGAGAGTCTTGAACGGGGAGTCAGATCTGACCGCAACGCCGAAGTCGAAGCCTGCAAGTCCGATGACGTACGTGAAGTCCTTGACGGGGTCCCAACTCACTCTTGTCATGTGCGGAACGCGAAGCGCCGTTATCGGGAATTGGGAAAGGATGTAGCCGTCCGGCGGCGCGCTCCTCGCCATCTCCGCCGGCGCAAGGGTCCCGATCGCCCCCGGCCGGTTCTCGACCATGACCGGCTGGCCAAGGTATTTGGATGCGATCTGCGCGAATGCCCGCTGATGCTGGTCGGCAGGGCCGCCCGACGGATAAGGACAAATCAACGTCAGCGGCTTCGTCGGGAAGTTTTGTGCAAGCACATTTCCGGCGACGAGCGCAAGCAGACAGGAGACAAAAGCTGTTTTCCTCGTCATCGCTTTTTCCACACAGCACGACCTAGGGCCGCAACCCCCCGCCTAGTCCGATCGTGCGTTCTATCAGCGCTCGCTGGAATTTGAATTGATCCACCGCCCATTCGGCGTAGTCCTCGCTCGATTTGTACCAATCCACCATGTCGAGCCGATTCAGGAGTTTGTCGTACTCCGGATCGTCGAGTGCCCGATAGAACGCGTCGTGCAATAGCTTGGTCAGCTTCGGATCCAGCCCTTTCGGCGCCACAAGGCCGAAAGGCGCGTACGCGAGAATATCGAAACCCAGTTCTCTGGCCGTCGGCGCGTTCCACCTGGAACGCTTCTCGCCAAAGGTCACGAGCAGCCGAAAGGCCCCGGAATCCACGTACGCCGCCCAAATTACGGTGCCGGAGATCGCTTGTATGCGCCCGTCAATAAGCGCCTTGGCCGCCTCGATCTGAGGACCGGGCACGTGCCGAAATCTCGCGCCAGCCTTCAAGCCCAACTCCTCCATGACGAGATGCGGCGTACCGCCGGGACCCGAAACGCCGTAAAGGAGCCTTCCAGGGTTGGCCTTCGCATATTCAATCAATTCGTTGAGAGTCTTGATCTGCGAATCAGATTTGACCGCAACGCCGATGGTGCCGGCTGCAAGTCCGATGATGTAAGTAAAGTCCTTGAGCGGGTCCCAGGACACTCGTCGCATATGCGGCACGCGAAACGAATTTATGCGCAGCTGGGAAAGGGTGTAGCCGTCGGGCCGCGCGGATCTGGCCATCGTTGCCGGGCCGAGCGTTGCGCTTTCCCCCACGATGTTTTCTACCGTGACCGGCTGGCCAAGATATTTGGATGCGATTTGCGCCAACGCCCGCAGATACTGGTCGTGTGTATCGGCCGGCGCACAGGGGCAGATCAAAGTCAGCGGTTTCGTCGGGAAGCTTTGCGCGAACGCGTTCCCGGTGGTGAGCGCCAGCAGGCAGGCGGTAAGAACGGCCCGGCTCATCGGGCGGATGCTCGAAGCCTCCCGCCTAGGCGGGAACACGGCGTTTCGCCCTCGCGCGCAGAAACTCCGGCGCAAGATCAAAACCGTTCTCCCAAACTACCGTGTCCAATTCGACGCGGATCGCCGAAAACACAGAGTGATCGCGGAGCGCTTTCACGATCGGACGCGGACTGGCCTCAATGAAAGCCTTGAGATTGACCTCGCCTTCGACGCCATCCGAAAAGCAAATCCGGAGGCGATAGTCGGGAAGCGCTTTCGCGTCGGTAACCCAGATCATTATCAGTCTATTCCGAGAAAGCGCGAAATTTCAAGGATTTTCTCTCGGTGCTGATGGACCCCGGCGGCGGAAGTCTACTGCGTCGCGGACCAGGCGAATAGTTGCCTGAACACCTCTTCCCGAATCTCAACCCTGGACAGCACAAGATCGTGCAGCGCGCCGGGAAACGCGAGCACGCTCACATCCTTGCCGAGCGTGCGCGACCAGCGCGCGATCTGCCGCCAGTCGAGGATCATGTCGGCCTCGTCCGAATGCATCGAGAGCACGGGAATCGAAAGTGAAAGCCCGGCGTGAACCTTCGCCTGAGCTGCGAAAATCGCCCTCACCCAGCCGAAATAGGCTGGGAACCCGTACAGCGGCTTGAGCGCGAGATCGAACTCCCATTCGCCGTCCCAGTCCCTGTGGATGCTTCTTACGTAGGCCGGCAGGACTGCTCGGGGATCGTTGGCGAACGGCAAGAATTTTCCGACCGCCCTCGCGATTTTCAGCTTGAGAAGCCGGGATCCTTTAGCATTGAACTCGAAAAAAGGGCTGTTCAGCCAGAGCGCGCGGACGCGATCGCGAAGCTCGCCATTTTTTTTATACAAGCAACACAAAAGACCCCCGGTCGAATGCCCCGCGAGCAGCACCGGCGCATCGATCTCCTGCAGCGCGCGGGTCAGGTCGGCGTGGTACTCGGACAGGTCCTTGCAGAAGCAGGGGTGCTGGCGCGGCAGGAGCGAGCGGCCGTGCTTGCGCAGGTCGAGCGCGTAAAACTGGTAGCCCTCGGCGGCGAAGCGCTCGGCCATGTGGCGCTGGAAGAAGTAGTCGATGAAGCCGTGCACGTAGAGCGCCGCGCCGCGCGGCGCCTCCGGCACCGGCAGCCGCACCAGCGTCGCCACCACGCGCCCGTCGTAGTCGTCCGGGAACCCGAGCTCGAGCGCCTCGAACCCCGGCAACAGCCGGTCAGGCTGCCACGCCATGGCGCTCCAGGGCCCAGTGGACGTGCTCGCGCACGAGCGCGGAAGCGTGGTTTGCCTTTGCTTGCAGAGAAAGAATCACTTCGGGTGATGTCGGAGCGTTACCCAAACCTACGGCAAGATTCCTCAGCCAGCATTCGTAGCCGATGCGGCGGATCGGTGAGCCGCGCATGCGCTCATCGAACTCGGTCTCGGTCCAGGAGAAGAGCTCGACCAGCGTGGCGCGGTCCAGTCCGTTCCTGACCTGGAAATCCTCTTCGGCGGAGAGCCGCGCGAACCCGTTCCAGGGACAGACTAGCTGGCAATCGTCGCAGCCGTAGACCCGGTTGCCGATCAGCGGCCGCAGCTCCTCGGGGATCGCGCTCTTGTGCTCGATCGTGAGGTAGGAGATGCAGCGCCGCGCGTCCAGCCGGTAGGGGCCGCGGATCGCCTGGGTCGGGCAGATGTCGATGCACTTCTGGCAGGTGCCGCAGTGGTCGGTTGCACTCGAATCCGTCGGCAGGGGGAGACTACAAAAAATTTCCCCTAGAAAGAACCACGACCCCGCCGAGCGGTCGAGCAGCAGCGTGTGCTTGCCGCGCCAGCCGATCCCGGCGCGGGCGGCAAGCTCGACCTCCATCACCGGGGCGGAGTCGGCGAAGGCGCGGTGGCCGAAGGGCCCGATCTCGGTCTCGATCCGGTCGCAGAGCTTCTGCAGGCGGCTGCGCACCAGCCTGTGGTAGTCGCGGCCCCGCGCGTAGCGCGCGATGTAGCCGCGCGACGCATCGAACAGCTCCTCCTCGATCGATCCGGGACGCTGCGGCAGGTAGTCCATCCGGCAGCAGATCACCCGCAGCGTCCCGGGCCTGAGCTCCGCGGGACGCGAGCGAAGCGCTTCGTTGCGCGCCATATAATCCATCTCGCCGTGCCAGCCCATCCCGAGCCATTCGGCGAGGCCGCTCTGCGCGGCCGAAAGATCGCTGTCCGCGATGCCCACCGCCTGGAAGCCGAGGTCCCTCCCCCATTGCTTGATCTCGAGCGCGAGCGCCGCGTAATCCATGACGGAGCATCTTAGTTTGCCCGACGCGGCCGCGACACTGCGCTTGGGAGGGGCGCTCGGCGCCGCCACCGATGCGCCCGCCCTGCGCGGCCGGGTGCTGCACCTGAGCGGCGAACTCGGCTCCGGGAAAACCACCCTGGTCAGGGGCATGCTGCGTGCCTTGGGGCACGCCGGGCGGGTAAAGAGCCCGACCTACACCCTGCTTGAACCTTATAGCCTTTCGAGATTAGACTTATATCACTTTGATTTTTATCGCTTCAAGGATCGGTCTGAATGGCTGAGCTCAGGATTCCGCGAGCACTTCAATGCGGAATCGCTCTGCATCGTGGAATGGCCCGAGCGGGCCGGGGACTCGATCGCGCCGCCGGACCTCGGGATCGATCTCCAGTACCAGGCCGAGGGGCGCGCGGCGACGCTCAGCGCGCGATCGGCAGCGGGCGAAGCCTGGCTAGTCGCGGCATTGCAGCGCTGGCGCTCGTCCTGAGCGCCGCCTGCGCGCAGGCGCAGGTCGTTTCCACCCGCATCTGGCCGGCGAAGGACTACACCCGGGTCACACTGGAATCGAAGGCCGAGCTCAAGTTCCAGCTCTTCGCGGTGAAGGACCCCGAGCGGCTGGTGCTCGACCTGGAGGGCGTGGAACTCGGCCCCGCGCTCGCCGAGCTCGACGGCAAGGTCGCCACGGGCGACCCGTATATCGAGAAGCTGCGCGTCGGGCGCAACCGCCCGGGCGTGGTGCGCCTGGTGCTTGACCTCAAGGCCGAGGTCAAGCCGCAGGTGTTTGCGCTCAAGCCGGTGGCGGATTACGGCCACCGGCTGGTGCTCGATCTCTACCCGGTCGTGCCGCCGGACCCGCTCGCGGCGCTCATCGAAGCCGATGAAAAAGCCGCCAGGGAAGAGGCCCGGGCCCCTGAGAAACCCAAAGTCGCCCGCCTGGCGACGATCGTCATCGACCCGGGCCACGGCGGCGAGGATCCGGGCGCCCTCGGGCGGCTCGGCTCGCGCGAGAAGGACATCACGCTGACCATCGCCAGACGCCTCAAGGCGCTGATCGACGCCGAGCCGGAGATGCGCGCGGTGCTGACGCGCGACGCGGACTACTACCTCCCCCTGCACCTGCGCGTTGAGAAGGCACGCCGCGTCAAGGCCGACCTGTTCGTCTCGGTCCACGCCGACGCCTTCATCCGCCCGCGCGCGCGCGGCTCGAGCGTGTTCGCGCTCTCGGAGCGGCGCGCGACCTCCGAGGCGGCGCGCTGGCTGGCAAAAAAGGAGAACGAGGCCGACCTGGTGGGCGGTGTCAACCTCGACGTCAAGGACAAGTACCTGGCGCAGACCCTGCTCGACCTGTCGCAGACCGCGACCATCGACCACAGCCTGAGGCTGGGCAACGCGGTGCTGGGCGAGCTCGGCCAGGTCAATACGCTGCACAAGGCGCAGGTCGAGCAGGCGAGCTTCTCGGTGCTCAAGGCGCCCGACGTGCCCTCGATCCTGGTCGAGACCGCGTTCATCTCCAACCCCGACGAGGAAAAGCGCCTCAACGACGAGGCCTACCAGGACCAGCTCGCGCGCGCGATCCTCGCCGGCATCAAGCGCTACCTCGCCAAGAACCCTCCCCGCCGACAGTCACCCGTGGCGTTGAACTGAGCGCGCCTTCAGCCAGGCATACAGGCCCGGCGAGATCGAGACCAGCACGATGGCGAGGATCACCAGCGTCAGATTGTTCGTGACCGCCGGAATATTGCCGAACCAGTAGCCCGCCAGGCCCAGCGACAGCACCCAGATCAGGGCGCCGAGGACGCAGAAGCCGAGGTAGCGCAGATACGGCATGGCGCCGATGCCAGCGACGAACGGCACGTAGGTGCGCACGATCGGGATGAAGCGCGCGAGGATGATCGTCTTGCCGCCGTGGCGCTGGTAGAACGCGTGCGCGCGCGCCAGGTGCGCGGGGTTGAACCAGCGCGATTGTTCGTAGTGGAACACGCGCGGCCCGACCCAGCGCCCGATGCCGTAGTTGACGTTGTCGCCGGTGAGCGCGGCGGCGACCAGCACCGCCATCGCCGTCGCCAGGTCCATGCCGCCCGCCGCGGCGAGCGCGCCGGCGACGAACAGCAGCGAATCCCCGGGCAGGAAAGGCGTGACCACCAGGCCGGTTTCGCAGAACACGATCGCGAACAGCAGCAGGTAAACCCAGGTGCCGTGCTCGGCGATGAAATCCGCGAGATGCACATCGAGATGGACCGCGAAATCCCATAGCGAAGCGACAAGCTCCATGGCGGGATTCTATATACTCCCCGCATGAGCGCCCGCATTGCTGCGATCCACATCCTGCCCGAGCTCCTGATCAGCCAGATCGCGGCCGGTGAGGTCGTCGAGCGGCCCGCTTCCGTGCTCAAGGAACTGCTCGAGAACGCGCTCGACGCGGGCGCGCGCGAGATCCAGGTGGCGCTCGAGGAGGGCGGCATCCGGCGCCTCCAGGTGGACGACGACGGCGCGGGCCTTGCCAAGGAGGACCTGCCGCTCGCGCTCGCGCGCCACGCGACCAGCAAGATCCGGACGCTCGAGGACCTGCAGGGCGTCGCGACCATGGGCTTCCGCGGCGAGGCGCTTGCCTCGATCGCGTCGGTGGCCCGGCTATTGATCGCCAGCCGCGTGAAGGACGCCGCTCGCGGCGTGGACGACGCAGCGCACGCCTGGTCGATTCGTGCCGAGGGCGCGGGCGCCGGCGAAGTCGAGCCGGCCGCGCGCGCTACCGGCACCACGGTCCTGGTGCAGGACCTTTACTTCAACACGCCGGCACGTCGGAAGTTCCTGCGCACCCAGTCGACCGAGTTCGGGCATTGCGAGCAAGTGTTGCGCCGCGTCGCACTGGCGCGTCCCGACATCGGCTTCCTGCTCAAGCACAACGGCCGCGTTTCCGCGCAGCTGCCGGAGCAGCCGCTCGGCGAGCGCGCCGCGGCCCTGCTCGGCCGCGAGTTCCTGCAGGCGAGCGCGCCGCTTGAAGCGCGGGCCGGCACGCTGCGCCTCAGCGGCCTCGCCGGCTCGCCGCAGGCGGCGCGCGCCCGCGCGGACGCACAGTACCTGTTCGTCAATGGCCGCTTCGTGCGCGACCGGATGCTGTCGCACGCGGTGCGCGAGGCTTACCGCGACCTGCTGCACGGCGAGCGCCAGCCCGCCTTCCTGCTGTTTCTCGAGACCGATCCCCGCGGCGTGGACGTCAACGTCCATCCGACGAAGATCGAGGTCCGGTTCCGCGACGCAGGCAGCGTGTATCAGTTCGTGCTGCACTGCCTGAAGCGCGCCCTCTCTCCCACCGCCGCCCAGGCCCCGGTTTCCTTCGCCAGAGTGGTACCTGGTGCGGGTATTCAATCGGCGTTTTCCGTCGAACAACCTGCTGCCAAATACCAGTCGTTCATGGCAGCCGCAGCGCCGTTGCCGGAGTCGGGACAGGCTCCCCCGCTGGGTTACGCCATTGCGCAGCTGCACGGCGTGTACATCCTCGCGCAGAACGAGGCGGGGCTGGTGCTGGTCGACATGCACGCCGCGCACGAGCGCATCGTGTACGAGAAGCTCAAAGGCAATCTCGACGCCGGGCGCGTCGAGCGCCAGCAGCTGCTGGTGCCGGCCGCGTTCCGGGTGGAGGCGCTCGACGTCGCCACCGCCGAGGCGAACCGCGAGGCCCTGGAGCTTCTCGGCTTCGAGCTCAGCGCCGCCGGCCCGAACGAGCTCGCGGTGCGGGCCGCGCCCGCGCTGCTCGCGGGCGCTGACATGGTTGCGTTGACGAAGAATGTTCTCGACGAAATTCGCGAGTACGGCGCCACCCAGGTTCTGTCCGCGCGCCAGAACGAGTTGCTCGCGACCATGGCCTGCCACGCCGCGGTGCGCGCCAACCGCGCGCTCAGCGTGACCGAGATGAACGCGCTGCTGCGCGAGATGGAGGCCACCGAGCGCGCCGGCAGCTGCAATCACGGCCGTCCGACCTGGTACCAGCTGACGATGGCGGACCTGGATCGCCTGTTCCTGCGGGGACAATGAGCGCGCGCGGCGTGCTGGTCGTCACCGGGGGCGGGCGCGGCATCGGCGCCGCCACGGCGACACTCGCCGCCGAGCGCGGCTACGCGGTGTGCGTGAACTATCTTGAAAAAAAGGAAGCCGCAGAAAATCTGAGCGCCAGGATAACCTCGACGGGAGGCAAGGCGATCGCGGTGGCAGCGGATGTTTCCTCCGAGGCCGAGGTGGTGCGGCTGTTCGAGACCGTCGACCGCTCGCTCGGACGGGTCAGCGCGCTGGTCAACAACGCCGGCATCGTGGCACGGCAATCGCGTGTCGAAGCGATGGACGCGAACCGCCTGCAGCGCATGTTCGCGACCAACATCCTCGGCGCCTTCCTCTGCGCGCGCGAGGCGATCAAGCGCATGTCGACGCGGCACGGCGGCAAGGGCGGGGCCATCGTCAACCTATCTTCGGCCGCGGCGCGGCTGGGCTCGCCGGGCGAATACGTGGACTACGCCGCTTGCAAAGGCGCGATCGACACCATGACGCTCGGCCTGGCCAAGGAGCTTGCCGGCGACGGCATCCGCGTCAACGCGGTGCGCCCGGGCTTCGTTCACACCGAAATCCACGCCAGCGGCGGCGAGCCGGACCGGATCGAGCGCCTGCGCGACAGCATCCCGATGAAGCGCGGCGGCGAGCCCGAGGAGGTGGCGCGCGCGATCCTGTGGCTGCTGTCGGACGAGGCGTCCTATTCGACCGGGGCGATACTGGACGTGAGCGGCGGCCGTTAGGGACCGATGCGGCCGTGAAGCGGATCGCCTTCGCGCTGCTCGGCCCGACGGCGAGCGGCAAATCGCCGCTCGCGATGCGGTTGGCCCAGTCCCTGCCAATCGAGATCGTGAGCGTGGATTCCGGGCAGGTGTACCGCGGCATGGACATCGGCACCGCCAAGCCCTCGAAGGCCGAGCGAACGCGCGTGCCGCACCACCTGATCGATCTGGTCGAGCCGACCGGGTGCTATTCGGCGGCAAGGTTCCGCGCCGACGCGATGCGCGCGATCGAAGAAATTTTCTCAAAAGACAAGATACCCCTGCTCGTGGGCGGCACGATGCTGTACTACCGCACGCTGGCCCAGGGAATCGACGAGCTGCCCGCGGCCAATCCCTCGATGCGCGCCGCAATCGACGCCGAAGCCTCGAAGCGGGGCTGGCCGGCGCTGCACGCCGAGCTGGCGACCGTGGACCCGGCGACCGCGCGACGCCTACCGCCTACCGACGCGCAGCGCATCCAGCGGGCGCTGGAGGTCTACCGCGTCACGGGCAGGCCGATTTCAGGGCTGCAGCGTGGGAAGAAGAGACCGTTGCCCTTCGGACTGAAGGCTTTCTGCATCGTCCCGGCCGACCGGCCCGAGCTTCACCGCCGCATCGCCGAGCGCTTCGACCGCATGCTGGATAACGGCCTGGTCGAGGAAGTGCAAGCGCTGCGCCGGCGCCATGCGCTGCATGCGCGATTGCCGAGCATGCGCTGCGTCGGCTACCGGCAGGTATGGGATTTTCTTCAGGAAACCACGAACCGGACAGACATGCGCGAGCGGGCGATCGCGGCCACCCGGCAACTGGCCAAGAGACAGATCACCTGGTTGCGAAGCCTGCCCGGGCTGCAACCGGCCGAGCGGCTCGCCGAGGCGCTTACTCGGGCATGATGCCCGCGTCGCGGATCGCCTTGCCCCACACGCGATTATAGAATGGCCGTGCGACGGAGGACACATGGAAATCGGCATCGTTGGACTGGGCAGGATGGGCGCGAACATGGCGCGGCGCCTGTCCCGGGGCGGCGCGCGCGTGATCGCCTGCGACCATGACCGGGCGGCGCGCGCCGCCCTCGAGGGCGAGCCGGGCGTCGAGTGCGTCGAGGGCCTGGCGGCGCTCGCCGCGCAGCTCGCAGGGGAGCGCGTGATCCTGATGATGCTGCCCGCGGGCGCCCCGACCGAGGCGGCGCTCGCCGAGCTCCTGCCGCTGCTCTCGGCCGGCGACACGCTGGTCGACGGCGGCAACGCGTTCTACAAGGACAGCATGGCGCGCTCGCTCGAGCTCTCGCAGCGGGGCCTGCGCTACGTCGATGCCGGGGTCTCGGGCGGCGTGCACGGACTGGCGCAGGGCTATTGCCTGATGCTCGGCGGCACGCCGAAGTCGATCGAGATCTTCGAGCCCTTCGCCCGCATCCTTGCGCCCGCGCCCACGCTCGGCTGGCTGCACTGCGGGCCGAGCGGCGCCGGGCACTTTGCGAAGATGATTCACAACGGCATCGAGTACGGGATGATGCAGGCGCTCGCCGAGGGCTTTGCGCTGCTCGCGGCGCGCAAGGAGTTCGAGTTCGACCTCGGGCGCCTGGCCGGCACCTGGCGCCACGGCAGCGTGGTGCGCTCCTGGCTGCTCGACCTTTGCGCCGAGATCCTGGCGCAAGACGAGGACCTCGAGTCCGTGGCGCCGGTGGTGGCCGACTCCGGCGAGGGCCGCTGGACCGCGCTCGAATCGGTCGAGCTCGGCGTGCCCGCGCCGGTGATCCTCATGGCGCTGATGGCGCGCTTCTCCAGCCAGGGCAAGTCCGACTACGCCAGGAAGCTCCTCGCCATGCTGCGCGCCGGCTTCGGCGGCCACCCCGTGCAGCAGCGATGATCGTCGTCATGATGGGGGTCTCCGGTTCCGGCAAGACCACCATCGGGAGGCTCCTCGCGCAGCGCCTGGGCTGGGAATTCGTCGACGGCGACGATTTTCATCCGCCGAAAAACGTCTGCAAGATGGCTGCCGG
>ERZ1292645.704-Hain-H14-02um-R2-704-length-11171-cov-5_pt1 | contig 11171 bp, 17 predicted proteins | sample MGYA00564401_ERZ1292645 | MGnify/ENA primary metagenome ERZ1292645 (study PRJEB36523, sample SAMEA6512644) | groundwater metagenome | collected 2019-01-09 | study: AquaDiva: Metagenomics assemblies of 32 groundwater samples | reverse complement strand
GTTACGGCGCGGGAGAATAGTCAGGTTACGGCGTGCGGGAATGTCTCAGTCCATTCTTATTCTTGTAATTCCGTTCTTCTATTTGGGGTTTCTGTAGCTTTTTTGCTGAATTCTGTCGCAAAGGCTATTAAAAAGTCAAAAACCTCTCACATAGTTAAGGGGATTCGAAAAGATGGAAAAGTTAAAAATTGGCTTGACCTAGAAGGTGTGGAGCCTAAAACTTCAAAAGTAGTTCTTTTTAAGAGAGTTAGCTCTGATTTCAAAACTCAAGAAAATACTAGCAATGAAACGCTTTGGAAGCCTAAAACAACGGTAACTCATTATAATTGGTCTCCCAACAGCCGGGAATGCGGAGAGGGAAAATTCTATGCCTGCTCTTATGCTTATTTTTGCGATGAGTTTCGGAATAAAAAAGACGATAAATACATTGCAATTGAAATTTTGGTGAAAGATTTGTTCGCGTGGCCTGACCCTGATTACCATCATAAAATTGCCTTTAAGAAGGGGAAGGTTATTTATGAGTGTGATAAGTTTGGGAAAAAACTAATTTAACTAATTGAGAGTTTAGAAATTGAATTTTAATTAGTTTTAATTTTCAAAATATGGCAACTGATTTCTTTCCTCAACTGATTTTAGGGCATTTTATAGGAGATTTCTTACTCCAAAATAAGTGGATGGCAATGAATAAGTCGGCTAGCAATTGGAAGTGCGCCGTTCACTGCGCTCTTTACACCCTCGCTGTTACGGCGACGACCTATCCAACAATTTTTAGTTTTCAATGGTCAATTTTCGTATTTTTAACTCATTTTCCGGTAGATAGGTGGAGCTGGGCCGATAAATGGCTTGATTTGATAAATGGCCGCTCTTTACGGGATTTCATTATTTCGGGAAAACATGGGATTCCAAAAGAGTATGATTTTGAAAATTATCATTGCCTTCGCGGCGGATTTACCTCAGTAGTCTATACCGTGGCAGACAATACTATTCATTTAATTCTAATGTGGTATGGATATAAACTTTTATTTTAATTAGTTTTAATTTGGCTGACAGCCCTTTTTCGCGGCGATTAGCTTAATTTTGGTATATTGGAAAGACAAATCGGGGCGCGGCAAACGGCGAAAAAGCCAATCTTGGCCGCATTTAAGCTAGGAGCGATTAGGGCGGCGGGCGGGACTTCAGGGCGGTCTTGAATCCTCGCGGCAACCTAGACGGGTCTAGTGAGCAGCGCGGGGCAACGTAGAAAGACAGAGAGGAAACGATAGAGCTAAAGATGAAAAGATAGAGAGTTAAATTATTTTCATTTATATCTTCATTTTATTTGACAAATTGCATATAACCTGTTGAAATTAAGGGACTTAGAATACTAAAAACATCTTCGGTAGGACACCTACGGTGGCCGATGAGCTAAGATACTCTATAGATAATACATAAGGAACATATAGAGACAGTATAAGAGAATTTTAATATAGGTAAGTTAATTTAGAATTATTTAAGAGATTTTAGAGGAATTTAGGAAAATTTACGGTGCGATTTATTTTTATTCTGTAGAGACAGAAATGCGGCAATTTCACGCAAAATGCGCGCTTTTCACGCATAAAACTCTTAAATTACCTATTTTACTGTCATAGCATAGTGGGACAGTTCGGAAGTTTGGCATGAAAAATGCTTAAAATAAAACAAATTCTCTAAATAATCTAAAATTTCTCAATTATCTCCTTGATTAACTACTAGCATATTGTTATTCTCTATTGTCGAAACGAAAGTAACTGTAATTAAGTATGCGTTAAGCATATGCTTAACGCAGAAAATACTTGAATTTATGGAAAATTTGCCGATGAATACTGAATTTTTGGCGGAACAAATCAAGATTTGGTTCCAAAAACACTCAAATAATAGAAATAGGTGGAATGATAATGAAGTTGGAAGAATTTTACAGGCAGAATTGAAAAATTTAGGAAATTGGAAAGGTTCTCCTAGGGGAAATCCTAGACTGGGCGGAAAAATGAAGGGTTACTCTAAAGCTGTTCGAGATGGTTATGAGGGTCCGCCGCCGTTCAAGCCGAAATCTAAATACGCAAAATTTTATCAAGAATAATCTTGATTATCTAAGTATCTCTCTACAGTCTCTATCTATCGAAGATATTTCATATATGACAACAGACAAAATTAAAGTTGGTGGAATGTATAAGATTTACAGCCCTGTTTTAACGCGCGATGAAGATAATCGGGAGCAGGAATTGCTAGTTCGCGTTTTGGCAGTTAAGGAAAATGGTTTAGTTGAGATTGTTTTCCCACCATTTAATACTTGCCGATGGGCGGCTGCCTCTAAAATTGAGCAATTAGGTTAAATAATAAGATTTTTGACAAATAAGACTAGAGTGCGGCAGAAATGCCTGTCGGCTGGCAGAAATGCCTTTCGGCAAAAGAGAGTTTACAACGACGTTTATTAGGTAATTCTATCCTACTATTCCGTTCATTGAACACTTATTTGTTTTTGTTGTCGTCCGACTCCAACGCTGCCTCGCTAACAGCACGGCAGTTTTCTTAATTAAATAATTTACGGGTCATTGGTGAAAATGTATATCTCGCGCCGCTTCTAACGGTGAGTTTTTGGTTAAATTCCAAAATGACCTACCAATTTCCGCTTGCTAAATCAAATGTAAGTGGTTAGAGTAGAGATAGTTATGATATTAACTGAGGCCAAAAATACTTACCTTGGAAAAATGGTTGACATTGTGTGGGAAATGCCGAAATCTAGTGGATTAGGAATTTTTGCGGTTCTTGACACTAGAAATGTCAAAGTTTCTAAATTAGAAGAGTTTTTCGATGGAACTATTATGGCTTATTTCGAGGATAAGATATATGTCCCGGTAAGAGTTGAGAGACTTAAATTAAATTTGTAATAGCCCGATAATTAAAATGGGGTAAATAATAATGTGTTTATAACGCATCTTTCCGGTCAACCCAAGCCGGTCGGGCTACCAAATTTCTCAAGGCTGCAAGCCTTTTCGGCTAAGTCACAAAAAATCTCCTTTGTTTAAGCTTACCCCTTTTCATTTTGATTTGCAGATAGGGGTAAAGTGACACCCTGAAAATCTATAAACTTTCTCAAAATAATACTAATTACCTCCTAAATAGAATAAATTTGCTCAACTTTCGTAAAATAGAGGGTTAAAATAGTAGAATTTAGTTAAATTACTTCCATTTATCTTAAAATATGGGTATTTCCCTTGCCTAAACAGTGGAAAAAGTCTAATAATACGTTATGCAAAAGATAGAAACTAAATACCGAAGTGGCCCTTGCTGGAAAAGTCCCGTTATCCGCAACGGTTTCCGGCAGCCCAGAACGTCCAAACATAAACGCCAAGACTGGCAGCGCCACTGACGCTATGAATAATTTCCACTTTGTAGAGAAATTTGGGTGTTATTGGGAGGTCTTTTGCGGCTCAACCTTTGCGGCGGGGCCATTTGGCTCATTGAAAGAGGCTCTGACTTGGGCAGAGGCCCATTCCCCTAAAGAGTTTCAGACGCAGAGTTACCATAAAAACTGCCTGAAGGGCAGCGCGAGCGAAGTGAGCTTTGAGAAGATTGCTACAGAGATTTTAAATAGACAACCTAATCTATTTAATAAATTGAAAAATTTAGGCTAAACTTTTATACCGCGTGGCGAAAGCTAGAGATGAGAAGCCGAAAGGCTTTGCAGCCTAGCCTCTATTCGGCTGAAAAATGCTGTTTGCGCGGCCATTTCAAATAAGATAGATATAATAAAGACTGTAATTAACTTTGATTTCGTAAGTTAGAAATACCTTGTCTTCCAAGGCTTAAACAATAAGATCACTGTAGTCAAAACACCTCTTATTTAAACTAATTTACGAAATTTTCTTTTTATTTGACTTTTTGTATTTTTCTAACTGTAATGAATAGTGACTACGGTGAAAATAGTAACCATACTCACTAAAAAAAGATATTCGCGCACGGAGGTTCCCGGTGCCGATATAGCTGCTTTGCTTGGTTGTAAGACTAAGCGGGGCGGTGATAAAAGAGAATCTCACCGAAAGCAGGAAGCTGTTTTTGGGCTAGGTTCTGGCGTTCAAGATTGTCCACCCGGCTTTGCGACTGACAGCGGGAAGGTGGGCCTAGAGGGTTGTATGATGATGGTAATATCTTATCCCTGCGAGCTTAAAAACTCGGATTTTGAGTCCTTAGCTCTTTTCAAGAGGGCGGGGGAAGAGTGCCGAGATTGTCTGCGTTCAGAAAGCCTTTGATAACACGGCCCGCGAGGGTCCAAAGAGCACTTTCGGCGTAGATTGAGAAATCTCGGACTAACTATGCACTTTTATAAAAATCTAAGGCATTTGCTCAAAAAGTATAAGAATCCTCCTTTTCTGCCCGCGAAGCAGGGCCGCGCCGCGAGCAAGGTAGCCGCGACCGATAGGGAGCACACTAATAAGCAAAAGACAACAAGTTTTCGTCCGACTCAAACTAAATAAGACAAAAGAAATTTCTAAAACAAATTAAACCTTATAGTCTAGTAAATAAGTTATGTTTAGTATAAGAGAGAAAGTTGGTTAATCTAAGGAAGAGTTGTGTCCAGAGGGTAACGCAGCGCCGAATCCTAAAAGGATTCTTTAGTTTAGGGAACTAAGACAGTTCGCCGCGAATTTCGGTTCAATTAGTTCTTGACCTTTTAGCCCGCCGCGACTATCCTTGGGATATGACAATTACTCTCACTTACACCAAGAAAGCTTATTATGCGGCAATTTTTGCCCGGTTTCGCCAAGCGGTTCAAGCCGGAATTCTAGCTTTTAAGACTGAAATCCAAAATAACGAAATTCACAAGCCTGTTGATTACTCAGATTATAATTGACTAAGTAGTTAAATAGCCCCAAATTCAACTTATGAAAATCATCCTTACTGACACAACTGGCAGTCTAACCAAAGAATACGTCTCTAGTTTTATCCCAGATGTAGGAGATAAGATTCATTTCTTTTATGGTTTCAAAGTCTCTTATCGGATTTGGCATGAGTCTTTTGTGATTTTAGTTTGTGAGTAAGTAATCGTTGACTTATCTCCGGCAATTAACTAGTATTTAGCTATGAGCTACAAGAAACCCCACTATTACACGCCGGAAGAGTTGGCTGAATGTTGGCGGCTAGACTTGCTTAATGACGTGAAATGTTCTGAGGAGCAGGCTGCGAATGGACCTTATTACCCCGAAAAGGGCATAAATAAGGAAAGTTTGCTGGAGTATGCCGCGAAATGTCGCCGCGAGGCCGAACTTCCTATTCCAAATCAATTCAAATACTCTAAAATTTGCGGATAGAATCCGCGCTTTCTCGCCGCCGCTAGGAGCGGTAGCTCAAAAGTAATTCTTGATCATTTAACCTCAAATAGCTAAAGTTTCCAATGCAGACCACACTAACAGTCTTCCGAAAGTTCAATAACGGCGAAGTCATTGCGCTTTTCCCGCACGTTCCAAGCTCAAATGATGGTTATGAGTGCCTGAGCTATATGCACGTAGGGCAGCACGGCGGGGCGGATATGCTGCTTACCCGCGAGACTAAGGCCGTGAAACCCGCCGAATACCGGGATTTGGCCCGCGAATTGCGGCGAATAGGATATAAATTGAAGATTGGGACAAGGATTCCAAGGAATAGTCTTCAGGTCCGGCGAAAACAAATTAAATTAGAAAATGATTTTAAGTTCGGTCGTTTAGCAGCCGTATTAAACAGTTGACAACTTAGCTAAATACCTATAAATTAAGACTATGACAAACGAACAAATCCTAGCTGATAAAAAGTGGTTTTTCGCCTCAAACGACGAAATGGAGCTTTGGGCACAAAAGATGGTAGCCGACGGGAAACTGAAGAACATTAAGAGTATTCATAAGGATTTCCCTTGGAGTTTCACTTACGTTCTGCCGGATTGTCGCCGCGAGGATTTATTTGAATTTTTTAAGCCGGAACTTCTTGAATAGCGGATAGAATCCGCGTTGCTTCGCTAACAGCTTCAGCAATCCGGTCTAATTAACCCTTGACTTTGCGGCTAATTAACTCTATATTCAAATCATGCAAATTAACTACTATCGCAAGAATGTTTATGGGATTGTTAAGTTTTACTTCTCCGACGCGACTTTCGCTCAGGCGTTCCGCGAGTTGACTGGTAAGAAGACTTTTGAGAATTCTGACCGCGCTGCCCTCAATCGCCTCTTTGGCGGCAATCTTCACTTTCAGGAAGTGCTCGAAAATTTGGCTAATTACCCTTGAATTATGATAAAGAGTTATTCTGACTTCGCGGCTTATCAGGCTAAAGAGAATCCTCATTACAAAACTCCTACTTTTGAGGATGTTGTTAAGGACCAACTCAGATTTAAGCATTATTTTGACAGTGAGAAAAATGTCTTTTATGGACTTTTCGGACCATTCGCGGAAAAACCGGGTTCAAAATTTGAGATAAGCTGGCAAGAGATTAGTAATTCCTATGATTTCATGTATTCAGACTTCGCCCGGTATGGCACCGACTAAAACTGCCGCGAGGCAGCGCGAATGAAATGAGCCTTGACAATTTAGAGGTAATTAACTAATCTGAGGTTATGCAAAACACTAAACAAAAGTTAATCGTCTTCCCTAAAGAGGGCGTGAGCAATCAAAATTTCCTGACAGATAATGGAGTTTCCGTGCATTTGGGGCTTGGCTTGCTGCTTTTCTTCTGCAACGGCGCGGCAAAATCGGTTGAACTATCCTCATTGCACTCTTTCGACGTGGTAACAGCAGAGTAAATTTCCCAAATAACAAAATCTTTCCTGTATCTTAATTGATATAGGAGTATTTTGCTTTATTCGGCTTAAATAGGAGAATTTAGGTAATTTCGATGTAGTTAGTTATTGACCATTTAACTCTTCCTCTGTAAGTTAAGGGGAATGAAACAAACGCTGCTAGTTCTTCTCCTAAGCTCGACAGTCACCCTCGCCCATACGTTTGAAGATTTCAGCCGCGCATTAGGGAAGGTGGAGAGCGGGAATAACCCTAAAGCCGTAGGCGATAACGGGAAAGCTAAGGGAATTTTCCAGATTCATGAATCTTGCTTTAATGATTCAAAATCTTTTGATAAAGAGCTAAATAGATTTAAATACAGTGATTGCTTTAATCCCGCCGTGTCCAAGCGCGTCCTGTATAGCTATTGCGCCCGGTATGAGCCGCAAGCCCTAAAGAGCGGCGACTGGGAGACCTTGGCCCGCCTTTGGAATTCGGGACCGGGATGGGCTGGCAAAAAATCTAAAACAAATACTTATTGGAGCAAAGTCTCAAATAGTCTTTGACAATTCATCATCATTTAACTAATCTAAGTTATGCAAATTGAAAAACTCCTAAAACTCGCCAATCACCTTAAAAGTGGCCCAAAACTTCTGGAATGGAACTTCGGCACTTATTTTACGAAATCCTATGATTTCGGCGGTAAAATTAAACCCGGTTGCGGCTGTGCGGTCGGCGAGTATGGGTATTTAATTCAAAATCCTGAATTTCTAAGTAATCTATATGCAATGAAGTATAAGGAGATTCAAAAATTTGTTAAAGAGGAATTTGATTTAACTCCCGAGCAATTTGCCTTCCTGTTTCTGCCTCTTGACGAGACTGAAGGGGCTTGGCTTATGCCCGGCGCGACGCGCAACGAGGTGGCGGCGGCAATCTTCTATCTGGTCGAGCAAGACGGTGAGGTTGCGCGGCGTTCGGATGAGGAATTCGCGGCCTTTGAGGAGGAGAATTACGAGGAAATTTCTAATTATCTTCCCTTGAAGAGTGAAATTCTCTCAAATAGTAAATAAAACTGTTGAGCTTTCGGCGAGACAGCAAACAAATCCTTTACAATCTGCTCTCCAACTGATAAGGTTTGTTCGTTCGCGACAGAACTGGAAATTTAGCCTAGTAAGCGGGACAAAATAGTTGCCTTTAGGTGAAAGCACAAATCCCGCGTTCAACTTCCGTTAAAAGCTGTTGAATTGCCGTTTACATATTGTGAAACGGGGCTTTATCTCCAATCCTCCTCAGTTTTTGCGCTTCAAGCGGGGGTAAAATTTCCCATTTAGTAAATTATGAGTATTGCTATACTGATAGTTGTGATTATTCTCTTGATAATTTAGGTCCAATTAGCTATAAATAGGAATGAAGATTAGTTTAAGCGGCCTTATCCCGGAAAAGGACAAACGGGAATTGCTTAAAGCGGCCAAATTCGCGGCAAAGGAGCTCAAAATTTCTAAATCTAAGGAAACTGTCTTTATCACCGTTTCTTTGTATGGTTCAACGGACGGAACTTGTGAGAGATTAGGGCCAAATAAACTACAAATTTGGCTAAATAAAACACTAAATAGTGAGAAGAGATTGCTTTTCCTGTTTCATGAGTTTTGTCATTTGGAACAATTTGTCTCGAATAAATTAATTATCGCGGGCGGGAGAGGTTTTTACAAGGGAATTGAATATACTTCCGTTAAATACTGCGAAAGGGAGCATGAGAAGGAAGCTTATAGGAAACAAGAGGTTTTATTTTCTAAATTCAAGAAAGATAGTGGCGCGGCAAGTCGCGGAAACCCTATTGGCTCAAGGGGAAATTCTCGGAGGACCACTGGTTCGTGAACTGGCTGGGCCTGACGCCCGCCTATTAAAATCTAAATTGAGTAATTTCGGTTCAATTAGATGTTGACTAATTAGCCTAAAATTGCGAAAGTTTGATCGTGCATAAGATTACTGGAAAAGGCAAAATTGGGCCGGGCGGGATAAAATGCCGTTGCTGCATTCCCACCAGCCGAAAAGAGTTCAAGAAATTAACAAATAGGTATCTTCGGCGCAAGGAAAAGACCCAAAGAGAAATGGAATAAAATGAGCGAAGAAATCTTTACTTTCGTAGTAATTACTTGTATTTTTCTGGGGTTTGCGGCAATTGGGTCGGTTTTCTATGGATTGGCGCGGATTGAGCAGGGAAAAGACAATAATAGAGAATAAGCTTGCTAATTTCATTTTAATTAACTACAAATAAGGTATGGAATACTTACTGGCTTCTCTTCTGTATAAACTTTCTGATTTTTGCTTTTACTCTTCCGCCAAATGTGAGAGGTTTTCTGCCTTTTGTATGAAATGGAGCGGCAAAATAAACAAATTGAGCAGGAAATAGCCGTTGACTTTCTAACCATTTAACCCTAAATATAGGTCATGACAAAAAACGAATTCAAGCAAGCGGTGGAAATGGTCGAAAGCAAGGATTTCGACTACACAAAGCACGATGATTCCAACCTTTACGGCTGCGGCTTGAATGATTTCAAATTCCCCGTTTACACGACTATCGGGGCCGTTGCCCGCTTGGTTGCATGGCAGGCGCGGACCTTTGCCGGAACTTGGGACGCTCAGGAATTGGACAATATGGCAAGGATTGCCCGGAAGAAATTTCTCGTCATTGGCTAAATAGTCCTTTACTAATTAGGCTGAAATTGGCAGACTAAAGGAGTTGAAAGTGTCAAAGACAATTAACCAAAAAACTCAAAATGATTAAAACTAAGCTTGCGGTTGCAATTAAAGGTGGTCTCATTCTGCCGCCTGGTCTCCCCGTTACCTTTTCGCCGGATGGTTCCCGGTGCCTTATTCCCCACAATTCGCGACCTGAGAAGCCTTACAACGTGCGCGTAACCTCCTGTTTCAAGTCTCCAAGCGTCCGTTCTCTTGAAAATTGGAGCAATGACGGCGTTTGCCAGTCCGTTGGCGGGCAGCGGGTTGAACCGGACGGATGGGACGAAAACGGCACGCCTAGCTGGCTTTTGGCAATTGGGATGATTTAATCCAAAATAACCTTTGACTAATTAGGTCGAAACTGGCAAATTAAGAGTGTTGAAAGTAACTCAACTAAAAAATAATATGACGAAAAAGCATTTTGAACTTGTGGCCCGCGTAATTAAGGGAATGCCGGACTTCGCGGCCAGCCTTCGCACGCAAAAGGAAAGTTGCGCCCGCGCCTTTGCCGTTGAATTCGCGAAGGAAAATCCTCGGTTTGACTCTGCGCGTTTTCTCGCGGCCTGCGGGGTGAAGTAATTCTCTTAAATAGCAAATAAATCATCCGGCCAGCCGAAAGGTTGGCCGTTTTCTTTGAAATACCAAATTTTTACAGTATGGAAGCCAAATACTAGAGAGGATAAAGAGCGAAGCTCCTTTGGAGACTAAAGAAATAAATTTGAAAATTTTTTGAGTTTATTCTAAATATAAATAAATTAAATTCAAATAAAAGCGAATTTCGCGCAAATATAGGCGTTGACAAACTAATTCGCGGCAAATATACTGACTACAGCACGCCAACCCACCCCTGATTACTTTACTGCCAAGTAACGCTATAAAGTAAAGACTCCAGCTAAAAACTACGTTAACATCCTATAAAGTAATAGAGTAAAGTAGTAAGAAATTTTTTGGATTTAGAATTTCCTGCTAATTGCTCCGAAATTCGGCTTTACTAATTGGACTGAATACGCCAAACTAGCAGAGTTATGCCGCGCCGCGAACAAATTCAAGTTCACTCCAAGTGTATTGTCCTTCAATTTAGGAAAGGGAGATTTGGGCGCATTTGGTTTCACGTCAAAGGGATAAAGCGGGCAATCTTCAATTGACTAAATGAGGGGAAATTGCCAGACTTTGCTTGGTTGCGGGAAACATTAACAGAAAACACTACATGAGCGCAAAATTGCTAATTGAATGGAAATTGGACTTTGAACCGGGAGAAATCCCTATTAACTCCAAACTGAGCGCAGAAGGGGAACTTTACCCGTTCGCCTTTGTTAGCTCTGAGGAGTTCTGTCTTGAAAGGGTTTCCGAATGATTATCCTTTTCCTAGTCTGTCTTTGCATTGGATTGCTAGTGTAGGGCAAAGCCCTTTTCAGAATAGGGAGAGAAGATAAAAAAGAAATTTGGAAATTGTTAGTGACATTCTTTAGGAATTAGGTTTAACTAGAAATGTCGAAAGCAACCGGGTAAAGAGACGGGAGCGAGATTCGACAAAGTAGAAAACGCGGTTTAACTGTAAAAACATATGGCTTCAGGAATTGCGACAAATCGGGATTTCGTTTTGAACGGCGCGGACAGTCAAACGGATTGGCACAAGAAAACGCGGGTTTTGGGCCGTCCGATTGTTCGTGAGGATATGC
>ERZ1292645.703-Hain-H14-02um-R2-703-length-11175-cov-5_pt1 | contig 11175 bp, 10 predicted proteins | sample MGYA00564401_ERZ1292645 | MGnify/ENA primary metagenome ERZ1292645 (study PRJEB36523, sample SAMEA6512644) | groundwater metagenome | collected 2019-01-09 | study: AquaDiva: Metagenomics assemblies of 32 groundwater samples | reverse complement strand
ACCTATACTTTATTGCTTTTATAATAAACCCAAAAATCAATTTTATCAATAGGCAAAATGAAAAAATGTTATAATTATTTTTATGTCATCAATAATCCAAGTAAATAACCTATTTAAAACTTACAAGATATACAAAAAAGATCCCGGATTTATGGGATCGTTAAAAGCATTGGTAAAAAGACGCTATGAAGAATTACATGCCGTAAAAGATATATCTTTTTCTATAGACCCCGGTGAATTGGTTGGATTCATAGGACCAAACGGTGCGGGAAAAACTACAACCCTAAAATGTTTATCAGGACTTCTCTATCCGTCATCCGGAAAAGTCAGCGTACTAGGATTTACTCCTTTTGAAAGAAAATCAGCATTCCTCAAACAGATTTCTCTTGTCATGGGCCAGAAAAATCAGCTTTGGTGGGACCTACCAGCTATAGATACATTTTTACTCAATAAGGAAATTTATGAGATTCCACCAATGCAGTATAAAAAAACTTTAGATGATCTCGTAAATCTTCTCGACGTAGAAGAGGTAATCAACAATCAAGTAAGGAAACTTTCCTTGGGACAACGAATGAAATGCGAACTGATAGCTGCACTTCTCCACTCTCCAAAAATTCTATTTTTAGATGAACCAACCATCGGATTAGACGTAGTAATGCAGAAAAAATTACGTGACTTCATAAAAGAATATAACTACAAGTATGGGTCAACGATTATTTTGACAAGTCATTACATGGAAGATGTACGTCAGCTTTGTAGGAGAGTGTTGGTTATCGATCACGGAACCCTTCTTTTTGACGGAAAACTGCAAGATCTTATAAAAGAATATACGCAGTACAAGCTTATTACTGTCGTATTTGAAAAGGACATAGAGAGAAAAGATATTAGTAAATTTGGGGAGATTAAGGAATTTGAGCTCCCCAGAGCTGTACTTTCTGTTAAGCGTGAAGAGTCAAATGCAATTACTTCAAGGCTTTTAGCAGACTTTCCGATCGCAGATCTAAATATCGAAGAAATAGGCATAGAAGATATTGTCAGAGATATATTTATAAAGAAACGAAGATAATATGCGTTATTGGAAAATATTCTTACTTAACTTCCAAATTGTCATAATCGAAAGAGCAATCTCTTTTGTTTGGTTTCTAATTGCACTTATTCCGCCTTTTGTGCTCTATCTTTATTGGCGTGGAGCACTAGCTTCTCATGGAGGAAATATTGCCGGGTGGACCCTCTCAACTATATCTACTTATTACTTTATGCTTGTAATCGCATCGTCTTGTTTTATGGCTCATATCGAAGAAAACGTTGCTCGTGAAGATATCCAGCAAGGAGGATTAACTAAGTTTCTTGTAAAACCATTTTCCTATTATATCCTAAAGCTTTTCCTAGAAACTCCATGGAGAATATTGCAAGGTTTTTACGGGGTTGTTGTTTTATTATTGTTTGCATTCTTCTTCAAAAATCTTTTTGTTATTGCAAGCGATGTGAAAATCCTGGCCCTTTCTATTGTAATAATTATTCTTGCATTTATTCTTTCCTTTACTTTTAAAATGATTGTAGGACTTTCTGCTTTTTGGCTCACAGACGTTGGGGGATTTTTTCAGCTTGTAGAAGCAATAATCTTGCTTTGCGCGGGTCTCCTGATGCCGCTTTCTCTTCTTCCCGATACCATTGCTAAAATTAGTTACGTTTTGCCTTTTGCCTATATGATTTATTTTCCGATTATCTCTCTACAGGGAACACAAAACGTAGGTCAACTCATGAATATCATTTTAGTGCAATTGGTTTGGATTGCTATAATGGCGTATCTGTATTCCCTATTATGGAAAAAGGGTGTAAGAAAATTTACAGGCATTGGGCAATAACATGAAAAAATATTTAAAAATATACCTAGCTTTGCTTACAATGAATTTCCAGGTACTCACTACCTACAGAACAAATTTTATAAATAGTATAATTGCAACTTTGGTTTGGGGAAGCATGTCGTTTATAAGTATTTTTCTTTTGACCGCACGCACAAATACTGTGTATGGGTGGACAAGAGAAGAATTATTATTGCTTACGGCTATTTACAATATTATCATAGGCACATTCCATATGGTATTTAGCAGAAACTTTGAAAGGTTTTCCCGAATAATTCATTTTGGAGAGCTCGATTCCTTACTTATGAAGCCTATTGATCCTCAATTTTCAGTGAGCTTTTGGTTATTCAACTATACTGGGGTCTTCCGAGTTTTAGCAGGAATCATATTCACGATAATTATCCTACATTCACACATAATAAACCCTTTCAATCTAGTACTTTTTTTAATTCTAATACCGGTAAGTATCGCACTCATGTATTCGATCTGGCATCTCATTTCAACACTAGTTATTAAGTTTACCAATCTTTCAAATATAATCGACCTGCTGTATGAGATAAATGGATTTACAAGATACCCTCAAGAGATGTTCAGGCAATTAAATGCTTTTGCTTTTTCCTTCTTGATTCCTATTATTATTGTCGTTACTATTCCAACAAAGTTTTTAATTTCTAAAGCGACTTCAACTGATTTTTTTCTGCTTTTAAGTATGTGCGTAGTCTTTCTTATTTGCGCCCGTATGTTTTGGAAATTTGCCTTAAGATACTATACAAGCGCGAGTGGTTAACTTAACATTCGGAATAGCCGCAGCTATAACATTTTCTGCAGCCTTCTTCATATGCCAAGCTTCCGCTTCCGCAATCAGGACAAATATCATAAAGTCCTGTAACAGGATCATTCATTACTCCGCTTGCTCCTCCAACCAATGCCAGCTGCTGCAGTTTTACAACATCTATATATTCTTCTCCCTGTTCTGGTTTTTTGCCGTTGCCATTTATTCCGTTACCATTACCCAAAGCGTGTCCGTTTCCATTACTCAAAACTACCTTATCTACTACATTTCCATTTACAGCAAATCCGTAATGCATTGCCAGAACTTTCGCAACCGCATCCGGAAGAGAACGAACTTTATCTTTGCCAAAACCAATGCTTCTTGCTCCGCCAATTCCAATTAGCTGTGCAACAACCTGCTTCATCTTCTCTCTTGGAGATAAGCCGCCGGAGAGTCTAAGATTTAGAGATATCATTCTGCCAAGAGCATCAGCCATAGCCGCAACATCAGAACCGCTTTTGCCAATAGTCAAAAATACCTCAAACGGTTCGCCGTTTTGATTTCGGTTAATTGTAATATAGGTTTTACCAACCGGGCTTTCGACCTGATAAGTTACTCCTTCAAGCTGCATTGGGCGAGGCGTTACCGGCTCCTTGAGTTCTATTTCTTTCGGCTTTATTACCTCTTTTGGTTTCTCTTCTATTCTCGATAAAACTCCTTCTCTGGAACCTTCCCTCATGTAGGTAACTCCCTTAAGACCCAAATCGTATGCTGCCATATAAAGTGTTTTTACATCTTCAATCGTATGGGAATTTGGCGCATTAACAGTTTTCGAAATTGAAGCATCTATATATTCCTGGGCAACTGCTTGGACATTCGCATGCTCAAGAGGAGTCAGGTCATTGGCGCTGACATAATATTCCGGCTTGCCCTGAGCGGAGTCGAAGGGTTTTTTGCCTTGTTCATTTTTCCACTGTTCAAAAAGAGGATGATACATTATGTGTTCGCCTGTTCTATCTTTTCTTATAAAAGTGAATTCATAAACAGGTTCTATGCCCGAAGTAACTCCTGCCACTAATGAAGTTGTGCCGGTAGGAGCAATCGTAAGAAGCACTGCATTTCTTATTCCTTGTTTGGCTATTTTTTTCTGCAATTCCTTTGATAATCTTTTGATATGATACCCTTGTAAATATTTCGCTTTGTTAAATTTAGGAAATGCTCCCTTTTCTTTGGCGAGATCGGCTGATGCTTCATAGGCGTTATCCCGTAAGGTTTTGAAAATTTTATCAACAATTGGCATTCCCTCTTTTGATCCGTAACGAACTTTCATTTTGATAAGAGCATCTCCCAATCCCATAATTCCAAGACCTGTGCGGCGTATCTCCTTTGCGATTTTTTCATTTTCCTTGTAGAAATAATAGGTTTGATCAATAACATTGTCCATAAATCGCATTGCCACCCTGACATCTTTTCCAAGACTTTCGTAGTCGAATTTCCCATTCTTAACATAAGCTGCCAAATTCATTGCCCCAAGATTGCAGACTGCCCAAGCCCCAAGAGGCTGTTCTCCGCAAGGATTTGTCGCTATTAATTTCTCAAAATACCAGGTGTTGCTTCTTTTGTTGCTTCTATCCAAAAAGTGTAATCCCGGTTCAGCAGAACGCCAGGCTGCTTCGCAGATTAAATCCCAAAGATAACGTGCTTTTATGGTTTTATAAACTTTTGTTTTTCCGCCCATCTTTTTCCACTCATCTATTTCCCCATTCCATTTGGTGTCATATTTTGGATCATCCAAATCCGGGAAAATAAGTTCCCAATCTTTATCTTTTTTAACAGCTTCCATAAAAGCATCGGAGATACAAACCGAAAGATTAGCGCCGTTAATTTTGGAAAGATCCTGCTTAACTGTAATAAATTCCTCTATATCAGGATGCCAGTCCCAAAGCATCAGCATTGTCGCGCCACGTCTTGTTCCTCCCTGCTGAACTACATCATGCGTGGCGTAAGAAAAAAGTCCTGCCCAAGTAATTGGCCCCGATGATGTGCCGTTGACTTTCTTAACCCTGGCTCCTCTTGGTCTTAAAGATGAAAGATTCAGCCCTACTCCTCCGGACCTTGACTGAATTTCAACCAATTGCTTTAAGGAATCCAAAATCCCCTCTCTTGAATCTTTTGGAGACGGTATAACAAAACAGTTAAAGTAGGTTACTTGATAATTTGTCCCAGCACCCGAAAGAATGCGGCCACCCGGAACAAATTTGAAGGCATCCATAGCTGCATAAAATCTTTTTTCCCAAATTTTTCTATTTCTTGGCTTTTCGTTTTTGGCAATACCTCGTGCAACTCTTTTCCACATTTCTTGCGGAGTGTGCTCTAAAAGTTCCCCTTTTACTCCTTTTAGGGCATATCTATCTAGGAATACTTTTCCTCTTATTCCATCAAGTTTCATAATTTATTTTAGTAATTTTTTAACTTCTTCTTCGAAATCTTCTATATCAACAAACCTTTTAAATACACTTGAAAATCTAATGTATGCAACTTTGTCAAGCTTTTTTAATCTTGCCGCTACCATTTGTCCGATTTTTTTGCTTTCTATTTCTACCGAATCTTCGCCACGCAATTCTCTTTCTATGTCTGTAACCAGTTTATCTATTGTCTCCAAAGAAACCGTTGTCTTTTCGCATGACCTTATTATTCCATTTTTTAATTTATCTCTGTCAAATTGTTCTCGTTTGCCGTCTTTTTTTATTACTATCAAATTGGCATTCTCTACTCTTTCGTAGGTGGTAAATCTTTTCTCACACTTCAAACACTCTCTTCTTCTTCTTATAGTATCTAAGTCTTCGCTGTCTCTGGTTTCAACTACTTCCGAGTCTTTTGATCCGCAATAAGGACATTTCATCTTAACGCTACTGATAGTGCTAAAGCAATATTAGGACGCTAAATCTACCGTGTCAACTACCAATTTCTATATCAAACACAGTCATCTTCCTGGTTAGCCTCGTTTTTTCTTCTTTCCAATTCAAAAGTTTATAATCCTTCAAGGTGGTTTTTACAAAACGAGTCTGCTTAGAAATTAAGAAGAAAAAATATTTTCAAACAGAAGCATTTCTCTTATTGTTTCGGCATTAACGAATTAACCTTTTTCTGCAAATTTTGCATTCTTTTTTCATCTATAATTAGGCTGTTTTTAATTCCCCCCGATGTTTGGTTTATCAAAGACTTTATTACCTCTTCATGTTTTTGTGATGCCAAATAAAGATTAGACAAAGTATTTTGGACCGGCAGTCCTTGAGTTTTAGCAAGTTCTGCTTGTTTTATTGCATCTTCAAAATAGTTTTCTCCTTTGGAAATAGTTTGTTCTGCCAAAGCATATTTGCCTGCCCCTTTTCTAAAAAGATAAACTGCGGAATTTAACCGTTTGTCCGAAGTTAATAAATCAAATTCTGCTTTCTTAAGAGGATCTGATGTTAATAAACTAACTGCCTTATCGCGGACAACTTTTAAGAAGTATAAAGGGCTGTCCGGCAAAAGACCTGGGTATGCAAGTTCATAACCGACAGCAGGTTTAGGACTTGGAGACAGCGGAATTTCCTTAAGCGACATTGTTTCCGCAAAGACAACTTGAGGAAAAAATATAAAGATTAAAATGAGAAAAATAAAGATCCTTATTTTCATCTTTTATTTTACCGCTACCACATTAATCCAATCACTTTCTAAAGATTTAAATGGCTTTCTGAAAAGATAATCCCATTTTATTCCGTCAAAAAATCCTCCGTAAAAACTTATTTTTTTGAAATCGTTTTTCTTCAGAATATCTGTCATAATCTCTTCATCTATATAAGCCATCACGCTATTTCTAACTCCCAGCCATTTCCATCTTTTAACATCAGACCTTAATATGGCAAAGGTTTTGAGTATGGTTTTTTCTTGCATATTTGGCGGGTCATAAAATTCCAAGAAAGCATATTCATGCTCTATTCCATCTTCTAGTTTGGCGAAATTGAAGCTCTTAAGTCTTTTACGGACTTTTATCATTTTTTCGAAATTTGTGATTTGCAGTATCATCACTCCTCTTTGCGTAAGATAACCTGAAACATGCTTTATTAAATCCTTAATGTTGTATGGATTATGAGAAATTGTATTGCCCATAAAAAGTACTGCATCAAAATTAATGTTTAATTTTTCCAGGATCTCTTCTGTTTCTCCATTAAAAAATTTAACTCTTGCTTTTGTTTCTTCCGAAAGAATTTGTTTTCTTCTGTTTGCTTCTTTTACCATTCCCAAACTTCTATCAGTACCTATTACCGTAAATCCCTTCTTGGCAAGTTCTATGGCATGATCCCCGGTTCCGCAGCCAATATCCAAAATTTTCGCTACATGGTTTTGGGAAAGGATTTTCAAAAGATCCGGCATTTCGTGTTCTAGCCTATTTTTCATATCAACTGCCCGATAATAGGTTTTTGAAATCCAATCATTGTAATCTTTATCTTCTGTAAAAAATATTTTATCTCCGACTACTGCTTTAAAGATATCTCCTTTGGAAATAATACCAACCAGATTACCTTTGTCATCAACCACGGGAAGTCTGCCGACCTTTTCTATAAACATTAATGATTGTGCTCTTAAAAGAGGAGTATCGGCTGTGATAGTGGTAGCGTTTTTAGACATTATTTTGTCAGCAGTCATCTCAAAAATCTCATCAACTTTTTTCTCCATATTCTCAAAATCTCCGGATCGGAACGGATCTTCTACGTAGTCCTGCATTGAGGGATAAAATTTAGCCAGAATGTCACGCTCCGTAATAAAACCGACAACTTTTCTGTCCTTACATACAGGAAGTCCATTAATGCCGCGTCCGAAAATAAGGGTTGCTACATCCTTGACTTTCGTATCTACAGATACGAATTCTACATGTCTCGCCATTACGTCAGTTACTTTCATATCTTCCCTTTCAACTTTTGGAGTAAGCTTTCTTGATATTCTTTTTTTCTGTTTTTAAGAACATCTTTAAAAATTTCCTTTATAAGCGGATCTCTAGCATGATATAAAGCAAAATTTAGGAAAAATTCCTCTAAGTCTTTATCTTGCTCATTCTCATACTCCAATGCCTGGATGACTGTTTCAAGCTTATCAATCTGCCAAAATATTTTAGCTTCAGGCGTTTTTCCATCCATCATTTCGTTAAGAATTGATACGTACCCATCGCTTTGACTAATTTTGCTAAAAATTTTACCAATACTTTCTCTTTCTTTCCTTTCTTCAATATCTCTTTTTTTAATATCAATTAATTGTCCTCTTTCTGCTATTACATCCCCTGCTGTTGGCTTACCAAGATCATGCAAAAGTGCCATCTTGATAAGTTTTTCTTTATCAAGACTAGAATCAAATTTATCTGCCAAAATCATAATCATAACTCCAACTCTAAATGAATGTTCGGCAACACTTTCCGGATTTTTAATTTTCTCCCTAACCCAACCGGATCTTAATAGTCTTTTTGACCTTCCGACCTCTTTGAAAAATTGCAGATAATTTAAAGTATTTTTTAAAGACATATAAGCGCCTTTACTTTATCACCAAACTTGCTAAATATCAATATTGCAGATTACAATTCAAATAACGGAGTTTTATTTTATGCTTTTTGCGTTTTAAGATATTCACTAAGAGCCTCTAGGTACTTTCTCGTATCCTCTCTTGTGCCTATACTTACTCTTACTGTTCCCTTAGGATCTGATCTTTTCCTAACAATTATATTTTTAGATTTGAGAAAAGCTGTTATGCGTCCATCTTCATCTTTAATTAAATGGAAATTTGCTCCGCTTGGGAAAAATTTTATTTTATTTTTAATATAAAATTTTTCAATCATTGGTTTTGAAACCTTCATAACTTCCGCTACGTAAGCTTCTATATCTTTTCTGACACTAAGATATTTCAAGGATTTTATAGCAAAGACGGCGGGCATAGAAACATCATAAGGACCTCTTATTTTTACTAGCTCTTCGATATTCTTTTTTTGAGAAATCACACATCCTGCTCTAAGACCGGGGATACCCATGTTTTTGGCAAAGCTTCTAATTACGAATAGGTTATCAAAGTTCTTAATCAAATCCAAAACAGTAAGACCGGGAGAAAAACTGTGGTAAGTTTCATCTATCACAACTGCTATGCCAGCTTCTTTTGCTTTCTCAATAAGCTTACGGCATTGCGATTTAAGGACAATAGTTCCAGTCGGATTATTGGGGTTGCAAATTATCAACAGCTTGACTCTCCTCTTAATTATTTTCATTATTTCTTTAAAAGGAAAGGTTAGATTTTTTCCTTGGTAGCGGGGTGAAATAATTTTTGCTCCCTGGATACGAGCAGACTGTTCGAAGATGGGAAATGTCGGTTTTGGAATTATTACGCTGTCTTCTTCTCCAATCAAGGATCTCAACACGACATCAATTGCCTGATCCGCTCCGTTGGTTGCCATTACCTCGTATTCGGAAACTTTAAAGAAATTAGCTAAAATTTTATTTAGATCTCCGTATTCTGGATAGATCTGAAAATCGCCTTTTCTTACATAATCCTTAACCATTTTGCGAACTAAGGGATGCGGAGGTTTTGTTCTTTCATTAAAATCCAAACGCAGGTAATTCTTGCCTGTTCTTCCCTCAATGGGAGGAGCATATTTTCGCATCTTAAGAATGGCTTTTCTAAATAACATATTGCCAGTCTTAAGATTTTAGAGCATAAGATGCAAATTTACAAGCTCTTCTTTTCTATCCCTTTAAAGATTTATATAAGATATGGTAAATATGTCGCTGTGATTTTGCTAATTGACTTATATTTACTAAACATATATAATTTACAGGCTAAAATTAGCTCTTATCTATATAACACCACATCTTTATAAACTAGATGCTGGTTTTAATTATTATAAGACAAAAAACTAGTCACTAATTTTATTGTTACTATGAATAATATAGAAGGTCAAAGAAGGAAAGAAAAGGAACCAAAAATATTTTCCAACACTATTTTGGCTGTTGACGTTGACGGCGTATTAATACAGCCAATTGCTTATCGCCAGGCAATTAATAAAACTGTTAGTTTTTTCGCGGAAAAATTAGGTATTGATCCGCAGGAATATACCCTTGATGACGAAAACAAAACCTTCGGTCGCAGTATGAGTCATTTTGAAGCAAACGGCATTCACGATCCGTGGGATGTTTCGGCAATTATTGTTGCCTTAATGCGTCTTAAAAAAGAGGGTGTAGATATTTCTTGCGGAGAAGCTTTAGAAATTTATAAAAAAAATCCCGATAAGAAAGCCCATCCGCCGGAAACCATACTAATGGAATTTAAAGGGCGTTATGAAGGCAAAATTCCCGAAAAAACTTTGGCAGAAATCATCCAAGACCTTAGTGATACTAGAGATGCTGTCAAAAACAGCATCACCGGAGTCTTTCAGGAATATATACTGGGAGCAAAAATCTTTGAAAAAACCTATGGTAAGAAAAATCAGACAGGGACAGCTGAATCTTTAATCAATACGCAGGATCGTTTATTAATTAACTTCGCCGGACTAGGCATTCTTAAGCAAATTAAAGAAAAGGACGGAAAAATAATCATTTATACGGGCAGACCAGGTCTTCCTCCATCTAATGTTGTTAGAAAAAGGTCCGACGGTTATTCCCCGGAAGCGGAACTGGCAATTGAAAAATCTCATATTGACGCTTTGGGGCCGGTCACGATGGGTTCAATGGAGTGGCTTGGGAGAACAACAAATACACCAATTGAAAATTTAACAAAACCAAACCCAACGCAAGCCGTCGCAACGATCCTTTCAGCGCTAAGAGGGAAAACCGATGCTCAATTGCTAGTGGATGCCTTTGAATGGACTAAAAACGGAAAAGTCCCCAAGGAAATTCAGAAAATCATAAACAAAAAAGAACAAAAGCCTTTGGAAATAGTAGTTGTCGAAGACACTCGTTCTGGAGTAGTAGCTTTTATCAACGCGCAAAAAATCTTTAATTTGGCAGGACTGAAAACAAAAATTGTTACGATCGGTGTGCATGGTGGCAGCGAAGAAAAATACAACAGCTTTAAAGAACTGGCGGAAACAGAAAAAATTGAGCTAATCACCTGTACAACCGTCAATGACGGCGTTCAATTTTACTTTGATAAAAAACAGAAAGGGGAAATATAAGTTATGGGCAATTTAGAAAGAGGTGGGATAGCAGGACAAGAACATTTAGGAGTCACAGATTTAATAAAGATTTATCGACTCTCCGAAATGACAGATGCCCAGAAAAAAACTATCTTAAATCGGTCTAGCGTTGACATAGCTGGAATAAAACAGGAGATCTTACCTATTATTAATGATGTGCGCGCTCGAGGAGATGAAGCAATTCTTGAGTATTTGGAAAAATTTGATAATGTAAAATTAACGCAAAAAGATTTAATAGTTTCCGAAAAAGACATAGCTGAAGCATATGCAAACACAAAGCCTGAAGTTTTAGAAGCAATAAAACAGCAAATTATACTTTCAAAACGATTCCA
>ERZ1292645.701-Hain-H14-02um-R2-701-length-11184-cov-5_pt1 | contig 11184 bp, 10 predicted proteins | sample MGYA00564401_ERZ1292645 | MGnify/ENA primary metagenome ERZ1292645 (study PRJEB36523, sample SAMEA6512644) | groundwater metagenome | collected 2019-01-09 | study: AquaDiva: Metagenomics assemblies of 32 groundwater samples | reverse complement strand
GTTTTTACAGAAAAACCAAGCTTCCATCCCGCGTGATCTATAGCATCAAACAAAGCCGCATAGGAATCTCTTAACTGATAATCTCCTGTGCCAAAATACTTGCCAACAATAGCGATTTCTACCTCTTTCTTTTTCTTGGCTGTAATTGTTTTTAAAAATTCTTCCCAATTCTTAAGATTTGGCTGCTTTACAGGCAGATGAAGTTTTTGAAGAATTTTCTTATCAAGCTCTTGCTTATTAAGAATTATTGGAACCTCGTAAACAGAAGGAAGATCTGGATTGGAAATAATATTATCAGGCTGGATATTGCAAAACAGAGCAAATCTATCTCTTCTTCTCTGATCAAGGTATTTTTCCGAACGGGTTATGATAAAATCCGGCTGAATACCCATTGAGTTTAAGGTTCTTACTGAAAGCTGGGTTGGTTTGGTTTTCGGCTCTCCGATATGAGCAGGTGTTGGAACATAACTTACGTGAATATGAATTACATCGCCAGGATTTTTCAAGGTCATAATTCTGGATGCTTCATAGTAAAAAATATTTTGGTACTCGCCTGCTGTTCCTCCTAATTCTATTACGACAATGTCAGCTTTACTTTTTTCCGCAACCAGCTTTATTCTTCTCGTAATCTCATCTGTTATGTGAGGTATCGCTTCTACGTCCTCGCCGTTGTATTCGAATCTTCGTTCTTTATCTATTACTGTTTTGTAAATCTGGCCCATTGTAACGAAATTATTTCTGCCCATGTCTTCATCAAAAAATTTTTCATAACTTCCTATATCCATATCTGCTTCTGTTCCGTCTTCGCAAAGAAATGGATCTCCGTGTTCAATGGGATTTATTGTTCCCGCGTCAACATTTAGATAATTTTCAAACTTAATTGGTGCGACCCTATATCCTGCGGATTTGAGAAGAAGAGAAATCGAGGACGCCGTAGTGCCTTTTCCTATGCCGGAAATTACTCCTCCTGAAACAAAAATATACTTAGTGTGCACGATTTATATTATCAGAAAAGTTTTTTCCCGTCAAGAGGAATTTCATTTTTTGCTAAACAAGTATGCTTTTGATATTTGTTCCGCTTCTTTATGCATTCCCAAAAGCATAAGAACAAAAATTGTCCAATCGAAAATTATGCTGAATTTTTGTATTCCTTTTTGCTGAAATCTTCTCGCGCTGATTAACGCGTACTTATTCTTAAGAAATTTAACCCTGCCTTGACTGCGAAGTCTATACGCTATTCCGGTATCTTCTCCGTAGAAAATGAATTTTTTATTTATTCCGCCTGCTTTCCTTAACGCTTCCGCTCTTACGACAAATGCCCAGCCAAAAATAATATCTGTCCGTTTAAATGTCCTAACAAGGAAGCTGGCAATGGGAATTACTATTTGTTTAAAGAAGAAAATTCCAACTCCATCCATGGGCTTTCCATCATAGAAATGAAAACTGCATGATGCGCCGACAAGAAGCGGATGATCTTCCAGATACCCAATCATATAGCTAATCCAATCTTCAGGCAGTCTTGTATCAGCATCTATATATACTATAAATTCTCCTTTTGCCGCATCCAAACCTTTTTGCCTCACGAAACTAAGCCCTTTGTGTTTCTCCAAAATAACTTTAGCTCCTAAACTTGTCGCTATTTTTGCTGTTGTGTCTTTTGAGGCGTTATCAATAACCAAAATTTCGTATGGAAAACTGGTTATCTGCCTTTTTACCGAAGATATGCATTCTGAAATATGTTTTTCTTCATTGCGCGCGGGAATTACAATTGAAACCTTAGGCTTTTTACTATTTCCAGCCATATAAAATAAATTCTAGATACCAATGTACCAGGTTTTGGCAAAGATTAAAAGAGGGGATTGTTGAAGTGGATTTTATGCAGCAATATCGGGGTAATTAATGGAAATATTACCTCTGAATGTAGAGACTGAAACCTTTCTAGCAGGATTTAAGGGCGGTTTACCTTTCACCATAACACTTTCCCTGTCTCTGTAATTAGATTCATCCGAAATAACTACTTCAAGATTTGGATCCTGTATCGTAAGATTAATATCTTCATTTAATGATCTTATTGTTAATTGTTCTACGGCTGATTGCTTTACTAAGTCTAATCCTCTTCCTTCTGCATCCTGCGCTGCACGATTTAACCAAACCTCAGCTTCTTCTCCCTCTAATTCCTCTTCGTTGCTCAAAAACTTCTCCTCTTCCTTTATCGCGTTTTCCACATCACTAAGAAATTTATCATCGCTTCTAAGATCCGGCTTTCCTCTAGTAGCTAAATATGTAACGGGATCTTTTATGGTAAGTGTAATTGGCTCTTCTATTGTTTCTATGAGCCCAATAGTGGCCCCTGAAATTTCCCCATCTATGGGATGACCACTAGTTACCCAAATTGGGGTTTCTGAAGGTATAATTACCTTTTCCCCTCTCTTGTTCGTTCCCTGTCCTCCCATACCCACCTCTAAATAACCTTCCTTTCGTGAAGGTATTTCGCTTTTTACTTTGGGCGGTTTCCTGAAAAGTCTTCTAATGATTTCCATATAATAGAGTATAGACTAAAAGAAAACAAAAGTCAACTATAGGACAGTATTTTAATATTGTTTATCTTTAAAATCAAATTTTGAGCGGGAGACGGGAATCGAACCCGCTGCCTTCTCCTTGGGAAGGAGACGTTCTGCCGGTGAACTACTCCCGCTTCAAAGCTTACGCTTTTCCCCTTCGACTAGCTCTCAGGGCAAGAGCGCAAGCGCAAACATGCAAAACAAGTATATCAAAAAACTAAACGCTAGTTTTATCGCGGGATTGCGAAGATATTACCCGGATGAATAAGGTTTGGATTGGCTAAATTATTTACTTTTGCAATGTCAACCCATCTATATCCATCTCCGTAAGCCCTAACTGCAATTTCCCACAAATTATCGCCTTTTGTAACAATATATGAACTGTCCGTAATAGAGCTATTGGTAGATTGCTCAAAAGATTTTTCTGCGTTTGCTTCAGTCGTTTTTGCCTGCAATTTTGGAATTTCCAGTTTTGTTCCGGCGAATATCAATTCAGGGCTTTCTAGATTATTTGCGCTTGCAATGTCCGCCCAATTATATCCTGACTTATATATATTCTCGGAAATAGTCCAAAGACTGTCGCCCGGTTTAACAATATAAAACGATGATTGTATGTCTTCCGTAGAGATCGAGCTTGTTTGGGTTATATTGCCTTTTCCTTTTATTAGAGTTATCCCAAAAACAACTAACACGACAATCACAACTAATCCCAGTACAAGACTCGTATATGATTTCCCCAACTTAGCTCTAATGTATTTAGGATTTAATGCCGCTTTTTTTCTTTTTGGCATTCTCCTCCTTTCTGGACAGAAATTAATGACAGATAGGCAGGCAAAATGCGGGATGGACGGGACTCGGACCCGCGACCTTCTCCGTGACAGGGAGACGCTCTAGCCAACTGAGCTACCACCCCATATTGCGTTAGCTTCCCTATCCTAACAAATTATTGAAGTACCGTCAACCGTCTGCTATTATTGTTCTGATGAGTAATCGGGAGCTAGCAAAGCTGTTTAAGGATGTCGCAGCTGCTTATGTTATCAAAGATGAGAAAAAGTTCCGATTTCAAATTATTGCTTACCAGAAAGCTTCAGACGCAGTTTCCAATTTAACTTCAGAATTACAGGATTTTTATAAAGAAAATAAATTGGATCTGGTACCTGGAATTGGAAAAACCATAGCGTCTCATCTTATTGAACTTTTCAAATCTGGAAAAGTGAAACATTTCGAATGGGTTCTTAAGGGAATTCCAGCCTCTGTTTTCGTATTGATTGACATTCCAAGTTTCGGACCTAAAAAAGCATATAAGCTAATAAAAGAATTCAAACTTATTAAACCAAATACTGTCATCAACGATCTAATTAGAATTGCAAAGGCGGGAAAGATAGCTAAGCTTGAAGGTTTTGGAGAAAAATCTCAAGATGACATCCTACGGGCACTATCTGAATATAAACAAGGGAAAGGTAAAACCACCAGGATGGTTTTGCCATATGCATATGAGGTTGCAGGAAAAATTGTGTCATATCTTAAAGGATTTAAGTACGTCAAAGAAGCTATAGCGCTAGGAAGCATTAGGCGTATGACTGCGACCGTTGGGGATATTGACATTGCAGTCACAACTAATCATCCAAAGGAAACTATTGAGCATTTCACTTCTTACCCTCATAAGGAAAGACTTATGGAAAAAGGCGAGACAACTGCTTCCATACTTATTTCTGGAGGCGTACAGGTTGATTTAATGACGCAGCCGCCTGAAAGTTTCGGTTCTCTTCTTCAGCACTTTACCGGAAGCAAAAACCATAATGTCCATCTTAGAGAGTATGCGTTGAAAAAAGGCCTCTCTTTATCCGAGTATGGCATAAGAAACTTGACTAAAAAAAATCAACCTCTTTCAAAATATGACAACGAAGAGAAATTTTACAATGCATTGGGGTTAAATTGGATTCCCCCGGAGATAAGAGAAAATACAGGTGAAATTGAGTTATCTGCGTTGTATAAACTTCCTAAATTGGTAGAGCAAAAAGACATAAAAGGGGATCTCCATATCCATTCTAATTTCCCAATTGAACCAGGTCATGATTTAGGACACGATTCGATTGAAGACATGGCTGCAGCTGCGGTCAAACTAGGTTATGAATACCTAGGACTTTCCGAGCATAATCCCAGTATTTCAAAGCATAGCGCAAGTGACATTTATACCTTAATTAAAATAAGAAATGAACATATTGAACAAATTAAATCGAAAACAAAAAATATACATATATTAAAATTCCTCGAAGTTGATATTTTAGTCAATGGAGACTTAGCAATCGACGATAAATGTTTAAATCTTTTGGATGGTGCAATCGTATCTATACATAGTTCTTTCAATATGAACAAAGAAGATATGACCAAAAGAATAATTAAGGGGCTTTCTCATCCTAAGACAAAAATACTCGCCCATCCCACAGGGAGAATGATTGGTACTCGCCAAGGATATGAATTGGATTTCCAAAAGATATTTGAGTTTTGTCGAAAATACAACAAGGCTTTGGAAATTAATGCCTGGCCGAACAGACTGGATTTAACAGACGCCATAATTAGACAGGCTATCGAGAGTAAAGTAAAACTTGTAATCAATACCGATAGTCACACATCTTCGCAAATGATACTTATGAAATACGGAGTTGCGATGGCAAGACGAGGTTGGGCGACAAAAGATGATATAATAAATACGTTAAGCTATTCTAAATTTTCAGAATGGCTGAAAGCGGGGTGATAATTATATGTCTCCAACTTTTATTTTAATAATTGCTGTAGTTGTCATCGTCTTATTTGTTTGGACTACCTACAATTCCCTGGCAACAGGTAAAGTTCGCATAAAAGAGGCTTTAAGCGGAATTGATGTTCAGCTCAAAAGACGCGTTGACTTAGTACCCAATCTTATTGAGACAGTTAAGGGTTATTCTAAACACGAAAAAGAATTACTGGAAAACGTTACTAAGGCACGAGCATCCCTTATGCATGCGACAGGTACATCGGAAAAAGCTAAATCAGATGATATGCTTTCCAATGCGTTAAAAAGTTTGATTGCGATTTCGGAAAGCTATCCGGATCTAAAAGCAAGTAAAAATTTCTTAGGACTACAGGAAGAGCTCTCTGATATTGAAGCAAAAATTGCTTATGCAAGACAATTTTATAATTCAAATGTCAGTAATTACAACGAAACGCTTGCTAATTTTCCGGGATCAGCCATAGGCAACATGTTTGGCTACAGATCGGAAGAATTCTTTGAAGCAAAAAGTTCCGAAAGAGAACCTGTCAAGGTAAAATTCTAATCGGGTATGAACATTTATTCTCAAATTTCAGCTAACAAAACTAAGACTTGGCTGATAGTTATTCTATTTGTTTTATTTATAACAACCATAATCTTCGTGTACGGTAAGGCTTCCGGATATGGATTATCATATGCGGGATTTGGGCTTATTATTTCGGGCATTATAGGTTTTGCCAGTTATTATTATTCCGATAAGATGATCTTGGGAATGTCTAAGGCAAAACAAATTGCCAAAAAAGATAATCCTACGCTTTTTAGAATTGTAGAAAATTTATGCATTGGGGCAGGAATTCCGATGCCTAAGATTTACATCATTGATGATTCTGCGCCAAATGCATTTGCAACAGGAAGAGATCCCAAGCATTCGGTTGTCTGCGTAACAACAGGTATTTTGGAAAAATTAGATAAGGCTGAGCTAGAAGGAGTTATTGCTCACGAGCTATCCCATGTTCAAAACTACGACATAAGGCTAATGTCAATTGTTGTAATTTTGGTAGGATTAGTTGCTCTTCTTGCTGATTTTTTTATGAGAAGCTTATGGTATGGAGGACATAGAGATCGAAACGACAGAGGGGGTAATGCCCAAGGAATATTCTTGCTAATAGGGATCGCATTAGCGATTCTTTCTCCTATAATTGCAACTCTGATACAATTAGCTGTTTCCCGAAAAAGAGAATTTTTAGCAGATGCGTCAGGAGCGCTACTTACACGATACCCCGAAGGTTTGGCATCTGCCCTGGAAAAAATTTCTAAAGACAAAGAGCCTTTGGAAGTCGCAAATAATGCCACAGCACATTTATATATCGCCAATCCATTCAAGGATAAAATATCCGGAAATTGGTTTGCAAATCTTTTTAACACCCACCCTCCGATTGCAGAAAGGATAAGAATTCTTCGCTCAATGTGACAAATGCGCTTTTAATTTTTTTAGGAAAATTTATTATTTTCATAAGCCGCCTATTTAATTTAGGTAACGGATCTACTTGGCCCGGACACATTGCCTTGTTAATAAACAAAAACTTCATCAAAGACTTACTGATAACCAATAACCAAAAGCTAAAAACTATTTTAATAGCCGGAACTAATGGGAAAACTACAACAGGAAAACTTGTTCAAACCATCCTTGAAAGATCAGGTAAGAAAGTTTTTCAAAATACTGCCGGAGCAAATCTCCTCAACGGAATCGCCTCAAGTCTATTACTACATAGCGATATACTTTCGGCAAGGATAAACTATGATTTTGCCATTTTCGAAATTGACGAAAACACCTTACCGCTTATTCTAAAAGAAATTAAGAATCCTGATTTCGTAATAATTTTAAATTTGTTTCGTGACCAATTAGACCGTTATGGCGAGGTAAACACAATTTCTAAAAAGTGGTCTGATGCGCTTGGAAAACTTGACGAAAGAACCACCCTTATTCTAAACGCTGATGATCCGCAAGTTGCCAGTTTGAGACTACACCCCAAGGGTGTAAATACAAAGTTCTTCGGACTTAACGACAAAAGTTTAGCTACGTCTGAAAAACAACACGCAGCTGATTCAAATTATTGTCCCAAGTGTGGCTCAAAGCTGCATTATTCTGCGGTTTATTATTCTCATTTGGGAAACTGGACGTGCTTGAAGTGTAACAACACACGGCCAAAGCTAGATATCTCAACTTCATCTGTTTTTCCGCTTTTGGGAGTTTATAACCGTTACAATACTATTGCTGCAATACTTTTGGCTCAAGAGGTTGGCATAAGTAAAAATAAAATAATTTCCGCATTAAAAGATTTTCAGCCTGCGTTCGGAAGACAGGAGACTTTAAGTATAAATGGAAAAAAAGTGCAGATTTTTCTTTCCAAAAATCCCACAAGTCTTAATGAATCTTTAAAAACTATTTCTGATTTAAAAGCGAAAAATTTATTACTGGTCTTAAACGACCGGATTCCTGACGGGAGAGACGTCTCCTGGATTTGGGATGTGGATTTTGAAGATTACATTGATGAATTTTCTAACATTGTAATCAGTGGAGACAGAACCTACGATATGGCATTAAGAATCAAATATTCCCAGCCCATAATTCATGATTCATTATTCATAATTCAAGAAGATCTAAGAAAGGCAATCGCAATGAGTTTAGAAAAAACTCCCAAACCTGAAATCTTATATATATTACCAACATATTCGGCAATGCTTGAAGTTCGAAAAATATTAACAGGCAGAAGAATATTGTAATTTCATACTTAATACATGATACATAATACTAAATACTCATTAACGATTGGCTGGCTTTATCCGGAATTAATGTCTACTTACGGGGACAGAGGAAATATTATTGCTCTTCAAAAACGCTGCGAATGGCGGGGAATTAATATTGAGGTAAAACGCCTTGATATCGGTTTTGACCAAAAGATACTAACTACGTGCGATATGTTATTTATGGGCGGGGCCCAAGACCAACAGCAAAAAATTGTCGCGGAAGATTTGCAGAAAAAATCGGAAGCCTTAAAGAAAATGATCGATAACGGAATCCCTGGTTTATATATTTGCGGAGCTTATCAATTCTTGGGAAAATATTATAAAGAAGCTGGCGGGAAAATTATAAAAGGCCTTGATATTTTGGATTTATACACAGAACATCCAGGAACAAAATTTGCAAGATTGATTGGCAATATTGCCGTAAAGGTATCCAACCTACGAGGTGTCACGCACGCAACCTACGAGGTCAATGTGCAAACCCTGATTGGATTTGAAAATCACGGGGGAAGGACTTATCTGGGAAAAAATATAAAACCTCTAGGGAAAGTAATTAAAGGTTTTGGTAATAATGGAGCGGACAAAACAGAAGGTGCAATTTACAAAAATAGTTTCGGGAGTTATCTTCACGGTCCAATTCTGCCAAAAAACCCAAGCTTTGCAGACTCACTAATCAAACTTGCTCTGGAAAAAAAATACGGCTCCCCTATCAACCTCTCCCCTCTCGACGATTCTTTGGAAACGTTGGCACGAAAATCGATTGCTAAAAGATTAAGCATTGAATTATAATAGAGTAATGAAGATTGATGTAGTGCACGTTGCGCAATTAGCAAATCTTCCCCTTAAACCTGAAGAAAAAGAAAAATTCGAAAAACAATTATCCGAAATTTTAACCTACGTTGAAAAATTAAAGGAAGTTGATACCAAAAGCGTTGAAATAACTTCTCAAGTAACAGGACTTGAAAATGTTACGAGAAAAGATGAGGCAAAACCCTCTTTATCTCAAGAAGAAGCACTTTCCGAAACAAAATCGCAACATAATGAATTCTTTAAAGTAAAAGCTGTATTCGAAAATTGAATCCTGAATAAAGAATAACGAATTATGAAACTTAACGAATTAACTATTAAAGAAGCAAAAGAAGGTTTAAGCAAAAAAGAATTTTCCTCAGTCGAGCTTACTACAGCATGCTTAAGGCAGATAAGAAAACATAATCCAAGCCTAAACGCGTTTATAACAATTACAGAAAAAGAAGCCTTGGAATCTGCAAAAAAAGCAGACGATTTAGCCTCGCAAGGGGACGCCTTTAAGGCATCTCCCCTTTTGGGAATTCCCATTACGCTTAAAGATTTATTTTCAACAAAAGGAATAAAAACTACCGCCGCATCAAAAGTTTTAGAAGATTATGTTCCAACATATGACGCAACTGTTGTAAGTAAATTAAAAGATGCGGGAGCAGTTATTATAGGCAAAACTAATTTAGACGCGTGGGCTCATGGATCATCGGGAGAAAATTCAGATTTTGGTCCAACGAAAAATCCTTGGAACAAAGAATATGTTCCAGGAGGATCAAGTAGTGGTTCCGCGGTAGCATTGGCATCTGATATGTGCATTGCGTCAACTGGAACAGATACCGGCGGATCAATTCGTCTTCCAGCAAGCTTCTGTAATGTTATCGGGTTGAAACCCACATACAGTAGGGTTAGTCGGTATGGAATAATTGCTATGGCATCTTCCCTGGATTCAATCGGCCATTTTACAAAAACAGTTGAAGATTCCGCTTTATTTTTAAGTGTTACAGCAGGACAAGACCAAATGGACGCAACTACTTCACCCAACGCTCCCGAAGATTATCTTAAGAATTTAAAAAATGGAATAAAGGGAATGAGGATAGGAATTGTCTCTCAATATTCGTTTTTGGGAATAGAAGATAATTTGAAGAAATTATTAGCAGAAGCAAGCGAAACACTAAAAAAACTCGGCGCAAAAGTAGAAAATATTTCTCTGCCGACTACCCAATATGCGACTGCATGCTACTATATTATTCAACCCTCCGAAGTTTCTTCAAACTTAGCAAGATATGATGGAATTCGTTTTGGAAGCGCTAGATCGGCTTTCGGCGATGAAGCTAAAAGAAGAATTATGTTGGGAACCTATACATTATCTGCTGGCTATTACGACGCTTATTACAGAAAGGCCATGCAAGTTAGAACGCTAATAAAAAAAGATTTCGATGATAAGTGGAAAAAATATGACGCAATAATTTCCCTCGTATCTCCAACTCTACCCTGGAAACTTGGGGAAAAAATTAACGACCCTGTCAAAATGTATATGTCTGATGTTCTAACGGTAACTCCTAATTTAGCTGGAATTCCGGGCTTATCTGTTCCAATTGGATTTTCAGATGGTTTGCCTGTTGGGATGCAGATTTTGGGACCGCAGTTTTCAGAAGCCAAATTATTTCAAATCGGACATGCATACGAACAAGCAACACAATGGTATACGCATAAACCCAAACTCTAGGTTTACTTTAATAATATATATTATTAAAGTGTTTAAGGTCAAAAATTATGAATGAAAAAAAATACATGCCCGTTATAGGATTAGAAGTTCACGTTGAATTAAAAACAAAAAGCAAAATGTTTTGCTCATGCAAAGCAGAATATTTTGGAGAAAAACCCAATACTAACACCTGTCCTGTTTGCCTTGGTCTCCCCGGAGCACTGCCGGTCCCCAATCAAAAAGCAATTGAATGGTGCGTAATGATTGGGCTTTCCTTGGGTTGTAAAATTCCTCTTTTCTCCAAGTTTGACAGAAAAAATTATTTTTATCCTGACCTTCCGAAAGGTTATCAAATAAGCCAGTATGATGAGCCGTTTTGCTTAAATGGTGAAATAACGCTAAACAGTGGGAAGAAGATTGGGATAAGAAGAGTACATATGGAGGAGGACACAGCCAAATTGATACATCAAGAAAAGAGTTCGTTGATAGATTTTAATCGATCCGGCGTCCCGCTTGTTGAGATTGTTACAGAACCTGATTTTGAAAGCGCTAAGGAAGTTGTTGAATAC
>ERZ1292645.699-Hain-H14-02um-R2-699-length-11186-cov-8_pt1 | contig 11186 bp, 11 predicted proteins | sample MGYA00564401_ERZ1292645 | MGnify/ENA primary metagenome ERZ1292645 (study PRJEB36523, sample SAMEA6512644) | groundwater metagenome | collected 2019-01-09 | study: AquaDiva: Metagenomics assemblies of 32 groundwater samples | reverse complement strand
GACAGATAGATGCTTTTGGAGGATACGGTCTTGGCTCCACAGGTTTCTCTTCAAATCCTTTGACGCGACGATCCTGGTCTACTTCCAGGATGCCGAATCTGGATGCGGAGGCAATGTCCACCTCGATTGCCCCTAAGGTCACGTCTGCCCGGTTCTTTTCGTGAAAGGCGAGCATCTCGGAATAATCCATCTTATAGATATGATCACCAGATAAGACAAGGAGCAGTTCCGGATTTACCTGCTGGATAAAATATAGATTCTGGAATACTGCGTCGGCAGTACCCATATACCAGTCTTCTCCGACCCGTTGCTGCGGGGGCATGGAGATAAGAAAATCCCCCAATTCCGGATTTATCACGTTCCAGCCGATACGGATGTGTTTATCAAGGGAGAGGGACTTGTATTGCGTGAGAACGGCTATCTTGCGGATGCCAGAATTCAGGCAGTTGCTAAGGGTGAAGTCGATAATGCGGTAATGCCCGCCGAATGGAACAGCGGGTTTTGCGCGATGTAATGTGAGTGGGAAGAGCCGGGCCCCCTTGCCGCCCGCGAGGATCAAGGCCATGACATTTTGCATTCTTGTACCGCCCCAGATAAATTTAGCATAATCTAACGCTAACTCCAGCCATTGTCAAGATTATTTATAAAGGAAATAAAGAAAGAAAGATAGATTCAGCGAGGATCAGATCTTTCTGATTTGATTGACAGGCCCTGCAAAGTTTGTTATATCCAAGGTAAAAAGGGGGCTATTTCGATGAAGACAATTGCTGTGCTGACCAGTGGCGGAGACGCGCCTGGAATGAATGCCTGCATCCGCTCTGTTGTGCGAAGCGGAGCGGCCCATGGATTGCAGGTGATAGGATTCCTCCGCGGTTTTGCCGGCCTGATGGCAGGAGAATATATACCCCTTGGTCCCCGCGCCGTAGCAAATATCATCCAGAGGGGAGGCACCTTCCTTGGGACATCAAGGTCGCCGGAATTTAAGAGGACTGAAGGCCGTCGCAAGGCGATAGATGTTTTAAAAACAGCAGGGGCGGAGGGGCTTATTGTTATTGGCGGGGACGGGAGCTTCCGCGGCATCTATGACCTTATCCAGGAGTGTGATATCCGGGCGGTGGGTATCCCCGGTACCATTGATAATGATATCTATGGGACGGATGTCAGCATCGGCTTTGATACTGCCGTGAATACTGCCCTGGGGGCTATAGACCGGATAAGGGATACAGCCGCCTCACATGAGCGGCTCTTTTTCGTGGAGGTCATGGGCCGCAGTTCTGGTTTTTTGGCCCTTGAGGTTGGGCTTGCCGGTGGGGCTGAGGCCGTTGTGGTTCCGGAGATGCCAACAGATATAAAGGATCTTTCCAGTGTCCTGATCGAAAGCCAGCGCCGCGGGAAGGGCAGCAGCATCATAATCGTTGCCGAAGGGGACGTACCAGGCGCGGCCTTTACTATTGCAGACCAGGTTAAGGCATGTGTCGGGATGGAGTCCCGCGTGGTAGTGCTTGGCCACATCCAGCGGGGGGGATCCCCGACAGCAAAAGACCGAGTTCTGGCCTCCAGACTGGGGGCCGCGGCCGTAGAGGCCCTCATGAATGGCAAGACCGGGGTAATGGTGGGTGAGATAAATAATAAGATAGTCCTTACCCCATTACCTGAGGCATGGGGAAAGAAGAAGATGCTGGATCTCTCACATCTGTCCCTGGTGGGGACATTGGCAGGGTAGTGCTAATAATCAATTTATGAGGATCCCATGAGCTTCAGGCAATCTTCCGCATTGAGAACCTGAAACAAGAAGTGTGTACGTTGCTTTAGAAAGTGCCTATTTTCTGTTACCAGCACATCAGCACCTGTCCACTCCACATATGCTGCAATAAAAGCATCTGCCGGTTTTAAACCCTCTGACTCATATCTTGCGCCCAATTCAAATGGGACCACAAAGTCTTCATCTATTATCGTAAGATTCATTATGAATTCCATAAATTCCCTAAACTCTTCAGGGGTCAGATGGCGACCGACTTCTTCAACAATCAGCCTTGAAATACGTATGGAGTGAACAGGGAAAGAGTCAAGAATCGAATCGAGGAGCAACTCACACGCAGGTTTCTTTGAAATTCCAAAACCGAAGATATATTCATTAGAGTCAAGAGCGAGCAGCAAGTTTTTTGTCCCAGATCTCCTCTCTCATTTTGCGCATCGTTTTAATCACTTCTTCTTCACTCATGTTAGAGAGCGGAGTCTTCTTTTTGGACACAAGCCGGCGCAGTTTAGCCAGATGCAGCTTGGCCTTTTTAACATTTGGTTTCACCATAATAATCACCTCAGTTTTGCAAAGTATAACATGCTGTAGAAAAGAGGTCAAATCGACATCAACCAATTTCTATGTCGGGATTTGGGTAATGGCATCTATTTGATTTTTTCCTCCGGTCCTGCATCTTTATCCTGATAAATAGATATATCTGTTTTAGTAAGCTTGCCTACATCTTTGATTATGCATGTCTATTAAAGTTGTTTTTGAAGCACAAGGAAGTTAAAATTAAAGTATGGGGGAAGAAATAGTCACCTGCTAAATAGCCTGATTAAGGTTTTAGATACATAAGCCTTTAGCTATAAGGAGACATAAAATGGAACTAACAGAGATCCAGAGGAGATTAAACAGCGTTTCATGTCCTATGTGTAATCATCCTACGTTGGATGTAACATTAAGGTGCTATGTAGGGTATGAGGAATGCCTTGCAACTGCAAAATGCCTGACCTGTGGCACCTCATATACAATTACCAACGAACAACGAGTTCTGGAGGAGGGGAAGGGGGTATTGGGGTCTTCTGTTTGTCCCCGTTGCGATACAAAGGAGGTTGAGCTCCAGTTTCGCTGTGAGCTTGCCTCCCGTCAATGTTTTTATGTTGTTGGATGCAAAAAATGCGGCGAATCCTTTTTCCCTGCAAACGATAAAGGCGTAAAAGAGTAGATATTTCTAACCCCTTTTCCCTTTGAAGGGATAGTTTTCAGTTTCCCCTGCCAAGGGAAGGGTCAGCATCCAGACGAGGGTGTGCTTATCGGGGTTTTGAAACTGGTTTAACCCTATAGTCATCCCTTTGTGGCCCTCTGCCGGATCATGCCTGTATGTCCCGAATATGCGGTCCCACCAGGGGATGTTGAACCCGAAGTTGCTGTTAGTCTCATGTCTGATCACTGAATGGTGGATACGGTGCATATCGGGTGTAACTATTATTAATCTAAGGATCCGGTCTATATATTTAGGCATGCTCACATTGCTATGGTTGAACATAGATGTGGCATTGAGCAATACCTCGAAAATTAATACAGACAAGGGAGAGGCGCCAATTAACGCAACAGAGGCGATCTTTATGACCATAGAGAGAAGGATTTCAATGGGATGGAATCTGTTCCCTGTTGTAACATCAATATCAAGGTCTGCATGGTGTACCATGTGGAAGCGCCATAAGATGGGGATTGTATGAAAGACTACATGCTGAATATATATAATGAAATCGAGCGCCACTACCGCAACAATTATTCCGATCCATCCCGGTAAGTCCATGAGATTTAGTATCCCCCAGCCCTTTCCTGTGATTGCAAAGGCAACCCCAACTGCGCCGGTTGGAAATAAGATCCTTACCATGATGGTATTCAGTATGGTAATTGAAAGGTTTGAAAACCAGCGCCTGGGTTTATTCACGATAAGCGGGCGCTGCGGAGAGATTAGCTCCCACGCGGCCATCAGAGTAAAGATTCCAAGGAAACTTAGCAGTCGTATTATGCCTTCCTTTTCAGACATACTTTTTCCGATATATCCCTTTATAGACCATGGAGATGTATAGCATGTAGAGTCAGATCTTTCAACCCCCTTAAGAGACCTTGTCTTGTCCATTTAAAGGGGCTTGCGTCGCCCCCTCCACCGGCAAAGCCTGTTCCCTCGCCTATATGAGCAGTTCGTGGTTGGATCAATTGTAATTTTCGCAATAAGTGTTGATTATGTTAATCCATTTTCATATACTTCATAAACATGGCTACAAGTAAATCCTTTGGTAAGACCTGGTGGGGAAATGCCTGGGTTGAGGCGATGGAGAGGATTGATTTTAACACCAATCGCCTTCCCAGAGGTAGGAGATATGCGAATAACGGCAGTGTCAAGGCAATTGAGATTAAGGGGTCTCAGGTCATTGCTCATGTTCAGGGTTCAAGACCAAAACCTTATAATATAGAGATAGGGATAAAGGGATTCAACAGATCGCAGGCCAAGCAGATAAAGGAGATCATTTCATCCAATCCTGCTATAGCCTCTGAACTTGGTCTGGGAAGACTTCCTGATGCCCTCCTCTCCATCCTTGATAGGCAGAATATCCATATCCTCCCCCAGAATTGGAACGATATATCTACTGAATGTTCATGTCCTGACTGGGCAAACCCATGCAAACATTTAGCGGCTGTATACTATATCCTCGCAAATGAGATAGATAAGAACCCCTTCCTTATATTCAATCTGAGAGACATCTCCACTGAATTGCTAACAGAATCCGCAGGAATTCAGAATAGAGAAGATAGAATACAGAAGAAAGATATATTTGTTCCTTTTGGCCGAATAAAAACCTCTGAACTCATAACTCAAAACTCAGAACCCTCTTCAGAACTGCTTGACCTCTCCTTTCCCCCTTTCGGTATTGAATCAATATTTTCCCTTCTGCCTGATAACCCTTTATTTTACAACAGTGGCGACTTTAAGAGGATACTCCTTCATGGATATAAGAGCATTATAAAAGGGGTAGAATCAATCCATATTGATGAAGGGCCTGGACTATCCTTTAAGGACATAGATCTTTATCTGATCTATAAAGATGATGGGGCAAGATTCTTTATAACCCCGTCTGACGCCCTCCCTAAAGATATCGGAGGTGGGAAGCCTCTCCTTCCGGGTTTTAGGAAGGGAGAGGTATCGTATAAGATACCCTTAATATCAGAGGATAAACTTATACTTAAAAGGGTAAAAGGGAGGGAATTTTTACCTTCCATTATATTCAATATCTTTTTGGGTCTCCCCCTTGATACAACACTGGAAAACAACTCTCCATCTTCAAGATTTTTAAATGCAGCCACATCAATTGCCCTCGCCTTTGTACGAGCAACATCCTTCATACCTGAAGTGGTTATGCATGGTGAAGATGAGTTCTCCATAAGATATGTCCCCATTATTCACAATGACAAGAATCAGTCTGCAATAGATTATCTTAAGTCCATTATGCCCGCCACCATCTGCTTTCGTGAAGAGGATAATAGTCTCATGATACGGGATGGGGTCTATGATCTCTTGTCGTTGATTATTACCAGCCTTGTCCACCACTTTATTAATCCTCACCTGCCCTCTAAAGGGGGGATAAGTGGGATGTACGAAGGTATCTTAGGGAGGGATAAACTTTGTAACACCTTTTTCCAGGGGATTAGTTACAAGGCAGAGAGATTCGAGGAGAGGGAGACAGCAAGGAGTGTCTCTAACTGGCTTGAGAGGCTCTCTGTGCGGAAAAAGGATATATCGCCCATTATAAAGATTGAAACCGTCAGGGATGATAGATTTGCCATATCGATTGATGTGGAGAATAAAAGAGACCCTATGTCGCCAGTTATCCCCCTTTCAAAGGTCTTTGCTTCAAAGGATGAGATATTTCCATATCCTTTAGATCTAATCAGGACAGATGTATCCAGACAGATAAGTATTGCCACAGAGTATATGCCGAGGTTAAGGGATGTCCTGAATAGCAAAGGAAGAAAAAAGCTATTATCACCCCGGTCGAGATGGCTGATTTTGTAACCACCGCCTCAAATATCCTGGATCTCCTCGGGATCAGGGTGGTCATTCCAAAGGAGCTTAAGAAACTCGCGATGCCTCGTATTGCCATCAGGGCAGAGGCGAAGGGCAAGGGTGAGAGGATATCCTATTTATCCCTTGATGCCATGCTTGATTTCTCCTGGGAGATTGCCATTGGAGATAAGACCATCTCCAGGGATGAGTTCCTTAAACTGACAAGATCTGCCAAAGGCATCGTGAGATTCAAAGACCAGTTTATACTCCTTAGGCCTGAGGAGATAAAGAATATTATCGATAAGATCAACAAGCCCCTGCCCCGATTGTCGTCATTGGAGATACTTCATTCTGCCTTCACAGGAGAGGTGGAAGGGATGCTCTTTAATCCTGACAAGGCAGCAAAGGGGATCCTGAACAACCTCACAAAGGTAGATAATATAGAAATCCCTGTAGACTTAAATGCACAGCTCAGGCCTTATCAGGAGAGGGGATTCAGATGGCTTTATTCCAATACCATCAGGGGGTTCGGGTCATGCCTCGCTGACGATATGGGACTCGGTAAGACCATTCAGGTAATCACCCTTATATTAAGGCTGAAAGAGGATAAGAGGCTAAATAGCCCTGTCCTCGTCATCTGCCCCACAACACTCGTCGGCAACTGGCATAAGGAGTGCCAGAGGTTTGCACCCACACTTGCAGTCTCTATATATTACGGTACTGAAAGGACCCTGATACTGGATGGCAAAGACCTGGTTATTACCACCTATGGTATCTTAAAACGGGATATAGATAAGTTCACAAAGAGAGGGTGGGGGATTGTAGTGCTTGACGAGGCACAGAACATAAAGAATCCGGATACAGACCAGACAAAGGGGGTAAAATCCATTAAAGCCGATTCGTACATTGCCATGAGTGGAACGCCCGTGGAAAACAGACTCACCGAGCTCTGGAGCATATTTGACTTTATAAACAAGGGGTATCTTGGAGAGGTAGGGAGATTTCAGAGGGGGTATGCCATACCTATAGAAAAATACAGGGACAGAGAACGGGCAGACAAGTTAAGGCGGGCAACAGCGCCATTTCTCTTGAGAAGGCTTAAGGCAGACAAATCAATCATCAGCGACCTCCCTGATAAGGTCATATTCAATGAGTATTGTTATCTCTCGAAGGAGCAGACCGCCCTTTATAAGGAGGCAGTTGATGCGATAATGAAGGAGATCGAGGGAAGCAAGGGGATCGAGAGGAGGGGATTGATATTCAAACTCATCACATCCCTAAAGCAGATATGCAATCATCCTGTCCATTATTCAAAGAAAGGAAGACCCTTAAAAGGGCTTTCAGGTAAGGCGGAAAAGACAATGGAATTGATAGAAAAGATATTGTCTGCAAAGGAAAAGGCCCTTATATTTACCCAATACAAAGAGATGGGCAAACTCCTTGTGGATATGATGAGAGAAGAACTAGAAGAGGATGCCCTCTTCTTTCATGGGGGTCTGCCAAGGACAAAGAGGGATAAGATGGTAACCGCATTTCAAGAGGATGACTCCCATAGACTGATGGTCCTCTCCCTTAAGGCAGGAGGCACAGGACTCAACCTGACCGCTGCCGTGAATGTAATACACTATGACCTCTGGTGGAATCCTGCTGTAGAATCTCAGGCAACAGACAGGACATACAGGATCGGCCAGGATAAAAATGTGATCGTTCACAGACTGATAACCATAGGGACGTTTGAAGAGAAGATCGATGAGATGATAAAGGCGAAAAAGGAGCTTGTTGATCTGACGGTTGCCACAGGGGAGCAGTGGATTACAGAGCTTTCCAATAAGGAATTGAAGGAGATATTCAATCTGGGGAGATGAAGAAGAGGCTCGTATTGAATCTAATCTGAATCATTGAGAACAAGCCTCACTTTAGCCGGTGAAAGACCCAGGCTAATCCGCCGCAGCAACAGCCCGACCCGCGGGCTGATACCCTCTATTGACCATAGACTTCAGCCCGGTATTAGGAGTGTTTCGCCATCAATCACCGGCTTCGTAGACGCAAGCTTATATATTAACGCGCGTCAGGACGTCAGCAAGTTCCGAATCATCTACAATGGGGACGATCGACAACTCCATCAGATCGCTCCACATCAGGGCAAACTCGGTCAAGGCCTTCGGATCGTCACTCTCAAGCAGGTCGAAGCCCCCGCTAAAATCGGCGCGCGTCCAGCGTCCTACTAGCTTTACTCCCTTGGGAGGCAGGCCACCAGTCTTTTTAAAGCGCGCAATGGCTTCCGCCTGCGCCTGCAGGTCTGGTTTCCAAGAGAACGTCATCATGAACTTCATGGCTTAACTCCTTTCTTAATCGGAATTCTTTAGTCGGGATTTCACATTGGCTCTCTATCTTTTTTAACATCGGTAGCCCTCTGTGTAGATGTTGCTTAAACTGCCTCTTATATTATCCTATTAATTGATTAAAGTCAATGATGATGCAATGGTAATTTGCCAAAAAACTATCCTGGGAAGCCTATATATTGTAGTCCAGCTTACATCCTTCCTCTGTAAGATAGTTTATCCTTCCAATATGATTACCCTTGAATTATTCCCTTTTCCTAACTGCATTTCTGCCCCTTCTGCAATTCAGGCGGTGGAGGGGGCAGTGAGGCGGGTAACAGAAGGGAAAAGAGGACAGAAATAAATTTTTAGATGGACTCGAGGTCGAATCAGGCCTTGGGTAGGGAGAGAGAAGTAGTCAACTAATTAAACAAGGAGGATCATAATGAAAAGATTATTTTTGATAGGTGCTTTGGTACTGATTGGAGCTTTCCTGGCAGGCCAGGCGATAACCCAGGCACAAGGCCAAAAGGAGGTCCCAAAGGAGACCCTGGAAGCAGTTGGGCCACAATTAGCAACCACCTTTATCTTTGAGCCTTTTAGCCCCGCAATGCCTGATCACCTCTGGATGAAGGCCGATTCCGGCATGATTATCTTCCTCCACTTTGCAAAACCGGTCAATGAAAAGGGGAATAAGCTGATCTTTGTTGGAGAAGGGATCAAGGGGAGGTTCTGCGCAGAGGATCAGCCGGATAAGGGGAAGACAGGGTATGTCCATTTTCACGCATCAACTGTTGTTAAAGGACATGAGCATGGCCATGGCGGCGATAAGGGCCAGGAGGGTTTCTGGCTCCGGCACGTAGCTGTTGATGAATTTGACATGATGGGGATGCATTTTAAACCAGGTGTGGCTTACAATTTTATGCCGACCTCTGCACCAAAGTGCAAATAGCAAATAGATACGCATCCCAGACACTCAGGACCCAGGAAAGAATTGACCCTGGGCCCTGATGCCTCTTTTTTAGACAGGAGGCGATCATGAAAAGACTAAATATAATCCTTTTAGTTTTCCTATTGCCGATACTAATGGGATTTGATCTTTCAAGACATAGCATCCCTCTGGAGGAGATCCTTTCAGGCGGGCCTCCAAAGGACGGGATACCTGCGATCCTGAGGCCTAAATTTGTAGATGCGGAAAAGACAAGCTTCCTTAAAGATGAAGATCGTGTGCTTGGTCTCATCGTAAATGGGGAGGCAAAGGCCTATCCTATTAAGATCCTCAACTGGCATGAAATCGTCAATGATATAGTTGGCGGCAAACCGGTTTTGATTACTTACTGCCCACTATGCGGGACCGGGATGGCCTTTGATCCGGCAATTGATGGAAAGCGTTATACCTTTGGTGTCTCAGGGCTTCTCTATAAGAGTGATGTGCTCATGTACGACCATCAGACAGAAAGCCTCTGGTCGCAGATAATGCAGGAAGCTGTAGCAGGAAAGCTTACAGGGGCCCGCCTAACCCTAGTGTCTATGATTCATACAACATGGGAGGCATGGAAAAAAGAACATCCAAAAACCCTGGTTCTATCCACTGATACAGGTTTTAAGAGAGACTATAAGCAGGATCCGTATGAGTCTTATGCAAAGTCTTCTCAACTCATGTTTTCGGCGGGAGATACAGATGGCCGCTTTCATCCAAAGGCCTTTGTTTTGGGAATTGTGCTGGGTGGAATGGCCAAGGCATATCCATTTTCAGAGCTTGAGCAGGGTCCCCACTCTTTTGATGACACGATTGGGTCAAGGATGATAAAGGTCAACTATGATCCGGGCTCAAAGACTGCAAGGATTAAAGATAAAAATGGAAACGATATACCATCAGTAGTTTCATACTGGTTTGCCTGGGCTGCCTTTTATCCAAAGACAGAGGTTTACAGGTACTCAAGAAATAAAACGCAAGATTGATTCAATATTTATCAGGTAGCTTAGGGTGTATTCGAACATTCCAGGAAGGATTTGTTTTTTGAAGAGGACGGGTATGAACTTGCCCTGACCATAGGTGTAGTCCTTAAAACGGGCCATCTGTCCTCCTTAAATACCTGCCTGCCGGCAGGCAGGAATGACATTCTCTTGGAGGATATTAACAGAAGAAGAAAGATATTGGTAATATTTTTTGACTTTTTCTACAGAATCAACGATTAAATTAACGGGCGGCTATTCGCTGTCCCGTTGAAGGGCTTAATAGATGCTTTTTTGTTATTTTTGATTTCAGAGGGTATTTCTCAGGATTTTCGAGATTGTCAATTTCCAAATCAACATCCAAGTCGGGCCAATATAAATGATAGCCATGAAGCAATCGGACATTTTGTATGGAATTTAGTGTTTGATCTTTAAAGTAAGGGTAGTCCTTATAGCTCAGAAAGTATTCCTTTTCTTTTACAAAAATCCAGATACCAAAGGGTGTTATATTTTCAACGCTTACTAAAATGCCTTTGCCATGCCTTGATGATTTCATTTCTATGCTCCTCAATAATCTTTTGAATTTTGCTCAATTTTGTCGGATTCAACCCATGACACACGGCTAACGATACTATGGGTTCTATCCAAAACTTAGCCTCTCCATCTTCGCTTGTTACATGGATGTGGATCCGCTCCTCTTCATTTGAAAGAAAATAAAATCTATAGCCTTTCTCTCTGAAAATTGAAGGACTCATGCCAATTTATTTTTATTTTATCATCTAACTATTTATGTATAGCAATTTTAAGTAAAACCTTTTATAAAAACTATATAAAGCTGTTCGATAATAGTTTAGTTTCTCTGATATTGTCAAATTTGTATACTTGTTGGTAGCGTAAAATCTTCTGTGTAAAATTATTGAAGGTTTAAAAATCAAGGGTGTATTCTCCATTGATTTGTCCAAATCAAATTAATAAGGAGGACACACCCATGAGAGTATTAGAATTAACATACCTAAGAGTAACAGATCTACTAAGGGAATACAACCCAAGACCAGAGATTGAAATTGCGGGTAGAGGTCTTAAGGGATTAAAAGTG
>ERZ1292645.698-Hain-H14-02um-R2-698-length-11201-cov-6_pt1 | contig 11201 bp, 12 predicted proteins | sample MGYA00564401_ERZ1292645 | MGnify/ENA primary metagenome ERZ1292645 (study PRJEB36523, sample SAMEA6512644) | groundwater metagenome | collected 2019-01-09 | study: AquaDiva: Metagenomics assemblies of 32 groundwater samples | reverse complement strand
GTGCTGCTGATGGACGAGCCCTCGCTCGGCCTCGCGCCGCTGGTGGTCGAGGAGATCTTCCGCATCATCGGCGAGCTGCACAAGGAAGGCACCACCATTTTCCTGGTCGAGCAGAACGCGCACATGGCGCTGCGCGTGGCGCACCACTTCTACCTCATCGAGCAGGGCAAAGTGACCTTCAGCGGCGAACCCGGATCGCTCGCCGAGGACGAAGTCATCCGGCGGGCGTACCTCGGCTCCGCCAAGGCCTGAAGCCGATCCCGGGAGGGCCGCGATGCTCGTGGACCTCGTGCAGAACACGCTCGACGGCCTGACTTTCGGCGCCGGCTACGCCCTGCTCGCGCTCGGCTTCACGCTGATCTTCGGCGTGCTGCGCCGGGTCAACCTGTCCTACGGCCCGTCGATCATGCTCGGCTGCTATGCGGCGACATGGGTGTCTTTGGCTTTCCATTCGAATTTGTTTTTCCTCTTGATCGTAACCGTAGCTGCAACAATCCTCGCGGGAGCCTACGTCGAGCGGCTGTGCTTCGCGCCGCACCGCGGCGGCTCGGCGATCGCGGCCATGGTCGCGAGCTTCGCGCTCTGGATGCAGTTCGAGGAACTGGCGACGGTCCTGCTGCCCAGGCACCTCTACTCCTTCCCGGCGCTCTATCAAGGCGGCCCGCTGACCTTCGGTCCTCTTTTCCTGCGCCTCGAGGCGCTCGCGATGCTGGCCACAGCCGCCATCGTCTGCCCGCTGATGTGGTGGACGCTCTACCGCACCCGGTTCGGGCTGGCGGTGCGCGCGGTGGTCAGCCAGCCGGTCGCCGCGGAGCTTGCCGGGATCGGCGTCGCGCGCATCTTCGTGCTGGTGTTCGCGCTCGCATCGGCGATCGGCGGCCTGGCCGGCTACCTGATCGCGGCGAGCCACGAGCAGGTGACGCCGATGCTCGGCATGTGGTCGACGCTGAAAGGCCTGCTCGCGATGATGCTGGGAGGGCTCGGCTCGCTCCCCGGCGCGGTGCTCGGCGGGCTCGCCCTCGGCGTCCTCGAAGCGCACAGCCAGTGGTTTTTCGGGCCGCAGATGCGCGACCTGATCGCCTACCTGCTGCTGTTCGTGCTGCTTGCCGTCAACCCCAGATGGATGTCCGCGTGGACGACTACACGATCGGCGTCCTGACGAACGTCGCGCTGTTTTCGTTCGTCGCGCTCTCGGCCTACCTGCTGCTGCTCGCGGGCGAGATGTCGTTCGGGCAGCAGGCCTTCTTCGGCGTCGGCGCCTACGCCGGCGGCATGCTCACCGCGATGTTCGGCTGGCCGCTGCCGGCGGCGATGCTCGCCGCGATGGCTGCCGGCGCCGCTGCCCAGTTCCTCGTCGGCTTGCCCACCCTTCGCATGCGCGGCCTGTACTTCGCCATGGCGACGCTCGCCGCAGCGGAGATGGCGCGCATCCTCTTCGAGCTGCTGCACTTCCAGCGCACCGTCGACGGAGACACGGTGGGGCCGGACGGAACGCAGGGATTCCGCAGCATCCGCTGGGTTTTCGAGGCGGGCATCGAGCCGGCCGAGTACCTCGCGCTCATCGTCACCCTGCTCGCTTTTGTCATCGCCGGCTTCGGCCTGGTCGAGCGCTCGCGCCTTGGGGCAACGCTGCGCATGATCGGCGAGGACCCCGAGCTGGCCGCCTCGCTCGGCATCGACGTGGACCGGGTGAAGCTCGGCGTCGCCGCCGCCGCGGGCGCGCTCGCCGCGCTGGGCGGGGTGCTCTACGCGCACCACAACACCTACATCGAGCCGCGCAATTTCGACATCATGCTCGGGGTGCACAGCCTCGTCTACGCGCTCATCGGCGGCCTCGGCACAGCGGCCGGGCCGCTGCTCGGCGTGCTGCTGGATATCGGCGCGCTGGAAGGCAGCCGCGTGTTCGAGAGCTATCGCATGACCGTGTTCGGCGGGCTGGTCGCGGTGCTGCTGATATTCCGGCCGCGCGGATTGCTTGATGAGAGAGTGGTGCATTGGCTAAGGTCGCGCTTTTCCTGATGCTCTCCTTGTGCTCCCTGCCTTCCCTTGCTCAGAGGGTGCAGGGCGACCTCGCCTGCACGTTCACCGGGACAGATTTCGTCTACGACTGCGTGATCGGCCTTAAGCGTTCCGGCGCGCCGCTCGCCGGAGCGAGCGTCACGGTGAGCGCCGACATGCCCTCACATCCGATGGTGCACAACGTCAGGCCGGTGAAGGCAAAGCCTGGAAAGAATCCGGGCGAGTATCTCGCCAGGCTCGCACTCGACGTGCATTTCGGCGAATGGGCGGTCAAGCTGCGCCTCGCCGGCCCGGTCCGCGACCAGCTGATCCTGCACTACGATTTCGACGAAAAAGGCGCCCGCCCCGTCACTCGAGGCGGCAGGCCTCCTCGAAAGTGAGCCGCGGGTTGCGCGGCATGAGCTTGCTGGCGTCGCCGTAGCCGAGATTGCAGAGGAAATTCGACTTGAAGCGCCCGTCCGGAAAAAACGCCGCGTCCACCTTGGCGTTGTCGAACCCCGACATCGGCCCGCAGTCCAGTCCGAGGGCGCGCGCGGCGATGATGAAGTACGCGCCCTGCAGCGAGCCGTTGCGGAACGCCGTGGTCTCGGCAAACGCCTTCTTCTCCGGGCCCTCGAACCAGCTCTTCGCGGTCTGGTTGTGCACGAACATCCGCGGCAGATGCTCGTAGAACTGCGGGTCGTAGGCGACGATCGCGGTCAGCGGCGCTTTCATCGTCTTGTCGAGGTTGGTCGGGCTGAGCGCCGGAGCGAGCCGTTCCTTCGCCGCCTTCGAGCGCACGAAAACGATTCGCGCGGGTTGGCAGTTGGCGCTGGTCGGCCCCCATTTCATCAGCTCGTGCACCTGGCGCAGAATTTCGTCGCTCACCGGCTTGTCGCTGAAGACGTTGTGCGTGCGGGCCTTGCGGAATAGAACGTCGAGGAACTTTTCGTCGGGCATTGCTTGCTCCGTGATCGGGGAGCGCGAATGTTAGCATCGCCCGATGCTGCCTGATCTCACCGCGATCATCCGGCCGGGCGACGGCGTCATCGCGGGCCAGGCCTGTGCCGAGCCGCAGACGTTGATGGAGGCGCTGGTCGAGCAGCGCGCGGCATTTTCGGGTGCCGCCCTGTTTCTCGGCATTCACTATTCGGGGATCGTCAGACCCGAGCACGCCGACCACTTGCGGCTCAGCTCCTACTGCGGCGCCGGCCGCAACCGGGCGCTCGCCGACGCCGGTGTGCTCGACATCCATCCGCACCCCTACTCCCGCTTCGCGGCACTGCTCCGCGAGCGGCGGATTCCCTGCGACGTGCTGCTGCTGCAGCTGAGCCCGCCGAACGCAAAGGGCGAATACAGCCTCGGCCTTGGCGCCGAGTATCTCGTGCCGGCACTCGAGTGCTGCCGCGCGGTCATCGCGGAGATCAACCACCGGGTGCCGTGGACTCATGCGGACAGGGTTCTGCTGAAGAAAGACTTCTCATTGACCGTGGAAACCTCGCGCGAGCCGGCGGCGGTAGCGTATGGAGATCCCGGCGAACTTGAGAACGCCATTGCCCGCCGCGCGGCGGCGTTCGTGCCCGATGCTGCCGTGATCGAGACCGGGCTGGGAGCGCTTCCCGATGCCGTGCTGCTGGCGTTGACAGACCGACGCGGTCTCGTCCTGCATTCCGGGGCCGCCGGCGACGGCGTCGCCGAACTGATGCGGCGTGGCGCGATGACACGGGCCGACTGCGGACTGTTGCTCGGGACTCGAAAGCTGTTCGATTTCGCGAGCGGCAACCGCGACCTGCGCCTGCGTTCCACGGAATACACGCATGACCCGCGCGTGCTGGGACGCATCGAGCGCTTCGTCGCCATCAATTCCGCGATCGAGGTCGACCTGACCGGCCAAGTCAACGCGGAGATGGCGAAAGGATCCTACATCGGCGCCGTGGGCGGGGCGCTCGACTTCATCCGCGCGGCGAACCATTCCCCCGGCGGCGTCTCGATCATGACCTTGCCGGCGGCGCGCATCGTCGCGCAGCTCTCGGGCCCGGTGGCAACCCCGCGAAGCGAGGCCGGCATCATCGTCACCGAACGCGGCGCTGCCGACCTTCGCGGCTGTACTCTTCGCGAACGCAGCCGCCGGCTCGCCGCCATTTCTTCATCGGTTTGAATTTTCCGAATGGAACGACAGATAAACGCAAAAGCAAAATCGGAGCTTGCGCCTGGCGGCAAACTGCGCGTAGGCGTCAATCACGGCAATTTCCTCCTGGTCCGGAAGGACGAGGCAAGCGGAGAGACCCACGGCATCGTCGTCGACCTGGCGCGGGAGCTGGCCCGGCGCCTGGGCGCCGCCATCGAGCTGATCCACTACGCCGGGCCGGGACAACTGGCCGATGCGGCCAGGACCGGCGCCTGGGATGTCGGCTTTCTCGCCGCCGAGCCACAGCGTGCAGAGGAGATCTCCTTCACGGACGCTTATCTGGAAATCCCGGCCACCTATCTCGTGCCCGCAGGGTCCGCGATCCGCGCCCTGGCGGAGGTCGACCGAAATGGCGTGCGCATCGCCGTCGCCGCGAAGAGCGCCTACGACCTGTACCTCAGCCGTACCCTGAAGCATGCGAGCCTCGTTCGCGCGCCAGGCATTCCTGCCTCCTACGAGCGGTTCGTCGCCGAAAGGCTGGAAGTCCTCGCCGGGCTCACGGCGCGCCTGCTTGCCGATGCCGGGACGCTACCCGGATCCCGCATCCTCGAAGGCCGGTTCATGGCGGTCCAGCAGGCGATCGGAACTCCAAGGGGCCGCGATGCCGGCGCGGCCTACCTGCGCGGATTCGCTACAGAGATCAAGTCCTCGGGGCTGGTCGCGCGGACGATTGAGCGGCACGGCGTGCGCGGCGTCTCGATCGCGCCTTGAGTGCGACCGCCGTCCGGCCGCGCGCGACGTTCAATCCACGTCCGTCTTTTCCAGTCCGAAGACCTGGCGCAGGTAGGCCAGGTAGCCCGGGTCCTTGCTGACCGTCTTGCCGGGCGAATCGGAGACCTTGGCGACCGGCTGGCCGTTGCACTCGGTCATCTTGATGACGATGTTCAGAGGCTCGTAGCCCAGGTCGTTGGTCAGGTTGGTGCCGATGCCGAAGGAGGTGAGCGCGCGGCCATGGAAGCGGCGCGCGATCTCGATCGCGAGCGGGAACGACAACTGGTCGGAAAAGATCAGCGTCTTGGTGCGCGGATCGACGCGGTTCCTGCGATAGTGCGCGATCAGCCGCTCGCCCCAGTCGAAGGGGTCGCCCGAATCGTGCCGCGCGCCGTCGAACAGCTTGCAGAAGTACATGTCGAAGTCGCGCAGGAACGCGTCGGTGCCGTAGGTATCGGCGATCGCGATGCCCAGATCGCCGCGGTACTCCTTCGCCCAGACGTCGAAGGCGAACACCTGCGAGTCGCGCAGCCGCGGCCCGAGCGCCTGGCAGGCCTGCATGTACTCGTGCGCCATGGTGCCGAGCGGCGTCACGCCGTGTGCCATCGCCAGCCGCACGTTCGAGGTGCCGGCGAAATGCTCGGGCATCTCGCGCTTCAGCTTGCCGATGATCTCCTCGTGCCAGGCGCGCGAGAAGCGCCGGCGGGTGCCGAAATCCGAGACCTTGAAGCCGAGCACCGGCTCGACCTTGCGCACCAGCTCGATCTTCGCCTGCAGCCGGCGGCGCCCCTCCGCCAGATCGGGCCTGGGCTGCGTGCGGCGGAAGTACACCTCCGACACCACCGCGAGCACCGGGATCTCGTACAGGATGGTGTGCAGCCACGGCCCGCGGACGGAGATCTGCATGCCCGGGGCCGCGCCGGGCGTGCGCTCGATGCGGATGTACTTCTGGTTGAACTGGAACAGCCCGAGGAAGTCGACGAAGTCCGACTTCATGAAGCGCAGGCTGCGCAGGTAGGCGAGCTCGTCATCGCCGAAGCGCAGCTTGCACAGGTCGGCGATGCCGGCGCGAATGTCGTCGAGGTGCGGCGCGAGATCGACGCCCTCGGTGCGGCACTTGAACACGTACTCGACCTGCGCCCCGGGGAAATGGTGCAGCAGGACCTGCATCATGGTGAACTTGTACAGGTCGGTATCGAGGAGCGAATCGATGATCATGCGGCGATTCTACCCGCCCCGGGATAATCGCCTGCCTTTGGGATAATTCCCTCATGTGCGGCCGCTACGCCCTTCACGCCCATCCCGACGTCGTCGCGTTGCAGTTCGGACTGGTCTCGATTCCCTTGTTCGAGCCGCGCTACAACATCGCTCCGGCGTCCAAGGTCTTGATCGTCAGGAACGGCGGCGCGGCGCTGTTGCGCTGGGGACTCGTGCCGGGCTGGGCCAAGGAACCCTCGCTCACCGCGAAGCTGAACAACGCGCGCGCCGAGACCGTGGCAAAGAAGCCCTTCTTTCGCGACGCCTACCGCAAGCGCCGCTGCCTGATCGCGGCGAGCGGGTTCTACGAGTGGCGGGCCGAGAGCGGCCGCAAGCAGCCCTACTACGTTTCCCCGGCGAGCGGCGAGCTGTTCGCCTTCGCGGGCCTGTGGGAGAAATGGCAGGACCTCGAGACCTGCGCCATCATCACGACCGAAGCAAACGAAAAGATGCGCGCGGTCCATGACCGCATGCCCGTGATCGTTGCGCCGCAGGACTATCCGCGATGGCTCGCCGGCGCCGAGGGCCTGCTGCGGCCCTGCCCTGCCGCCGCGATCGAAATCCGCCGGGTCAGCCGCGCCGTGAACCAGGCGCGCAACGACTCCCCCGCGCTGATCGATCCGGAAGAGGGCTGACTTGCGCTTGGATCGATACTGGATATAATGCCAGCACTGAACAGGGGCACAGCAGCCCCCGAGGCATGTCATGAGCGAGCCGCTGACCGAACGCCAGACCGAGGTCCTGCGCCTGATCCGGGAGCTCACCGAGGTGTCGGGATTTCCGCCGACGCGCGCCGAGATCGCCGAGCGCATGGGCTTTCGCTCGGTGAACGCGGCCGAGCAGCACCTGCGCGCGCTGGAGCGAAAGGGCGCGCTCGAGATCGCCTCCGGCGCCTCGCGCGGCATCAAGGTGCGCGAGCGCGGCGGGCCGCGCCTCGGGCGGCTGCTCGAACTGCCGGTGATCGGCCGGGTCGCCGCCGGCTCACCCGTGCTCGCCGAAGCCCACGTCCAGGCGCGCTACCAGATCGATCCCAACCTGTTCACGCCGCGCGCCGACTACCTGCTCAAGGTGCGCGGCCTGTCGATGCGTGACGCCGGCATCCTCGAAGGCGACCTGCTCGCGGTGCACCGCACGCAGGAAGCGCGCAGCGGCCAGATCGTGGTTGCGCGGATCGCCGACGAGGTGACGGTCAAGCGCCTGCGGCGCCGCGGGTACTCGGTGCAGCTGCTGCCCGAGAACCCGGATTTCGACCCCATCGAGCTCGACTTGCGCCGCGACGAAATGACGATCGAAGGCGTCGCGGTCGGCGTGATCCGCAGCGGCAAAAGTCTGTAAGGACGGCCGCCCGTCTCGGATCGTCCACTATAATTGCGCGGCCTTTTATCGCGCCGCCATGAACCACGCCACAAGCACGACGGGGGAGGCCGTGCCGTCCGCCGCGAACGCCGGTCGCGGCGTTCACAGCCCTGACGAATCGGCCGATCCGCGGCAAATTCTCGCCGACCGCGTCGGGCAGTTGTTCCGCCAGGCGCCCATCGGCGTCGGCGGCACCCTGCTGGTCGTCGCGCTCGTGGCCTACGAGCTCTATCCCGCGCAGATGCGCGAGCGGGTGGTGTTGTGGTTCTGGGTGTTCATAATGCTTCTCATCGCCGCGGCGCGATACACGCTTGTCGTCGGCTATCGCCGCGACGAAAAACGCGACCAGAATCCGGAGCGCTGGCTGCGATGGTTCGCGATCGGCGCCTTGGCCGAGGGGGTCAATTGGGGCTTCGCCGCGGGAGCTTTTTTCCTGGCGCCCGGCGTGACCGACGTGCAGCGCGTGTTCCTTGCCTTCGTGCTCGCGACGATGACCGCCGGAGGACTGCCGCTCTTCTCGGCGGTGTGGTGGGTGTTCGGGCTCTTCGCCTTCGGCGTCCTGGTGCCGTTTGAAGCGGTGCTGTTCACTTACGACCCGCACGGCAAGCGGCTGTTCGCCGACTTGGCGCTGATGGTCCCGTTCCTGCTCGCGATCAATATGACCGTCGCTTACCGCCTGAACCAGGTCTTCGTCTCCGGCTACAGGCTGCGCCAGGCCTACGGCAAGTTGACCGAGGAGCATGCTGTGTTGAACCAGCAGATCGAGCAGCAGCTCGAGGAATTGCTGCAGGCGCAGCGCGAGGTCGAGGCATCCGGCCGCAAGCTCGCCCTGTTCGCCGAGCGCGCACCCATCGCGGTGCTCGAGGTGGACCGAAACGCCACGATACTCGAAATGAATCCTGCTGCTGAAAACCTGTTCGGATATTCCACCGGGGAACTGGTTGGTCGAAACGCCATTCGCACGCTGTTTCCCCCTGACAGCCCGGCTCTGCAAAGCCCTGCATGGAACGCGTTCGTTGCAGGCGCTAAACCGGTCACTCTGCCGCAGACCGTTTGCATCCGGCGCGACAGCATCGAGGTGGTCTGCGAATTTACGCTCACGCCTCTCGTCAACGAGTCTGGCGACCTGATTTCGGTCATCGCGCAGGTCCGCGACTTGACGCAGGTACTCGAGGCGGAACGTCTGAAGAAGGAATTTACGTCGACGCTGAGCCATGAGCTGCGTACTCCACTGACCTCGATCATCGGCTCGCTGCAACTGGTCAATTCCGGGGTGCTGGGCGCGATCGACAAGGACGTTGCCGACCTTACCGAGGTCGCCGAGCGCAACGCCCAGCGCCTGCTCGACCTCATCAACGACATTCTTGACATCGAGAAAATCGAATCCGGCAAGTTCGTCCTTTTCCCGGAGGACATCTCGCTCGATGCGCTGCTGCGCGAGTCGCTGGTTCTCAACAAGAGCTTTGCGGAGCGCTTCAAGGTCCGCCTGGAGGCGCACCGCGAGCTGCCCACTGTGCCGGTCAATGCGGACCGCAAGCGCCTGCTGCAGGTGCTCACCAACCTGATCTCCAATGCCGCCAAATTCTCTCCCGAAGGCGGCGCGGTCGAGCTGTCTATGACGGTGGCCGACGGGACCGTACGAGTCGGTGTCGGCGACCGCGGCGCAGGCGTTCCTGAGAATTTTCGCAGCCGCATCTTCAGCCGTTTCGCGCAAGCCGATTCGGCGCTCACGCGCCAGAAAGGCGGCACGGGCCTGGGGCTGTCGATCTGCAAGCGACTGATTGAAGCGATGAATGGCCGCATCGGTTTCGAGGATCGCGCAGGCGGCGGTACGTTGTTTTATTTTGAGTTGCCCGCGAAGCAGGCGGTGGCGCAAACCCACCAGTGAGGAACGCATGCCCGCCCAGCCGCTAAACAGAATCTGCTATGTGGAGGATGACGCGGACATTCAGCGCATCGTGCGCATGTCGCTGGAAAAAATCGGCAAGATGACCGTGGAGATCGTCGGCGACTCGACCTGCGCCGTCGAGGCGATCATTGCGTTCAAGCCGGATCTGGTCATGCTCGACTGGATGATGCCGGTGATGGACGGTCCTGCGGTCCTCCGAAAGATGCGCGAGCACGCGGAAACGAAGAATCTCCCGGTGGTCTTCATTACCGCCAAGGCCTCGCAGCGCGAGCTCGACGAGTTGCGCGCCATGGGTGCGGCCGGGATTATTTCGAAGCCTTTCTCGCCGAAGAATCTTCCGGACCAGCTTCGCGGCATCTGGCACGGCCTGCCGTAGGAAGTCCATGCATCGACGCTTTCTTACACCATCATGATGTCCTTGGCCGTGACCCCTGCCTTGCCGTATTCCAGCGTCCGGCGGATGCGATAGGGTTCGTCCTCGCCGATCTTTGGCATCTTTGCGAGATCGAGAAGCTTCTGCGGCCGGAGCAACTGCCCCCGGGCGTCGCGCACCACCATGACTCTGGGCAGTAGCCGCTTGGCCGAGTTCTGCGAAATGACGATTCCAGTTTCTCCGCTGTTCAGCTCGACAACGCTGCCCACCGGAAAGAAACCGATGCAGCGGACGAATTGCTCGACCAGCACCGGATGAAACGCCTTGTCGCGCTGTTTTTGCAGGAGATTCAGCGCGTTCGAGGGCGACATCGGCTCGGCGTACGGACGTTTGGTGGTCAGAGCATCGAACACGTCCACGATTCCGGCAATCGCGCCAAGCACGCCTAGCGAGTCCCCCTTCTTGCCATGCGGATAGCCGCTGCCGTCGTGCCGTTCATGGTGCAGCGCGGCGATCTCCGCGATTTCCGGCGACAAGCCCGGCGTGCTTCGCAAATGCTCCGTCGTTTTTGCGACGTGACCTCGGACTAGCTCGAGCTCCTGGGGGCTCAGCCGGCCCTCCTTCTCGCGCAGGGTCTGAGGAACCTTCAGCATGCCGACGTCCTGAAGCAGACCCACCAGGCCGGCGCGCTCGACCGCTTCCACATCCATGCCGAGAAAGCGCGCGAAGGCGATCATGTAAATCGAGACGTTCAATGCCCGGCCCAGGTGGTAGCCGCCTCGCTCCTGCAGCGCGCTCAGCAGCACCATTGCGTCGGGATTGCGCAGCATGCTTTCCGTCATATTGCTGGCCGCGAGCTTGAGCTCGCCCGAATCGAACGCCTTGTCGGTGCGTATTGCGTCGAACGCGCTCTTGACCGCCATCATGGCGCCACTATCGGTCTCGCTTGCTTGCGCGAACTCGCTCTCAATGCTTACCCGCTCGACGTGGACCACTTTCCCGGTGCCCTGCAGGTCGGCCGCAACCGGGCCGCTGCCGGGCCGGAGCTCAGGTGCTTTCGCAGTCGGCCCGCCTACGGTGTCGACAAATACGTGCCTGCAGTACTTTTTCAGCGCGTCCAGCTGCTGCTGCGTCGTCACCACGAATCCCTGAAACACGAACGGCGTTTCCGTCCACGGGCGGTCGAGCTCGTAGATGTACATGCCGAATTGAAGATCCGCGACCGGCACCTTTTTCTTCACGACCAATGCCCCCTGCGCGAGCCTACGCCCTGATCCTGCAAGAATCCGCACACCGCGAATCCACCACCGCTCAGGCCAGGCGCTGCGTGGTCTCGGCGCCGAACGCGCCACTGCCCTGGTAGAACTTGCGCGACAGGAACCCGATCACCTCGTCGGCGTTGCGAAAGC
>ERZ1292645.697-Hain-H14-02um-R2-697-length-11203-cov-6_pt1 | contig 11203 bp, 9 predicted proteins | sample MGYA00564401_ERZ1292645 | MGnify/ENA primary metagenome ERZ1292645 (study PRJEB36523, sample SAMEA6512644) | groundwater metagenome | collected 2019-01-09 | study: AquaDiva: Metagenomics assemblies of 32 groundwater samples | reverse complement strand
CCTTGGTCGCGAGACACTTAGACGTTACCTCTCGAAAACGGTGAACGTCTGCAGTCTCCTGATCAGGGGTGCCGCCTGATCGCTATGCAAACACGACAATTTACGCGCGAGTGGGGAGGAAGAACGCTTACTATTGAGGTCGGAAAGCTCGCCGGCCAGGCGGGTGGCGCCTGCACCGTGCGCTATGGGGACACGCTTGTTCTTGCGGCCGCCACGGCCTCGGGTCAGCCGCGCGAGGCCATGGGGTACTTTCCCCTCACTGTTGACTTTGAAGAGCGGCTCTATGCCGCAGGAAAAATCAAAACCTCGCGATTCATAAAGCGTGAAGGAAGGCCGTCAGACGATGCGGTTCTCTCCGGCCGATTGATTGATCGGGCAATCCGACCGCTCTTTGACGCCCGCATTCGGAACGACATCCAGATCATCACGACGGTTTTGTCCGTGGATCAAGAAAACGATTCCGACATTCCGGCACTCATCGGCGCCGCGGCTGCGCTCACAATTTCTGATATTCCGTGGGACGGACCCATAGCCGGCATCCGCATCGGCCGCGTCGGTGATGAGTGGGTTGTGAACCCGACCTTCACCGCGCGGGAAAAATCAACCCTTGATCTTATCATCGCCGGCACGACGGACCGCGTCATCATGCTTGAAGCCGGCGCCTCCCAAGTACCCGAAAACTCAATGCTTGAAGCGATCCGTTTCGGGCAGAAGCACCTTCGGCCTGTGCTTGAACTTATAGAAGAGGTACGCGCCGCCTGCGGACGACCAAAGCGATCGTTCTTCGTGGCACCCGTTTCTCCCGAGGAGCTGCGCGCAGCAGAGGAGGAGAAGGGCATCGTTCTACAAACCGAATCGTTCTTGCGCGAAAAAATTGACACCGTGCTGTTTGGAGCGCCGATAGCAACGAAAGCGGGAAGACGCGAATTAGGGGAACGGCTCAAAATCGCGGTTGACGAACACCTTAAGCTCGCAGGACTTGGTAAAGAGAAACGCGAGGTCGGCGTGGATGCCGTTGATTCGTTTATAGAATCGGCTGTTTCTGCCGCCATTTTGAAAGACGGACATCGCGTTGACGGCCGCGGCGTGACAGACGTTCGGCCGCTTGGAGTCGAGGTGGGACTCGTTCCGCGAACGCACGGCTCATCGCTTTTCTCCCGAGGAGAAACCCAGGTCCTCGGAACGGTTACGCTCGCCTCACCCGCGGAAGCACAGCTCATTGAGGGCATGGAGGAGTCGGGGAAGAAGTGGTACCTCCACCATTACAACTTTCCACCGTACTCGGTGGGAGAAACGAAGCCGATGCGCGGTCCGGGACGACGGGAGGTCGGCCATGGTGCGCTCGCGGAGCGCGCACTGATCCCCGTGCTCCCCACCAGAGAGGAATTCCCGTACACGATTCGGGTCGTCTCCGAGGTACTCTCTTCAAACGGCTCATCGTCCATGGCCTCCACCTGCGCCTCCTCATTGGCGCTCATGGACGCGGGAGTGCCGATTCACGCAGCAGTCGCCGGAGTCGCCATGGGGCTTGCCACCGATGCGAAGGGAGGCTACCGCGTCATCACTGATCTTCAGGATTTGGAGGATGGTATGGGCGGCATGGATTTCAAAATTGCCGGCACCAAACAGGGAATCACCGCCATCCAAATGGACACTAAAACGCGCGGACTTACCGATCCTATCATTGAGGAAACGCTCCGCATGGCCCACGAGGCGCGCCTGCGCATCCTTGACTCCATGCTCCGGACGATTTCCGAACCGCGCGCAGAACTCTCTCCATACGCGCCGCGCGTGGAGGTGATCAAAATAAATCCCGCGCGCATCCGCGACGTGATCGGACCGGGAGGACGGGTCATCAATGAAATCATAGACAAGACCGGTGTGAGCATTGAGGTTGAACAGGACGGCACCGTAACTATTTGTTCTCCGGCGCCGGATCAACTCTCCCGCGCCGTAGAATGGGTCAAAAATCTTACGCGAGAAGTCGCAGTCGGCGAGGTGTATGAAGGGACGGTAACGCGCATTGTTGATTTCGGAGCATTCGTTGAGTTCCTGCCAAACCAGGAAGGTCTGGTCCACGTCTCCGAGCTTGCGCCCACGCGAGTGGATCGTGTTACTGATGTGGTAAAAATCGGCGACACGATTCCGGTCAAGGTCATAGAAGTTGACGAGCTCGGACGCATCAATCTCTCGCTCCGTCAGGCACGCGGGTACGAACCGCCGCCGCATGAAGCGAACCGTCCGCGCCAGCGCCCCCCGCATCGGGGAAACCGGTCGTAACTGAACAAACGTCCCGATGGCCATCGGGACGTTTCTGAATCCGCGCTGTATGAAACCAAAGAGTGCCGAATCCGTTGAGCTGCGCCTGCGCGCACGCGTCACCGCTCCGCTCATTATGCTCTCCATAGCAATCGGCGCGGCAATTCTGGCAACCATCTCGCCAATACCCCTGCCGCTTCCCCGAACGGTTTCCTTGGCTCTCGCCGCAGACAAAAGCGTTGGGGAGGCCCAGACCCTGAATCAACCGTTCGCTTTTTTCATTACTAACGATGCGCATCGGAAAAACCGCGGATTTACACTGGTCATGCCGCGGGATCGTAAAACCCCTGGAAACATCTTTACTCGCGCCATTCAAGAAGACATTGCGCGGAACCAACCCCAGCGGGTACAAAAAACGCTGCCCGACAACACTCTCGCCACGGAATTGGTCGCCGACCCGGCATTATTCCCTCCGCGCCCGCTTCCGAACGGAGCCGTGTACTGGAGGACAGATGCGGGAAGCATATTTTTAATATCGGACGAGGATTCTTATACGCTCACGAACGATTCGGCCATTCTTTTTAATCCCGCGGCTAGACACGCGCTTCAAAGGTTTGTCCAAGCACGGCCGAAGAGGTGCCGGGTGTACCTCCAGGCAACCATAAAAGAGCTGTTTCCCCCGAAGGGGCCGCCCACTCCCATCCCGACCATGAACCGACTGATTGAACGGAGTGCCGAGTATATGAAGCGGGAGTCTTACAGCTGCTTTATCTGGGGATAACTTGTTAAAAAACGAATGAGTCTGTGGATAAAATTTTCAAGAACCTAAAACAACTTATCCACATAAACATATTTTTCGCTTCTTTTAGCCAAAAAACCGCACCTATTAATGATTGACTGACCGAGTAATCAATGGTATAGTGGGGATGGCTCTTTAAATAGAGATGTGTCCCGCTCAATTGTGCCGCAAACGGCATTCCGTTCGCGGAAAAAGAGGGGCGTACATCTCTCTTCTCTACTATTCTTCGCGTTTAGACCAACCTTCCGTTTCGGAAGCGCGGTCAACTCTCCTTGGCTTTAGCATCTGCCGTTCCGGCGGGTGCGTCAGAGAGAGGAAAACAAAAATAAAACGTACAAAACCATTTTTGGAAGCCCTCACACATTCAAAACGAGGCACCTTCCAAAGAACGGTAGAGAAGATCGGTCTTTTCCGGGCCTTGATCGGGACTCTTCAGAGACGCTGGACGATGCTTATTCCTCCCCAAAGGATGGATATGCGCCGCCCAGCGCCTCGAAGCGAGATCAAGCCTCGAGGCGCGAGCGCTCAAGAAATCATTATTTCATTGGGGCACAACTCGCGCCTTTTCTATTTCCGCCCCGCCCCACTTTTATAACTGATCCCAGCAACCTTCCAAATATCTGTTGAAAGCCCGCTATTTTCTTTTTGTTTTACATGGCTGTAAAAGTGGGGCGGGGTTGCCTAAGCGCTTCCGGTCGGGTTTATCCTCACGCCAATGCAAACGAGTCTGCTTGCCGAATGGATTGGCGTGGGGGTATACTCACGGAAACCACGTTTTTATCCTAATGTACGCAAAATCCGCGGTATGACCATCGACTCACAAACACTTCGCGTCATTGAAACGAGTCTGCTTGCCGAGAGGAAACGGCTGGAGTCGGAACTCGGTCAATTTGCAAAAAAGAATCCCAACAACCCGGAAGATTACAACGCCGAATTTCCGCAAATTGGAACCTCGGAGGAGGACAATGCTTCCGAAGTTGCCATTTACAGCGATAATCTGACCCTGGAACGGACACTTGAGTCTTCGCTCCGCGATGTAAATAAGGCGCTCCAGCGCATCAAGGAGGGATCCTACGGCACCTGTCGCCACTGCGGGAAAAATATTGATCCCAAGCGCCTGGTCGCGCGGCCAACCTCCAGCTCCTGTATAGAATGCAAAAAAGCGCTTACTGGCGGCGCATAATTCATGCTTGGCCTTGCAGCCGCACTCCTCGCGTTTCTTGCCGATCGAGTTATGAAAACATTGGCGCTTTCCGAAAACGGTCGGGGCGCTTTTGTTTTTAAAGCAACGCTGAATTCGGGGGCGGTCTTCGGCCTGCCCATCCCAACACCGGCTATTGCCGCCATCTCTGCGCTCGTTATGGCCGGCATTCTTGTTTTTGCGCTTCGCAGTCGCTCGCCGCTCGGAGATGCTGGGGCCGCCTTCGTCCTCCTGGGAGGACTTTCAAACCTCATTGATCGCATCCGTCTTGGCGCCGTAGTTGACATATTTTCCGTAGGTCTTGTACCCCTATCCGGGGTACTTGCGACCTTCAACGTTTCCGATATGATGGTCGTCCTTGGCGCACTGCTTATCCTCCGATCCCAAAGGCGAAGATCAACGCCCTAAACATAAAACATAAAACTTGTCCCGACACCTTGACTTAAATTATCTAATAGATGCGGTCGGGATCCCGTATCGAATCGGGAAAGCATGAAACACAGAGTGAAGCATTAAAACATAATCTTTTCACACGTCCATGCTTCATGTTTCACGCTTCATGCTCCATGAACTATTATGTCTTCAAAAGTATATTCCGCAGCAACCGTCGGCCTGGACTCCCTTCCCGTTGAAGTTGAGGCGGACATCGCTGCCGGTCTCACCAATTTCGTGCTTGTCGGCCTTCCCGACACTGCAGTGCAGGAATCAAGGGAGCGGGTGCGCGCCGCGATCAGAAACTCCGGTATCTCATTTCCGCGTACGCGCGTCACGGTAAACCTCGCTCCCGCCGACCTGCGCAAGGAAGGGCCGGCATACGACCTCCCGATCGCGGTTGCAATTCTCCTTGCCGCCGGAGTGCTGGAATCGGCGAATGCCGAATCTCTGGCACACTCCGTCTTTGTCGGAGAACTCGCGCTGGATGGATCGCTCCGGCCGATATCCGGCATCATTTCAATTGCCATTGACGCGCAGGCGCGAGCCGTAAAACGCATATTTCTTCCGCACGCGAATGCCGCCGAAGCCGCGCTCGTGCAGGGCATTGAAGTCATCCCGGTGCAAACGCTCCTTGAACTGACGCAACACCTGACCGGAAAAAGAATGATTGAAGCGTATCGCGGCGCGGCCCCGGAGATGGCGGAAGATGAACCGGCGGTTGATTTTGCAACCATCCGCGGGCAGGAGCACGCCAAACGCGCGCTGGAGATCGCCGCGGCCGGAGGCCACAACGCGCTCGTGACCGGACCTCCGGGGTCAGGAAAGAGTCTTCTTGCCGCAGCGCTTCCTTCCATTCTTCCGCGCCTCACCTTTGCCGAAGCGCTGGAGGTCACAAAAATATGGAGCGTCGCCGGGCTTCTTCCATCCGGCACTCCGCTCATCCTGCGCCGCCCGTTCCGCAGTCCGCACCACACCACCTCCGCAGTGGCGCTCGTAGGCGGAGGAACGCATCCGCGGCCCGGAGAGTTGTCGCTCGCGCACCGAGGAGTCATCTTTCTTGACGAATTGCCGGAGTTCAGCCGCATGGTCCTTGAGGGGCTGCGCCAACCGCTTGAATCCGGTGAAATCACCGTTGCCCGCGCCGCCGGCACCGTGAAGTTCCCGGCAAAAGTGATGCTTATCGCCGCCAGGAATCCCTGCCCGTGCGGCTATTACGGTGACACGGAACGCCAGTGCTCGTGCGCGCCGATGCACATTTTGCGCTATCAAAAAAAGATTTCCGGGCCGCTCCTTGATCGCATTGATCTCCATGTGGAAGCGCCCCGCGTTGATTTTGAAAAACTCACCTCACCGGCGAGCGGAGAACGCTCTGCGGACATCCGAAAACGAGTTGAAGCAGCGCGGACACGGAGCCAAAAACGGTTTCAAACGCTCAATATTTTTACCAATGCCGAGATTCCTCCGGAACGCCTGGACGATCTCTGTCCGCCTTCGACTGAAGCGCAGGAGCTCCTCCGCCGCGCAGTTTCCGAGTATCAGCTTTCCGCGCGCAGCTACCACCGCGTCCTGCGCGTCGCCCGCACCATCGCCGATCTTGCCGGTTCAGAGCCGATTGAATTACAACATATCGCCGAAGCGCTCCAGTACCGCCCGCGGATTGAATAACGCGGGGCATCGTGTTAATCTGCTTCCGCACCTTCACAAGGAGTGAGCCATGCTCAGCAAAGAAGAGACCGAACGCTTCGAAACCGTGATGCGGGCAGCGAACGCTCACACCATCGAACCGACAAAAGCCGCGGTGCTCTTGGACGCGTTTGATTGCCTGCCGCCCGATCGGCGGGTCGCACATTTTGCCTATCTCCTCCAGCACTTCTGTTTATTTAAGAACGGGCTGACAAAAACGGAGCGGAGGATGTCCCGAAGCGAATTCATGACTTTGCAAAAACGGGTGGCCGGATCTGTAGGTCCTCTTCTAAAGAGCGTGCACAGCAAGCGGCCCCCGCTGGAAGAAGCCGCTCGGATGCTTTGGTCGGGACTCGCATCATTTGACCGGCCGGAACGGGATGTTGCGCTCGTTGCCGTACTGCAATCTCGGGTTTTCCCGTACGCACGCATGCCGGAAGCTGGAGAATTTGCGCTCGAAGAAGGCGAATTTGAGTTGTATGTGGGCGCGGATAAACCGACTCAAGCAACAGCATTGCTCGTTGGCGTGGAGGCCGCGGACCCAGAGACATCTCCCATGTTCTCGAATTTTGCGGCCCCACTTCTCACGCTCTTGCAACACTGCACGCCAAAAGAGCAGACGGTAACGCTCAGCATTTTCATGTGGGCCTTTCAGCTGGCAACACTACAACACGCGAAAGCGCCGCTACCGTACTCGACCAGTGACGACGAGTCGCCGCCTCTAAAAGGCGACCCGCCGGAAAAACCGAACTAAACAACAAAAGACCCCGACACGAAGGCCGGGGTCATTTTTATTTAGGCGATGATCGCGTTACCGGATATACTGCAACGGATTCACGCGTCGGCCGTCAATGTAAAGCTCAAAATGGTTGTGCGGGCCGGTGGAGCGTCCGGTTGTGCCTTCAAGCGCGACCACGTCGCCCTGCCGCACCTGATCGCCAACTTTGGCGTTCAGCTGTGAGGAGTGGGCGTATCGCGTCCTGCGGCCGTCACCGTGGTCAATAACGACTTGATAGCCGTACCCTCCGCGGTTCCAGCCGGCAATAATAACGATGCCGTCGGCGACCGCGCGCAAAGGATGGCCTTTTCCGCAGGCAATGTCCAAACCGGTGTGCCGCCAACTGAACCCCTGCGTGACGCGACGGCATGCTGATGGCCAAATGAGACCGGACGCATTCGGAGTTACGCGAGAGGGAATAAGGACGGTGCGTGATGGCCTCGGAGGCGCGGGAGGTGCCGGCATACGGCCACCAGGGATGACGAGGGTTTCTCCCAGTCGCAAATCGCTCGCGTCGGCCAACTGGTTCCAGGCGACGATGTCCTCCGGTTTCACACGATAGCGCTGGGCGATGGCGCGAATGGTATCGCCGCGAGCAACTTTGTGGAGCACGCCGGAGATCGGCGGAATGGCAAGTGTGTTGCCAGGACGAATAATCGAACGGATGGTGAGCTTGTTGGCCCACAAGATTGTGTCAATGGAAACTCCGAAACGCTGGGCAATACCGGCAATGGTGTCGCCCGCCGATACGACATGGGTCTCTGCGGTGCGGCGATTCTCTCCGGTCGGGAGCGGTTGGGCAAGAATTGCTCCATCCTGAAGGATCATCGCTGTTTCATCATCCTCATAAAAATCGCCCTCGCCGTCATTTCCTCCCGGGAGTTCTGCGGCCGCGAACGCGGCCGCAAGCGTCTCTCGCCCTTCGGCAGGAGCAGCAACGCCGAATTCAATGACGTCGCCGCCGTTCTTTTTAAAAAATTGGGCGAGGAGCGACCCTTGCTCCGGCACCCCTCCTCGCGGGCCGCTCGCATAAATGCTTGAAGCCGTCGTGCCGAGCGCGACGATACTGATAACTCCATAGAAGAGCACTCGGTCAAAAACACTCGTCGCCCCCCGCAGCCATTCCGGCGCGCGGTTCCTAATGCTGCGGCGCGCTCTACGGTACTGCCGATACGCCGGGACGACGACGTATCGAAGTGCGATCCGCGCGGGGTACTGCAATACCGCCGCCATGCGAGGAAACATAAACCGCGCGGCACGCACCATCGCCACGCACACCTCAAAGAACCACACGAGTACCGTTGCGGCTAGTTTTTTAATTGCTTTGGGCATGTGAGGGCATGGGGCGAAATTTTCGCTTTAACAAAGCAAAAAAGACGCCTAGGCAGTCTTCAATTTATAACCAGAATATAGCAGAAACCAGCTGTTTGGTCAATCCCGTTAGAAACCAGTCGAGGACTACAACTAAAGTCGGGCTAAAGCGCGGAGCGCGCCTCATCCCGTTAGAAGCTAACCGCGCTGCTTGTATCTGTAAGCGTGAGCCGAAGGCGCGCTCCGCATGCATCCGCTCGGCTAACAGGAGAGTCACCTTTGGCTTCTAACGGGACTCGCGGCTCTCGCCGTGATCAACCAACAACTAGTGATTGTTTCTAACGGGATCAATGGCGCACGGGAGAGAACAAGTTGACCCCGTCAGAAGTCCTTGTACCCCGTACGGGGCACTTGGAAGAAAAAATCTGAAAGATTTTTTCTTCACCTCTGGCAAGTGGCGATCCCAAAAAGAACTCAAGAGATAAGAACGGGTGCTTGCGCTTCGAGGACAGACTTCTAACGGGGTTGACGACTGTTCTTGCAGGGGGATACCATAACCGCAGTTAATCCTGACTTATTTTTATGCCCAGTAATACAACTTCGACCGCCCCGATGGCGATCGGGGCAACGAAGTTTCCTCAACCAAACACACCATGACACCCTTACTCTCTAACTCCAAAATAACCATCGACTCGACCAAAAGTCGAAGTTGATATACTGGGTATGAATCTTTGGCACGATGTCGCTATCGGCGAGGGGGCGCCTGAATCATTCAACGCCATCATAGAGATTCCGCGGGGGAGTCAAAACAAGTACGAAGTGGATAAAGCGACGGGGCTCATAAAACTTGACCGTGCGTTCTCCGCTTCCATGGCCTATCCAACTGACTACGGGTTTGTGCCGCAGACTTACTGGTACGACGACGATCCGTTGGACGTGATGGTGCTCTCCACTTTCTCGCTCCAGCCGGGCATGCTTGTTGTGGTTCGTCCGGTCGGCGTTCTACGCATGATTGACGGCGGCGACCGCGATGAAAAAATCATCGCCGTTCCGGTCAAAGATCCGCGTTTCTCGGACACCAAAGACCTTTCGGACCTTCCTGAGCACTTCCAAAAAGAGGTGCGGCACTTCTACGAACGCTACAAGGAGCTGGAAGGAAAGGTCGTGGAGGTTAAAGAGTTTGAAGGCCGAGGAGCGGCGGTCGCGGTTGTGAAAGAAGCGATGGAACTTTATCAGAAAAAATTCGGCGCCAGCATGAGCGGCTAAATGCGTCGCTCTACGAGAAAAATCCCCCGATGACCATCGGTGGATTTTTATTTGCGAGGGCATGCTTGATCCCGTTAGAAGTCGCGCCCGCACTTGTACCCCGTACGGGGCACTTGCGCGCCCGTAAGGGCCTATGGGGCGGGCTACTTCTAACGGGATTGACAAATAGGAAAGCGGACACTACAACACTCGCAGGTCTTTCGCACAACCAAACGCCGAAAGTGAGGACCATTGCTTCCACTCCACCTCCCGCTATTTCCGACGACCGTTGTGGGGAGTCTCCCACGACCGACATTCGTGCGCGAACTGATCAATGATCCGACGGTTTCAACCGCGCTCTGGCATCAACCGGAAAAAGATCACCCGCAGAGAACCCATCGAGCCTTTCTCATAAATCAGGCTGTTGCGTATGCCATTGCGCTTCAGCAAGGAGCGGGGATTGACATCGTTTCCGATGGAGAATGGCGACGCCTTTCGTATATTGGTGTCATCGCCGAACTTGCCACCGGATTTAAACTCTCGGTGCGTGATGGAAAGACGTGGCATACGGTCGTAGAGAGGATGAAGCTTGCGTTCTCGGCCAAGGATGTCGCGCGGAACCACGAGGGCCCGCTCTACAACGAGGCCACGTTTCTCCTCGCGCGCGCACAAGCGCCATGGCGGTGCAAGATCGCGCTCCCCTCGCCCTACCTACTTGGCGAACGGATGTGGGCACCACGGCTCTCCCGCGCCGCCTATCCGAAGAAGCGCGATTTCACGGAGGCACTCGTACCCATTCTCCAGGAAGCTGTACGCCTGCTTGCGCTTCTAGGGGTGCGGAATGTTCAAATTGATGACCCGCACCTGTGCCTTCTCGCCGACCCAACAGTGCGCGCGAAACTCCCCAACCCTGATGAAGAGACTGCGTACGCAGTAAGTCTCATAAACCGCGTTTTTGAGGCCGCGCCAGAGACGGTACACAAGATGGTGCACCTCTGCCGCCGCAACAAGGGACGCAAAGGGTGGGGCGGCAAAGGCAGCTATCGGCCGATTCTCCCGCGGCTCGCGAACCTCACGGCCGACGAACTCCTCCTGGAATTTGCGATTCCCGCCGCTGGCGCTATGGACGTCCTCGCGGAGCTTCCAAAGCGTATGCGGATCGGTCTTGGCTGCGTGGATGTGCGCGGCCCTAAAATACCAACGCCGGAAAAGATCGTACTGCGCGTCACGGAGGCAATGCGCCACGTTGACCCGTCGCGTCTTACCCTGAACCCCGACTGCGGCTTTGCTCCCGGCTCGGCCCACGACACTCCGCTGGAGGAGGCGTATCTGAAGCTCCGGGCCATGACCGAGGCCGCTCGTATACTCCGTGCCCGCTTTGGCTGAAAATATACCCCACCACTCCGATAGCTATCGGAGTGATTTTTTATTGGTGGCGGTTGACCCCGTTAGAAGCCAAAAGTGAGTTTTCCGATACTTGGGCTGGAAGCCG
>ERZ1292645.695-Hain-H14-02um-R2-695-length-11205-cov-9_pt1 | contig 11205 bp, 8 predicted proteins | sample MGYA00564401_ERZ1292645 | MGnify/ENA primary metagenome ERZ1292645 (study PRJEB36523, sample SAMEA6512644) | groundwater metagenome | collected 2019-01-09 | study: AquaDiva: Metagenomics assemblies of 32 groundwater samples | reverse complement strand
AGTGGAGAGAGCTTTTTAAAAATGCCTATCCCAATAAAGACGGCGCCAAGAATTGTTTAGGCGGCACAATGTTTGAATGGAACGATGAATGGTGGAAGCATAATGAGTCCGGCCCGGATACCTGGAAGCTTCACGACATCGAAAGTTATTGGTCAAACGGAAACTATTATTTTGACATCAAGGCAGAGCGTAATATGAACATGAATGAGGAGTGGTTTGGGCTGGTGGCGCTATCCGAGGAGATAGAAAACGGAATAAACAAAAGAACCCCCCGCAAAGCGTATTATGTATTGAGAGATTACTGGAAAAACCCGTCATTGAGCCATAAGAATAAAACAAAGAAAAAATCAAGATAACCAATAAGATAGGAGTTCTTTGTTTGCGATGAAATCGAAGATTTCTGAAATCCAGAATGGCCATAATATAAAGATTTGCAAGTCCATGAAGCCCGAAGATCGGCTTATTGCTTTTGTTAATCATTCGCGGTTAGTCATGCAGATCTATCAAGCCGGAGTCGATTTTCGAGTTCGTTCTAAAAACTCTTTTAAACAGAGGGGACTTTACAGAAAAGACCATGAGAGCTAAAGGGCCAGGGCAATCCGCCCTTTTTTTGTTGGATGTTATTGATATTTTAAGCCAATTAAGGATTTCTTACGCCGTGGTCGGGGCATTGGCGGCATCTTTTTATGGTATTGTCCGGGCAAGCATGGACGCCGATGCTGTAATTTCCTTTCAGGGAAGTAAAGGAGATCATGAGCTATTGCTTAGTGAACTTATGAAAGCTGGGTTTGATGCCACGCGGCGGCAGGGAGACGTTGATGATCCGATCAGCGGCGTTATCAACGTTGAGGATCGTTACCATAACCGCGTTGATCTTTTGATGGGGATCCGTGGGATGAAGGCGGATATTTTCTCGAGAACTATTGATTCTGCGTTCCTGGGATCGCGGATTCGGATTGTCAGCGTTGAAGATTTTATTGCCATGAAAATTTTTGCCGGAGGGCCTCAGGATATTGAAGATATTAAGGGGGTCTTGAAAGTGTCAGCAGGAAAAATCGACATGGCCTTGCTTCAGGAATTGACCTTGAATTATGGAAAAAAAGAATTAAAGACATTGAAAACTATATGCAGGCGATAAGATGAAGATAAGGAGTGATTGGTACGGTTGGAGTAACGGTACGTCAATAAAATTGGCAAAATAGGAACAGAACAAAAAATGAATAATATTAAAACGGGATTTTTTATGGTGTTGTTTTTACTATCCACTTACGTGTTTGCTCAAGAACCCGAACTCAAAAAGGTAAGAGAGCTTGAATCATTTATCTTGAACAATCCCCAAGATAAGCAGGCTGTTTCCATGCTTGATGAGTTAAGCGAGCTCTGTTTTAGCCGGCATCAGTATGGCGAATTGGTTGATTTTTTAAGGAAATTGGAAAAGAAAAAATCCGCCTCTGTCTGCGATTTGGCTGTTGGCTATTACATCGGCCTGTGCCGTTATCATCAGCTCAAAGAGCTGGAAGAAACCAAGAACTGGCAGGAATATTTTGACTCAGGCAATTCCTATCGCCAGGAGTTATTTGCGGAAACAGAAAAGCTAAGCCGAGAATGCCCAAATACCGCCTTTGGAGTAAGGGCCCAGGTTTTAAACTGGCTCCAGCATAAGGCACAGAATGACGGCCAGATTGAGGCCTCGCTTAATAAGCTAATGGAATCAGTCACTAACTTTGCAAAAGCAGTACCTTCGGATATTGAGCTGATTAAATCAGTTGCGGATTCCTTATCCAAACAAGAAGAGCTCGTATTAGCCAGGTCAACATACAACTTATACGTTAACCAGTTATTGAGCATAGAGAAGTCGCCGCTTAAATTACAGTCAATAGCTGAAAATGCCCTCAAAGAGGCAAATATAAATCTTGCCGAAACTATTTATGATCGTTACATAGAACTTATCAAGGGTTCTCTATCTAAGAATAATTTAGCCCAGGAGTTGATTACAATCATCAAGCAGTTTGCAGCCGATGGATGGGTAAAGGGCAATGACCCGCTTTATGCCGAGAAACTTTTCGGCGTTTTAAAAGAGTCCTGCGGTAAGGATTATTTTAATGCAGAGCTTCAGTATTTACGGGCATACAATTTACAGCGGATTAAAGAATATAGCCGCTGTGTGGAAGAATATACGCTGTTGGTAACAGATTTCCCCCAGAGCAGTTATCTTGATGAGGCAGAGTTTAAATTAGCCGTAATCTATGTTTATATATTAGGCCAGAAAGAAAAGGGCTTAAGTTATTGGCAGAAAGTTATTGAGCGAAATTATGCTTTAGAATATGCGCTTCCGAGTTTATACCATAAAAGTTTAATCAGCCAGCATAGCGGAGATTTTGAAAGCGCAAAAACAGGTTATCTAAAGATTATGGAATTAATTGCGCAAATGAGTGATTTTAAAGATTTATCTCTGGCAGTATCGGCAAGGCAAAAAGAAATCCAGGAATCAAGGCCGATTGAATACAATCTTAAGACATTTCTGGATGCGGCCTTAACTCAAACATTAGATTCCGGTGCCCGCCTAGAGCTCTTGGTGAGTCCTTTTAAAGTTCTCAGTTTTAAAGAAGAAGAGGTAAAATTCCAGCTGCAACAGGTGCAGATTGAAATTGGCTGTTTTGCGCCCGAGCTTAGTTATCTCTGGTCAGGTGACTTAGGAAACATCAAGCCGCTGCCTACAACGCCCGAGTGGACCAGTTCGTATAAGGAGCCCGGGGTAAAAGTGGTAAATCTTGCGGTCCTAAGTTCATCCGGAATTATCGGCAGCACCTTAGAAATGGTTGAGGTTTACCCCGTTCAAAACTACAGGGCAATTAGGAAAGAGAAGGAGGTTTTGAACGGGATTTATAGCAAGAAGGATTAGTAATTTATTGTTTTCTTAGTTTTAGTATATGTTATAATAATAACTGTATTATTTTGATGTAAAAATATTATGATAAAGTTAAGAGGAATATTTTTCTTCTTCAGTTTTACTCTATTTTTTTGCCGCCTAAGCTTTGCCCAGGCAGGGGTCAGTGATTATCTTTGCGAACTGGGGAAATTTTATTATGCCAGCGGCCAATACGGCGAGGCCCTGCGTGAATTTAATAAGGCGCTGATGGTAAAGCCTGATAATCTTGAAGCAAAAGGCTATGTGGCAAAAATAACTAACCCATCTTCGAGGGCAGCCCTCCCTGGATCATTTCAGCCGTATCAGCCGAAGGCTGATCCGGCTCTGGCGGAAAAGGAAGGGGCTAAGAAGCCTAAGGCGGCCTGGGATGAGGTTTTGAATAAACTGGAAGATCGGCAAAAACAAGTTGAAGTCAAAGAACAGCCTGCACAAACGGTTAAAGAAAAATCTCCCCGGGAACAAACGGTAGATAAGACTTTTCATAAACTGGAGAAGAAAAAAATACAAGGTAAAACCGGGGAAGAGAAATCTGTGATTTTTAGTGGTGAGCAGCGTCTAAGTCTAGGGGTTACCTCTGCAGATATAATCTGGAAAGATGCGAATGCCGATAAGGTGGGCGTACCACGGGAGAAAAACTGGCGCTATCTCTGGGGAGACCAGCGTCACAATACCTATGACCCTAAGATATATGACCGTTTAAAATTAGATATGCAGACCCAATTTAATAATCCCCTTAATGCCTTTATGGAGATTACCATTGATCCCTGGACATTTATCGGGAAAAATCATGTGACTATTACTTCCACCGCAGGTGGCGATGTAGTAGATATGGATTTGAAATACTGGTCAAACGATGGCCGCACTATTAATGAAATCTATCGTTCTAAAAAAGGCAATATTATCAATCTCAAGCAGATAAAAGTAGACGATGGGAAAACCACAGTTAGTACACCTACCGGGCTTACTGACTGGGCTACAACATTTAATTCTATTCAGCCAATGGAGATTAATCGTGATTATCGGCCCGTAAGAAAATTATGGTTTGACTATAAGCAGGATGATTATGTGTTAAAAGTTTTTCCTCTTTCTGACCAGTACGAAGCGCTGACTACGGATGACCCTTTAAGGCTCTCCAATAATCATGTTTATTGGGAGGAAAGCCCCTGGCTTGATGAATATGAATCTAGTAAGGTCTTTGAACCCGATAGTGGCTTAAATCCTCTAAAAAAAGGTAGATGGATAAGGAGGCTTTCATTTTTTACCAAAGATAGTAGTGATAATTATCCGCAGAGGCTTACTTTTCTAAGGGGAGCATCTTTTAAATCAAACACAGGCGTTTACTCTTTTGAAGCGGCAGTTGCTACACCGATAAGTTTATGGAATGAATATGAGCGTTTAAACAGCCTCAACGGTGCACTTAGACTAAAGGTTCCTTTTAAAGATTTACAGCTGGGATTTACTACCACTTCTAAGTTAGGCTTCAATGGTGGTAGCAATGAAGCGCTTAATCAGGTTGGAGCAGTTGACTTTAATTATCGGGTGACAGACCTTAATGCTCTTTATGGAGAGATTGCCGGCAGTCATACGGATATTCAAGAGGCAAAAGGATTTAATACCAAATACGAAGGCATCGCTAGCAGATTAGGTTTTAGTTATAATGCTATAGGAGCAAAAACCGGGATTTATAAAGGAGAAATTTACCTTGCCCATATGGATAGTAAGTTTTACCCGGGTTTATCCAATTATCGTTATACAAGACGCGATGAACCTACATTCTCACGTCACATTTACTTTGCAGAGATCAAAGAAGATGATAAACCTCTTATCTGGGGCGATGGTATTGACCGGGGTAGAAATGTTACAGGTTTTAAATTAAATACAAAATCTTTTGAGGATAGATTAGATACAGATATTAAATATCGTAATGTCCATAGACATAGCGGAAAGTATGTAGAGTCAGTAGTCAGGGTGGAATCCACTCATAAAACTACTTCCAAGCTGACCTCAAAATTATTAGCTTATTATCAACACCTGCATAGAACACATGCAAAATATGACCCCATTATCTATGCTAAAACTATGTATTCTTTAACCGATTATTTCTCTGATGATGATATTTTCGCTGAGAATAGTCAGGTAATCGATGGTAAAGACCCGTCAGTAGGTGATTTTGGACTGGGAGGAAAATACGATTTTACAGAAAAATTAACACTGGAAGGAATTTATGAGCGTACTAATGACCCCTTAGATTTTCCGCGCGGTCTTTTAAATGACACCTTTGTTACTACTGAAACGCGCGATGGCATAGTTTACGATAAGGTTGTGCCTTTCCTGTATGACCAGAAATTCTTTGATTTGCCGCCTTACCATTATTATAACATCGCCAAAACTAAATTAAGATATGCGCCTCAAGAAGCGTGGGAATTTATTCTAAGCTACACCTTTAATGAGAATAAATACGCCAGCGGTATAGACGATAATATTAACCACATAGGACTAGAAACAAGGTATGCTTCATCGGATAAATTGACCTTTTGGTTAAAGTACATTTATTCACGTTTAATCGATGTCTATAAGCAGAATAAATATCAACGTTCTGATTTTTATGAAGGACATCATAATGTGTTTTTTGGCAGCGAATATAAATTTGACCCTGACTCAAGTTTTACTTTCTTATACGGAGAATTTGTAGGTTATGACGACCCCTACCAACAGGCTAACTGGGCCTTATCTGCATTAGATACCCAGCATATTTATCGGCTCTTTTATCGTCGTAAGTTCTAAATACTGTTTGACTTATAGAAAATTTGTTAATATAATATAACTTATGTCGCTGCGAGCGAAAGCGAGCGCTCCATAAGTTATCTGCTCATTTAAGCCACGGAGAAAGGTAATACGGATAAGATATGGCAATTATTAACCTGAAAGGGGAGGAGCTTACTGAGAGGGAGAGGCGTAACGTAGCAATCCTGGAGATTTTGAGGCGTCTTGGCCCCATCACCAGGCCTGAGATATCCCGCGTATTAGGATTGAATATCGTTACGGTTTCTAATTATGTTGAGGAATTTATCAATAAGAATTTAGTCTTTGAGAGAGAGTTTGATATTTCTGAGGGCGGAAGGCGCCCCATACTTTTAGATATTAATCCTGAGAGCGGCTTGGTTATCGGGGTAGGGGTGAATCTCTTAAACATTGTCGCTCTCCTGGTTGACTTAAAAGGCAGAATTGTTACGCGAAGCTGCCTTGAGCGCAAGGATATCGGGGTTAAGAATGTGGTTAGTTGTATTATTGAAGTAATAGCTCAAACCTTAAATAAAGTAAGAGACAATCACGCAAATATAAAAGGCATAGGTATCGGAATCGCCGGGATAGTCAATAAGAAAGACGGCTCAATCAGCTGGCCGGAGAAGGTTGGCAACCGCTATGACTACGCTTCGGTATCCGTTCCTTTAAAGAATATTATTGAGCGTGAATTTGGGTATCCGGTCTTGATTGAGAATGATGCAACCAGTGCCTGTTTTGGCGAGCAATGGCTGGATTTGGAGCCGGGAATAAAAAATGTAATTTATATGTTCTCCGGGGTTGGCTGCGGAATTATGATTAACGGAGAAATATATACCGGCGCAAGCGGCTCGGCTGGTGAAGTTTCTATTTACAATCCCAGGGAAGAGGCGCCTTTTACCTGTTCTGCCGGCAGCCCGTGTTTCTTAAAACGTTGGGAGATAGATTTCGGGATGGTTAGCGAGGCCGCCTCGCGGATTGCTCATTCTCAAGTTCCCCAAGATGCAGCCAAGAGGCTTTTGGAGCTTTGCGATAATTCAGTGGAGAAGATAAGCTTAAGGCACATATTTCAAGCGGCGAAAGAAAACGATCCTTTGCCGGTAGAACTTTTAAATAAAGCGGCAAAACAATTAGGGATAAAGATTGCCTTCCTGGTTAATTTACTTAATCCTGAAGCAGTGATTATAGGGGGTGGATTAGAGGAAGCAGGAGATGTATTCTTGAATACGGTCAGGTCAACCGTAAATGACTGGGCTTTTGAGGAAACGGCATCAAGCGCCAGGATAGTTTATTCAACACTGGGAGAAAATTCAGTAAGCTTAGGCGCAGCCAGCCTTGTTATGCGTCAGGTATTTAGCCAGATATAAAATTAAGGCTCTCCCGAGCCTTAATTTTAAGGGTCATGGCCTATTAGGGGAGGTAAGTGGATGGATAAAAAGATAAAGCTCATTGCCATCATTTTAGGCGCTTTTAGTTTATTAGCCGCAATCATCGCTTTTTCTTATTTTGCCAGATACAATTCCCTTGTACGCGACTTCCAACAATTACAAAAAGAAAAACACGCCCTGCGCGCCGATAATGATAGTTTAGTTAAGAAGGCTGCGAAGGCAGAACAAGAGGCAGGCAGGATGCAGGAGCTGCAGAAGAATTTTAAGAAAGAATTAGACCACTTTGCATCGGAGCGCTCTGAATTACAAAAGAAATATAACGTCCTTTTAGACGAGAGGGATAAATTAATGGAAAGGCTCAAAACAAGCGCGGGGAGCCAATCTGCTGCCTCAGGCGGCCCCTCAACTCAAGATGCCGGTGAGTTACAAAAGAAATATAACGCCCTTTTAGACGAGAGGGATAAATTAATGGAAAGGCTCCATCAGGCAACAGGTGAAGCCGTCACAACAACAATCAGCCCTGCAGTTTCATCCGGCGATGAATACTGGGCTGGCGTCTTGAAGGAAAAGGGAAATTTAGAATTGCAGATATCAAGCTTAAAAGATACCATAAAGAATAATCAGCTCAAGATAGACGAACTTACCAGGGGAAAGGTATCTATAGACTTAGAAATTCAGAAATTGGCTAAAGAAAAAACTGATATCCAGCGCCAGCTTGAATATAGCGATAGGCTTGCAGATAATGTGTCTTTACAATTAGTCAGGGAAAAAGAAGACAAGCGCAAGATTGAAAAACAGGCAGGCCTGATGAAAGAAGAAAATTATGCCTTTAGAAACCGCCTTAAGGATATGATGAATACTAATGCCTCCCTGGAAGAAAAGCTTAAGGAAACGGAAAATAAACGTATGGAGCTGTATAACCGCCTCAATCAAATGGACCAGCTCTTACAGGATAAGCTTTCTGAAGTTTTAGAGACAAAGCAGGATTTAGGCGAGATTAAGAAAGGATTAACCCCTTCCTCCAAAACAACCGTAGAATTATCTCCTATTGTAGTATCAAGCCAGGCTGAAGGTTCACCTGCCGGGATAAGCCCTGCCGGAAAAATCGTTAGCGTTAATGAAGAAAAAGGTTTTGTGATTATTGATAGCGGCCAGGCAAAAGGGATTTACCCCGGGCAGACTCTAGGCGTCTATCGGGATGCACAGCAAATAGCTAGTCTTGAGGTTATTCAGGTAAGGCCTAATGTGAGCGCAGCTGACATTAAGGAGAAAACAGCCACGATAAAGGTAGGTGATCTGGTTAAATAAAAAGGTAGTTTAGCATGAGTACAGGAAAAAACAGCATCACAGATGTATCAAAAGCAGCAGGAGTTTCAATCTCCACTGTTTCCCGCGTCATCAATAAGGCCCCCACGGTAAGCATCGCCAATCGCAAGAAAGTTGAAGAAGCCATTCGTAAGTTAAAATTCACTCCTTCACCCTATGCCCAGGCATTAGCCAGGGGGCAAACTAATGCCGTTGCCCTGATTATTCCCCGCTATGAGGGTATTTTTTATTCTTTTTATGCTTTAGAGCTTATCCGGGGAGTCGGTACCTTATGCGATGCGTTAAAATTAGACCTCCTCTTGCATTTAACTGACGGCCGGGATATTTTTAATGTTAAGTCAGCTGCGGGTATCATTTTTGCAGACATTATTGGAAACCGCACTCAATTAGAATGGGCTTTGAAAGAAAACATTCCCACCGTTGTGGTCAACAATCTGATTGAAGATTTGGATGTCAGTTGTATCGCGATAGATAATCTAAGGGGAGCAAAAGAAGCGGTAAATTATCTTATAAGTTTAGGCCATAAGAGAATCGCACACATAACCGGAGATCCCATCAGCCAGGCGGCTAATATGCGCCTTGAGGGTTATAGGCTAGCCCTGGCAGAAAATAAAATCAAAGAAAATCCAGAATACATTCTCAAGACGAATTACTCCAGGGGCCAGGCGCGCCAGGCAACAGAAAAACTCTTAAGCCTGAACGTTGCTCCTACGGCGATATTTATCGCCTCTGATGCTATGGCACTGGAGGCAATTGCCGTGATTATGGAAAAGGGGAAGAAAGTTCCTGATGATATTTCAGTTATTGGTTTTGATGATAATCCTGTAAGCCTGTATGGCGCCGTTAGCCTTACGACTGTCCGACAGCCGCTGATTAAGATGGCTGAAGAAGGGGTTAAGGAATTACATAGTTTAGTTAAAGGAAAAAAAGAATTCCGCAAGGTAGCCTTGCCCACAGAACTCATTATCAGAGATTCTTGTAAGGCAGTTAAATAAAATTCGAAGAACAAGGAATGAACAAGGGGTCAGACCTTGAAATGTGAAATGGGTTTTGTAATCTCAGGAAGAAGAGGGGTCAGGTTCTATTTTGCAAATCGCGAAAGTTAATAGTTTTGAATACTACGCTTACCTTAAATAGATTTCTTGCCACCGGTGTTGGCAGCCTTCCTCATAACAATCCTCAAGAGGCGTGCGATTTGGTCTTTCGTTATTTCAAAGAAGATATTCCTTTCTGGCCTCAGCTGCCCCAAAGGAATTTCAAGGAAAATATGTATGTACAATTTGCACAGGGTTTGCCGGGGGTAGTTATTGATGAGGCCTTAAAGAAAATATACATTAACATTGATAAGGATAGTTACGCTAAAGAATTAGAGTCGGCTTATGAGCATTACCTTGACGGCGCTTTAGATTATTTCGCAGTAGGCCCTGATTACGCCAGCGGCCTCCATGAATTCTTAAGCCGTATCAAGGAAAATTCGAGCTATTCATTTGTAAAAGGGCAAATCATTGGGCCGGTAAGTTTTGGCTTGACCGTAACCGACCAAAATAATAAGGCCAGCATTTATAATCAGGAATTCTGTGATTGTTTAGTAAAGGTGCTGACGATGAAAGCAAGATGGCAGATCAGGAAGTTGCGGGAGGCTATTGACGCGGGACGCAGGACACAAGATGCAGGACGCAAGACGCAGATTATTATCTTTATCGACGAGCCATATTTGGTTTCTATCGGCTCAAGTTTTTTCAACATTAAAATAGAAGATGTGGCCAGGATGATTAACGAGCTTGTTGAGGCAATCCATAGCGAAGGCGCATTGGCAGGAATTCATTGCTGCGGTAATACAGATTGGGGCCTGGTTTTAAAAACCGGTGTCGATATCTTGAATTTTGACGCCTATAATTATTTAGAAACTATTTTTCTTTACCGTATGGAGCTGGATAATTTTTTTAAAAAAAATGGTATCCTTGCATGGGGGATTGTCCCTGCGTATGCAAAAGAAGGCCTGCCCACGATTGATAGCCTGCTTCAAAAAATGGCCCCAGCGCAAGATTTAAAAAGTGAGGTTAAGAAAAAATTTTGCCTTGTAAGCCCTGCCTGCGGCTTAAGCGGTGTTTCTTTAGAAAGGGCAGAAGAGATACTGGCCTTAACCTTGGAATTAGCCAGATCACTATAAATTGTATCAATAGCGGATAAAGATACCATATATAGTATTTACTTGACAATGGCCTCTGGTTTGTTATAATAGAAAATTACAATAAAAATAAAAATCAGGGAGGAACATTATTTACGGGAGGCAATTAATGGCAGTAAAACTTTCTGAGAACGCATTCAAAGTTTTAGAAAGACGTTATCTGAAAAAGGATAAAGAAGGCAAGGTTACTGAAACTCCGGATGAGCTTTTCCGGCGGGTTGCCAAAACAGTAGCCTTAAGCGATAAAATCTATGGCAGAAACGAAGCGCAGGTTATGGAATTGGAAAACAGATTCTATGAGATGCTCACTAACTTAGAATTTATGCCTAATTCGCCTACCCTGATGAACGCGGGAAGAGAATTATCTCAGCTCTCTGCCTGTTTTGTGCTGCCGATTGAAGATTCAATGGAATCTATCTTTGAAAGCCTCAAGGCCACGGCGATGATCCACAAAAGTGGCGGAGGGACCGGGTTTTCCTTTTCCCGGCTGAGAGCAAAGAATAGCATGGTTTTATCAACCGGGGGCATTGCTTCGGGCCCGGTTTCCTTTATGAAGGTTTATGATGCCGCCACCCAGGCAGTAAAGCAGGGCG
>ERZ1292645.693-Hain-H14-02um-R2-693-length-11216-cov-6_pt1 | contig 11216 bp, 8 predicted proteins | sample MGYA00564401_ERZ1292645 | MGnify/ENA primary metagenome ERZ1292645 (study PRJEB36523, sample SAMEA6512644) | groundwater metagenome | collected 2019-01-09 | study: AquaDiva: Metagenomics assemblies of 32 groundwater samples | reverse complement strand
ACGCAATATTTACGTTGATGAAGTTTCGGGGGAAGCAGTAGAGCACTTCGTCGTTCGAGACCGTGAGCGTCTCTCCCGAGAGGGGATTGTGGTTATCCTTGCTGAGATTAAGACTGAAGACGGGCAACTCGCGGCAAAGCCTGAAATCATTCTACGTGGTTCATCGCTTGGCGACGTCCAAGGATTCTCTGGTGCGCTTGTACAAGAATTAGAACAGGTATTGTCACGAAAGAAAGAACAAGTTACCAACTGGACGCATATCAGACGACTTATTGCCGAAACTGCCGGAAAACACCTCGCTAGGAAATTCCGCACTCGTCCACTGCTGCTCCCTGTAGTGATTGAGGTCTAGGGGCGAAAGGTATATAATAGATTTTATGCCTGCTCGTCGTGGTGGTGGTCGCAAAAAGCCATTTAAACTCAAACTCAAGAAAAAAACTATCTATTCTCTTTTTGGGATAGCTTTTTTTATTGCCGGTATCTTGTGTCTGCTTTCGTTTGTTAATCAAGGTCCTTCATCAGTAAACCTAAATAGTCTGCTTGTCGAGCGATTTGGTGGAGTGACGATCTTTTTCCCATTTATTTTTATCCTCTTTGGTTTTCTCTTTCTCCATATGAAAATGTACCTCTCTCGTCTCAACGTAAGTATGGGATATCTCCTTTTTTTCATTTCACTCGTTGGTATCACCCGATCGGGAAGCGTTGGCGATAGAATGTTTGGAGTCCTTGAAGAAATACTGACCACTGCAGGAGCAGATATCATTCTTTTGGGAGGGCTTGCTGTTGGCCTGATTGTCCTTTTTGATACCTCACTTGATGAAGTACTCCATGGCCTCATGGCTATTGGAAAAGCGCTCAACAAACTTATCCCGAGGCAACTTTTTGCTTCTTTCAAACGTGAGAAGCCAGCATTTAATCGAAATAAACCAATTCAGATCAAGGGAGGACAGAAGGAAGATGATAGAAAAGCTATTACTCCCGCAAAGGCAGTCCAGCAACAGTCACAGTCTGAAGAAAAAGAAAAGAAAGGGACAGAGCTTCTTCCCGAGAAGCTCGTTACCAATATGCTCGCTGGAACTTCAGGAACAGGTGTGTGGGAATACCCTTCGTTATCCATACTTGAAGATTCAATGAATAAAAAAGCAGAGCGGGGGGACATCAAAAAGATAGCAAATATTATCGAGAAAACGCTTCAGAGTTTTGGTATTGAAGCACGAGTTGCTGAAGTAAATCTGGGTCCAGCGGTTACTCAGTATGCACTTGAGATTGCTCTTGGTACCAAAGTCTCAAAGATCACCTCACTTGCCAATGATTTGGCACTCGCGACCGAAGCTCCTACCGGACAAATCAGAATTGAAGCTCCTATCCCTGGACGTAATCTTATTGGTATCGAAATTCCTAACCGATCACTTGAGCTGGTTTCTCTCCGTACGATGCTTGCTTCTCCCGTTATGCAAAAAGCCAAATCAAAACTCACTGTCTCCTTGGGACTGGATGTTTCAGGCTCACCCGTGGCAATTGATATTGCAAAAACACCCCATTCTCTCGTTGCTGGTACGACAGGTTCTGGTAAATCAGTGCTGATTAATTCCTTTATTGCCACCTTACTTTTCCGTGCATCTCCGCAGGAAGTGCGCCTCATTCTTATTGATCCAAAGCGTGTCGAATTCTCAGCGTATAATGGTATTCCACATCTCCTTACACCAGTTATTGTTGAGCCTGATAAGATATTGTCAGCACTCAAGTGGGCGATGCATGAGATGGACAAACGTTACAAGATTTTTGCCGAACGAGGAGTCCGCAATATTGATTCATACAACGAATTATCTGGCTTTCAGGCATTGCCTTATATTGTTATCTTTATTGATGAGTTGGCAGACCTCATGATGTTTGCTCCAGTTGAGGTTGAAGACGCGATTGCCCGACTTGCACAAATGGCTCGTGCAACGGGTATTCATTTGGTAATCGCAACCCAGCGTCCATCCGTTAATGTTATTACTGGGCTTATTAAGGCAAACATCCCTTGTCGTATTGCCTTTAACGTATCTTCAATGATTGATTCCAGGGTTATTATTGATTCTGCTGGAGCTGAGAAATTACTCGGTCGGGGAGATATGCTCTATATTCCTCCAGACCAAGCCAAACCGACCCGTATCCAAGGTAGTTTTGTCTCAGAGAAAGAAGTGCATAAGCTGGTTGACTTCTTAAAGTCGAGGAGTTATCCTGTGGAGTACACGGAGGAAGTGATAAACCAACCACTTCCGTTGAAAAAAGGTGCAGGGGCAGGTTCATCATCTACTGGAGCAGATGGCAAAGATGGGCAACTCGAGGAAGCAATTCGTCTCGTTTGCCAATTTAATACAGCTTCTGCTTCATTCCTCCAGCGCAAAATGTCTGTTGGTTACGCAAGAGCTGCTCGAATGCTTGATCAATTGGAAGAAATGGGGATTGTCAGTCCTGCGGATGGGGCAAAGCCACGAGAAGTACTGGTCAGAAATGCTGAAGAATTCCTTGCATCTCAGAATCAAGAACAATAAGCGTGGTACGCAAAAGTATTATGGTACGGCTTGGTCAACGACTACATGAAGCAAGATTACAAAAAGAGTTAACCCTTGAAGAAGTAGCTCGTGCAACAAAAATAAAATCTCAATTCTTATCTGCCATAGAAAAAGGGGAATATGCAAAGTTGCCTTCTCCTGCTTATGCACAAGGGTTTGTTAAAAACTACGCAGCATATCTAGGTTTGCCCACGACAGAGTCACTTGCATTATTTAGACGAGAATATGATGGCCGCAAAGCCTACAGGGTATTACCCGATAGTTTAGCTAAACCAAAAACATTTAGTTCACCAAAAATACGTATGCAACAGTCACTCATGGTAGTTATCCTTATACTTGTGGCAATTGCAGCATACCTTGCATTTCAGTACCGATATCTTGTACTACCACCATCGCTCACCATAGATACCCCAAAAGAGGAACAATTAGATGCAACAACGATCACTGTCTCTGGCAAATCTGATCCCAATGCTACCGTATCAATTAATAATCAATCGGTGGCTATTACTTCTGATGGGACTTTTTCCAAAACGATGATTGTGTTTCCTGGTAAATCGATTATTACCATTAAGGCCAAAAATAGAATGGGTAAGGAAACCGTCGAGCGTCGAGAAATAAACGTAGTGGAATAGTCTAGTTGCATAATAAGGAATACTTAGAGTATAATAAGCACAGCGAAAGCATTATGAAGCAAAAAGTAAACACCTTCATAGCACACTGCTAAGTAACACGTTGTTACTTGCTTTTGCCTCAAACACAGTAGTATGTCAAACCAAACATCATCACAAGATTTAATTATCCTTGAAAAAAAGCTTCTTGAACGCCAGGAAAAGCTCGAGGCAAAACAAGAGGAAATAGAAAAAGAAAAAGAGCAGCTTGATAAAAAACGTCGAGAATATACTGCAAAATTAGAAAATGTATCAAGTCTTACCGTTGACGAAGCTCGTAAAATACTTCTTGAAGAGGCAGAAAAAGATGCCGCTGCGATGCTTGCCAAGATTATCAAACAGCAAGAAGAAACCGCCAAAAGTACCGCTGACAAACGTGCACAAGAAATTATTCTTGATAGTATCAAACACGGTGCCCTTAAGTTTATTCCAGAATATACCGTCTCAGTAATTAAGGTCGCAGATGAAGAAGTAAAGGGTCGGATCATTGGAAGAGAAGGTCGCAATATTCGAGCATTTGAACAAGCAACTGGCGTTGATGTTGACCTTGATGAAGAGGGAATTATCCGTCTCTCTTCTTTTGATCAGGTTCGACGTGAAATTGCAAGACGTGCACTTGAGGTTCTCCTGAAAGACAGCCGCATCCAACCATTCCGTATTGAAGAAGTTGTTGCGCAAACCAAAAAAGAAATGGAGAAAATCATGGCCGAAGAGGGAGAAAAGCTAGCGGCCGAAGTCAGTGTCTACAATCTCCCAGCAGACCTCTATCCGCTACTTGGACGGATGAAATTCCGCACCTCTTATGGTCAGAATTTGCTGGTACACACCCTTGAAGAAACAAAGATAGGTATTCATATTGCACAAGAAATTGGTGCCAATGTGGATGTTGTTCGCTTGGGTTGCCTTTTCCATGATATTGGAAAGATTCTAGAAGGAGATGGCAGTCATGTTAAGCTCGGTGTTGATCTCCTGAAGCGATACAATTTCCCAGATCCTATCATTAATGCAGTTGGAGAACATCATGAAGATAAGCCGTTTTCTTCTGTTGAGTCAATTATTGTCCACATCGCTGATGCGATTTCTGCAGCACGTCCTGGCGCCAGGTATGAGGATCTTGAAAAATATGGTGTTCGGCTGCAAGAGATGGAGAAAATCGCCAAGAATTATGAGGGAGTTGACGATGCGTATGCCTTTGAAGCAGGGAGAGAACTTCGTGTGATTATCAAACCTGGGAGCCTTGATGATAATCAGACAGTAGTCCTTGCACGAAAGATTCAAGAAGAAGTAAGTCGTTCTCTTGCCGTCCCTGGAGAAGTAAAAGTAACAGCAATTCGAGAATTCCGCGCTGTATACCCCGAACATAGTATTAGCTAAGTTTACTTGTCGCGAAATCACTACTGTTAGTTGTGTTATAAATTCAACCTCTTTTATAACTTTTCTTGCTCTAAAACTATTTCATCCCATCAATTTAATCCAATAGTAATAATTTAATGATTGACAAACGTGTCAAATGATGGTATCTTTCGGGCACGAGTTCTACAGACTGTAGATAATTTTTATGAAGCTTACATCATTGAAGAAATTAACCAAAACCCCCAGGTCGCTTCTTCTTCCAAGCGCAATAGTATTTTTTGCCTTTTTAGTATTACTGCAAGTAGTAAGACCTCTTCAAAAAACTTTTGTTCTTGCTGCGACGACGACAACTACTGTTGAGGATACGACAAAAGGCACAGGGACAAATCAGTTTGAATATGTCGGAACATGGGTAAGATGTGGTGGCTGTCAACCTGCGACGTCTAATGCTAGTTTCCATTACAACTATACTTCTGGGAACAAAGTCGTACTTCGGTTTACCGGTAATCAAGCTAAAGTATATGCAGTAAAAGAAAATCTAGGTGGTATTGTGTCAGTAAGTATTGATGGTGGAACCGCGGTTTCAGTTGATACGTATGCTGCGACTAAAGTAGCAGCCCTTGTCTATACTAGTCCGACACTTTCATCGGGAAACCATACGATTACGATAACCAATACTAATCAGAAAAATGTCGCCTCAACAGGAAATGTTTTTTCTCTTGATAAAGTAGAAGTTCTGGAAACCGTAGGTGAGCCAACCCCAACAGTGGCTCCAACCGTTGTCCCTGTACCTACCGTAACTCCACAACCAACGGCCACACCGACAGCAACCCCAACACCAACTGCAGCACCCACGGCAATTCCAACGGTCGCACCAACTGCTACTATGACTCCAACGCCAACCGTTATTCCAACAGCAACCCCCACAACAGTTCCTGAGCAAAATGCAGTTGTGCAATTAAGCACTACTGTTGAGGATACAGTAAAAGGTACTGGCAATAATCAATTTCAATATACTGGTACGTGGGTAAACTGTGGAGGATGTGTTACTGGCGGTAATAATACAACCCAATATTCCTATACGCAAGGCAACTCTGTCACATTTCGCTTTAACGGCTCACAAGTAAAGTTCTATGGTGTCAAAGAGAAGCCGGGAGGAATAATCTCATTTAAAATCGATAACGGTACTCCGGTAAACGTTGATACCTATGCGGCTACAAAAACACAAGGACTCATCTATACCTCTCCTGTTCTTTCTGCTGGGGATCATACACTGACCATGACTATTACTTCTAGCAAGAATTCCGCGTCAACAGGATATGTTTTTGTGGTAGACAAAGCTGAAGTCTATACAGTCACGGCGACGCCAACTCCGACAGCACCCCCATTACCAACTGCTACTCCGACGACTGCTCCAACAGCAATCCCTAGCATTTCTCCAACCCCAGCAGCATCTGTCGCAACCTTATATGGAAAAGCAGGGACATTTGGTAATTTGGGTACGACATTACCTTCAGGGCAGGGGGTACAAACAGTAGGTGTCGATGGGTGGGGATTCACTTCAGGACAGTCTGAATTTTTCTCCGCGCTTGCTCCAAATGGTGAAATAGTGCTTGGAACTAATCCGCAAACAGATAACCAAGCCTATGCAACCGCTGATCATATGGCGGTCGGTATCTTTAATTCTGTCGAAAATTCCTTCAGAAATCTCATTATCCCGACCTCAACAGGGGCTCAATCGGTGACCAATCCGTTTTATACGGTGGGTGGTGCAAGTGTTGATACGCTTTTGCCAGTATCAGTTGATGGACAAACTCGTATCGCTTTTATCTCTGCGGTTTCCTATCATGGCTGGGATATTGCGGCGAATGGGGAGTATCCGACACTCGGTTATTTGGATGTAAACAATGGAGAACTTGGCTATAACTCGACACTTTCAAAATCTGCCAATCAAATAAATGCTACAGGAGCGCTTGGAGCGAGTACCTGTCCACAAAGCGCAAATATTTTTGGACAGCAAGTAGGCAACTGCCGGGGTTTTGCCGAGATGGATCTTCTGCCACTCTCTCAAAAGTTTGTTGTCAGCCAATACTATCCTGACACCTATGCTGGGGAGCAAAGTGGTCGGATTGTGGTCATGAATACTGACGGTTCAATTGCCGCAAGCTATGCCTATCCAAATATTTCTAATGGCAATGGTGGCTACCTCACCGTTAATCCTCGAGAAGTGATTGCTGACCCCACGTCCAGTGGCGATCTTGAATATTTCACCGTTATTTTTGATGTGGCAGATGGTAGTGTGCAGAAAGAGTTCCCGCTGCAGGAATTTGCCTACAATCGTGCTACTAATCAAATAACACCTATTTCTCTTCCTGTCCTCTCTGGTCAGACGAGTACGAGTGGTCAACAGTATCGCTTTGAGACAGCTCGGTATGATGATCAAGGGAATCTATGGGCAACCCAGGCACTTACCAATTCGCTGGCAGGAGGTTCAATTGTTGTCTATGCAAAGTCTGATGGTGTACGTACGAAATTGGAAACAATCTGTACTGTCTCTGAAAATTGGAATGGAGAACTATGGGGAAGTACCTGTGCTCCTGATCAGACAGCAGCAAATACTGGAGACTATGGCCAGACACGAAGCTTTGTCCAGGATCCACAGACAAAGACAATGTTTGCAGCAACCCTTTCTGGCTATCTGCTTCGTGTGACTCAGACTGGTAGCGGAGCAGGATTAACGCTTAATACCCTTCCTGCAGTAAACATTGGGCTTGACCAGTTGGTGGATCGAAGTACCCACTATGTTGGCGTAAGAAAAGGTGTAGTAGATAGTGCCAATAGAGCTCTCTATTTACCAGTTATTCAAGTTGCGAATCCTGCTGACTGTCCTACCTGGCCAGGAAGTGCTCCTTGTAATCCAGAGTCACTTGATCAATGGCTGTATAAATTTGATCTGACAACCCTCGCACAGTAGTTTCGTGCAGCTACTTATCTTCTCAAATTGTGTCCTTGACAAGCCTTATTTTTCCTTGTATTGTTAATCTAAACCCACTATAAGCAGGAGTTCATCTTTTTGCTTATACCAGAGGAGGTGATTAGACGATGACAAAAAAAGATTTAATCGAGATTGTTGCCAAAAAATCTAACTTAACAAACAAAGCTGCTCGTGATTCCGTGCAAACGATGCTTAACACCATTCGCGATTCTCTGAAAAGAGGAGAGAAAGTCGTCCTGACTGGTTTTGGAACGTTTAGCATCCGTGTGCGAAAACAACGCAAAGGAAGAAATCCAAAGACCGGAGATGCTATAACCCTTTCTGCGAGAAAAGCACCTGGCTTTACCGCAGGGAAAACACTGAAGAAAGCAGTAAGATAGGTGTACTCCCTAGCGTTTAGTCACTCATTTATTGTATACTAAACTCTATGGTAATACATGTCTCGCATCTAGAAAGAGTATATAAGATACATCAGAAAGAGCCTGGTTTTGCTGGGTCAATTAAGTCATTTTTTAGTAGAAAATATACCGATGCCCGTGCAGTTGATGACATCTCCTTTGATATAGAGAAAGGTGAGCTGATTGGGTTCATTGGACCCAATGGTGCAGGCAAAACAACAACACTTAAATGCCTTTCTGGACTTCTTTATCCCACAAGTGGTACGGTTGACGTACTTGGGCATACTCCTTTTGATCGTAAAAATGAATTCCTCAAACAGATTGGCCTGGTCATGGGGCAAAAGAATCAACTCTGGTGGGATTTACCCGCTATTGATTCGTTTCTTCTGAATAAAGAAATCTATGAAATTCCTGATGCTACGTATAAAAAGACGTTGGATGAACTTGTAAGCTTACTGGATGTCTCCGAAATACTTACTGTCCAGGTGAGGAAATTATCCCTTGGTCAACGAATGAAATGTGAACTCATCGCAGCGCTTCTCCATAAACCCAAAGTTATTTTCCTTGATGAACCTACTATTGGTTTGGATGTTGTTATGCAACAGAAATTGCGAGATTTTATCAAAGCATATAACAAACAGTACGAAGCGACTATCCTTCTGACCAGTCATTATATGAAGGATGTTGAGCAGTTATGTGAGCGGATTATTATGATTGACCATGGGAAGATTTTGTATGATGGCAAGCTTGCCAATATTGTCAAAGAATACGCTGCCAAAAAAGCGATATCGGTGATTTTTACCAAGCCAGTTAGTCGCGAAAAACTTACTAAGCTTGGAGAAATTGTTTCTTTGGAAGAGACCAAAGCTGTGCTTTCTGTCCCTCGGGCAAAATCAAATCTGGTTGCCTCACGACTCCTTGATAGCTTTCCCGTTGAAGATATCACCATTGAGGAAACCAATATTGAAGAGATTATACGAGATGTTTTTGCTAAGTCTTCCAAGTCTTAGTGCTACCTGTATGCGATATTTTCGAATGTTTGCTCTCCACATGCAAGATATTTTTGAGCAGCGAGGACGTACGTTTGTCTGGCTGTTAATTTCTTGTATTGCTCCGCTGATCATGATTCTCTTTTGGCGCGGAGCAAAAGGAGTGAATGGCTGGAGTTTTGAAGAGATTCTTTCATATTATCTTTTACTTATTGTCTTTCGCGCGATGCTTATTTCTCACAATGAAGAACGAGTTGCCGTGACAGACATCCAGGAAGGACAACTAACAGCCTATTTAGTCAAACCATTTTCCTATTTTTGGCTCGTCTTCTTTCAAGAGCTTCCTTATCGACTCTTCCAGGGAGGAATTGGGATACTTTTTCTTGTCCTTTGCTTTCAGTTATTGCGTATTACTTCATCCGTAGAATTATTTATGCTGAGTGTTGTCAGTATTATTTTGTCTTTTTTTCTTGGATTTATTTTTAAAATGATTATTGGATTGTGCGCTTTTTGGATGACCGACTCACGAGGACTTTTTGAAGTGGTTGATGTCACATTAGTTATTTTTACAGGGTTACTTATGCCACTTGCGTTTTATCCTCAATGGCTTGAAAGTGTTTCTTATTTCTTACCTTTTGCCTATATGTTGTATTTTCCCATTGTGATGGTGCAGGGACAGTTGGACTATGTGGAGGTCTTTAAGGCACTCTCCATGCAGCTTTTTTGGATTGGATTACTCGTTCTTGTTTATCGCCTGATGTGGCGCTCTGGAATTAGAAAGTACACTGCCGTTGGGCAGTAAGAACTATGAAAGAAAAATTACACAGAATACAGGTATATGGAAGGGTCTACAAGACACTGCTGCGGTTAAACGTTACCAAGCTTTTTGCATACCGGGCAAACTTTATTAATAGCGCTATTGCTCATACTATTTGGGCAGCCTTTGGTGTTATCTCGATGTTGCTCTTAACCAGTAAAGTAGCAACTGTTTATGGATGGACACCCAATGAGTTGATGCTGTTAGCAGGCACCTATAATCTTATTTTGAGTTTCTTTTACTTCTTCTTCTCGCGAAATTTTGGAGACCTTGCTGATGTTATTCATTTCGGCAAACTTGATACCTTTTTACTCAAGCCTATTGATACGCAATTCCTTATTTCCAGCTGGAATGTCGGCTATACTCAGCTCATTCGTTTTGTTATTGGCTTTGGCGTCGTGTGGTATTTCCTGGTACATATGGGAACCAGCCTTACCTTCGTATCGTTAGTGCAATTTATGTTGTTGTTATGTGCAAGCGTTATTATTCTCTATTCTTTCTGGATGCTTGTTCTCACGTTGCTCCTTTGGTTTACGAACGTTTCAAATCTCGTTGATTTACTCTATCAGATTAATGGGATTACTCGTTTCCCCTCGGAGATATACAAAGGCTTTGGCATGATCCTCTTTTTTGTGTTGTTTCCCTTAACGCTTATTGTTGTCTCACCAACAAAAGCTCTTTTGCAGCAAATGACCTGGCAGGAAATGCTTGTACCCATAGGATTTGCTATCGGTATGGGCTTTCTCTGTCGAAGGTTTTGGCAATTTGCTCTTCGCTTCTATACGAGTGCGAGTGGATAGATCGATATGCATAGCTATACATTGGTTATTACGAACACATGGAATGAGATACTCACCTATCGGGTGAACTTCGTCATGTGGCGAATGCGAAATATTATTCAACTTGCGGGGACATATGCCCTTTGGCTTACCCTTCTTGCTCAGGGTGACAGTATTTTTGGCTATACCCGGGAAATGCTTATAACCTATATCCTTGGTGTTTATTTAATTACTTCCATTGTTGCCTCAACTCGAACCACAGAAATTGGAACAGATATTCTCAATGGCAATCTTTCTAATTATTTAATTCGGCCACTTAACTATTTCGGTTATTACATTGCCCGAGATATTGGAGATAAATTTGCAAATATCCTCTTAACCCTTGGAGAGTTAACTATCTTATTTCTTCTCATTCATCCCGTTCTTTTTATTCAGACCAATATACTTATCCTTCTTGGTTTTTTGCTAGCACTCTTTCTGGCATTATGCTTACAATTTATCCTGTATGTGTTGGTAAGTATCCTCGCTTTTTGGAGTGATGATGTTTGGGGAATCCGTTTTATTTACCTTGTTGTCGCAAGCTTTTTTATGGGAGCTTACTTTCCTTTGGATATGCTTCCTGAGCCATTTTTTAGTATTTTTCAAGCATTACCTTTTCA
>ERZ1292645.692-Hain-H14-02um-R2-692-length-11216-cov-13_pt1 | contig 11216 bp, 11 predicted proteins | sample MGYA00564401_ERZ1292645 | MGnify/ENA primary metagenome ERZ1292645 (study PRJEB36523, sample SAMEA6512644) | groundwater metagenome | collected 2019-01-09 | study: AquaDiva: Metagenomics assemblies of 32 groundwater samples | reverse complement strand
AGGTAAAAATATTTATAGGGAACTTTTGAAGTGTGCCTCGTAACTTAATACGTACGTTTCAGCACTTCATTCTACTAACTAAAATCCGGGATTCATATGTTTTCTGGCACAAAAAAATCTGCTCACCATAGATTTATAAATATCATTAGTTACTAGTTTTTGATATGAACCTCAATTACCAATCTCGCGAATCAAAAGCTGTTGATGCGATAAAAAAGACAATTCCTGTTTCTTTAAAATCACATATTGTGCCAAAAAGCAAAGGCATGTTTGCTGAAGTTTTTGAAACGGATGCAATTCCTGATTATTATGCCGGCTCAGCTATTGACAGTGTTGGTACAAAAATAATAATTGCTGAGGCAATGGAAAAATATGACACAATTGGCATTGATTGTGTTGCAATGAGCGCTAATGATTTGGCAACATTGGGCGGAGTAAGCCCGTTTCTTTTTATGGATTGCATAGCATGCCAGACTCAGATACAGGAAAAAGGAATTACCGGTGATTTGGTAAAAGGAATGTCAAAAGGTCTTGAACAATGCGATTCTTCAAAAATTCTAAGAAATTCCATAAAAATTAACTTTGGAAAGGGAGAAACCGCTTCTGTTGATGAATTAATTTCTGGTGTAAGAGCAGGTTACGGCTTTGATTTAATAGGCTGCATGATAGGCTTTATAGGAAAAGAAAAATTCAATAAACAAAAGGTAAAAGCAGGGCAAAAAATAATTGCATTAAGAAGTTCTGGCCCTCATTCAAATGGCTACACCGGTTTAAGGCATTATCTGCTGAAAGGTGATTTTGAGGAAAGAGCAGAATTTAAGAAAAAGTACAAAGGCAGGTTTTCTTTAGACGACAAATTCAATGGCTCAACAATCGGTAGGATTTTATTAGAACCGACAAAAATTTATATACAGGCAATGGCAAAAATATCAAAGAATTTTGACATAGTTGGAGTCAACAATACGGGATATGGATTAAAGAATTTTAACAGGATACAAGAAAAAGTCGAGTTCAGAATTAAAAACCCTGTAAAGCCCCAGCCACTTTTTGAACTGATGCAAAAGAAGTCTCATTTCAGCGATGAGCAGATGTATAAGACATTCAACATGGGCATGGGCTTTTTTGTTATCTGCGAAAAAGAAAACGCTGACGATATTTTGAATATTGCAAAAGATGCTGATGTTGTTGGTGAAATAAGGAAAAGTAACACAACTGTAACTGTTTTGGAAAAAAATAAAAAGAAGATTGTGTTTGAGGGGTATTGATTAATTATGGTTTATTTTAGCTATTACCTTCGTTGAATACCACTCTGCCTTAATTGACTATAGCGATATTCAAAAATATTATTAAATGTTTCAGCAGGATTTTCGCGATCTCCAGGTCTATACATAATAAGATTTGACCTATTCACTATTCTTCTAAAATCATCGTAAAATCTTTGAGGCAATGGTTTAGCAAAATCTGTCATATTATCCACTACTCTATCAATCGCCTCTCCGTGTGACCTTTTTGATCTCACGATGTCTGTGTGACCCCTAATAAGAGGATCTTGAGTTCCTCCAATAGGTAATTCTAAATAAGCAATTGTGTCCAAAGATGCTGTAGTGGTTAGTATTCCAGTAGGGTCATATCGTCCGCTAAGGACACGGGGTTGTTTGTCATCAATGTGCTGAACATACGTTATAGTATCAGAGAAAGGGATTACGGGAGTAGTTTTATCAATGTTACAACTCAATGGAGTCAAGTCTCCATATTTATCACCACCAACCAAGATTACTTTACCCCGGTACAAAAAGGCATCTCCAAAAAATCTCAGTAAACCTTCATCAGCAAGTTTTACTAATTGTCCTTCATCTAAATCTACATTACCAAAAATTGATAGAATGATTTGGGCTGTTCTTGGATTTAATGTAGGTGTTTGGGAATCTCTTCTTGTTGGATCTTTCATGAATTAAAAGGAACACGATTCTCTTTTTAAATATTTCCATTTTTTTAACTACTTTTAAATAATACCTATCTAAAAACAGAGGGTATTGGTTCTATTCTAAGAAATTGTTCAAATGAATTTTATAGTATTTAATAGTTTATTCAACATTTAATAAAGATAATGCAATGTAAAAGCGAGGCAAAATTTAGTGGCAGACAAATTTTGCCGAGTACTATTCTTTGTGCGAAGCGTAGATTTATAATTTTAAGTTTATAACAAAAAAATCACTCATAACACAGCACAGTCCTTGCTATATTCTTGATCTCAACTGAGGTTGCTTTTAGATTTTCAATTATCTTAGCGACTGCAACTAAGTTAAGGTTTGCTGTTTTATTCTTCGAGTGTGAATTTGCAGTTGAATATTTTTCCAGTATTTTGTCGCATGATGCTGTTCTGTCTGTACTGGTAACTTCAACCTGAAATGAGATTTTTTTATCCTGATTGTAGTACGACTTCATGACTTCATTATAGGCCTCGCTTATACATGTGTAGACATTATCAAGCTCAGCAAGTGTTGCCCTGTCCAGGTTTACTGTGCTCAAAAATCTCGCAATTCTTTTTTGCCTGTCAGCAATTTTCTCAAGCCGCAAAATTATAAGCGCGTCGCTGTGAAGTTCCCATGGGTCTGTCAAAAGCGATTTTGCAATCCTTGGAGTCTTCAATGCATTTTTTATAACCCTGGAGCCCAGAAAATAAAGCCGGTTCACATCAGCATCTCTTTGGTGTATATTGCCATAATGGCATTGGCCTCTGAAGCATAAAATTGTGTCCTCGATCATAGCTCTCGTAATTATATCCATTCTCCTTATTATGGTTTTTATGGAAATTTCATTGATGTTGATAAGGTTTTTAGCCACAATTCTTGTTGAAGTCTGCTCCATTATCTCCAAGCCAGAAAGATTCCTCATGATGTCTTTAATCTTAAGAGCCTCATTGTAGTTATTTACAAATAAAACATTTACAGTGTCATAGCAGTTTAAGTAAGATGAGACAATCTCTGCTTTTATCAAACCGATATCCTTGTCATTAATCTCAATGCTTATTTCCTTTGCATCCAGCTTTTTCTCCTGCTGGTTCGCACTTAAAATCAGCTCAACGCCATCATCGCTTACTGAGATAAAGTCTCCCTTCTTCAGGTTATTTTTCTCAATCCAGCCTTTAGGCATCGACAGAATAAAAGAGCCCTTTCCGAAGCTTATCAGTTTTCTGACATCGATAGTGACCACCCCATTTTTCACTCAACCTTTTTAGTTGTAATTCGTGGCTATATAAAGATTATTATTGATTATCATAGATATTATGGAATATATTGCAGCATATATCTCAATAGTTCTTTATATGCCATATATAGTATATAGATTAATTATTTATATCTATGGGCTAACATTAAACATGAAGGTAGTGACCAAATGCTAAAAAAGAGTGGCTATCAGGAAGAGAAAGAAAGCGATGATGATTTCAGCATTTATTCGAAGGATGTGAGAGAAGCCCTCCTTGATGATGACGAATTAAGCCCAATGGAAGAAGCATTTATGAACGGTTATGAAGAGGCAGTATAAAGAGATGTAATAGAAATGGCAAAATGGCAAGATACTTATGTATAAACTGCGGAACATACATTATGAAAAGCGCAATAAGTGATCCTTACATGTGCAGGGACTGTGAGCGATTGCTCGAAGGCGCTGAAGATAGGGAAAGATACATCTACCTCGACAATTACTAATTGCAGGCGGAGTCAGAAATGAAACTGCATCAACAGTTCGATTTAAACAAGGAGATATTCCAAATGTACAATCTAAAAGGCATCACAACTACAATAATCGAAGCCCCGTCCTTAGTTGATAAGCTGATTAAACAATTGCTTAAAGAAGGGTATATTGTAGTTGAATCACCAATTCGTTTTATGGGAATACCGCAGAGCATAACTATCATAAGGAATTTTACAGGTCCTTTTGCCACACATTTTTCCATGAAATTGAAAGAGGATTTTGATGCCGTGTCTAGAGCAATAGGAATTGAGAAATTGTTTCGGTGAATCGAACACAAAAACACAGCCAAAAAACTTTCTTTTAAAACCCTCAAATTCTGCTGTTTTACGCCTTCTAGAGCCATTTCAGGAACGAAAGGTTTATATAGTTAAGCTCCTTAAAAATTGGTGGTCTGGAAGGATATTTATAGACGATAAATTGATGGTTTCATAATTTCAAGCAAAACAAAAATTAGTGATATGACTATCTCATTATAAGATTAACAATTTTTCTGTCAAAAATGGAACAAAACCAAGAACTTCAAGAAAATCCAAGCCAATCAGATTATGAAGCTAAAGACATTCAAGTTTTAGCTGGCCGAAGCGCTATTAGGAAAAGGCCGGCAATGTACATAGGCTCAACCGATATAAAAGGGCTCCATCATATTGTTTACGAAGTAGTGGACAACTCAATTGATGAAGCACTTGCGGGTTTTTGCAGTAGAATTTATGTGAAAATCAATAGAGATGGCTCTGTTACCATAAGTGACAATGGAAGAGGAATACCTGTAGACATACATCCCAAATTAAACAAGCCGGCAGTGGAGGTTGTTATGACTAGACTGCACTCCGGCGGAAAATTTGACAAGAAAATATATAAGGTAAGCGGGGGCCTGCATGGGGTTGGCCTTTCTGTAACTAATGCATTGTCAAAGGAGCTTGTTGTCGAGGTAAAAAGAAATGGAAAATTATACCGGCAGAAATACCAATATGGCAAGCCCTTTACAGAGTTAACTATAGTTGGCGATGTTGATTTAAAGGACACTGGAACGACTGTGCGCTTAGTTCCAGACTCCACAATTTTTTCAACAATCGAATTTGCATTTGATATCCTGTCAAGCAGGCTGAGGGAGCTTGCATTCTTGAATAAGGGAATTAATATCACCATAGAAGATGAAATAAGCGGAAATAAAAATGAATTTCAATATGAAGGCGGCATAATTTCTTTTGTAGAATACTTAAACAAGAACAAAAATCCGCTGCATAAAACAATTTACGCTTCCAAAAGCAAAAATGGAGTGCAATTGGAATATGCCCTTCAATACAATGAGGGCTACCAGGAAAATGTTTTCTCATTTGCCAACTCAATTAATACCTATGAAGGCGGAACTCATTTAATAGGCTTCAAAACAGCTATGACAAGGGTAATGAACAATTATATCGAGAAAAACAAAATTAAGGGAATTAAGCTTTCAAGCGAAGACACTCGGGAAGGCCTTACCGCTGTCATCTCAATCAAAGTTCCAGAGCCGCAATTTGAAGGCCAGACAAAGACGAAACTTGGCAACTCAGAAATCAAAGGCATCGTTGACAGCATTGTAAATGACTCGCTGAGCTCATATCTCGAAGAGAATCCGCAAATTGCCAAAATAATTGTCTATAAATGCGTAGATGCAGCACATGCCAGAGAAGCTGCCCAAAAGGCAAGGGAATTAACAAGACGAAAAGGCGCTTTAAATCATGGATCATTGCCTGGCAAACTGGCAGATTGCGCTGAAAGGGATCCAGAAAAATGTGAACTATTTATTGTTGAGGGGGACAGTGCCGGGGGCTCGGCAAAACAAGGCAGGAATAGGGAATATCAAGCGGTGCTGCCATTAAGGGGCAAAATATTGAACGTGGAAAAGGCCCGCTTGAACAAAATTTTTGAAAATGAAGAGATAACAACATTGGTAACTGCTATAGGGACTGGAATTGGCGAAGAGTTTAATATCACAAAATTAAGGTATTATAAGCTTTTGATCATGACAGACGCGGATGTTGACGGCTCCCATATAAGAACGTTATTGCTTACTTTCTTTTATAGGTATATGCATCCATTGATAGAAGCCGGCTATGTTTACATAGCGCAGCCGCCCCTCTACAGATTGACAAAAGGCAAAATTACAAAATATTTATTTAATGATGACGAATTAGGCAAATTATTGAAGGAAATCGGCAGGGATGAAACAAATATCCAGAGATACAAAGGCCTGGGTGAAATGAACCCGCAACAGCTTTGGGAAACAACAATGGACTCGGACAACAGGACTATTTTACAGATTACCCTTCAGGATGCTGTAGAAGCAGACAAAATCTTCACCTTGCTTATGGGCGACCAGGTAGAGCCAAGAAGAAAGTTCATCGAGATGCACGCGAAAGAAGTTGTTAATCTGGATGTTTGAGCATCAAGCTCTAAATTAAGGTTTATATCTGCGCAATAAATATTTTTCTCAAAAATGTAATCCAAAACACCAATACTTTAGTATCCTAAAGTGTATGCACAATCTAATTTTTCAATCCGCCTTCGGCAAAATTTAGTGCTCGGCTTTTTTGCCTGCCACTAAAAAAGCCTCGCCAATATATTCATTGTTTAATGAATGATTTTGAGGCGGAAATTAGTGGCAGAGGCAATTTCCGCCGAGACTAAAATTTGTCGCGAAGCGACGGATTGAAATTTAACTTCATAATGCTAAATAATAACACAAAACATAAACCTTTATAAATCAAATAATCTTTCGATATTTTGAAAATGCCGGAACAAGTAGTCAAAACAAAAAAAAAGCAATGGTATCCAATCCTTGCGCCAAAGCAGTTTGATAATGTTGTTATCGGAGAAACTTTGGTGCACGAACCGAGTGCTATGCTGGGCAAGACTCTAAGCCACAGTTTAATGAACTTGGCAAATGACGTGAAAAGACAGAACATAAATATCCATTTCAAGGTTGTCGAAATTGAGGAAAACAAGGCTAAAACTGCCATTACTGGCTTTCAGATAATTCCTTCTTCTGTCAAGAGGTTTGTGAGAAGAAACAGCGAGAAAATGGACCTTTCATTTACCTGCGAAACCTCAGACAATGTTTTATTAAGGGTCAAGCCCCTCATTATAACAAAAGGCGATATTAAAGGTTCAGTTGCCGCAAAGCTGAGAAATTACGCTGTTCAATTCCTAATAAAAACAATTAAAAAAATGACTTATGATGAAATCATTGACAGCATTATCTCGCATAAACTACAGGAGATGATGAGGGCTAGCTTCCACGTAATATATCCCCTAAAGGTTTGTGAATTGAGGTATGTTGGAATTGAGGCAAGAGAAAAACCGAAGGAAGCAAGGATTGAAGCTAGTCAAGTGTGATAAAATCTGCTAAAATGGAGATAGCCTTGGAAATAACTTAAATAAATAAGTCTCAATTTTCAGATACCTTTCAAATTGAAAAATTATAAAAACATGGATTTATTGCTTGTTCTTATAGCCCCGTGGTGTAGCGGTCAATTTTCCTTGAAGGGAAGACGAAGCATAGGGCCCTCTGGCAGCTTAATGTTGTAGAAAGGCTCTGACGGCAGTTCGAATCTGCCCGGGGCTATTTAATATTTGGAAGTGGCATGTAGCTGAGAAATCGAACCACAAACAATAGATTTTAATTAAATTGCTACAATTTGCATAAAATGGAGTTAGATATTTACATTATATAGAGAATGGAATATCTATAATTTGCTTAAATAAGCTATTATAGAGTTTTCATAAGGGATGGTCACCCCTAGTAATTTTAGAATTATTAAAGCAAGTAAAAGTAATATTATGATAACCCATTTAAAATTATTTTCAAACAAAACGTACGCTTTTGCAAAGATCTTTTTCTTCCAAAAGTTTCGCATTTGAGATATATTGTTAAAGAAAGTATTTAAATCAAATTCCTCCATTTTGTATTTTTTCTTAAAATAATCACATAAGATGTGGTATTCCTTATTATAGTTTTTTTGTAAATACTCGTGAATAAGATTATTAGAGTAAATTAACTGCTTTGGATTCTGATTTCCCAATCCTTTATCGAGTATTCCAAAGATTTCTTTTTTAGATTTCGAAGTCAAGTTAGGTATTTTAAGAATTTCCTCTAAATATATCGATGTAAAATAGAGTCTATTCCTTTCATCATACTCCATAATAACCCATTGATAGGGTAGTTTTTTGAGATGATGAATTAACCACCCTTGAAGTTTCTTTAATTTCTCTTCATTTGTTTCTTTTATTATTTGCTTGGTGTAATATACAGTTATGTCAAATCTTCTAATAATCAAATACTTTGTATAGGTAAACATCCTAAAAATAGGTATCATCAAAAATAAACTAAATGTGGAAAGAGCAATTGCAAGATAAGGGTCTTTTTTAAAAACTGTTGTTAATGCAATTACCAAAAATATTATAGGTATATACAGAAAAACTCCAAGAACCAAAACAGAAAAATAGAATATACTAACCGAAATGAGTGGTGTATAATTCATTAAATAATGTTTTTCTTTACTAATCCAATTTTTAAAATCTTTAGTATCACCTTTTGCAGTTTCAAGTCTGGATTTTGCTAGTTTATCTCGAAACTCGCTTAAATGTTTATAAGTAACAACTATGAGTGTTAAGAAAAATAGACCTCCAGAAATATTGCTTAATTTTATGAATCCAAAGTAACGTAATACTGCAGTTAATCCTCCAAAAATAACACAAAGTAGGGTAATCATTTTCATAAATATTGTTTCTTGTATATGGGTATAAAAATGTTTAGCCACTTAGTTTATTGAGCGTCTTAATTCTTAACTTAATCTGTTTTCCTTGTTTAGCTCTTTTCTTTATACAAGACAAAGTACTCTTAGCAATCCCAATCTTCCTAGCCTCTGCCGTTGTCATATAAAGCAATCTTTCTCTTTGCTTTTCCGAATCAATATAGGGATTATACTCCAATTTTGCCAATTTTCCAGCATATTCAAGGTTACTAGCCTCTTTGCCAATGTAAGAAACGTCAGTTATATGGACTTTCTTTCTAGATAGTATTCCTGTGTCCCCATCCAGTTTTGATTCTGGATGGTTGATATAACTAAGGAGTATATCGCTTAAGGAGTTCCAGTATTCTATACCTTCTAAGCTATCGCCTGTCTCAGCATCTATAAATGGCAAATGTGGCACTTCTTGAGAATCTGAACGAAAAGGAGTTAAGGGTTTGATTGTCTTTTTGTTCATTGTTTTAGTGCCAAACCCAACAGCAATAAATCCAAAAGGTTTAATCATGTCAAAATAGGACTTAGCCTTATTGTAATTTTTTACTCTGCTCCAAATAGTCTGGGATGTAACTGACAACTTGGCAACTCCATAAAAATGCGGATATCTGCTAATGAACTCTTCTTCTGATAAACAATCATAATGTAATTTTAATATTATTTCCCAAATACTATCGTGCCATTTTTCTGTTCCAAAAGGATTTAGGAGGTGTCCTAGCCAATGTAGTGATGCCTTTTTGATTTACAGTATGACCTAAAGCTCCTGTGCCAAATTCTTTAAACCATTTTACATAAACATCTGCTTCTCCAATTGTTAAAATTTCTTTAAAGCTTACACTTCCATTTGAAATTTTTTCGTAAAAAGACGTAGCTTCTCTTATTGAGTTCTCATATTTTTTATCTACGCCATATGGAAATTTATCAATATAAATCGTAATTTCTTTTGTTTCAGTTTGTTGTAGTTTTTGAGATGTTGGTGATGTGGCTTTATCTAAATTTGATAACTCTACAAATAAAAGAGTTACTTCAACTATTGCGAAAACTGTTGCAGTAACTGCAAAAACTGTTGCAATAATAACTGCTAAAGATATTTTCTTTTTGTCTTTATTAAACATGCTAACAATTGTTGGCATCTCTTGATATATAAATGTTGCTCATAATTGTTAGCATGTCAAGAAAATCTGGTTTGGATATTAAAAAAGCAATATTAGAGCAACTTAAACAGAAAGAATGCTCACTTAGAGAATTGGAAACGAAGACGAATACAGGATAATCTTCAATCAAGAAACATTGCGAAGAATTAGCTTATTTGAAAATTATAGAATTAATTCATCATGATAAAAGTGATGCAAATGGAAGACCTTATACAACTGCAAGACTTATAAGGGGGAAGTGATTATTTTTTGATAATTTGGTTTAAAATATATCCTAGAAAAAATACTATGAAACTTATAGTAAATAACATAAACCCATTTATTAAATTCAACTCTTGAGGCGGTTGCAATCCCCATACCGCCATAATTGACATTATGATTGTGATATACAAAATCCATAATCCTATCCAGACTAGTTCGTTGTTGTTGGAATACTTATACAATTTTAACTTCTTTAAAAGCTTAGAAAATCTGCTAAACTGGTGCAACTTATTTCTACATAATCCATATATGAAAAAAATAATCAATAAGCCTATGTTTATATAAAAAATACTTGATATCTAAACATAGGTTTCAATCTAGATTCAACATAATAATTTATATCTGAAAATTCCTCATAATCGTCCATTATGATGATATATTGATTATCTATTTTAGAAAATCTTTGAATAAAATCACTTTCTTCTTTTGTACATTTTAAAGAAGTAGTTTCGTTTATTGGACTAATTGATTCTTTAATATATAATTTTTTAAGACCAGAAAACTTTAAATCAAATTCATAAGGGATATTAGGTTTAACTATAATTTTTCTTTGTTTATAACCTTGAATATTCAATAATTCTAGAGGAGGTATCCCTACATTCAACCTATAAACCGCATTAAAATATTTGAAAGGAAACTTGCTAATTCTCAAACCAAATATATTGAAATCCCTATTTTCAGAATACCACAATTGGTTGCTGTAACGCTGTGTCTTAATCATAATTTCATTGTGTCCCTTCTCTAATTTAAAATTATAAGTATACTCAATCTCACCACTCCTATTAACACATTCATAACATCTAATTCCATTAATATAAAATTCAGGGATATTTACAAGACTATCATCATAAAAATTTATTAAAGTTTTATTCTCAACTTTAGGATAATTGTAAAAATCTAACACCATAGTCTGGATTATTGTATTCTCGTTAATTTCGATAATGGAAATCAAGTATGGTAAAGTTATCAACAATTTATCTGGATACTCTATCTTTTTACTATTTCCCTCATTATCTATTGAAGTGAAAACTATCCTATGAAATCCTTCTTCACTAAATTTCACCCTTGAAGAATAAATTGAATCCTTTTGTCTCAAGTCACAATTTTTTCCATCATCATTCAGTATATATTCATTTATTTTTCCAGATGGAGCAATTATATCAGCGCTAACTTCTTTTATTCCAGATTCATCAATGGATTTAATATATAGAGAGTTTTGAAAAAAGTAGTTTTTTGTGTAAAAATTATTTTTCTTTGACTT
>ERZ1292645.691-Hain-H14-02um-R2-691-length-11220-cov-3_pt1 | contig 11220 bp, 12 predicted proteins | sample MGYA00564401_ERZ1292645 | MGnify/ENA primary metagenome ERZ1292645 (study PRJEB36523, sample SAMEA6512644) | groundwater metagenome | collected 2019-01-09 | study: AquaDiva: Metagenomics assemblies of 32 groundwater samples | reverse complement strand
ATCTTTGTTAAAGAAAATTTTAAGAAAGAAGCAACATTAAGGCGGCATTTGTACTGCGACGGGGCTTATCATGATGTTTTTGTCTACGGATTATTAAAGGATGAATTTAAAAAATGATGAAGGGCCGCCTGGTAGATATACGCTTTGCCAAAGAAAACGACATAGAAGACATAATCCCCTGGACTCTGGACGAGGAACTCTGCAGGCTGCTTTACGGCTCGCTGCTGCGGTCCAAAAATGAACAGGCCGTATTTTTGCGCGATTTGATCGGACAGAATAATAAAACTTTCCCTCCCTCTCTGTTCTTTATAATTGAATCAAGGTCCGGGCTACCGATAGGATTTATCAACCTGCACTCGATAGACTGGAGAAACCGGAACCTTATGAACGACATGGCCATTGCCGATAAGGGCTACAGAGGCAGGGGAGCCGCGATAGAGGTGATATCCCTGGCCATGAAGATGATCTTTAAAGAGCTTAACATGAACAAGCTATCCGGCAATATATACGATTTTAACGAAGTATCGCTGTCACTCTACAAGAAGTGTTCGGTTTTTGGCGTTGTACAGGAAGGCACTTTGAGAAAACATGTATTCAAGTTCGGCAGATATCATGACGCGCATATATTTAGCATACTTAAAGAGGATTATGATAAAAATTGCCGCGTACTTGATAAGTTCGCGGCAACAGGTGAAAAATGAAGATCAGGCATATAGAGAACGGAGATATAGATTACTGCTCATCGCTTTTTAAGATAAAAAGGGAGCAATTGTTTGACAGGCTGCTGCACCCCAAAGGCAGGTTTAATGACACACTGTATTACGTGGCCTATGATGAGGCAACCGGCAAAAATGAAGGGGCTTTTGTTTTTTACAACATAGATTACAAGAACAGACACCTGGGCATCATTGCGAGGCCCCGGAATAAAGAGATCCTGGACATTGCCGTCAGGTACGCGTTTTTCCAGTTTGATCTTAATAAGGTGTATTTTTTTTCAACTATAAGGCTTGACGCTTTTGTGGAAGAGGGGGTTTTAAGGGAGAAGGACGCGGACACGCGCGTCTATTCAATAATAAAATGACATATTCACGGCTTGAGGCCGAAGCCCAACATTTTTATCTGGAGTTCTCAAAATCTATGGCCCGGAACAAAAAGAGCGGCAGGTGGATATCGGAGCTTGTCATCAGCGAGCTGGCTGTAAAGACAATGACCGCGGAGATGCTGGTCAAAGAATACTCTGAAGCCTTGTTTTTGGCTCTCGAAGCGGATTCCGCGCAGGTTGAAGACTCTATCAGATATTTTATCCTGGGCACTGTGATCTACAGCATTAATAACAAGCTTGATGCCGCGGCAGTGCTCCGGGAGGCAATAGACGCCTGTCTTTTTAATTACGTTGACAGGGATATGAATTCACTTTGCGGTATTTTGAAGCTGTTTAAAAGAACAAAAGGCCAGGCCGCGAGATATCTAAAGAAACAAGGGATGGGGACAAATGATATTGCTGATATTCTGGGAAAAGGATTCGCGGACGGAATAAACAAAGCGTTTGATGCTTCCGGCCTGACTAATCAACAAAAAAAAGAGGCCATTGATTCCGCGGGAGTATCGCGGTGGTACAAAGGATATTTTATTGATTATATCAAAGACGCGTTTTGGCCGTGACCTCTAAACTCCAGCCAGTTTTTTGACAAAATTTTCAAAGCAACGCGGAGCCGCCGCGTCAAGAAGCATACTTACCCATGATTCGGCATAAGTTATTGATCTGCGTTTTTCAACAAGAAAGAACTCGGATGCTTTTGCCGCATACGCGAGAAATAATATGTCTGATGCTCTCTTAGGTATGCCGTTAATTGCGCAATATTCTTCGATATTTGTATTAAAATTGCGCAGCACTACTTCAGTCCTTAATTTTTTCTGTTCCCGGGTTCTGGAGCTGGAGTATGAATTTTCCCCCTTAAACATTATCCGGTGAGCTATCGTGTAATAGTTGTAGAGGTCCAAAAGAGGCAGCCCTTCAAAAGACGCGTCCTCCCAGTCAATGACAGTCATTTTATTATCGCCTGATAATATAATATTCCAGGGATTAAAATCATTATGGAGCAGGCATCTTTTTACGGAAATTGTATCGGCCGGTGCTGCAGATAACACCTGTTCAACTGAATGTTCTATCATATCAACATATTGCGGAAAATACTCTCCAACCAGCATCAGAGGTTTTTTTACGCTGTTTTCTATAAAATGATCATCTATTACAAAGCTTGAGCCGCTGTTAACTTTTGCAAAACTAGAGCATAGTTGTGCCCCCCGCGTCAAAAAAGCATCAAGCCCGGATGGATGCTCTTCCTCATCAATTACTTGATTGAACATTTTTCCTTTGGCTGCGGCTGTTATCATAGTTGGCAGCCCGGCGATCGGAGAATAGTTATACAAATGAGGGACATTATCTTTTAATGTGGCCGCGTTGGCCAGGGTTTTGAGCGTTTGCGCTTCATTTTGCAGAGAGTCAATGGCGATCTTGCTTTCGCTGAACTTGGGAGTCTTGATGACGATCAGCGGTTCTTTATTGTAGTACATCATAAAAGTCATAAGAGAATTAAATCCCTGTTTTCTTGGAGAAATGATCTTACAATTCAACTTGGTCAAATCAATATCCGGTAGTCCAAGGCCTGTCCAATCCATCATGATGCTCTTTATTATTTCCGTATGATCAGGCCTTTTGTATATTTCAAACAAGTGTTATTCTCCCCTCATAAATCGCTCTTCCTATTACACAGCCCTCAACATTCCTGATCTTTGAAAGCTTTTCAATATCATCGTTTGTGGTTACCCCGCCGGAAGCGATGACTTTAGCCTTTACCGAAGAAGCGAATTTCTTTATGGCAGGAAAGTTAGGTCCCTCCATCATCCCGTCCCTGGAGACATCGGTATACACAAATCGTTTGACCCCGATGTCAGCAAGCCTTTTTGCAATATCCAGGGCTTTAAGCGAAGTCTTTTCAAGCCAACCTTTTTTTAATACTATATCTTTTCTTGCGTCAATTCCCACTGCAATCTTATCGCCGTAAGCATCGCAAATTGTCTTGATCAAGCTAAGGTTTTCAAATGCCACGGTGCCTAAGATCACTCTTGATACTCCGCAGTCAAGCAGTTCCTTTATTCTATCAAGGTTTCGCAGTCCGCCGCTAACTTCTATTGGGACAGAAACCACAGAGGCTATTTTCTTTACGATAGCTATATTTTTCTGGATACCTGTCTTTGCCCCGTCAAGATCCACCACGTGGAGCCATTTATATCCTTTACCCTGCCATTTAAGGGCCATCTCAAGGGGATCATCGGAGTAGACCGTCACTTTATCAAAGTCACCCTTTTCAAGGCGCACGCACTTGCCGTCCAGAATATCAACTGCCGGTATTATCGTGAACTTGTTTTGCATATGTCTCCAAAGTTCTTTAACAGCTTTAATCCTGTGTCCGAGCTTTTTTCCGGATGGAATTGAAAAGCAAACAGGTTGCCTTTTTCTACAGCAGAGGCAAAGGTTATCCCATAATCCGTTGTAGCCAGGATCACATCTTTATCTTGCGGCTCGCAATAATAAGAATGCACAAAATACATCATTGAACTGTCCGGGATACCTTTAACGATAGGGGAGGCGGTCTTAACTAACTTTATGTTATTCCAACCAATTTGAGGAATTTTAATAGGGTGCGGGGTGCAGGGTGCAGGATGCGGAGAGGCATTATTCTCGCTAGTGTCTGTACCCTGAACCCTATACCCCGTACCCTTACTAAATTTCTTCACTAAACCTTTAATAATGCCTAATCCCTTCTTTTCACCTTCTTCGCTGCTTTCAAACAAAAGCTGCATGCCAAGGCAAAGGCCAAGGAACGGCTTGCCTTTTCCAATCTCTTCTTTAATGATGGAATCAAGCTGTCTTTCTCTCAATTCCAGTATCGCGCTATCAAAAGCGCCGACGCCGGGAAGTATTATTCCCTCGGCAGTTGAAATAAGAGAATTATCAGAGGTTACGATTGCCTCAAAACCGAGCTTTTCAAGCGCCTTTTCAACGCTTCGCAGGTTTCCGGAGCCGTAATCGATGATGGCTATAGGCACAGCGCTATTGCTCCAAGCACTCCCGTGTTCTTTTTTAATTTTGCGGGCAGGATATCTGCCGGTGAAAGCGCATTCAAAAGAACAGTTTTTCTGATCGATCTAAAAAGAGGCTCCCCTAGGTTGGAAAGGCCTCCGCCAACTACTATCGCCTGCGGGTTTATTATGTTGACCAGATTAGAAAACCCGATCCCTATGATCTTCCCGAGTTCTTCGATCTCCTTTAGAGCTTTTTTGCTTCCCGCTTTTGCAAGCAGGTTCAGCTCTTCGGGACGCATGCCGGTTATTTTCTGGAGAGCGGGGCCGCAAGCCATTCCTTCAAAGTGCCCGGGTTTGCCGCAGGAGCATCTTGGCCCGTCCATGTCTATCGTCATGTGCCCCAGTTCCCCCGCAAAGCCGCTTGAGCCGCGGAACAGTTTCTTATTAAGAATTATCCCTCCGCCTATGCCGGTGCTTATTGTCACATACACAAAATCCCTGAATTTCCTTCCCGTTCCAAACTTTAACTCGGCCAGCGCCGCAGCGTTGGCATCATTTTCCAAAAATACCGGCTTTTTAAATTTCCGCGATAAAATATTCCTTAGCGGGACCTTTTTCCAGCCTTTTAGATTGGGAGGGTTGAGGATCAGTCCTTTTTCATATACTACCGGGCCCGGAGCACCCACGCCTATAGCCCTTACATCATTAATAGACACCGAGCAGGCAGCCATTACATCATATATAGAAGCTTCTATCGCGGCTATGACCTTTTTTACGCCCTGTGATGCCGGAGTGGGTATGGTCTTTTCATAAACGATCCTGCCATTGTTTAGTGCGATTGCTGTCGAGATCTTGGTCCCGCCGAGGTCAACTCCGATAAGATATTTTTTCATATTCAAAAGTATAACATATACCTAAAGAAATCTAAAATATCTTTTAATTCACCACAGGTCTAAAATCCTAAATTCTAAACCCCAAATCCTAAACAAATTCCAAATCACAAATATAAAACATGCTTCGTTTATGATTTGTGGTTTGGTTATTGTGATTTGTTTAGGATTTCGTGCTTGGATATTGGGATTTTTCTCATTCATTAGCACTCCCATTGACAGAGTGCTAATACCCTGTTATAATTTCAATTGTAATAAAATTTTGAAAGGAGGGTTTGTATGGCAAAGAACATAAAACCGCTTGGGGACAGGGTTGTGGTTAAGCAAGAGCCCGGCGAAGAAAGGACACAGAGCGGGATCGTGCTTCCGGACACGGCCAAAGAAAAGCCGCAGGTCGGCACAGTGATCGCGATAGGCAGCGGAAGGATCCTGGATAACGGACAGAGGGTACCGCTGGAGTTAAAGATAGGAGATAAGGTGATCTACGCTAAATACGGCGGCACAGAGATTAAATTGGACGGCGAAGAATTCATTATTCTCCAGGAGCGCGATATCCTGGCGGTAAAAAATTAATAAAGGAGGGAAATAAAGATGGGTGCAAAGCAGATAATATTTAATGACGACGCGTGGAGAGCGCTTGAGAGAGGAGTCAGCAAAGTTGCCAATGCTGTGAAGGCGACTCTGGGGCCGAGAGGAAAGAACGTTGTCCTTGAAAAAAAGTGGGGATCGCCTACGATAACAAACGACGGCGTGACCATTGCCAAGGAGATCGATCTGGAAGATCCGTTTGAAAATATGGGAGCGCAGCTTTTAAAAGAAGTTGCCAGCAAGACCAATGATATCGCGGGTGACGGAACAACCACGGCAACAGTGCTGGGACAGGCGATATTTTTGGCAGGACTCAAAAACGTGGTATCAGGCGCCAACGCAATGGCGATCAAAAGAGGCATTCAAAAGGCCGTTGAAGCGGCTGTTGGGCAGCTAAAAAAGTTGAGCAGGCCCGTTGAAGCAAAAGAAGCCATTGCCCAGGTGGCGGCGATCTCTGCCAACAACGATCCCGAGATAGGCAGCCTCATTGCCGATGCGATGGAAAAAGTGGGCAAAGACGGAGTTATAACCGTTGAAGAAAGCAAAGGAATAGAAACCACCCTTGAAGTTGTGGAAGGCATGCAGTTTGACAAGGGCTATGCTTCTCCTTATATGGTAACCGACCGCGACAGGATGGAATCGGTTCTAGAAGACGCCTACATATTGATAACAGACAAAAAGATCAGTGCGATAAAAGACCTTTTGCCGACTCTTGAAAAAGTAGTGCAGGCAAGCAAGCCGCTGCTCATCCTCGCGGATGAGATAGAAGGCGAAGCCCTTGCAACGATCGTGGTCAACAAGCTTAGAGGAACTCTTAACTGCGTGGCGGTAAAAGCTCCGGGCTTTGGAGACAGAAGAAAGTCTATGCTTGAAGATATCGCGATACTAACGGGAGGAGAGGTGCTTTCTGAAGACAAGGGAGCCACTCTTGAGAACGTTACCGAAGCCATATTCGGAAAAGCGAAAAAAGTGATCGTTGAAAAGGAAAAAACAACCATCATAACCGAAGACGGCGGCAGGAAGAACGCGGTAAAAGAAAGGATCAACCAGATCAGGAAAGAGATCGAGATGAGCGATTCTTCTTATGACAAAGAAAAGCTCCAGGAAAGACTGGCAAAGCTTTCAGGAGGCGTGGCAGTTATTAAGGCAGGCGCGCCCACCGAAACCGAGCTCAAAGAAAAGAAGCACAGGATAGAGGACGCGCTTTCTGCCACAAGAGCCGCGGTTGAAGAAGGAATAATCGCCGGCGGCGGCTGCTCGCTGATACATGCCATCTCTGTGGTAAGCGAGCTTGAAAACAAGACAGCCGGAGACGAAAAGATCGGCGTTGCTATAGTTAAGAAAGCCCTTGAAGAGCCCCTTAGGCAGATAGTCAACAATGCCGGACAGGAAGGCTCCGTGATAGTAGAAAAGATCAAGGCCGAAAAGAACGCGAATATCGGATATAATGCCCTGACTTATGAATTTACGGACATGTTTAAGGCCGGAATAGTTGATCCCTTAAAGGTCACAAGATCGGCGCTGCAAAACGCCGCGAGTATCGCGGCAATGCTGCTTACAACTGAAGCATTGGTAGCCGACATTCCTGAAAAGGAAAAAGCTGCCGCGATGCCGGGCGGTATGCCTGGCGGCGGGTATGGAGATATGATGTAAGGGGATCTGCCTACGCTAAAGCTTCGGCAGGCAGGCCGGGGGATTCAGGTTACCAGGGGGAGCCGGAAGGCTCCCCTTAGTTTTCACACTCACACTAAGAACTTGACCGACACAAGGATTGCAATTTACATCATCCCATGATAATATATAAATTACATTAAACGGCGCGGAAAACAGTGGGAAATACCCACTTTTTGTTTTATTAAGAGGGATTAAGTACCATGAGAAAAATAGACGGTTTTGCTAATATGCTGGATGTTATCCAGCGTGAAAGGGCTCTTCCCAAAGAGGCTATAGTAAAAGCTATAGAGGCAGCCCTTTTGTCGGCCTGCAAAAAGAAATTTGTTTTTCATGACAATCTATCGGTTTCAATAGAAGATGACGGGACCGTGCATGTTTTTGCCAAAAAGACGGTATCTGCCAAAGTTGAGGACGGCGAACAGCAGATAACACTAAAAGACGCCAAAAAAATAGATAAGGGGGCAAAAGAAGGAGATGAGGTCTTTCAGGAAGTTACTCCCGATGATTTTGGCCGAGTTGCGGCACAAACGGCAAAGCAGGTAATCATACAAAGGATCAGAGAGGCTGAAAAAGACGTAGCGTTTGAGGAATTCAGCAAAAGACAGGGAGATATCGTAACAGCGGTGGTTCAGCAGAGAGAATACAACGGTTATCTTGTAAATCTGGGAAGAATAGAGACTATCCTCCCGTTTTCAGAAGTTCCGCAGTCGGAAAACTACAGACCCAAGGATAGAATCAAGCTTTTTGTTTCAGAAGTGAGCAGGACCTTAAAAGGGCCCGTCATCATTGTTTCCAGATCAAATCCCGGGCTTGTAAAAAAACTCTTTGAGCTGGAAGTTCCGGAGATCAGCGAAGGAACGCTTGAGATCAAGAATGTCGTAAGAGAAGCCGGCAGAAGAACAAAGATAGCGATCAAGTCTAACGACACCAACGTGAGTGTGGTTGGCACCTGTGTGGGCCATATGGGGGCGCGCATTCAGAATATAGTGCGGGAACTGGGCAACGAGAGAATAGACATCATCGAATGGAAGGAAGAGCCCAAAGCGTATATAACTTCCGCCCTTAGCCCGGCAAAACCTTCAAAAATTGAATTCAGGAAAGAAGACATGACCGCGGTCGTTACGGTACCCGAAAGCCAGCTTTCTCTGGCGATCGGAAAAGAAGGACAAAACGTGCGGCTTGCCTCTAAACTTACGGGGTGGAAGATAGACATACAGAGCGAGACGGGTGAAAAATTGTCTTCGTACGGCTCAAAAGACGCCCAGGCGGCCAAAGCGAGCGCTGTTGCGGCTGAACCCGAAAAGAAAGCAGTTAAAAAAAAGGCTTCGGTTAAGGCTTTAAAGAAAGGCAGCGATGAAAAAACCGGAATCGAAAAAGACGACAGCGGTGAAAAAGACGGCCAGGATTAAGATTGAACAGCTGGCGCGGGAGCTTGGCGCCGATATAAAAAAACTGCTTTCAAACCTTAAGGACCTTGGAATAGCCGCAAAGACCAGGGCTTCTTCAATTGATGAGGAATCGGCAACAATAATAAGAGACCTGTTCCTGGCAGAGGGTAAAAAAGAGCCGGAAGTAAAATCCACGCATAAACTTGAAGAACCGGAATCCGGCACCGAAGCGCCAAAAGCTAATATTATTGTCATTCCCTCCGGCAAGATCACTGTAAAAGAACTTTCCGAAAAATTAAAAGTAAAAGTGTCTGATCTTATCAAGGAATTGATGATAAAAGGCGCGATGGTTACGATAAACCAGCAGATAGATTTTCCTATGGCAGCCGAGCTGGCCGGAAAACTAGGCTTTGAACTAAGGGAAGCCGAAGAAAAAGCCAAAAGCAAAGGCCTGTCCGGTCTAAAAGAGGATCCCTTAAAACTTAAGGCAAGGCCTCCCGTAGTAACGATCATGGGGCATGTAGACCATGGAAAGACCAAACTTCTTGACGCAATAAGAAAAACGAACGTTATTGATACCGAAGCCGGAGGCATAACACAGCATATAGGAGCCTATCAGGTAGAGATAAATGGAAAACTGATCACTTTTCTTGATACACCGGGCCACGAGGCTTTTACCGCGCTGCGCGCCAGGGGAGCTGAAATAACCGATATTGTTGTGATCGTTGTGGCCGCGGATGACGGGATAATGCCTCAGACAAAAGAAGCCATCGATCACGCCAAAGCCTCATCGGCTTCTATAATAGTGGCAATAAACAAGATTGATAAGCCCGATGCCAATGTTGACAGGGTAAAACAGCAACTGTCGGAACTGGGCCTTTCTCCCGAAGACTGGGGCGGCCAGACCATTACGGTCCCCGTGTCCGCTAAACAGGGAACAGGAATTGACCATCTTTTGGAGATGATACTTCTTGTGGCAGAGATGCTTGAATTAAAAGCAAACCCTTTGTGCCTGGCAAGCGGGGTAGTGATAGAGGCCACTATGGACAAGTCCATGGGTCCTGTTGCAACGGTCCTTGTGCAGAGGGGAACTTTGAAAGTAGGCGAATCTTTCTATTCCGGATCCACATTCGGCAAGGTCAGAGCCTTGATAAATGATAAGGGCAAAAGGATATCGAAAGCTCCTCCTTCAACGCCGGTAAAAATATTCGGGATCGCGGACGTTCCGGTTTCCGGAGATACCTTTAATGCCGTAAAAGCAGACAAAGAAGCCAGGATAGCGGCCGAAAAGGCCAAAGAAAGCGAATCCGCGGTAAAGAACCAGTCAAGGATATTTTCACTGGAGGATTTTTCGCAAAAGATCAAATCCGGCGAGTTAAAGACCCTAAATTTGATAATAAAAGCGGATGTCCAGGGATCAGTGGAGGCAATCGTCAAGTCCCTTGAGAATCTGTCGGGTGAAAACGTAAAAACCCATATCGTGCTTTCAAACAACGGGAACATCTCCAAGGGGGATATCATGCTGGCAAAGGCCTCGGAGGCTATCATCATAGGCTTTAACGTGGATTATGAAGCCGATTCAAAACAAATCGCGGAATCCGAAGGCGTTGACGCCAGGCTCTATAACATAATCTATAACGTCATCGATGACGTAAAACTGGCTATGGTGGGAATGCTTGAGCCGGAATATGAAGAGGCCATTACGGGACATGCCGAGATAAGACAGCTCTTTAAATATTCCAAAGTTGGCACCATAGCCGGCTCGATAGTGACAGACGGCATGATAAACAGGAACAACTCCGTCCGCGTTATAAGGGCGGGCGAAGTTTTGTTTAACGGCAAATTGAACTCGTTAAAGAGGTTTAAGGATGATGTTAAAGAGGTGGCTGCAGGAGCAGAGTGCGGGATAGTGGTAGAGGGATTTGAAAAAGTGATCGTTGGCGATATAGTTGAACAATTTGAGATGAGAAAGAAAAAGAGAAATGTCAAGATCGGATAGGGTGGCGGAAAGAATAAAGATTGAAGTAAGCGACATCATTGCCAGGCAAGTGGATGACCCCAGGATAGGCTTTGTTACTATAACTTCCGTCAAAGTAACACCGGATATAAAATATGCAAAAATATATCTTAGCGTCTTGGGCAGCGAAGAAGAAAAAAAAGAAGCTCTGGAAGGCATACTAAGCGCCAAGAACTTTATTAAGGTCAAACTCTGTTCAAAGCTGGAACTGCGCTCGATGCCGGAGATCACTTTTGAATTTGACGCTTCTCTTGAAAAGGCTACTAAACTCTGGACTCTGATGCAAAAAATTAAATGAAAGATCTTGCCGCCAGCATAAAAAAATACGATGATTTTTTGATCTGCATGCATGTTGACCCTGACGGAGACACAATTGGATCCGCCTGCGCGCTTTCGCTTATTCTGGAAAAACTAAAAAAACAATACAAAATATATTCGCCTGACCCAATACCGCAGATTTACCGTTTTATAAAGAACTCACAAAATACGATTAAAGAGCCGGAGCCCGGAAAAAAGTATGGGGCCGTGATTGCCGTTGACTGCGGCGACATAAAACGTATAGCCGGAGGAGCCAAAA
>ERZ1292645.689-Hain-H14-02um-R2-689-length-11254-cov-7_pt1 | contig 11254 bp, 6 predicted proteins | sample MGYA00564401_ERZ1292645 | MGnify/ENA primary metagenome ERZ1292645 (study PRJEB36523, sample SAMEA6512644) | groundwater metagenome | collected 2019-01-09 | study: AquaDiva: Metagenomics assemblies of 32 groundwater samples | reverse complement strand
ATTAGTTCACGATGTTATGATATTTTTGGAGTTCACGATGTTATGATATAAACCCACTAATCCCTTGTTTAAATCTAAGTCTAAAAAGCGCGATCAAAATAATAAGCAAGATTGATTTATACAAAATGGTATAAAGAATAAGTTGATTTTTCGGTAATACCAGTTGAAGAATCTCCTCATATATAGATTTAAAACTTGTTATTGAAAATAGCATTTTCATAATAAGCTCAAGGGAGATATACGATATTACTACAATTGTTACATCAATGCCTTTCCATTTCTGCTCCTTAAATAGCTCCTTTCCCCCATCGTTTACATCTTTTCGGAAAAGCAGTAGAAGTAAAAATAGTTGACCAAAATAATATATGAAATCCTTCAAATTTAAGTTCATAACCGAAAAGAAACTGTACACTTTCTTATCTTTGCCTATACATTTATTTGCGCCCACCCATTCCGCCTCCACCACTGCTTCCTCCACCACTGCTGCCACTGCCACTTCCTGAACCTCCTCCGCCATCACTAGGAGCCCCGGGCGGTCCAGGTGGTGCTGGGGGAAATATTGGTAGTACCTCAGCCTCAGCTGGAGGAGGTTCTAATGTATTCGGTATTAACATAAATTCCAAAGGCAAGAAATAATCCAAGATTGCTTCAGACGCATGCTCTGCGATAATTCCGCCCAATTCTACCAAATCATTAATCAAATGATCAATTCCTACATCTATATTGTGAAATAAAACTTCTTGAGCCTCTTCCGGTGTATAGTCAGGCTCATTTTCGTCTGGAACCCATGGCCATAAAGTATCATGCTCTAAGCCTAAAGGATCTTTGAATCTCAAGGGATTATTCCTTACATAGCGATAGAAGTTAATACCGCCCAATAAGCGTATCGGATCTTCGCTTATAAATCGCTGTAATCTAGGTGAATAATACCTCGCCCTGTAATAGTACAACCCCGTACCATCATTTTCCCTGCCAGTATACTGAAAGGGATTAGCGCTCGTGCCAGTGATAGCTGTATTGCCAAATGGGTCATAGGAGTAAGTAGTCTGCATGGCACCTGTCTGGTCTGTAAGCCCCATTACCGAGCCCAGGGCATCAGTATGGTAGTATTCATTACTACTTGTCTGCCGCACGAATGCCTCATCGATTCTTAGACCTCTCAGATAAGTGGCCTCGATCACACCGTTCTGAATCTCAGCTACAATATTATACCTATCATAGATATATTGAGTTGTAACCCCATTTATGGTCTTGCTTGTTCTCCGACCTAATGCATCGTAGGTGAAAGAGGCAGAGATTGCTTCGCTATTGCTCGCAATGACAGTCCTGTTGAGGCCGACTAACCGGTTTCTTGCATCCCAGGAGTAGGTAGTCGTACCATTTGCATCTGCTTGGCTGATTAGGTTCCCATTCGAGTCATACATCAGATTTGGCGTGGTGCTGTTAAACTGTATCTGTTCATTTGCAGCATCATAGGCGGCCTGGACAGGCCGTGGCAGGTCGGCTTGTGGGCCGGTGCGAGAGAAGCTTATGCGGTTGCCTGCGGCATCGTAAGTATATGTAAGATTCTCGATAATGCTTGAGACGGATTGATGTAAGATTTGGGTTGTCCTGCTTGCCTGGTCGTAACTGTAGCTTGTGGTTACACTGTTGGGATATGTCAGTGTGGTCCGACGGCCTGCTGCATCATAGCCTAAACCGACTATTTGTGTCCCTTGCGCTACCTGTGTCAGCCTAGAGGCGGCATCATAGGAATATGTAACAGGGGTACCCCCATTTGCCGACATTGAGGTGCGCCTGCCTATTGCATCATAGCCATAGCTTACGATCCCCAACGGAATAGCCTCGGAGGTCAGCCTGTCCAGATTATCATAGGCAAAGGTAATCGGGCCTGATACTGTGTCCGTGACTGTAGTGAGCCTCCCTGCTCCATCATATACAAATTCTGTCCTTGTCCCATCATCAAAGATAGATGAGATCCTCCTGTTTAGCCCATCATAGCCGAACCTTGATATCCGGCCTTTTCTGTCGGAGAATGTTATTAGGTTTCCATTTAGGTCGTAGGAGTAGATCTCCTTTCTAAGAAGAGAGTCTGTTCTGGTAGAAAGCCTGTCCATGGTGTCGTAGGTTCGGGCAGTATTATCTATTTTTTCTCCTTTTATTTCCAAGCGATTCCCTTTCAGAATAGTTGGCTTAACCAATCCCAGATAATATCCTTAAAAGATCTCTTTAGAATAATCCTAATAAGGATGCTCAAGACAACTATACCAGCTGATACAATAAAAAGCGGAACGATCAGCTCACCCATGGTAGCATCCTGAGAACAATAAGCTAAAACAGTTTATGGTAGTATGAGCTACAATTGGGCAGACCAGTGACTTGCCTCGCTCGCGTAACCATGCCAAACCACACCCGATCAGAAACGAAATGACTACCAATTCAGGATAAACGTGCACTAGCCCAAATATGCCTGACGACAATATCAACGTAGCAGGTACAAAAAATCCTCGCCTCAATATAGAGTAGATAAGTCCTCTATAAAGAACCTCCTCGATGACGGGTGTTATGAAACCAACCGCAAAAAATAAAGCAACCTTTAATAGACCCTGACTATTAGCATATTGGGTTACAAAATTGTATTCTTTCGGTACTATTGTCCACAGGGGAAGAACCGGCCTAAGTGTTTCAGAGATAATTCCAGCTCCTAGCCAGAAGGTTACACCCACAAGCAAGCCAAGCGAAAAATTCTTCCAAGGTAACTGAAATGTAATAGTCATTTCTGAAACGGTTATTGAATAAGAGCGCTCGACTGCTCTTAGTAACAATAAAATTATCATAGCATCTATAAAATTTTCTATCAGAGCCGAAGCCCCAGAGATTTCAAAATTTCCTAATACAATACCCAATATGATCCAGAATCCATAATAGATGGACAATATCATAGCTACTGTTTTTAGTGCCCAGATCTTTTTTCCGCTCATCAGATCAACCCAGTAAAGTTGCCGCAACCCTATTGTTGTTGAAAATCTCTTTAACACGCACGAGGCTTTCTTCCTCCTACAGTGATGCAGGGTGGGGGATCCAATTCCTTCATTTTTTCTATAAGGAGCAACAACTGCTCTTCCTCTTCAGAGAAAATCTCATCCTTTGGAATAAGCCTAGGTACTACTCTTTTAATTATCTGTATCACGACAGTATCCCACCCAATCAAGCCGTGCGGGTCATTATACGTCAATGGATTATTCGCAACGTAAAGGAAAAGATTCAGCAGTGGCGGATGCCGTTGCAAATGGAGAAGCAGTCGCGTAACTTCTTCAATCCCTTCCGGAACTTGTTGGTTAAGTAATTGTAAATGTGCAAAGTTTAGCGGGTCCTCACTAACAAACCTCTGCAACGTAGGACTATAATACCTCGCCCTATAGTAATACAGCCCCGTCCCATCATTTTCTCTGCCAGTATATTGGAAGGGGTTGGCACTGAGACCAGCGATGGTGGTATTCCCAAATGGGTCATAGGAGTAAGTAGTCTGCATGGCACCTGTCTGGTCTGTGAGGGCTAATACAGAGCCAAGAGGATCGGTGTGGTAATACTCATTGCTGCTTGACTGCCGTATAAAGGGCTCATCTATATTCAAGCCTCTCACATATGTTGCTGCCATTATTCCACCAGAGATTTCCGAGATAATATCATTCCCATCATAGAGATATTCAGTTGTAATCCCATTTATGGTCTTGCTGAATCTTCGACCCAAGGCATCATATTCAAAGCTTGCAGAGACACTTGGGCCACTAATCGCAGTCAACCTATTTCTAGCATCCCAGGTGTAGATAGTTGTTCCACTGGCATCACTTTGAGAGATGAGGGTCCCATTGGCATCATATGTTAAGTTTGGCGTAGTGCTGTTAAACTGTATTTGCTCATTTGCGGCATCATAGGCGGCCTGGACTGCATCAGGTAGTTGGGTTGCAGATCCATTTGCCCGATTAAATGAGATCCTGTTCCCTGCTACATCATAGGTGTAGGTCAACGATTCTATAATTGCCGTTGCACTTTGATGCACAATATTAGTCAGGCGAGAGGCGGTATCGTAATTGTAGCTTGTAGTTACACCATTGGGATAGTTCAGGGATGTTCTACGCCCAACTCCATCATAGCCTAATCCAACTATCTGTGTTCCTTGTGCCACTTGAGACAACCGAGAGGCGGCATCATAGCTATATGTACCAGGCTGGCCGCCATTGGCTATCATGGAAGTCCGCCTGCCAAGGACATCGTAGCTATAGCTTATAATCCCCAACGGGGTAGCCTCGGAGATCAATCGATCTAAGGAATCATAGGCAAAGCTAATAGGGCCTGCAATTGTGTCCGTAATAGTATTGAGCCTCCCTGCTGCATCATATACAAACTCAAGTTTACTGGCATCATCAAATATAGATGATATCCTCCTGTTTAGACCTTCATAGCCGAACCTTGATATCTGACCTTTTCTGTCGGAGAATGTTATTAGGTTTCCATTTAGGTCGTAGGAGTATGTTTCTCTCCTTAGCAATGGATCTGTCCTGGTTGCAAGCCTGTCCATAGAATCATAAGTATAGGTTGTAGTCTGGTTTTTGGCATCGGTTACTGAGAGAAGGTTTCCATTTGGATCGTAGGTAAATTTAGTCAGGCCACTTATGGCATCGGTGATCTGTGCAACCCTGTTTAGAGCATCATAGCTAAATCCTGTGCCCTTGCCTCTGGCATCTGTTATCTGGATCAGTCTTGAGACAAGGTCATAGGCCCTTCTTGTCTTATTTCCCAGAGGATCTATCGTGGTAATAAGGTTACCGGCCTCATCGTATTCAAACGATGTTATGTTGCCCAGAGGATCAGTCACGGATACAGGCTGGCCAAATGAATTGTAAGCAATAGTTGTGAAATTACCTAAAGGATCAGTGGTCTTTATCAGATTTCCCTTGGCATCATATTCAAACCTTGTTATATTCCCCAAGGCATCTGTGATCGAGGTAATCCGGTTAAATGTCGGTTCATAGGTAAAGCGTGCGATATTCCCTTCTGAATCCGTAATTGAAGTTACGTTGTTCTTGTCATCATAGGTATAGGTTGTCTTTCTTCCTAATGGATCTGTTACTGAGAGAAGTTCATTTGTAAATGGCCTCCTTTCATATGTAGTCTTCTGGCCAAGGGGATCTATTATCTCGGAAGGATATCCATAGTTATTAAATCTATAAGTGGTAATATTACCTTTTGGGTCTGTAGCAGACGATTCAGTAATAAATGATCCAAATGCCGTATACTTGAAATTATATATTTCACCTGTTGGCCCTGTCTGCTGGGAGACCCGGCCATTTGATGCATCATAGTTATTGGCAAGGAAGACTATGTTCTTTGGATCTGTTATATTTATCATCCTCCCCTGGTCGTAGGCATATCTTGTGATCCCGCCTTGTGGGTCAGTTACAGATTCAAGGAAACCCTGTAAATTATATGTATATCTTACCTCCCTACCAATAGGATCAGTAATAGTTGTAATCCTTGCTGATGCATCTGACGCTATATCCAGGGCCCTCCCATCAGGGGATAATATCCTGAATATCCTCCCTGATGAGTCCCTTTGTATGGTTATTTTATTCTGGTTTCTATCCTCCTGTTCTATCAATCTACCGTTTGAATCAAACCTGAATATCATCCCATCCTTAAAGGCCATGCTATATATCCCTGATTCCTGGGTAATATTTACCCCTCTAAAAACAAGCTCTGTTGTATTTTCAAAGGCCCCATCAGGCCTCTGAGAGAAGGTAACCCTGCTATTTCCAGGCATGATATAGTAGATGGTGTTCTGGATCCTGGTAAGGCGTAAATCCAGGTTCATAGATGTACCTATACCAAAGGGGCCTGCCACATTTGACAGGGTGCGATATGTCCTGGTTACAGCGATAGGTATCCTCCCAGGCAAAATGATATCTGTCTTTTTTACGATAAGGAGCCCTGTTGGCATATTGACAGGGTCATTTTCCTCTGGGCCTGAACAACTGTTAGTACAATTGGTCTCCTCTGTCTCTGGGGGTGTCCTGGCTGCCACTGAGCCGCCACAGCAGAACTTAGGTATCCCTGCACCGGGGTCCGGGATGATCTTTTTTCCATCAGGGCTTACTGTCCCCATGCCATATTTTTTCCACTGATTAGAATTTGGGTCTACTGTTAAGGATTCATCGTAATACCATAACTGTATTCGCTCCCCTGGCAGGGCCCCTAGATCATTAGGGTAGGTTACCTCTATGGGTCTGTCCGGTATGCCACCCCCCGGTTTTCCAAAATAGTAAAGAAAGACGGTCTTCGTCTCTATACCTTGGGGAAGGGGTGGGATTGGAATTCTGTCAGGTGTTGTGGTGATTACAGAGACCTGGGTATTTGGCTGGCCATCCCAGCCTATGATCCTTACACCTTGTGGTATTACCATCTGATAATCTGGGATCTCAGGGTCAGTGACAATAGTCGTCTTTGTCGGATCTATTGGTGTTACATTCCTTATATCCTGCTCCTGTAAATATAGGGTGTAGCCAAGTTCATTGCTCTCTCCTGTTGCAATTGTCACAGGTATAGGGATAACAGGATAGGCCTTAGTCGGGGTAGATGCTGGGGTGCCGTCTATTAAGATAATCTGATCTCCGATTGGCGGATCTTCAAAGAAGAAGACACCTGATTGGTCAGTATTGGTTATGAGGCTACCTATAGATACCTTTACACCAGGGAGGGGATCAGACTCTTTTGATCTGAATATCTTTCCTTTTAGCGTGGTAGCGCCAACTGCTAATACCCTTAGCTTGACAATAACAGACCTTGATACCTTGATGCCATCAATCGTTGCCATTCCTGTTATGGTGATATCAGATTCACCGGCAGGTGTAGATGCGGATGTAGTTATGGTTAGGATAGAGCCTGTATTTAAAGTAGCGGATCTTGGATTAAAGGAGAAATTGGCGCCAAATGGATAGCCTGACACAGAAAGGTCAACAAGGCCGGAAAATAGATCAGGACCAATAGATGCAACTGTTATCCCATAGGAGGCATCCTTCCCCTGGACAACAGATGCAATAGCCGGCCCGGCTGAGATGGAGAAGTCCTGCCTCGCGCTAACTGTATAGGGTGTCTGGCTTTGGGCTGTGCCATCAGATGTAGTTATGGTTATAATGCCTGTCTTTGAACCTATCGGGACGACTGCTGTGATACTGCTAGACGTCAGGCTTGTTATGGTTGCAGCTACGCCACTGACGAATACCTTAGTCGGGGCTTTATCTAAATTGGTTCCTGTTATAGTTACTGCTGTTCCGATAGGGCCCAAGGCAGGTGTAAAGCCTGTGATTGCAGGTGGAAATAGGACTGTAAAATTAGTGCTGCTTTGAGCGCTACCACCGGATGTGGTAACAGAGATCTTGCCTGTTTGTGCACCTGAAGGGACAATGACGACCAGGCTGGTAGCGGTAACAGAGATCACTTGGGCAGGTATCCCATTAAAGAAGACCTTATTGTCTAATGGGTTAATGGTATTAAAGTTTGTCCCTGTGATAGTTACCAATATGTTTTCTGGGCCGGATGTTGGGGTAAAGCCTGAAATCGTGGGTGGAGGCGGCATCTGGACAGTAAGGATTGTACTTGTACTGATAGAACCGGAGGCTGCGATAATTGTTGTTGTGCCCCCGGCTAGTCCTATTGCCATGCCTGTTTCATCTATGGTTGCCACAGTCTGATCAGATGAAGACCAGGTAACGATCGTAGTCAGATCCCTTGTTGTATTATCAGTATAGGTCCCTGTTGCTATAAAGGAAATGGTCTCACCAATAAAGATGGTTTGTGTCTCAGGCGAAAGGGTAAGGGCATAAAGCTCTGCAGGGGTTATCGTAACCTGGGCGCTTGCCGACCAACCATTTAGAGTCGCGGTAATAGTAGATTCCCCTTCGGCCAAGGATAGGAGAGGGAAGTCGGCGCCTAATGCCCCGGCCGGGATCGTTACACTTGCCGGCACCTCTGCCGCAACCGCATTGCTGCTGGTTAAGGCCACTATCTGGGGCTCTGAGGAGGAAGGGGAGACAGAGACATGAAGGATGCCTGGCCTACCCTTTGGGAGGCTTAAAATGCTCGGCGTCAGCCCTGTTACGATAGTTGGGGGTGGTGTAACCTGGATCTGGGCGCTGACAGTTGTGGCATTGATCGAGGCTGATATAGTGGCAGGGCCTTGGGTAACACCGGTTACCGGAAAGGTGATACTCGTCTGTCCTGCCGGGACTATCACAGATCCTGGCGCATTTATGACTGTTGATGCACTGTTTGTAAGGGGGATGGTGGTATCGGACAACTGGGCTGCGTTGATGGTAAGGGTAAAACTGCCTGTTGCACCTTCTTGAATAGAGAGCGGATCAGGCAGGAGCGATACAACTGTAGGTAGAGGAGGAATTATATGGATGATCGCAGTCTGTGCACTGCTATTTAAGGACGCTGTAACCAAGGCATCTCCCACAGCAAGCCCTGTCACTATAAAAGATGCCTGTATTTGGCCCTGTAATACCGTTACACTGGCCGGGGCCTGTAGGATAGCGGCATTATCTACGCTTAATTGGACTTCTTGATTCGTAAGCTGCGCGGCGTTTAAGGCCACCGTGAATGTTCCGGTTGCGCCAACCGCAATTGAAAGAGGCGAAGGGAGGAGCGAGACTATCAAAGGCGCAGGGGGCATTACTTGTATGGCTGCCTCGGCTGTTGTCCCGTTGAGAGATGCCTGCACCATCGCCTGACCAAGGGCTAATGTTCCAACCTGAATCTGTGCAGTAGTCTGGCCTGCCAGGACTGTTACTTGCGCAGGTACTGTAACTATATTGCCAGGCGCTGCTGAGACTGAGATAGTTGTGTCTGCAACTTGAGCAGCGGAGATCGTCACCGTAAGGATAGTTGTAGCACCCAGGGTTACCGGATTTGTAGGGGGAAGAAGAGAGACTACTGTAGGCAAGGCAGGCGTTATTGTCACCGTGCTTGTGGCAGAGGTGCCATTTAGGCTTGCAGTAATCTGGGCTGTCCCGGTGCTGTTGGCACTGACAGAGATCGGCGCACTTACCTGCCCTGCCGGGATTGTTACGCTGGCCGGCACAAAGGCTATTTCAGGGTCACTACTATTAAGTGTAACAGGGGTGTCTTGTGCCTGGGCAGAGCTGATGGTGACCGTCAAAATCCCTGATCCGCCCTGGGTGATAGAAAGGGTAGCAGGGGTAAGGCTTGTGATCGTGGGCAAAGCCGGTGTTACCCCCATTGTCGCACCAAACCTTGAGGGCCTGCCCTGGGCATCAAAATAGAGCCTTATCCCTACTGCATTGCTGTGGCCGGGACATTTTGTCCCATCAGGGTTTGTCCCTATCCTGGTCAGGATCTTAAGTGAAAGGCCATCTGTGGTGCCGTTGAAGGTCTCTTGAGGAAATTGTCCAAATGAGACCAATGCCTCCTTGGCATTGGCAGGATTACGGGTGATACCTGTAATGCACAGGGTCTGGCCTGAGGCTATAACTATCCCGTTTTTGCTTATCTCTGCCCTGATGTCATACTGGGTCCCCTGATCATCACTGTTTTTTAACCCGAGCCATACATGGAGAGGGGAGAGTTCGGTGAGTGTCCCTGCATTCGGCACCGGGGAGGCAGGCCACGTGCCGACCTCCTTCCAGGGATTACCGCCGCTAAAGTTGATACCGGTTGAATCCTTATACTTGGACGTGCTGGCCGTTGGGGAGCTATTATTTAAAAAAAGGGTAGCCGGATTTGCATCAGTACCTGTCCCATGGAGGAAGAGGTCTGATGAGCTTTGGGCAGACGCAATAGATGAAAGGAAAAGGATTATACCTATTACAAGAAGGAGGAGGATGCTGATACTAACTGGCTTGGCAGCAAGACGCATTTAGAATCCCCTATCGTTCAGATAAACCCTCCCGCTAGTCTACCTTCAGACAGTATATAGTTATATTCAAACAGTATGCTTTATATCAGACCAAAAGGGGGTTGTCAAGATGAAAATCGCCAAAAAAAATTTACATAGCCATGACAGGTTCATGACATTGTTTAATAAAACCTTAGATTCAGATGGGGAGATTACAGATGAAGATCTTAAATAGATACCCACGGGCATGGCCCTCTTCATTTCTCCATTGGCTACCCTTGGAGTGGCGAAGCAACATCCTAAATCAACCCCATGGCCTCTCTCACCTCACTCATAGTCTTGGCTGCAATCTTCCGGGCCCTTCTTGCGCCTTCATTAAGCATATCCTGGATAAGCCCCTTTTTTCCAGAAAACTCCTTCCGCTTCTCCCTGTAAGGCTTAAGGCGACTGTCTATTATCTCTGCAAGATTGTTTTTGTCGGCCACGCATCCGAGCCTCCCGGCCTTGCAGTCTGCGGCAATCTGATCCGTCCCACCAGGGTTGAAGATCTTATGGTAATCAAAGACCGAGCAGATTTCAGGTCTGCCTGGATCATTTTTCCTGATCTTCTGGGGGTCCGTTACAAGCATATGGACCTTCTTCTTCATAATTTCAGGCTCATCAGATATATAGATGCAGTTGTCAAGGCTCTTGCTCATCTTCTTCCCGTCTATACCGGGGAGTCTCGGCGTAGTTGTCAGAATCGCCTCCGGTTCAGGAAAGACAGGCTTAAACATCCTGTTAAATGATCTTACTATCTCCCTCGACATCTCAAGATGGGGCACCTGATCTTCGCCTACAGGAACCTTCTCTCCCTTATACATCAATATATCGGCAGTCTGAAGTACAGGATATCCCATAAGACCGTAATTTACAGTAGTAATATGCATATCCTGGAGCATCGATTTGAGTGTTGGGTTCCTCTCAAGCCAGGCCATGGGGATTATCATTGACAGGAGCAGATGGAGTTCTGCATGTTCCTTCACCTGTGACTGCAGAAAGACTGTGCTCTTCTCAAAATCAATCCCAACAGAAAGCCAGTCAATCGCCATCTCAGAGATATTCTTCTTCATCTCAGATGTATCTTTATAGCCTGTTGTAAGGGCATGCCAGTCTACAATGGAGAAGAAGCATTCATGCGCCCTTTGAAGCTCAACCCACTTCTCAAGGGCGCCTAACAGATGCCCTATATGCAGCTTGCCCGTGGGCCTCATCCCGGAGAATACCCTTGCCATCATATCACCCTTTCTAAGGGGCTTGCGTCGCCCCCTCCACCGGCAAAGCCGGATGGAGCCTCCCCCT
>ERZ1292645.688-Hain-H14-02um-R2-688-length-11267-cov-6_pt1 | contig 11267 bp, 15 predicted proteins | sample MGYA00564401_ERZ1292645 | MGnify/ENA primary metagenome ERZ1292645 (study PRJEB36523, sample SAMEA6512644) | groundwater metagenome | collected 2019-01-09 | study: AquaDiva: Metagenomics assemblies of 32 groundwater samples | reverse complement strand
TAAACCTACCGTGAGTCCCTTCCATTTTGTTAACGGAAGTTTTCTCATAAAAAAAGAATTAAAAGGAAAAACAACTATTTTTGGCGACGATTTGACCGTTTCAAATGTAGGCCGAATGGAGTTAGCCAAAGAAAAGAAGGCTTGTTCTGGGTTAGTTTTAAAACCAAACCAGATTGGAACGATAACCGAAACCTTGGAGGCGGCAAAACTGGCAAATGATTTTGGCTGGAAAATTATGGTGGCAAACAGGGCGGGGGAGACAATAGATGATTTTATTACTGATTTAGCTGTTGGCATCGGAGCTGACTTTATCAAATCAGGCGCTCCTTTTCTTAAAGAAAGAATGGCAAAATATAATCGATTATTAGCAGTTGAAAAAGAATTGCAAAGATAAAATTATGATTGACTTTTTCGGAGGAAGCAATAAAAATTTAACCCTAAAAGATTACAAAGAAATTTGGACAAAGTTTTGTTTTCTCGACGAAAGCGGGAGCTTGAGCAACCCGAACGATCCGTTCTTCACAGTCGGTTTTATAAAATGTTCTCAGCCGTACTATCTTCAAAGCAAGATTATTTATGAGCGGCAAAAAAGAAATTTTCACGACGAACTTAAATTTAATAAACTTTCTAAAAATAATTTTGAATTTGCAAAATTCGCTTTAGATTCTTTTTTTTCGACAAGAAGTTTGAGTTTTTATTCATATTCATTAGATAAGCAAGGAGATTATTTTAATAAAGAATTCGGTGGTAATCCCTGGAAGGCTTATGAAGATATCTCAATACGAGTTTTGGAGCAGGCACCACCGCAAAACGAAATTATTATTGTGATCGCTGATTATGTTTCGGTGCCTCAGGATATTCGATTTGAGGTGAACGTTAAAAGAAGAATTAACGATAAATTAAAAAGACTGGCGATAGCGGGAGTGTGCCGTTTTGATTCTAAATCCAATGATTTATTACAGTTAGCCGATCTTATAATAGGTGCTATAAATTATGATTTAAAACTATCAACAAAGGTTATTTTATCTGGAGATAAATATAAAAGAAGATTTTTAGAATATTTTAAAGAAAATCTTGGTATTCAAAATAAGGGATTGATCGAAATAGAAGGAGGATTTAAAAATCACATGTTTAATATTTTTATAGATAAGGATATGAGGCAGAGATTGCCATTTAATTCAAATGAAAAAGGGCCATCGTCCTAACGGTCGACGCCCCTTCTCGATACCTTATTTAAAGTATAACACAAGATTTTATGTCAAGCAATGCCCTGTGGATAACCGAGTGAAGCTTGCTGTAGGGTAGATTGCTGTGGGTAAAAACTAAAATTAAATAAAATTATGGATAAAGAAAAATTTGTTTTAAATCTTGGACATTTATTGGAGAAAATTAAAATTCCACTATCTATCAAAAACGAGATTGAACTTGAATATGCCTTGTCGTCGCATATTAAAAAATTTGTTCAGAAAAATCTTTCTCAAAGCAATAATCTTGACGGAATTTTATTCCATCATGGTAGAAATAAACGAGAGAAAGCATGGTGGACAAAATCTAAATTATTACAGACCGTTAAGCTATTTGGCGATAACGTTTCCGATATATTTATTACCCACCGAAAAATTGGAGCAGTAGCTTTGGAATTTAAATATATAAAATTAGCTTCGGCTGGAAAAGGATTAACTGGTCATATTCAGCGAGCCATCGGGCAGTCTTTAATTGCTAAATTACGACATCCTTTCGTTATTTGTGCTGTTTTTTATAATAAAAAACAAAGAAATCTGAAGCCTGGTTTATTTATAAAATTAAAAAAATTACTTTGGAATAAACATAGAATATATTTAATAATAAAAGGAGTCTAGCGATTTATCAAATAATTAATTGAGAAATAAAAATATGTTTAATAATAATTTTATCGAAAATCTTAAAATTAAACTCAATATGGGGAAAAAGAAAAAAGAATCAATTGGCATATTGAATAAAGGAAGGGACAATAAATTTATAGACAACGAATTTAGCGGACTTGATGTGGGAATAAAAAACGAGGGTGAAAATACCGAGGCGAGAGGTAATAAATTCCAAAAATAATTAAAATTTAAAATACAATTGAAATAGTATGGCTTATTCTATTACAGGGTTTGTTTATTTATACGGTTTTTTGGCATTAGCGTTTTTGTCGTACCGTTTTTATCTAACTTGGCAAAGGGAAGAGACGGCTGTTTCCAAGGGGTTCTTTTTGTTCGTCGCCTTGATGGACTTATTTTTCTTTATCACAGCCATCGGCGGTTTGCTGTTTGCCAATAACCCCCAGGTTTTAAAATGGGTAGTTGTCAGCGTGGTTTTTTTCCAAAGTTCGGCGGCATCTGTTTTAGGGTATGTCATCCCTTATATGAAATTTCCAAAATTTTCTCCTTGGCTCGGTTTCTCGATTATTTTCATTTCAGGAATTGTGGCAACTTTTCTTGCCGCCTTAACTACCGCTCTTCCCTTTCTTGAATCAAACGGCGTGATAAATTGGAACCTTGGTCCGTCCACCGAGATATTGAGGCCCCTGCTTTTCTTGGGTACTATTTTACCAATAGGGATTATTTTAATTAAACAAGGGTTGGCTCTTAAGATAAAAGCGGCCAAAATAAAGGCTATCGGCTTGGGGTGGATATTTTTAGTTGGAGTAGTAGCGGGCCTTATTGATTTTACCTTAACAAGTGTTTTCCATTTGGGGGTGATGAGTAATGTTATTTCTATTTTTGTTCTGGCAACTTCAATGTTGCTCTTGGTGGTTTTCACTCAAAAACTTCCTGGACGGGCGAAGTTAATTTTATTAAGGCATTTAAAATCACAATGGAATCTGGAAAACAGGTTTACCGGGTGGACGGATGTGCCTTTGAGCGAAGAGGGGATTGAGAGTGCGAAAGAATTAACCAAAAAGTTGGCTGGTTTTAAAATTGATCAAGTTTACACTTCGCCGTTAATTAGAAACAGAGAAACAACTCGTTTAATTTTAGAAAATCTTGATAAGACAAATTTACCGATCGTTGCTGATAAAGCGTTAGACGAAAGAAACTATGGAAACCTGCAGGGCTTGAATAAAGACGAAGTTAAAAAACAATATGGCGAGGAACAAGTTAAGTTGTGGAGAAGAAGCTGGAACCAAGCGCCGCCGGGAGCAGAGAGTTTAAAAGATGTCTATAATAGGGCAGTGCCTTTTTTCAAAAAATACATAGAAAAAGATTTAAAAGACGGCAAGAATGTTTTGGTTGTGGCCAGCCATAACAGCTTGCGGGCGATAGTAAAATATCTTGAAAAAATTTCCGACGATGATATCATCAATGTTGAAATTCCATACGGCGGATTAAAAATTTACGACAATGGCAAAATACAAGGTTAACGAAGAAAAATGCATCGGATGCGGCGTTTGCGCGGCTGTTTGCGAGTTGGGAGCCAAAATGAAGGACGACGGCAAGGCAGAAATTATAAATTCGGAAGAAATGGAAAAATGCGGCGGCGAATCCGTCTGTCCCTATCAAGCGATTGAGAAGGTCGGGTAGGGCTTGACATAGCGTTTGATTAGTCTAATATATAGATAGTTATCTATATGTTTTTATTTTATGATAAAAAATAAAAGAGTCTGCCCTGAATGTTTGAAGGTAATCAGCGAGGGGACTCGGGCGAAAATAATACAACAGTTGAAAAAAAATTCTAAGAAAGCCGGAAAGATTGAGGCTTGTTTTTCTTTAACCCAGCCGACAATTTCTTATCATTTAAATATGCTGGAAAAACTGGGAATAGTTTCCAGTAAGAAAAAAGGCAGGGAAGTTTATTATTATTTAAATAAAAAATATCCCTGTAAAAAATGTTTTATTTTATGGAAAAAATTTATTTAGACTATGCCGCGACAACGCCGGTTGATCCAAGGGTTTTAAAAGCCATGCTGCCTTATTTTTCAAAGAAGTTTGGTAACACAATGTCGCTTCATTCTTTCGGTCAGGAAGCGAAAGCGGCCTTAGAAGAGAGTAGGGAAATAATAGCTAATTTTATCGGAGCGAAACCCAAAGAAATTATTTTCACCGGCTCAGCCACTGAAAGCAATAATACAGCCTTGAAGGGAGTCGCCTTTGCTAACAAAAATAAAGGCAACCATATTATAATTTCTTCCATAGAGCATGATTGCGTTTTAGAATCAGCTAGGTGGTTAGAATCACAGGGATTTGAAATAACAAAACTGCCGGTTGATAAATACGGGCTGATCAATCCTCTTGATGTAAAAAAAGCGATTAAACCGGAAACTATTTTAGTTTCAATAATCCATGCTTCCAACGAGATTGGAACAGTTCAAGATTCAGTGGCCATCGGCAAGGTTTGCCGCGAAAAAGGCGTTTATTTCCATACCGATGCTTCCCAAAGTTTTGGCAAAATACCTATTGATGTGAATAAAATGAATATTGATTTGCTTACCGCTTCTTCTCATAAAATATACGGACCAAAGGGAGCGGCTTTGTTGTTTGTCAGAGACGGTGTAAAAATTTTTCCCATTTTGCACGGTGGTGGCCATGAATCAGGATTAAGATCGTCTACTATAAATATGCCGGCAATTATTGGTTTTGCTGCGGCTGCCAAGATTGCTCAAAAAGAAATGACAAAGGATGCCAAGCGTGAAACTAAATTGCGCGATAAATTAATAAAGGATATTTTAAAAATTCCCGGAACGCACCTGAATGGCCCGCCTCAAAAGCGTTTGCCTAATAATGTTAATATTTGGTTTGATTTTATTGAGGGAGAGTCAATAATTATCCAGTTGGACTTATTAGGCGTGGCTGCCTCTACCGGTTCTGCTTGTTCTTCGGCGAAATTAGAACCTAGCCATGTTTTACTGGCTCTTGGGCTAAAGCCGGAGCAAGCCCACGGCTCTTTGCGTTTAAGCATAGGCAGATGGACCAAAGAAAGTGAGATTAATTATGTTTTGAAAGTTTTGCCCGGAATAATCAAAAATTTAAGAAAAATCTCGCCATTTAAGAAAAGTTATAAATTCTAATATTATGTTGTATTCAAAAGAAGTAATGAAGCATTTTAAAACTCCTCAAAACGTGGGGAGAATAAAAAATCCTGACGCTTTAGGAAAAGTCGGCAATTTAACTTGCGGAGATGTAATGTATCTGTATCTTAAAATTGCTAAAAATAAAGCTGGGAAGGAAATAATAAAAGACATTAAGTTTGAAACCTTTGGATGTACCGTCGCTATAGCTAATACAAGCTTGCTGACGACTATGATAAGGGGCAAGACGCTGGAAGAGGCAATGAAAGTTACCAAAGATGATTTGGTGAAGAAGTTTGGCAATGTTCCTTTGATAAAAGTCCACTGTTCTTTATTGGCAGTAGATGCTTTGGCCGAGGCTGTTTATGATTATTATATAAAACAAAAAAGACCGATTCCGGCTGAGTTGCAAAAAAGGCACGAGAAAGCCGAAAAAATCGGCAAAGAAATCGGCCACCGCCACGGCGGCTTAGTCGAGCTAGAGGAAGAACTCCATAAAAAGTAATCGTTATTCCGTTAACTATTGACATCAATGTTAGCATATGTTAACTTTGAATAAAGTAAGTTAACATAATATGGAAGAAAAAGATTTTTATACTACAAAAGAACTGGCGGCAATCTTAGGGATCAGCCGGGTGGCTGTTTTCAAGAAGATCAAGAATGGAACTATCAAGGCTCAAAAAATTGGTCGTAATTTTGTGATATCTAAAAAAGACAACGGCGGATTGGAGGTTTTAATAAGTGAATTATTCAAATCGGCAAAAAATTGGGCTATTTCAGGCAAAGAATTTTCGGATCAATTCTATTGCCAAAATAGCGGAATTTTCCAAGCCCGGCTCGTAAAGATGGAGGAGTTGATGCTTAGAAATAAAGACGCTAAAGATTTATTTTCTTTGCTTACATCCGTAGCGGGAGAAATAGGAAATAATTCCTATGACCATAATTTAGGCCAATGGCCGGATACCCCGGGTATATTTTTTGGATATGATTTAGGAAAAAAGCAAATCATTTTGACAGACAGGGGATTAGGCGTTTTAGAAACATTAAAAAGAGTAAGGCCGGAATTGAAAGATCATCAAGAAGCGTTAAGGCTTGCTTTTACCGAAATAATTTCCGGGAGAAAACCGGAAGCGCGCGGAAATGGGTTAAAATATGTTAGAAGTGTTATTTCGAAGAACCCGATAAATCTGATATTCCAAACAGGCAATGCAAAATTAACATTAAATAGCGGTAACGCGGATTTGAACATACAAACAACAAAAGAAAATATCCGTGGCTGTTTAGCCTTTATAACGTATTAAAATAAAAAATATATGACTATAGAACTAAAAAAATTTGGAACGACATTGATTTCTCGGCAAACCGGCAGAGAAGCGTTTTCCGCTTTACAGCCGCTTTTGCGAGATGTAAAAAATAATGAAATTATCGAAATTGATTTTGACGGAGTATTAACTTTTTCGCCATCTTGGGGCGATGAGTTTTTGACCCCGTTATTAAATATATACGGAGATAAACTTGTTTTAAAAAATACAAGCAATCTTTCTGTGCAGGCGACCTTGGAGATGCTTGAAAAAATCACCGGTAAAATTTTTAAAATTATTGAGGCCGAACCTCAATAGTCACTTAAGGAGTGAGCAAGATTTTCAGCGAAAGCTTTAATACGGTTGGCGGCAACTGGACTGGCGTGGAAGAGGTGCTTTTAAAACACTACCCGAAGCTTTTAACCCAAATGAAAAAGATACTTTTTGATAAAAATAAGTTTTACAAATTTTATAAAGAGGCGCAAAATAAGATTAGCCGGTTATCAAAGGAATATAGAATTCCTGTAACCACTTATTTCGGTCTTGGCCACGCCGCAAAATTTAAAAAATAATATGAAAGAAAAAGAGATCAAAAAAGGCGAAATTATTATTTATAAGTCTGCTAAAGGACCAGAAATTGAAGTTAAGCTAGAAAATGAAATGATTTGGCTTACACAAGGGCAAGTAAGTCGACTTTTTAATGTTGAAAGAAGCGTTATTACTAAACATTTCCGCAATATTTTTGAAACCGGCGAATTGTCTGAAAAAAGCAATGTGCAAAAAATGCACATTCCTAATTCTGATAAGCCAGTTAGTTTTTACAACCTCGATGCGATTATTTCTGTCGGCTACCGCGTGAATTCTAAAAGTGCTACACATTTTCGCATTTGGGCGACAAAAACCTTAAAAGAATATTTGTTAAATGGTTATATTATTAATCAGAAAAGATTATTAAGTACAGAAAACAAGCTTGAAGATTTGCAGAAAGCCATTACTTTTCTTCAGGAAAAATCACGAAACAAGCTTTTAGCTGGTCAGGAACAAGAAATATTGCGTCTACTTTCTAACTATTCGAAGACTTTAACTCTGCTTAACCAGTACGATAAGAACAATCTTTCTATCCAGCGAGGTATAAAAGGAAAATTCATTTTAACCTACGACGACGTAAATAAAGTAATAACTGCAGTTAAAAATGATTTAACCGTAAAAAAAGAGGCGAGTGAGTTTTTTGGTCAGGAATACGGGCAAAAATTCAGAGGGATAGTGGGAAATATCTCCCAGACGTTTGACGGAAAAGAACTTTATCAGTCACTAGAAGAAAAGGCGGCTAATTTTTTGTATTTCACGATAAAAGATCATCCATTTATTGACGGCAATAAAAGAATCGCCTCATTTTTGTTTGTTTATTTTTTAGACAGAAACCAGTATCTTTATAAGGAAACTGGCGAAAAGAAAATCAATGATAACAATTTGGTGACTTTGACGTTATTAATAGCCATTAGTGACCCGAAGGATAAAGAAGTGATGATCAAAATAATCACTAATTTGATTAAATAGCTTGCTGTTATGAATAAACCTAAAATCGTCGGCATATCGGGAAGCCCGAGAAATAAAAATACGAATTATATGTTAAAAACCGTGCTTGATGCAACGGGCAGTGATTACAATTTGATTTTATTAAAAGATAAGAATATCAAACCGTGTAATGCTTGCGCTGGGTGCTATAAAACTCATCTATGTATTATAAAAGATGATATGCAAGAAGTGTATGATAAATTAGTTGGGGCCGATATTATTGTTTTGGGAAGTCCGACATATTTTGATAATGTCAGCGCGTTAATGAAAGCTTTTATAGATAGATGTTTGCCGTTATATCTTTCGGAGAAATTAAAAGGCAAAAAAGCGGTTTTAGTTTCAGTTGGCAATTTTAGAGAAGGGGAGGCGAATTTTTTGGATAACTGGAATCCGAGCGAGGCGATAAAAGACCCTATTCTGAAAAAAGAGATGGAAGATAGTGTTAATAATTGCATAAATAATATGAAAAATTTCTGTAAAGGAATGAAGCTAAAAATAATCGGCAGTGTTATTGCGATTAACAGCAATCCTGCATCAAAAAAGAAAGAATTAATAAAATTAGGCGGAAAACTTATCGGCGCTTAAAGACTATGGGAATTTTTAAAGATTTATTAAAAGTTTTATTTTTAGGCCGTGTTACCAGCGAGGAGAAGTTAACTTTAGAATATTTAGCCGAAATAAAAAGAAAAACCTTGCCTTTCTATTACGAAAAAATTCTAAAAGAGAGAATTGTTTCTTGCGAAGCAGAGATAATGCATCTGCAGGAAAAAGGCATTTCTGTGCCCGATGTTTTAACTAATAATCTGCAGTTGCTCAAAACCGCCCTAGTAGAAGTCAGGCAGTAAGCCGGCAACGGGATGTTAAATATTGAATATCTAACATCTCTTACTATATACCGTGAAATAATAAGATTTTTTATCATAATTCACGGTTATTTGACAATAATGGTTAACTTTACTATACTTAGGATATGGCCAGAACGCTTAACGTATACAAAAAAATAATCGAACTCCGCGAGCGCTATTACCGTGTCTCACCCGGGAAAGAGTCGTTGCTCAAAATGATCACGGAAGCGGAAATTCCGGAGCAGGTGTACAACTCCAACGCCATTGAGAACAGTACGCTTACTCTAGAAGAGACGGAAAAGATTCTTCTCCAGATAGATCTCGATCGATACGTCTCCGAGCGTGAACTCTTTGAAACTAAAAATCTCGCGCGGGTGGTGGAATACATCAATAAGCGAGCGAAAGAACAGGAACTGTCTGAAGAGGTTATTTTGTTTTTGCATAAAATGCTCATTTCCAATATCCGCGATGACATCGCCGGAAGATTCCGCACGGGTGAAGAGCGTGTACGCGTAGGTACCCATATCGCACCGCATGCATCAGAAATTCCCGAACTCATGAAAATGATGCTCGCGGAATACAACGCCTCAAGCCATGAACATATCGTGCGAAGGATCGCCCGGCTACATCTTGCTTTCGAATATGCGCATCCGTTTATCGACGGCAATGGCAGAATCGGCCGAGCGATCAATAATTACCTGCTTATCCGCGAAGGATACGTGCCCATCAATATTAAGTTTATCGATCGCGCCAGATACTATGATGCTTTCAAAGAATTTCAAACAAACAGTAAAACCGCGGTCATGGAGGAAATTGTTGGTCGCGCGCTTACTAACAGTTATCACAAGCGATTGGCGTATTTGGAACACAAAAAAATCGTGACGCTTTCCGAATATACCAAACAGAGTCGTCTTTCTCATTCAAACGCTATTAATAAAGCCAAGCGTCAGACCATTGAAGCATTTATCGAAAAAGGCGATTGGAAGATCGGAATATAAAATGACAAATCAAATCATCAAAAACTTAGTATGAAAACTTGTCCTGCCTGCACTGAGCGTAGCCGAAGTGAGTCGCATCGAAGGATAAAAGATCTGCCAAAAATCGAACGACCACGAGAAAAACTGGAAAAATACGGTCCAGAGCGGCTTTCGGATTCGGAACTTTTGGCTATTCTTTTACGAACTGGAAGCGAAGGAATCAACGTCGTGGAACTATCAGGCAAGATTTTAAGGAAATTCAGCGGTGCTGGTTTGGCCAAGGCATCGGTTAAAGAACTAAAAAATATTTTCGGTCTCGGAAGCGCGAAAGCGTGTGAGATTGTTGCTTGCTACGAACTCAGCCGGCGGCATTTACAAAATAAACAATCAGTTCTGCTTTTATCGCCAAAAGACGTTTGGGATGAGCTCAAAGATATCCGTGATCATAAAAAAGAACATTTTGTTATTTTCTTTCTTGATTCAAGAAACCAGGAAATCAAACGTGAAATTATTTCAATTGGTTCACTTAACGCCAATTTTGTTCATCCACGAGAGGTGTTCGAGCCGGCAGTCAGGCATTTAGCCGCACAAGTAATTATTGCTCATAATCATCCAGCCGGAGATCCATCACCATCACGGGAAGATTCGGACATAACCAAGCAATTGGTTGATGCAGGTAAACTTCTTGGCATTGATATAAGTGATCACGTAATCGTTAGTAAGGCGAATTATTTTAGCTTCAAAGAGCACAAATTGATTTAAATATTATGGCTACTCAAGACACAACTGGAAAAAAGTTTATGCGCGAGACCGACGCGCGGATTCTCATTGACCGCAGACTTCGCGAAGCCGATTGGGATATTGAAAATAAAAATCAGGTTTCTACGGAAGAGACTTCGCAGAACGGCCGCACTGATTATATTCTCAAAGATTCAAGAGGTCGCGCCATAGCCGTTATTGAGGCGAAGCGTTTTTCTGTTGATCCGGCTTCCGCCAAACAACAGGCTCTTTCATACGCAGAATCCATCAATGCCGGTTTTATTTTCTTATCAAACGGCGAAGAGATTTACTTTTGGGACTATAAATATCGGCCGGAACAAAAAGTTGCCACTTTTTTCTCGCAACGTGATCTTGAGAAAATCCAAACCCTCCGGCTTGAACAAAAACCATTGTCAGTAATTCCCATTCCGGAAAAGTATTACAAGGGCAGTGAGTGGCGTTCGCCCCGACCATACCAGAAAGAAGCGATGCAGATTATGGATAAGGCCATTGAGGGAGGCAAACGCAAAATGCTCTTGGTTATGGCAACAGGTACTGGTAAGACCGATACAATAGCTCTCTATCTTAAACGGTTATTTGAAGCTGGATTTGCCAATCGCGCTCTCTTTCTGGTGGATCGCATTGATCTGGGAGTTCAAACAAAGGAAGTCTTTGACGAAATCCTTAAAGACTACCCATCCAAACTGCTCTATGGCGGCAAACAGTGCGACGAATCGTCAATTATTATTTCAACTCTCCCGACTCTCTACTCCCAACTTTC